>OIKS01000258.1_pt1 | contig 10388 bp, 9 predicted proteins | sample 1583761 | NCBI WGS metagenome assembly OIKS01 (sample SAMN02674597, study PRJEB24791) | human gut metagenome, SKBSTL013 | isolation source: stool | host: Homo sapiens | place: USA | reverse complement strand
ACGTTACTGATGGTCTGGAAGATCAGCACCGCTGCCACCCCCACGCAGACGTAGGACTCCGTGGTGTTCCGGGCCTTCCGCGCCACCATCAGGCACCGCACGATGATGGCCGCCAGCAGCAGCAGCACCGCCAGGCACCCCAGCATCCCCAGTTCCTCGCCGATGGCGGAGAAGATGAAGTCCGTGTACCGGAACGGCAGGCTGCCGGAGTATTCGCCCTGGGTCTGTATCCCGTGGAACAGCCCCTGGCCGGTGAGCTTACCGCCGCCCAGGGCCAGCAGGCTCCGGGTCTGCTGCCATCCGGCCCCCAGGGGGTCCAGGTCGTGGTCAAACACCACCATGAACCGCTCCTTCATATAGTCCGGGATCTTGTCCAGCTCCCACAGCAGGTAAAACGCCGCGCCGCCGCCCAGCAGGGCGATGATGAACCACCGGGCCGCCACTCCGGCCACAAAGGCCATGGCCGCGAAGATGAAGATATACACCAGGGCGCTGCCCATGTCCGAGGAGATGACGTAGTAAAGCCCCACCATCAGCAGCACGTGCCCCGCCAGAAACGCAATGGAACGCAGGGATTTCAGCCCCCAGTTCTCCTTGACCCAAACCAACTGCCGGCTGAGCACCAGGATGAACGTCAGCTTCACGATCTCCGCCGGCTGGATATTGGCCGGAAAGCCCTCGATCCCCAGCCAGGCCCGGTTGCCGTTGTTTTCGATGCCCAGCGGCGTTTTCAGCAGCAGGAACATGACGATGCCGAAGCCCAGCAGCCATTTCCAGCGCTTGGCGGCCTCGGTCAGGTCGATCTGGGACATGAGAAAATAGATGCCCACTCCCAGCACAATGGCGCAGGCCTGGACGATGACCATCTTCCAGGAATTCAGAAAGCTCGTGGCGCTGGCAATCATCACCAGCCCGAACAGGGCCGCGCCGCAGCAAAGACACAGCAAAAGCCAGTCGGCCTGCCGCAAAATATCGAAAATGCTATCCTTGATTCGTTTCAGCATGAAAGGCTCCTCTTGTAAAACCGGTTGCATGGAACATGATATCAATTCAGTATAGCATACGAAACTTTTTCTGTAAACCGAATTTTCTCTTTTCAAGCGGGAATTCCTGTGATATAATCAGTTGATTTTACGGAGAGGAGGCCACCTATGGAGTATATCACCCACAGTCCCGCGGAAACGGAGGAGCTGGGCTGCCGTTTGGGACGGACCCTGGGCCCCGGTGCGGTGGTGGCCTACTTCGGCGGCCTGGGGATGGGCAAAACCGCCTTCACCCGGGGCCTGGCCCGGGGCCTTGGTTGCCGGGGCCGGGTCACCAGCCCCACCTTCACCATCGTCAACGAATACGACGGCCCCACGCCCCTGTTCCACTTCGATATGTACCGCCTGGCGGACGCCGACGCCCTGTTTGACATCGGCTGGGAGGATTATCTGGACCGGGGCGGCGTGTGCGCCGTGGAGTGGAGCGAAAACGTCCGGGAGGCCCTGCCGCCGGACGCCGTTACCGTCACCATCGCCCGCTGTCCGGAAAACGACGGCTGGCGCAGCATTACCATTGCAGGAGGGGAGCCGCTTTGAAAATACTTGCCATCGAGACCTCGGCCAAAAGCGTCTCCGCCGCCGTGGTGGAAAACGGCGTTCCCCTGGCCAGCGCCTATCAGAATATGGGCCTGACCCACAGCCGCACCCTGATGCCCCTGGTGGACGGTATGCTGTCCGCCGCCGGGCTGCGGGTCCAGGATATGGACCTGCTGGCGGCCGCCAACGGGCCGGGCAGCTTCACCGGCCTGCGCATCGGCGTATCCGCCCTGAAGGGCCTGGCCTGGGCCCTGGAAAAGCCCTGCTGCGGCGTGTCCACCCTGGCCGCCATGGCCCGGAACCTGGCCCATATGGAGGGCCTCATCATCTGCGCCATGGACGCCCGGCGCAATCAGGTGTACAACGCCCTGTTCCTGGCCCATGACGGCGTTCTGACCCGGCAGTGTCCGGACCGGGCCATCGGCCTGGCGGAGCTGGCGGAGGAGATAAAAAACCGCCCGGAGCCGAAATTTGTTGTTGGCGACGGGGCCGGGCTGTGTTATAATCATCTGTTGGAGCAGGATGTTCCCTGCCGGATGGCCCCGCCTCAGCTGGTGATGCAGAACGCCGTGGGGGTGGCCCTGGCGGCGGAGGAAATGGCTGCCGCCGGACAGGTCACCACGGCCCGGGACCTGGTTCCCGTGTACCTGCGGCTGAGCCAGGCGGAGCGGGAGCGGCTGGCCCGGGGCCTGAAGATCACCTTGGATTAACAATTTTTATATATAAAGGAGAAGCACCATGTTTAGCGAAAAAGTCCACGTCATGAACCATCCCCTGGTGGCCCACAAGCTCACCATCCTTCGGGACAAGAACACCAGCGTCAAGGATTTCCGGGAGCTGGTTTCCGAGATCGGCATGCTCATCACCTACGAGGCCACCCGTGACCTGCCGCTGACCACCAAGGTGGTGGAAACTCCCCTGTGCAAGGCGGAGCTGCCCACTCTGGCCGGTAAGAAGTTCGCCGTGGTGCCCATTCTCCGGGCCGGTCTGGGTCTGGTGGACGGCGTGCTGCGCATGGTGCCCTCCGCCCGTGTGGGACATATCGGCATGTTCCGGGACGAGGAAACGCTGGAGCCCCACGTCTATTTCTGCAAGATGCCCAAGGACGTGGCTGACCGCGACATCATCATCGTGGATCCCATGCTGGCCACCGGCGGCTCCGCCGATGCCGCCATCACCGAGATGAAGAAGCGCGGATGCCACAACATCAAGCTCATGGTGCTGGTAGCTGCCCCTGAAGGCATTGAGCACCTGCAGAAGGTTCATCCCGATGTGGACATCTATGTGGGTGCGGTGGACGATCACCTGAACGAGCATGGCTACATCGTTCCCGGCCTGGGCGATGCCGGCGACCGCATCTTCGGCACCAAGTAACATGACGCGTTTTCCCCTGTCCCGGTACAGACCGGGACAGGGGATTTTTGCTTTTTCCTGCCCTTTTTGATATTCGCAAAAATAATGATTGACATTTGTCTTTATTTTTTATATATTGTATCTGCCAAATTTCAACGAGAGATATCAGGCCTATCCGCAAGGCCTCCCTTTGAACAGAGAAAAGAGGTAAGTCAAAAATATTTTACGAACGGGGGAGGATAAATGTCCAAAGAGTTGATTCGCCTGCGGGACCTCTGCATGGCGTTTGACGACGAGCTGGTTCTCGATCACATCAATCTGTATATCAACGATTCTGAATTCCTCACACTTCTGGGCCCCAGCGGCTGTGGCAAGACCACAACGCTGAGGATTATTGGCGGTTTCACGACACCCACGTCGGGAGACGTCACCTTTGACGGTGTGAGGATTAATGATGTCCCGCCGCATAAGCGGCAGATCAACACGGTGTTCCAGAAATACGCGCTGTTCCCGCATCTGGACGTGTTTGAGAATATCGCCTTTGGCTTGCGGATCGCCAAGGTGCCTGCCGAGGAAATTGAGGAGCGCGTGACGGAAATGCTGGGCGTGGTGAGTCTGAAGGGCTTCGAGCACCGGAAGATCACCCAGCTGTCTGGCGGCCAGCAGCAGCGGGTGGCCATCGCGCGGGCGCTGGTGAACCGGCCCAAGGTCCTGCTGCTGGACGAGCCCCTGGGCGCTCTGGACCTGCGCCTGCGGAAGGATATGCAGAACGAGCTCAAGCGTATCCAACAGCAGATGGGCATCACCTTCATCTATGTGACCCACGACCAGGAGGAGGCCCTGACCATGTCCGACACCGTGGTGGTGATGGACAAGGGCCGCATCCAGCAGATCGGCACCCCTGAGGACATCTATAACGAGCCGAAAAACGCCTTTGTGGCGGACTTTATCGGCGAGAGCAACATCTTAAACGGCACCATGGTCCGCGACAACGTGGTGAAAATGTACGGCAAGGAGTTCCCCTGTGTGGACGGCGGGTTCCAGCCCAACGAGCCGGTGGACGTGGTCATCCGCCCCGAGGATGTGGACATCGTGCCAGAGGAGCAGGGCCAGCTGAAGGGGACCGTCACCTCCGTCACCTTCAAGGGGATGCAGTACGACATCATCGTGGACTTCCGGGGCTTCAAGTGGCTGATCCAGACCACGGACCACTCCCCGGTGGGGGCCCGCATCGGCGTGAAGATCGACCCGGACGGGTTCCATATCATGAAAAAGAGCGAATATTCCGGTCAGTTCGGCGACTACAGCTCCTATTCCGAGGAGTATGAGGAGCTGGCGGACGCCTCCCTGGAGACGGATGAGGAGGAGAGCGGGGATGAAGAATAAGCTCTCCCGGTTCGCCGTGCCCTATGAGGTGTGGATGGCCATTTTCGTGGTGGCCCCCATCCTCATCATGGTGATCTACGCCTTCTCCTCCTCGGAGGGGGGCTTCACCCTGGACAATTTTGTGCAGATGGGCGGCTATACCCAGGTGTTTCTGCGGTCCTTCAAGCTGGCCATCATCGCCACGCTGATCTGTCTGGTCATCGGCTATCCCGTGTCCTATCTCATGAGCCGGGAGGGTCCGGCCTTCCAGCGGACGGCTATGGTGCTGATCATGCTGCCCATGTGGATGAACTTCCTGCTGCGGACCTATTCCTGGATGACCATCCTGGAAAACCACGGCCTGCTAAACCAGCTGTTTGAAAAAATCGGCCTCATCAGCCTGTATAACCACATTTTCGGCACGGAGCTGGAGTATTTCTCCATGATGAATACCCAGGGGGCCGTGGTGCTGGGCATGGTGTATAACTATCTGCCCTTTATGATTCTGCCCATCTACTCTGTCATTATCAAGCTGGACGGCTCCCTGCTGGAGGCCGCCCGGGACCTGGGGGCCAATTCCATGACGGTGTTCCGCCGGGTGATCCTGCCCCTGAGCCTGCCGGGGGTCATCTCCGGCATCACCATGGTGTTCGTGCCGTCGGTGTCCACCTTCGCCATCAGCCGGATGCTGGGCGGCGGCACGGAGCTTCTGCTGGGCGACCTCATCGAGCGGCAGTTCCTGGGCGGGGCCTATAACCCCCAGCTGGGTGCGGCCATCTCCCTGGTGATGATGATCATCGTGCTGGTGTGCATGCTGGTGATGAATCGCTTCGGTGAGGGCGAGGAACAGGCGGTGATGCTATGACCGGCCGCAAGCAGAACAGCGTCGGCGATCGGGTGCTGATGGCGCTGGTGTTCCTGTTTCTCTATGCACCCATTATCATTCTCATCGTTTTCTCCTTCAACGCGGGCACCAGCTCCAGCGTCTGGAAGGGCTTTTCCCTGAAATGGTACGAGTCCCTGCTGTCTAACCGCCTGATTATGAACAGCGTGTACACTACCCTGATGGTGTCGCTGCTGTCCACCATTGTGGCGGCCATTGCGGGCACGTTTGCCGCCATTGGCCTGTACGCCATGAGCCGGCGCCGCCGGGCGGTGGTGAACTCCGTCAACAACATCCCCATGATGAACGCGGATATCGTCACCGGCGTCAGCCTGTGCCTGCTGTTCGTGGTGTTCTTCAACGGCTGGGGCACCTTTGCCGGGTGGGTGAACTCCTGGCAGTCGGCGGTGGTGCTGCCGGAGCGGCTGACCATGGGCTTCGGCACCCTGCTCATCGCCCATGTCTGCTTCAACATTCCGTATGTCATCCTGTCCGTGGGGCCAAAGCTGCGGCAGATGGACCGGAACCTCATCGACGCGGCCCAGGACCTGGGCTGCACTTGGATGCAGGCCTTCTGGCGGGTGGTGATCCCGGAGATCAAGCCCGGCATCGTGTCCGGCGCACTGACGGCCTTCACCATGTCCGTGGATGACTTCATCATCAGCTACTTCACCGCCGGAACCAGCGCCTCCACCCTGGCCATGACCATCTACGGCATGACCAAAAAGCGCGTCAGTCCGGAGATCAACGCCATTTCCACCCTGCTGTTTGTGACGGTGCTGGTGCTGCTGGCCATCATCAACCTGCGTGACAGCCACGCCGCCCGGCGGGAGCATCACGCGGCGGTGTCCGCCGCCTCCGGCGGACCGGTGAAGCCCCACCGGCGGCCCAACAAGCTGCTGCGCCGGGTGGCGGCCGGAGCCATGGCCTGCGCCTTAGTGGCGGTGCTGGTGGTCACCGGACACTCCGTCCAGTCGGAGCGGGTGGTGAACGTGTGCTCCTGGGGCGAGTACATCGACGAGGAGCTGATCACCCGGTTCGAGGAGCAGACCGGCATCCGGGTGAACTATCAGACGGCGGAGAGCAACGAGGCCCTGTATTCCCTGATTAAAATGGGCGGCGCGGATTTCGACGTTATCGTCCCCTCGGACTATATGATCGCCCGCCTGATTCAGGAGGATATGCTGGCGGAGCTGGACTACAGCCACATTCCCAATTTCCAACTCATTGACGACACCTACAAGAACCTCAGCTACGACCCGGAGAACAAGTACACCGTGCCCTACACCTGGGGCACCCTGGGCATTATCTACAACACCAGCATGGTGTCCGAGCCTATTACCAGCTGGGACGCCATGTTCGACCCCCAGTACGCCGGTCAGGTGCTGATGATCAACAACTCCCGTGACGCCCTGGCGGCGGCCCTGCTGGACCTGGGCTACAGCATCAATACCACGGACCCCGGCCAGCTGGAGGAGGCCTTCAACCTGCTGAAAACCGCCAAGGACAGCGGCGTGTATCAGGCCTTCGTCATGGACGAGGTGTTCCAGAAGATGGAGGGCGGCAACGCCGCCATCGCCATGTACTACGCCGGCGACTACCTGACCATGCTGGAAAACAACGAGGATCTGGCCTTCGTCATCCCGGAGGAGGGCAGCAACTGGTTCGTGGACGCCATGTGCGTCCTGAAGGACACCCAGCACATGGCCGAGGCGGAGGAGTGGATCAACTTCATCGCCTCCACGGACTCCAACCTGGCCAACATGGACTATATCTGGTACGCCTCCCCCAACCGGGAAGCCCTGGAGCAGTACCCGGCCTACTATGCGGAGGTCAACGAGGAGGAACTGGACCCCGAGATCTACGAAATTATGGCCCCCCCGGCGGAGACGCTGGACCGCTGCGAGATCTATGAAAACCTGCCCAAGGACACCCTGCGGCTGTATGACCGGCTGTGGACCCGGCTGGGCGTATAAAGGAGGAACGGATATGCTCGAGATCGGAAAATCCTATACCATTGAACAGGTAGTCACCCCGGAGATGACCGCCCGGGCCATCGGCTCCGGCGGCCTGGAGGTGTTCGGCACCCCGTTTATGATGGCCATGATGGAGCACGCCGCCATGGACTGCGTGCAGCCGGACCTGCCGGAGGGCAAGGGCACCGTGGGCGTGGATATTCAGTCCAGCCACCTGGCCCCCACCCCTGTGGGCATGACCGTCCGGGCCACGGCCACCGTCACCGGCGTGTCCGAAAACGGCAAGCTCATCACCTTCCGGGTGGAAGCCAGCGACGACTGGGGCCCCATCGGCGAGGGGACCCACACCCGGGCCATCATCGCCAACGACCGCTTCCTGCAGAAGTGCAACAGCAAGCTGACGGAGCGGAAATAGCCCCAGCAGCTTCCAAAGAGGGAGGAGAGCGCCGCTCTCCTCCCTCTTTTTGCAATGCCCGCAAAAAAAGTTGTCCCGCCCCTTCAAAAGCTCTTGCAATCAGAGGACGGGAACCGTATAATATAAGTTCAGTGTGAAAACACGGGATTACGACCGAATAAGGAGTGTGAGACAATGACCGAGGAAGGGAAGGCCCCTCTGACGGAGGAGAGTGCCGAAAGCAAAAACTTTATTCTGAACTTTATCGACGAGGACATCGCAGAGGGTGGCCGGTTCCAGGGACTGACCGTTCACACCCGTTTCCCGCCGGAGCCCAACGGCTATCTGCACATCGGCCACTGCAAGGCCCTGTGCATCGACTTCGGCACCGCCGAGCGTTACGGCGGCCTGTGCAACCTGCGCATGGACGACACCAACCCCGCCAAGGAGGACACCGAGTATGTGGATGCCATCCAGCAGGATATCCACTGGCTGGGCTTCGACTGGGGCGACCGTTTCTTCTATGGCTCCGATTATTTTGAAAAGGACTATGAATACGCCGTGGAGCTCATCAAAAAGGGCCTGGCGTATGTGTGCGAGTTGACGCCGGAGGAGTTCAAGGCCAACCGCGGCGACATCGGCATCCCCGCCACCTCCCCCTACCGGGACCGCCCCATTGAGGAGAATCTGCGTCTGTTTGAAATGATGAAAAACGGCCAGGTGGAGGAGGGCAAGATGACCCTGCGGGCCAAGATCGACCTGGCCAGCGGCAATCTGAACCTCCGGGACCCCATCATTTACCGCATCCGCTTCATCAACCACCACCGCCAGGGCACCAAGTGGTGCATCTATCCCATGTACGACTTTGCCCACCCCATCCAGGACGCTCTGGAGGGCATCACCCACAGTCTCTGCTCCCTGGAGTTCGAGTCTCACCGGCCTCTGTATGACTGGGTGGTCAGCAATGTGTCCATCCCCTATCACAAGCCCCGCCAGATCGAATTTGCCCGGCTGGGCATTGACCACACCGTCATGAGCAAGCGCAAGCTCCGCAAGCTGGTGGAGGAGCACTATGTCTCCGGCTGGGACGATCCCCGTATGCCCACCCTGTGCGGCCTGCGCCGCCGGGGCTATACCGCCGCCTCCATCCGCAATTTCTGCGAGCGCATCGGCGTGGCCAAGTCCCCCAACACCGTGGAATACGGCTTCCTGGAGCACTGCCTGCGGGAGGACCTGAACGTGTCCGCCCAGCGGACCATGGCGGTGCTGCACCCGGTGAAGCTCACCGTTACCAACTATCCCCAGAGGCAGAGCGAAACCTTCACCGTGGAGAACAACCCCACCGACCCCAGCCAGGGCACCCACGAGATCACCTTCAGCCGCCACCCGTGGATCGAGCACGAGGACTTTCTGGAGACGCCCATTCTCAAGTATAAGCGCCTGTATCCCGACGGCCCCGAGTGCCGCCTGAAGGGCGCGTACCTGGTGAAGTGCACCGGCTGCGTCAAGGATGAAAACGGCCAGATCATGGAGATCCTGTGCACATACGACCCCGACAGCCGGGGCGGCGATCCCGCCGACGGCCGCAAGGTCAAGGGCGCCACGCTGCACTGGGTGGACGCCGAGAACTGCGTGGACGCAGAGGTGCGGCTGTACGACAACCTGTTCTCCGATCCCCAGCCTGACGGCCCGGACAAGGACTTCCTGAACTGCCTGAATCCCGACTCCCTGATGGTGCTGGAGAGCTGCAAGGTGGAGCGGGCCATGGTGGACGTGGCCCGAGACTTCGACCGGGTGGAAAACCGCACCGGCATCAACGCCCCCACCTTCCAGTTCATGCGCACGGGCTATTTCTGCATGGATAACCGGGACTGCACGGCGGATCACCTGGTGTTCAACCGCAGCGTGTCCCTGAAGGACAGCTTCAAAAAGTAACCTGTAAAGTAAAAGTTGCGCTGCCCAAAAGGCGGCGCAACTTTGTTTTGCTGGACAAGAGGCGGGGCAGCCTGTATAATAGGGAAAAAACGGGAGGACCACGCCATGCCTCTGTACGATGCCGTTCGCACGCCCCGGCCCCGGAAACGGGACCCCAGGCTGCTTGCCTGCATAGCCATCGCACTGACCCTGGTGTTGCTGGCATTTTTTCCCATTCTATGGGCCGCCCATTTACAGCGGCAGTACCGCCATTTTATAAGCGGGCTGGGAGAAAGCGTTCTATATGCCAAGGCGCAGGGAAGTCTGTACGTCCGGCAGAACGGGCGGCAATTCCGGGCCCGGGAGCCCGCCTCCCGGCTGTATCTGGAGGTGAATGCCGCCGGCATGGGCAAGCGCCAGAGCAGCGCCCCCGATTCTGCGCCGGACGCGGAGCTGGAGTTCGGAGACGGGTGCATCCTGCGCTTCTGGGGCCTGGACGTGTGGGACGGGTACAACCGCCAATGGGTCCCCGGCGTGTTCGTCTGGTACCGGGGAGCCAACGGAAAAATCTATATGTATGACACCGACCGGATGACACCTACCGCATGGAGTTCCGGCGCTATCGCGATGAATGTTTCTCCATCCGGAACGGGAAATGCTACCAGACAAAAGCGATCAATGAAATCGTGCAAACCTACGACGGCGTATATTTTGACCAGCTCCAAGCCCTTTTTACCCATGTAACAGGCATGTATACCAGCCTGTGAAAAACAGGCGGAACCTTCACGGTTCCGCCTGTTCTATTCCATTTCCGTTCTTTTCTTTTCCCTTTGGCGGTTCTACGCCGTCGCGCTGCATGCGATATTCGATTGCTTTTTTGACATATCCTGCAAGGCTCTCCCCTGCTTCTGACGCGGCCGCAC
>OIKS01000253.1_pt1 | contig 10449 bp, 7 predicted proteins | sample 1583761 | NCBI WGS metagenome assembly OIKS01 (sample SAMN02674597, study PRJEB24791) | human gut metagenome, SKBSTL013 | isolation source: stool | host: Homo sapiens | place: USA | reverse complement strand
TTATGAGGGATTTTTTACAAAAGCAAGGAGTAAATCTATGAAACCCGATCTCATTTCCCGCCGCAGCTTTCTGTCCGTGGTCGGCGCAGTCGGCGTTGCTGCTGCCCTGACCGCCTGCGGCGGCGCTGTTTCCAGCACTGCCTCTTCCGCAGCTGCTTCCTCTGAGGCAGCTGCTTCCGAGGCTGCCGGCGAGAGCGTCGAGCTCATCGTCTTCGCCGCTGCCTCCCTGACCGAGACCCTGAACGCCATCGCCCAAGACTACTCTGCCGAGAACCCGGGCGTCACCTTCCGCTTCAACTTCGATTCCTCCGGTACTCTCAAGACCCAGATCCAGGAGGGCGCTGACTGCGACCTCTTCCTCTCCGCCGGTCAGAAGCAGATGAACCAGCTGGACAGCACCGCTTCCGCCGATGTGAACACCGAAGGACTGGACTTCGTGGACAGCGATTCCCGCGTGGACCTGCTGGAGAACAAGGTCGTTCTGTGCGTGCCCGAGAATGGCGATAAGGGCATCGACAGCTTCGATTCTCTGGCCGAGCACCTCAAGGCCGGGGGCATTCTGTTCTGCATGGGCAACAGCGATGTGCCCGTGGGCCAGTACACCCAGAAGATCCTTGCCTACTACGCTCTGGACGAGGAAGCACTGGCCGCAGCCGGTGTCATCACCTACGGCTCCAACGTCAAGGAGGTCACCACCCAGATCACCGAAGCCAGCGTGGATGCCGGTGTCGTGTACTGCACCGATGCCTACAGCGCAGGCCTGACCCCCGTGGATGAGGCCACCAAGGAGATGTGCGGTCAGGTCATCTACCCTGCCGCCGTGCTGAAAGCCGCCCCCAACGCCGAGACTGCCAAGGAGTTTTTGGCTTACTTACAGACCGACAAGGCCATGACCGTGTTCGAGGGCGTGGGCTTCAGCGCCGTATAAAGGAGCAGACATGGACTGGTATCCGTTGTGGAACAGCCTGCGCATTGCTTTAATCAGCTGCGCGGCGGTGTTCTTTCTTGGCATTTTTGCGGCCTATTATATTGCCCGGCTGCCCCGGGTGGTCAAGGGTGTGCTGGATGTGCTGCTCACCCTGCCTATGGTGCTGCCGCCCACGGTGGTTGGCTACTTTCTGCTGCTGCTCTTCGGCGCAAAGCGGCCGCTGGGCATTTTTTTCATGCAGCAGTTCGGGGTAAAGCTGGTCATGAACTGGTACAGCGCCATCTTTGCCTCCATCGTGGTGGCTTTTCCGCTGATGTACCGCACCGCGCGCGGCGCGTTTGAAAGCTTTGACGAAACGCTGGCGTGGTCGGCGCAGACGCTGGGACAGTCCGATACATGGATCTTCTGGCGGGTGCGGATGCCCGCCTGCCGTCAGGGCATTCTGGCGGGCACGGTGCTGGCCTTTGCCCGGGCACTGGGCGAATACGGCGCTACCAGCATGATCGCGGGCTACACCCCCGGCAAGACCGCCACCATTGCCACCACGGTGTACCAGCTGTGGCGCACCAACGATGAGCTTGGTGCCATGCGGTGGGTGCTGGTGGATATCGCCATCTCGGCTGTGGTGCTGCTGGCGGTGAACCTGCTGGAGAAAAAACAGAAAGCGGGTGCCCGGAAATGAGCCTTGAAGTCAACATTGAAAAAAAGCTGGACGGCTTCACCCTCCGCGCCGCCTTTACCGCCGGCAACACCTCCACCGCTTTGCTGGGCGCTTCCGGCTGCGGTAAAAGCATGACATTGCGGTGCATCGCGGGCATCGTAAAGCCGGACCGCGGACGCATCGTGCTGGACGGGCGGGTGCTGTTTGACAGTGCGCAGCACATCGACCTGCCGCCGCAGCAGCGGGGCGTGGGACTGCTGTTCCAGAACTATGCGTTGTTCCCCAATATGACCGTAGAACAGAATATCCTCTGCGGCCTGAAGGCAGAAAAAGACCCCGCCGCCCGCCGCGCCGCCTGCGCCGAGATGCTGCGTGCCATGCGGCTGGAGACGCTTGCCAAGCGCTATCCCGCCCAGCTTTCCGGCGGGCAGCAGCAGCGCGCCGCGCTGGCACGCATTCTGGTGGGCAAGCCCCGCATCCTGATGCTGGACGAGCCCTTCAGCGCGCTGGACAGCTACCTGCGGGAAGAGGTAGAGGGCGAGGTAGGCAGCCTGCTGGCAAACTTTGCGGGCACCGCTCTGCTGGTGACCCACAACCGGGACGAGGCCTACCGCCTTTGCAAAGAAATGATCGTGCTGAACGAGGGGCAGGTGCTGCGTGCCGGTAAAACAAAAGAGGTTTTTGCCGACCCGCAGAGCGTTGCCGCCGCACGGCTGACCGGCTGCAAAAACATTCTGCCCTGCACCCCGCTGGACAGCCGCACCGTCCGGCTGGACGGCTGGGGCACCACCTTGCGGCTGACGCTGCCCGTCCCGGTGGGCTGCACCGCCGTGGGCATCCGCGCCCACGACTTTACGCCCTGCGCTGCGGATGCGCCCAACGCCATCCCGGTAAAGGCGGTTTCCACCAGTGAAAACCCCTTTGACTGGAACCTCATCTGCACCTCGCCGGAGGGTGCGGCGCAGCTGTGGTGGAAGGTGGGCAAAACCAGCCTTTCTGCCGCCGCCCCGGAGCCGCCCCAGTATCTGTGTGCCGCCCCAGAGAGCATCATGCCGCTGAAAGGTTGAGAAAACGAATGGCCTGCACTGCGTTCCGGCTATATTCAGCGGAAAGAATCATTTGAAAATAGGGGATTTCCCCACACGCAAAGCAGCCGCTGCACGGTAAGATGCAGCGGCTGCTTTGCTTATTTGTGTAAAAAGGGGAGTGCGTATGCCATATCGCGGCAGGTCACAATGTCAGCCCCGGTGCCGCAGACGTCGGTCAGCACCACATCGCCCACATGGATGGGGGCGTGCAGCACCACGCTGTCCAGCGCAGCGACTACCTCGGCCATCTGTCCCTTGGGCACGGGCTTGGAGGTCTTGACCGGGCAGCGGGAGTGCAGGCAGCCCTCGGCGCGCACGGTGCTGGTGATGATGCGGGTGGGGTGGGTCAGCTCTTCCTTGCCGTAGGCGATGCCGTTGGGGCAGCCGTTGCCGGTCACCTTGTAGTCGTTGGCTTCATCCACCTGCAGATGGCAGCCCTGAGGGCAGCAGGTGCAAATTACTTCTTTCATCTCGCTCATGCCTCCTCGATCTCAATGGTCACTTCGTCCACGGGGGCTCTGTCCAGCAGCACTTTGGGCAGGGCAATGTGTTCCATCTCGCCGGGGGCAAGGCGGTCGCGCTTAAAGCGTGCGATCACAGTGTCACCGCTCTTGACAAGGATGGTGCTCTTGCCGCAGATGCGGCGGACGCGGAAGGACACGTTGGTGCTCTTTTCCACGCCTTCCAGACGGATGCGCTGCGGCAGGGTGTAGCCAAGGTCTGCGCCGGGCTTCACGGTCAGCACACGCCCCGCGGCCACAGGGCCGTTCTGGATATAGTTGGCAGCGGCTGCGCCGGCCAGCTCGCTCTCGCCGGAAACAAAGTCCACCAGATCATGCACCTGCACCACGTTGCCGCAGGCAAACACGCCGGGGATGCTGGTCTCCATGTTTTCGTACACGATGGCGCCCTTGGTGCGGGGGTCCATCTCGATGCCGGCCTGCTTGGTCAGCTCGTTCTCGGGAATCAGACCCACGCTCAGCAGAATGGTGTCCACATCAAACTCCATCTCGGTGCCGGGGATGGGCTTGCGGTCAGGGCCGATCTCAGCCACGATGGCCTTTTCCACACGGTCCTTGCCCTGAATATCCACGATGGTGTGGGAGAGATACAGGGGAATGTCGAAGTCGTTCAGGCACTGCACGATATTGCGGGTCAGGCCGCCGGAGTAGGGCATCACTTCTACGCAGGCCAGCACCTTTGCACCCTCAAGGGTCATGCGGCGTGCCATGATGAGGCCGATGTCGCCGCTGCCGAGGATCAGCACCCGCTTGCCCACCAGATAGCCTTCCATGTTCACATAGCGCTGTGCGGCACCGGCGGTGTACACACCGGCAGGGCGGGTGCCCGGGGTACCAATGGCACCGCGGGTGCGCTCGCGGCAGCCCATGCCCAGTACAATGCTCTTGGCTTCGATGATCTGGTAGCCATACTCCTTGGAAACACAGTGCACCTTTTTATCCGGGGTCACTTCCAGAACCATGGTGTCCAGCTGCACCTTCACGCCGGTGCCCTTGAGCATCTCAATAAAGCGTCCGGCATACTCCGGGCCGGTGAGCTGCTCGCCAAAGCGGTGCAAACCAAAGCCGTTGTGGATGCACTGGTTCAGAATGCCGCCCAGTTCTTTGTCGCGCTCCAGAATAAGGATGTCGCGCAGACCGCTTTCCCATGCCTTGCAGGCAGCAGCAAGACCCGCAGGACCGCCGCCAATAATGATCAGATCAACCATTGTTCTTTCCTCCTACCTTCGTTTCGCTGAGCAGAACGTTCGAGCCGTTCTTGTCCTGCAGGATGTCCAAGGGGTCTATGCCCAGCTCACGGCTGATCAGCTCCAGCACACGGGGGCCGCAGAAGCCGCCCTGGCACCGACCCATGCCTGCACCGGCGCGGCGCTTGACGCCGTCGATGGTGTTGGCGGGCACCTCGCTGTGGATGGCTGCCAAGATCTCGCCCTCGGTGATGGTCTCGCAGCGGCAGATCACGCGGCCGTAGGCGGGCTGCTCCTTGACCAGCGCTGCCTTTTCCTCTGCGGAAAGCTCCTTGAAGCGGATGTGGCGGCGGCCGTCCTTGTAGTCAGCCTTTTCAGTGCCCAGAACACCGCGCTCTTTCAGGATGGCAACAGCTTCCTCCGCAACCGCCGGGGCAGCGGACAGGCCGGGGCTCTTCATGCCGGCCAAGTCGATCCAGCCGGGTGCCTCCGGCTCCTCGCCAATGATAAAATCGTCCACGTCCAGATTGGCGCGCACGCCTGCAAAGCTGCGGATGGACTCGCCGAAGTTGATACTGGGCACACTGCGCTGGGCAGTGGCCTTGACAAATTCCAGACCGCTGCTGGTGCAGGAGGTGTCGTTGCCCTCCACAGGCACTGCGTTGGGGCCGACGAGCAGGTTGCCGTGCACGGTGGGGGCCACCAGAACGCCCTTGCCCAGCTCGTTGGGACACTGGAAGATAACGTGGCTCACGCGGGTGCCCTCGCTCTTGTCCAACAGATAGTACTCGCCCCGGGTGGGGATGATGTGGAAGTTGGCGGGCTCCACCATGGAGTGTACCTTGTCTGCCCAGATACCGGCAGCGTTGATGACGCAGCGGGTCTCTACCGTGCCGCCGGGCACGGTCAGGCGGTAGCCGCCCTCGATGGCCTCGGCATTGGTCACTTTGCAGCTGCGGCGCAGCTCCACGCCATTGCGTACTGCCACCTCGGTCATGGCCAGTGCATACTCCCACGGGTTCACGATGGCGGCGCTGGGTGCCCACAGTGCACCGCAGACCTTCTCGGAGAGGTTGGGCTCCATGGAAAGGGTCTCTTCCCGGGAAAGAATCTTCATGTCGGGCACGCCGTTTGCGGTGCCGTTCTCGAACAGATGCTGCAAATGGGGCAGTTCCTTCTCGTCCAGTGCCAGCACCAGCGAGCCGCACTGCTTATAGGAGACATCCAGCTTTGCGCAGATCTCCTTTGCCAGCGCCACGCCGCGCACGTTCAGCCGTGCCATGCGGGTGCCGGGGGCGGGGTCGTAGCCTGCGTGGAGAATGGCGCTGTTGGCCTTGGTGGTGCAGTCTGCCACATCGTTCTCGGCCTCAAGAATGACCACCTTGTTGTCGTAGCGCGACAGTGCGTAGGCGGTAGCGGCACCGATGACGCCACAGCCGATGATTGCTACATCATACATTGTTCTTTTCCTCCTGTCCGTTCTGCCTTGGCCCGTCGGGAGCTGGGCAGCTGTTGATGGTACAAAAAAAGAGCGAACCGAAACAAAGGCAACTGCCCTTGTCCGTTTCGCTCATATCTCTTGAAACAAACAGCACTTGTTTACTCTTATGATACCCTGTCCCTGCACAAAAAGCAAGGTGTTTTGCACTTTTTGTGAAACCCTTACAAAAAACACCGGTTGCTTTTGCGCAGAATGCAGGTCACATATCCCATACCGCCTGATTGGTGGTGGAAATGGCAGTGATTCCGGCTTCCAGCGCGGCCATCACGTCCTCTTTATCAGCAATAAGGCCGCCGGCGAGCACCGGCACTTTGGCGGTAGCGCACACCCGGCGCAGGATCTTGGGCATGGTGCCGGGCAGCAGGTCCAGACAGTCCGGCAGATTTGGAGGAATCTTATCCAAGCTTTCCAGTGCGATGGAATCCAGCAGGAATACCCGCAGAATGGCGGCCAGCCCAAGCTCCTTGGCACGGCGGATGAAGGACTGCCGGGTGGAGATGATGCCGTCGGCCTCGGTGGTGCTGCGGATAAAGTCCACCGCCACCTCCTTACCGGCAAGCCCTGCGATAAGGTCTACATGCACCGCGGCAAAGCGCCCGGCTTCGTGGATGCGGCGCACAATGGAGGCAATATTGCAGATATCTCCGTATAATACGAATACCACCCGGATGTTCTCGTTGGTCAGCGCATTGCAAAGCCCGGCATCGTCCTTGACGGCCGCAATGACCGGCGTTTCCTGAATGGCATCCATCAGCTCCTGTTTCATGCTTTTCCTCCTGCCCGGCGTTCTGTGGGGCAATTTTACTGGTGCTCTGCCAGCCAGCGCAGCGCCATATAGGTGTAGGCTGCCGTGCCGCGGTACAGGATGCTGTCATCAAAGCGCACCTTGGGGTGGTGCTGGCCGTAGGTGTAGCCCTCCTTGGCGTTGCCAGCAGCTAAGAACATGCTCACGGTGGGCACCTCGTGGCTGACAAAGGCGAAGTCCTCGCTGCCGCCGCCGGGCTTGCCGCCGGTGAGCGGGGTCATATCCATAGCGCCCTTGCCCAGCAACTCGGTCATATAGGTCAGGGCGTTACCCGCCAGCGGGGTGTCCACCACCATGCAGGGGCAGTAATCGCTGAACTCCACCTCGGCGGTGCAGCGGTAGGCGGTGGCCACGCCCTGCGCAATTTCGGTCATGCGCTGATGGATAAGGGCACTGACCTTCTGCTCCGGGTCCACGGTGCGGATGGTGCCCCACATATCGGCAGTATCCGGGATGACGTTGGAAGCCTTGCCTGCCTCGAACCGGCCGGTGGTGAACACGCCAAAGCCTGCGGGGTCCAGCTCGCGGCTGTTGATCTCCTGCAGGGCAATGTGGATGTGCGCCGCTGCGGTGATGGGGTCGATGCAGGCGTTGGGCATGGAGCCGTGGCCGCCTTTGCCGTGCACAACGATGTGATACTGCTCGCAGCTGGCCATGGTGATGCCGCCGCCCGGCACCAGCACCATACCGGCGGGCAGGGGCATGCCGGCCAGCACATGGAACATGACGGCTGCGTCTACCTTGGGGTTCTCCAGCAGGCCGCTGTTTATCATATCCAGCGAGCCCTGAAAGATCTCCTCTGCGGGCTGGAACTCCAGCTTTACCGTGCCCTCGATCTCGTCCTCGTGTTCCTTGAGCAGCTTGGCTGCACCAAGAACCATGGCAGTGTGCATATCGTGGCCGCAGCCGTGCATCTTACCGGGCAGCTCAGAGGAAAAATCCTCGCCTGATTCCTCCTGCAAGGGCAGCGCGTCCATATCGCCCCGCAGCAGGATCACCTTGCCGGGGCGCTTGCCGCCTGCAAGCGCAATGACGCCGCACTTGCCGCAGTCCTGGGGGGTGTAGCCCATCTCGGTCAGCGCTTTTTTGACCAGTGCCTTGGTCTGGGGCAGGTCAAAGCCCACCTCCGGGTGACGGTGCAGTGTGCGTCGCCATTCCTGCAGCTGGGGCTCCAGCGCCTTGGCGGCTTCCAACAGTTTTTCCGGTGCGATCATTGTAAAATCAACTCCCTCTGAATTTATGCGGAAAGCCCTCTCGGCCACGGCAGGGAGGGCTTTGCCTTACGGTTATTCTTCCCCGCCGTTATTGCCAGTCGGGTGGTACTGGGCGCAGGTGCACTTTTTGAACTTCAGGCCGCTGCCGCAGGGGCAGGGGTCGTTGCGGCCAATTTTGACCACACGCACCGGCTGGCCCTTGGGGCTGCCCTTGACGCCGGGTGCACCGTTGCCGGGCACAAACCCCTCGCCGGTGGGCTTTGCCACCTGCTCCCGCTTGGGGGCGGAACCGGCGGCGCGCAGCTCGATGGTAAGCAGCATCTTGACGCTGGACTCCCGGATGGAATCCACCATCTGGTCGAACATATCAAAGCCCTCGATGCGGTATTCCACCACCGGGTCCTTCTGGCCGTAGCCGCGCAGCGCGATGCCCTGCCGCAGCTGGTCCATGTTGTCGATGTGGTCCATCCACTGGCGGTCTACGCACTTGAGCAGGCAGATGCGCTCCAGTTCGCGCATGACGGGTGCACCGTAGCGCACCTCCTTGGCCTGCAGAATCTGCATCCCGCGGTCGTACAGCATATCTGCAATGCCCTGCTGGGAAAGGTTATCAAAGTCGGCTACGGTATAGTGGAAGTCGGCATCGGTGGTCAGCCAGCCCTGATAGTGGCGGCGCAGGGCGCCAAAATCCCACTCGTCCTTCACATCGCCGGAAAGGAACTGGGCGCAGCTGGAATCGATGTTCTCCCGCAGCATCTTGTGCATCTCGGTGCTGATGTCCTCGCCGTCCAGCACCTTGCGGCGCTGCCCGTAGATGATCTCGCGCTGCTGGTTCATCACATCGTCGTACTTCAGCACGTTTTTACGGATCTCGAAGTTGCGGCCTTCCAGCTTTTTCTGGGCGCTTTCCAGCGTATTGGTGATCATGCGGTTCTCGATGGGGGTGTCCTCGTCGATCTTCAGGGTGTTCATCAGGCCGGACACCCGGTCGCCGCCGAACAGACGCATCAGGTCGTCCTCAAGGCTCAGGTAGAAGCGGGAAGCGCCCGGGTCGCCCTGACGGCCGGCACGGCCGCGCAGCTGGTTGTCGATACGGCGGCTCTCGTGGCGCTCGGTGCCAATGATGAACAGGCCGCCTGCGGCGCGCACCTCGTCGGCCTCTGCGTCAATGGCGGGCTTGTACTGGGCGTACAGCTGGTCAAAGCGCTGACGTGCGGCCAGAATGTTGGCATCGGTGGTCTCACCGTGGCCGTTGGCTTCGGTCAGCAGCAGCTCCACGGCTGCCGGGTCGGCATCCTGCGGGGTGTCGGGGTTGAGCAGGTTCTCGCAGAAGTGCTCCTTGCGCATCTGAGCCTTTGCCATGAACTCGGCGTTGCCGCCCAGCATGATATCGGTACCACGGCCTGCCATGTTGGTGGCGATGGTGATGGCACCCTTTTTACCGGCCTGCGCTACGATCTCGGCTTCGCGCTCGTGGTTCTTGGCGTTCAGCACGTTGAAATCCCGGGTATGGCGCTGTAACATTTTGGCGAGGATCTCGCTCTTTTCCACGCTGACAGTACCCACCAGCACAGGCTGACCGTTCTTGTGGCACTCCATTACCTGCTCGATGACAGCGCGGTACTTGCCCTCCACGGTCTTGTAGATGGCGTCCGGGTAGTCCTTGCGCTGCACCGGGCGGTTGGTGGGCACGCTGACGATGTTCAGGCCGTAGATCTCGGTGAACTCGGTGGCCTCGGTGCGGGCAGTACCGGTCATGCCGGACAGCTTTTTGTACATACGGAAGTAGTTCTGGAAGGTGATGGTGGCCAGCGTCTTGCTCTCGGCGGCAATCTTCACACCCTCCTTGGCCTCGATGGCCTGATGCAGACCCTCGTTGTACCGGCGGCCGATCATCAGACGGCCGGTGAACTCGTCCACGATGATGACCTGACCATCCTTGACCACATAGTCGATATCCCGCTGCATCACGCCGTAGGCCTTGATGGCCTGATCGATGTGGTGGGCAAGGGTCATGTTCTCGGCGGCGGCAAGGTTTTCTACCTTAAAATAGGCCTCGGCCTTTTTGATACCGGCGGCGGTCAGGGTACAGGTCTTGTGCTTTTCGTCCACAACGTAATCGCCATCGGCCTGCTCGTCGGTGGAGACCTTATCTTCCAGTTCCACCACCACGCTCTTGCGCAGGGTGCGCACAAAGCGGTCCACCTGCGTATACAGGCTGGAGGAGTCCTCGCCGCGGCCGGAGATGATCAAAGGCGTGCGGGCCTCATCGATCAGAATGGAGTCCACCTCGTCCACGATGGCGTAGGCGTGGCCGCGCTGCACCATGTTGGCCTTGTAGGTCACCATGTTGTCGCGCAGGTAGTCAAAGCCGAACTCGTTGTTGGTGCCGTAGGTGATGTCGGCGGCATAGGCGGCACGGCGGGCGTCGCCGTCCATGCCCTGTGCGATCAGGCCCACGCTCAGGCCCAGCCAACGGTACAGCTTGCCCATCCACTCACTGTCGCGCTTGGCCAGGTAGTCGTTCACGGTCACCACATGCAC
>OIKS01000245.1_pt1 | contig 10573 bp, 10 predicted proteins | sample 1583761 | NCBI WGS metagenome assembly OIKS01 (sample SAMN02674597, study PRJEB24791) | human gut metagenome, SKBSTL013 | isolation source: stool | host: Homo sapiens | place: USA | reverse complement strand
AGGCGATTTAAAATGGCGAGATGCGTTGCTGGTCGCACATCGTGTGAACAGTAACGATGAAAGGAAACAGAATGGATCAGACATTTGAAAAGAGAAAAAAAGTGATTTATGACTTTATTTGTGATGATTTTTATATCCCAATGAAAGTCAAAGAGATTGCGACGGTTCTTCAGGTATCGAAAGAACAGAGAAGAGAGCTTCAGGAAGTGTTGGATGCGCTCGTTGAAGAAGGAAAGATTACACTTTCTAAAAGAGGGAAATACAGTAAAGGGCAGACGAAGCGTATCACAGGAACCTTCCAGGCGAATATCCGTGGATTTGGATTTGTTATGGTAGAGGGTGAAGATGAGGATATCTTTATTCCGGGAGAGAATGTGAACGGTGCATTCCAGGGAGATGAAGTGGAATGTATTATCACAGGTGCGCCGGGAGGTAAGAGAAAAGAAGGAAAAATCGTAAGAATCGTGTCGCATCAGGTGAAGAAGATTGTCGGATTGTATGAGAAGAGTAAGAGTTTTGGATTTGTACGTCCGGATAATCAGAGATATCTGAAAGATATTTATATTCCGGCCGGAAAAGAGATGGGTGCCATGGACGGTCATAAGGTTGTGGTAGAACTGACATCTTATGGACAGGAACATGCTAAGCCGGAAGGAAAGATTGTTGAGATCATCGGTCATGTGAATGATCCGGGAGCAGATATTTTATCTATTGTAAAGGATTATGATCTTCCTACAGAATTTCCGGAGAAGGTATTGAATCAGGCGGTTCGTGTTGGAAAAGATGTATCAGAAGCAGATTGTGCAGGTAGATTGGATTTACGTGACTGGCAGATGGTTACGATCGACGGTGAAGATGCGAAGGATCTGGATGATGCGGTTTCTCTGACAATGAAGGATGAGAATTATCAGCTGGGAGTTCATATTGCGGATGTTACCAATTATGTACAGGAGAAAAGTGCTCTGGATCGAGAAGCACTGAAGCGTGGGACGAGTGTTTATCTTGCTGACCGTGTCATACCGATGCTGCCGCATGTGTTGTCGAATGGCATCTGTTCTCTGAATGCAGGGGAAGACCGTCTGGCATTATCCTGTATTATGACAGTGTCTCCAAAGGGCGAGGTGATCGATCATCAGATCGCGGAGACTGTGATCCGGGTAGACAAGCGTATGAGTTATACAGGTGTATCTAAGGTGCTGGCAGAAGAACCGGAAGCACTGGAAGAAGATAAGGATTTTGTTCCGATGATTCAGAAGATGCAGGAACTTTCAACGATTCTCAGAGAACGACGTGGCAAGAGAGGTTCGATTGATTTTGATTTTCCGGAGACAAAGATTGAATTGGATGAGAAGGGGAAACCAATTAATATCAAACCTTATGAGAGAAACAGTGCAACGAAGATCATCGAAGATTTTATGCTTCTTGCCAATGAGACAGTGGCAGAAGAATATTTTTGGAGAGAGGTTCCATTTCTCTACAGAACGCATGAAGTTCCAGACGAAGAGAAGATAAAGAAACTGAGTACATTTATCAATAATTTCGGTTATCATATTCATGTGCATGATGAAGTAAAGCCAAAGGAGATTCAGAAACTTCTTAGTCAGGTGGAAGGGACCCCGGAAGAAGCTCTGATCAGCAGACTTACATTACGCTCCATGTGTCAGGCAAAATACACAACAGAGAATACAGGACACTTTGGATTGGCAGCGAAGTATTATACACATTTCACTTCTCCGATCCGCCGTTATCCGGATCTTCAGATTCACAGAATTATCAAGGAGAATCTGCGCGGACGACTGAATGAGAATCGTATAGAACATTATGACAAGATCCTCCCGGAAGTAGCGAAGCAGTGTAGTGACAGAGAACGACTGGCAGAAGAGACAGAACGTGAAGTTGTGAAGATGAAAAAAGCAGAGTATATGCGCATGCATATTGGAGAAGAGTACGAAGGTGTCATTTCCGGTGTTACAAAATGGGGAATTTATGTAGAACTTCCGAATACAGTGGAAGGCCTTGTTCATGTTGTGGATCTGCGGGACGATCATTATAATTTTATAGAGCAGACATATGAAATGGTCGGAGAGCATACAGGAAAGACATATAAACTTGGTGAAAAGGTGCGTGTCCGCGTAAGTGATGCAGATAAGCTGCTCCGAACGATTAATTTCGAGCTGGCATAATACTTGCAGGAGTGCGGTTAAAATAGATGAGTTAGAGGTTGGAATCAGATGGCAAAGACAGAGAAAAAACTTATTGCGAATAATAAAAAAGCATATCATGATTATTTTATTCTTGAGAAATACGAAGCAGGACTTGTGCTGCATGGCACAGAAGTAAAGTCTCTTCGTATGGGAAAGTGTAGTATTAAAGAAGCATTTATCCGTGTGGAAGACGGGGAGATGTATATCTATGGTATGCATATCAGTCCTTATGAGAAGGGGAATATCTTTAACAAAGATCCGCTTCGTGTGAGAAAGCTGCTTCTTCATAAGAAGGAGATACTGAAAATATTTGGTAAGATGAAAGAACAGGGAATTACAGTTGTTCCGCTGCAGGTTTATTTCAGTGGAAGTCTTGTAAAGATTGAGATTGGACTTGCCAAAGGTAAGAAATTATATGACAAGCGTGAGACGATCGCAAAGAAAGATCAGAAGCGTGAAGCACAGAGAGAATTCAAAGCGTTCAATCGATAGAGGATAAAGGCAGGAGCAAATAGAAAAAGCAATTGGATCAGAAACCAATTGCTTTTTTTACTTCATTGATATCGCCAGTAAATACAAGTCCACCCATTCCGGCTTCTTTTGCTGCATTGATGTTTGGCTCAAGATCATCAATAAAGAAACATTCTTCTGCCTTTAAATCAAATTTCCTGAGAAAATGACTGTAGATTTCAGGAGACGGCTTTGCAAGTCTGATCGGTCCGGAAAATAAGATTCCATCAAACTGAGAAAGAAGTTCACTTCCTTCATAGTATTCTGCAAAATAGGTTGGAGCATTAGACAGCAGATAGATTGGTATATTGCGCTCTTTTAATTCATGGATAAATGTAATGGTATCCGGAAGTAAAGTAGTGCAGCGTGGCCATTCTTTTGCAAACCGGCGGATGCAGTCCTTCAAATGTTCCGGAACCTGATCGATGACTTCATTTATGTAACTATCATAATCAAGTGTGCCGGCGTCAAGCTCTGCCCAGCGTTTATAAACGATTTCGGATAAATAATCCAGTTCTTCTTCATGTGGGCAGAATTCTGAGAGGATCGCTTTTCCATCAAAACGTCCGATGACATTTCCAAAGTCAAAAACAATATTCTTGTATTTCATGACAAATCCCTTTTCTATAGATGTTTATTTGTAACTGTTCAGAGCCAAGCAAAATTTCATAAAACAGGTGTAAAATGCTTGCATTTTTAAGACTGTTTTTGAAATTTTATTTGGCGGATACGCCACACCGACGAAATGCGTAGCATTTTGGAGGTTGGCTCTGAACAGTTACTATAATATATAATATATAATATATAGGAAAGGACTTATAACTTATGAATGACGCATTATGTGAACATATTGTAGCCAGAAAATCAAAACCAATGGATTTTGTTATCCGTGTTCTTATTATTGTTGTGATCGTTGCAATCGCAATCGGAGGAATGCCATTTCTTGGATTCTTTGCTTTTGCTCTTGCAGCAGTCCTGGCTTTGCTTGCTTATTATTTTGCATTTCCACTCTTAAATGTGGAGTATGAATATTCCCTTCTGAATCACGATCTGGATATTGATGCAATTTACAGCAAAGAGAAAAGAAAATCCAAAATAAACCTGGATATTCAGAATGCTGAGATTATTGCCCCAAAAGGATCTCACCGACTGAATTCTTATCATCCGGAAACAACTTGCGACTTTTCATCCGGAAATGCAAATGCAAAGGTTTTCGCAATCATGATCCCGATCAATCAGAAAATGACTTGTGTTTATATTGAACCTGATGAAAAGATGATTGAACATATGAAACAATGGATGGGAATGAAGATGTTCGTAGATTAATATTGAACGTTTATTTCTAACTCAGACAAGTACCACAATCAGTAACTACTAATTGTGGTACTTGTTTTTTCTTTTCTGTCTGGTTGTAGATTACGAATTGCAATTACATACTTAAAACATCATAATCTTATTTTTCAGCAACATCTGCTATATATTTACATGCGGCAAGTGCAGCTACTGCACCGTCCGCTGCTGCTGTTGTAAGCTGACGTACTTCTTTTGTCCGGCAGTCTCCTGCTGCATAGATTCCCGCTTCTGACGTCTTGCAATCTTCTCCGGCAACAATAAATCCACCCTCATCTAACTGAACAACATCAGCAAATTTTTCATTCTGTGCAATCTGTCCGACAGCTACGAAAATTCCTGAAACAGCAAGTTCTGATTCTTCTCCTGTTACTTTATTCAAAACCCGCAGACTTTCCACCATCTGCTCTCCACGGATTTCCTGAACAGTTGTATTTAAGATAAACTCTACATTTTCTTTCTCTTGCAAACGTTTTACAATCTGATCTTCTCCCCGGAATTCGTCTCTTCTGTGAATCAGATAAACTTTGCTACAGTAATTTGACAGAAATTCTGCATCCTGGAGTGCTGTACTTCCACCTCCGACAACTGCAACTTCTCTTCCCCGGAAAAACATTCCATCACAAGTCGCACAGTATGAAACTCCTGCACCTGTCAGACGTTCCTCTCCCGGAACTCCAAGATGGCGGTGCGTTACACCCGTAGCAAGAATAATGCTTTTACATTCATATTCTTTTTCCGTTGTTACAATCACTTTATAATCCGCTTCTTCACGGATACCTACCACCTGCTCCATTATGGTCTGTGTTCCCAGCTTTACTGCCTGATCCATCAGATTCATAGAGAATTCACTGCCGCTCACACTTGCAATTCCCGGATAATTTTCTACATTCGGAGAAGATGTGATCTGTCCGCCGAAGGTTGTTCCCTCGAAGAGTATGGTCTGCTTTCCTGCACGCTGGCCATAGATAGCCGCAGTCATCCCTGCAGTTCCGCCACCGATGATTCCAATATCATAAATTCCCATATTTTTCCTTTCCCAACAAACTGTTTCTACATTTTCTGATTGCTGTAATTCATTTTTTCATTTACGCTAAACTGTAAGATGTTTCAATCACTTCTTACATATTTCTGGACATATCTGCGCAGACTTTCTCTGCCTCGATCACTGCGCTTCTAAGTCCAAATTTCTCAAGTACACGTACTGCCTCAATCGTTGTTCCTGCCGGTGAACATACCATATCTTTCAGTTCTCCCGGATGCTTTCCTGTCTCGAGTACCATCTTTGCACTTCCAAGTACTGCCTGTGCTGCGAACTGATACGCCTGTGATCTAGGCATTCCCTCAGCTACCGCTCCGTCTGCCATTGCCTCGATCATCATAAAGATATATGCCGGTGAACTTCCGCTGACTGCAACAACTGCATCGATCAAATGCTCCGGCACGATTTCTACTTTACCAAAAGAACTAAGAAGCTCCAGTGCATAGTTCTTTTCTTCTTCTGTCACTGCATCATTCGGGCATGCCGCTGTCATTCCCTCTCCAACTAATGCTGGTGTATTCGGCATTGTTCTTACAATCTTAACTTTCTTTCCAAACTGCTCTTCGAGCCATGCGAGAGTCTTGCCCGGTGCGATTGTAATAATCAGCTGGTCTTCTCTTACTGCATCTTTGATCTCAGCAATTGTCTGTGCATAGAACTGTGGTTTTACAGAGAGAACTAATACTTCTGCTTTCTGTGTTACTTCTATATTATCTGCTGTCACATGAATTCCATGCTCTTTTTTCGCACGTTCACGTCCTGCTTCCATAATATCTGAACCGATGATCTCTTCCGGGGCAATAATTCCCTTTTTGATGATTCCGCCCATGATTGCTCCTGCCATATTTCCTGTTCCGATAAATCCTAATTTCATGATCTTAAGTCTCCTTTTCTTTTATCATTACTGTTCTAAGAACCGTGTCCAGTAACCTTTTATCTACATGTATCCGTCTCTCACCCAGAATTTTTTCTCATCCTCTAACGGAATTTCTTCTGTGTCCATCCAGTCGATTGTAATAAACTGATTCCTGTTCAGCCCTTTTAGCAGTTCATTGATCAGCCATTCCCGTCCCTGAACTTCCATTGTAACGGTTCCATCCCATTCGTTCTGAACCCAGCCAACCAGATTTAGTGAATTCGCCAGATATTTCGCTGTATAGCGGAATCCAACACCCTGTACACGACCGTGAAAAACAATGTGCTTTCTAACTTCTGCCATATCTGATCACTCCCTTGAAGCAATTTATGTTGTACACTACCGTTATTCTAACATATTTTTTTACCTTGTACAGTTCTTTTCGGTAAACAGTTCCTGCTTCCTGTGTTATAATGGGAATAACTTTTCTGAAGGAGGACTTCGAGAACGAATGAGTAATTATGAAACATCACAGACTTCTGATCTGAAAGAATTGATAAATAAATTACGAGATACACAGACTCTCTCTAAAAATGAATGGATTCGGCTAATTGACGGAAGAACCCCAGAACTTGCCGACTATTTATTTGAAAATGCGCGCGAAGTACAAATCACTCACTATGGACATGATGTTTATGTCCGCGGACTAATTGAATTCACAAACTATTGTCGTAACGATTGTTATTACTGCGGTATCCGCAAAAGTAATCTGAATGCACATCGCTACCGTCTTACCAAAGAAGAGATTCTTAACTGTTGCAAAACCGGATATGAACTTGGTTTTCGCACCTTCGTTCTTCAAGGTGGTGAAGATGGCTGGTTCACGGTTCCGCGTCTGGCTGATATTGTCTCTGACATCCACAAAAACTGGCCGGACTGTGCAATCACACTTTCAGTTGGAGAAATGGAACATGATGCATACCAGACTTTATTCGATGCCGGCGCTGACCGCTATTTACTTCGTCATGAAACTTATAATGATGCACATTACCGTAAGCTTCATCCTGCTTCCTTAAGTGCACGTCACCGTCAAAACTGTCTGTGGGATTTAAAGTCTATCGGCTATCAGATTGGAACCGGATTCATGGTCGGTGCACCTTTCCAGACAACTGAGAATCTTGCTGATGATATGCTTTTCTTAAAAGAATTGAATCCGCATATGGTTGGGATTGGTCCGTTTATCCCTCACCACGACACACAGTTTGCTGAGGAACCTGCCGGAACACTGGAATTGACACTTTATCTGCTTGGGCTGATCCGTCTTATGCTGCCGAAAGTACTTCTCCCGGCAACAACCGCCCTCGGTACGATTTCTCCAACCGGAAGGGAACAGGGAATTCTCGCAGGAGCTAATGTCGTTATGCCAAACCTTTCTCCAACAGAGGTTCGCAAAGATTATCTGCTTTATGATAACAAGATCTGCACCGGTGATGAATCGGCACAGTGCAAGAACTGCCTGGCCCAAAGAATGGAGTCTGTCGGATATCATGTTGTTGTAGACCGGGGAGATTCCTTGAATAAGTAAAAAGGAGGTTACTGTTCACTCCCGTGTCAATCACTTCGCTGATTGACACGGAGGATGCATGTTTTGGCTTGAATGCATCTCGCCCCATCGCCAAAGGCGATTTAAAATGGCGAGATGCGTTGCTGGTCGCACATTGTGTGAACAGTAACAAAAGGAGTCCATGGTATGCGACATATCGCATTTCCATGTACTCCTTTTCTATTCACACCTCGCCTCACAGCGCAGTGTCATTTTTTCATTTTCTCTACTAGCTATAAGAATTACTCTACAACAGCTAAGATCTCGATCTCAACGAGAACAGCCTTCGGAAGATCCTTAACTGCTACGCATGAACGAGCTGGTTTGCTTGTGAAGTATTTCTCGTATACTCCGTTGAATGCTCCGAAATCAGCGATATCTGCAAGGAAGCATGTTGTCTTTAATACGTTGTCAAATGATGTTCCAGCTTCTTTTAAGACCTCTCCTAAGTTCTTACATACCTGCTCTGTCTGTGCTTCAATTGTAGTTGCTTCTACATCATTCACTTCCGGATTGATTGCGATCTGTCCTGCTGTATACAGTACTCCGTTGTGTACATATCCCTGTGAGTATGGTCCAAGTGCCTTTGGTGCTTTTTCTGTTGCTACGATTTTCATAATGTTATTTCTCCTTTGCTACTTCATATAATTTCTGTGCGATACACACATCAAATAATCCCATTCCAACCGATTTGAAATATGTTGTCTGACCTTCTTTGATCTCTTTTTCCCCCGATACGAGATATTCATGCATCAGTTTTATGCGGTCTTTTGTAAGTTTTCCACTTGCCAGGGGCTGGCTTAGATCTCCGCTTTCCTCACATGCGTATGGCAGTTCAATGTATACATTGTCCACCAGATCCAGTACTGCATCCGGGATTTCCCTCATCTCCGGCATATAAGAGCCGATTGCAATGATGCATTTTCCTCTCAGAAGTTCTTTGTCATCTGGAAGAACAGGTGTGGTAGAAGGAGTTGTTGTACAGATGATATCACTGTTTCGTACAAGCTCTTCCACTGCTTTACATTGTACTACCTTTACGTCTTCCTTATCAATAGCTTTTTTCAGTCTTTCCAGATAATCTGTCAGATCACGGTCACTGTGGTTGAACACATATACGGTATGGATATCTCTTGCCGCACATGCATACACAGCCTGATGGAATCCCTGCATTCCTGCTCCGATGATTCCAACCGTATGGCAGTCCTTTCTTGACAGATGGCGGATTCCCACACCACCGACAGCTCCGGTTCTCCATGCGGTTACCGACTGCCCGTCCATAACAGCAAGCGGCGCGCCTGTCGTATAATCATTCAGTAACACGATACCATCTATCGACGGCAATCCCAGTTTAGAATTCTCCGGGAAGATCGACAGGATCTTTGTCCCTATGATATCCTTTGTGTAACATGGCATATACATGAGCTGCTTATTTTCATGTTCTACCGTTGGTCTTGGCGGCATATAGAACTCACCTGATCCATAGATCCGGTATGCCTCTTCGATCTGATCCATCATCTGATCCGGATCGACCATTTTTTCGATCTGCTCCTTGCTTAATACGATCATTTTACATTTCCTCCAGTTCTTTTTGTTCCCTTGTGACATCTCTCAGCCACTTGTATGTCAAATACCGCTTTAAAGTAATCGGTACTTTGATCAGTTCATCACTCATCAGTATAACATATACGACCGGCACACTGGCATGCAAAATAAATGCCGCCACTGCCCCAAGTAAAATGGAGAATCCCCACATCGTCGATACATCCATGATCAATCCGAATTTCGTATCCCCGCCTGCACGGAATACCCCCACTACCATTGTGGTATTAAATGCCTGTGCCACAGTAAAATACGACATAACGAAAAACATGAAACTTAAGTAATTCTTTGCCGGTCCGGTCAGTGCCAGATTCGCATTGGCGATTGGTGCCGAGATCAGTATCAGCACACCACCCAGGATTCCAAGAATCAGACTTAACCACACGAAACGTTTTCCGTATGCCTTTGCCAGTTCCATCTTGCCTTCCCCGATCGTCTTGCCGAGATAGATCGCCGTTGCATGGGAAATCCCGAATGTTACGACTGTTGCAAGCTGTCTTGCCACCTGCGCAACCGAGTTAGCTGCCACTGCTGCGCTTCCAAGATGCCCGATCACCGCCGTATTCGCCGATGTTCCCAGTCCCCACATCAGTTCATTTAATACCACCGGCATAGAATAAACTGCGAAATCTTTTAACAGAACCTTATCGATCTTCACCATATCTTTAAGCCGGATCCTTACTACTTTATTTCGGAAGATGGCATAAACGAGAACCATCACTGTCTCGGCTGCTCTGGCACACAGCGTACCGATTGCCGCACCTCTTACTCCCATTACCGGGAATCCAAGTAGTCCGAAGATCAGAACCGCATTTACCACAATATTCATCAGCAATGAAATCAGATAAATAAATGTAGCTACCATTACCCTCTCGATACTGCGCATAATATTCAGATACACCTGTGTCACCGCCATGAACACATAGGAAAATCCTACGATTCTTAAATACTTTACTCCTTCTGCAATAACTTCCGGATCAGAGGTATAGATCCGCATCAGTGTCTCCGGCATGCCAAGGGCTGCTCCTGCGAATACTACCGCAACGATGAGTCCGGCACTTAATCCCATACCCAGGACTTTCTCTATCGTTCTGGTGTCTTTCTTCCCCCAGTACTGCGCCGTCAGAACCGTTGCTCCGGAGGTCACTCCGTAAAAGATCAGTGTCATGATGTATTGGATCTGTCCTGCAAGAGATGCCCCGGATAACACTTTCTCTCCAACCTTTCCAAGCATGATCACGTCCGTCGCCGTAACTCCGACATTGATCAGATTCTGGATTGCGATCGGGATGACCAAAGCGAATACATTCCGGTAGAATTGCTTCCAGTTGATTGTTTTTGTATATTTACTTTTTTCTTCCATTTATTTTTTCTCTGCTCCTATTTATTAGATCGGAAGAGCGTCG
>OIKS01000222.1_pt1 | contig 10924 bp, 8 predicted proteins | sample 1583761 | NCBI WGS metagenome assembly OIKS01 (sample SAMN02674597, study PRJEB24791) | human gut metagenome, SKBSTL013 | isolation source: stool | host: Homo sapiens | place: USA | reverse complement strand
TCCCATCCTTCGCAGCCTGCTCTACATAAGCCTGTACTGTCACGATCGGATATGGACGTTCTGTTCTTATCGCCGGATTCAAAGCCTGATTCTTTGTATCATAATACCCTGCCATAAATTCTACACCAAGCTCACGGCAATAAGCTACATAATTCAAATAAACACGGACAATTCCGTCCTTTACATCTTCCAGACTTTTCGGTGTCTCCAGCAGATCCGGTCCCATCGTAGGCTGGTCTTCTATATAATAAGACAGCAAATCATCTTTTGTCTTAAAGTGATGATAGAAACTTCCGTTCGACACGCCTGCTTCTTCACAGATATTCTTGATTGACAATTTTTCATATCCGCTCTTCTGAAGAATCTTCTTCGCTGCCTGAAAGATTTTTTCCTTTGTTTCCTGTGATTTTTTCTGCTGCTTCGATAATTCTGTTTTTGTACTCATTTCTGCTAAAACTCTCCCGTATGCATTTTAAACTATAAGAGATATTATAACATATTTCGCCCTTTTTTTCAATAAAACAGAGTGGACTCTATTTTAAGCGCTCTATTTTTATTTTCCAGATTTTTCAGCTACCACAGTATTCTCATCCTCTTCATTTATAGATATGCAGAAAATGCACTCGGAATTGCATAATTTTTCTCCAGGTCCTTCTTTCCTGCAAATATGATCTCAGGATTCTGAAATTCTTTTTCCAACTCATCCACCAAAATCTCATATCCGGTCATATGCCATTCCACATGGCTGAAAATGTGCTTCGCCTTTGGCAGCTTCTTCACGCGCACCGGCGTAAGACCTGACTCTTTTGCATATTCTATAACTTCTTTTTGTGTTAAATGTCCCTCTACATTAGGAAATTCATACAATCCTGCAAGGAGTCCTTTTCCCGGCCTTTTGCGAATCGCAATTTCCTCATTATCACAGAATCTTAGAATCGTTCTTTTCTCGATTCTTCGCTCTTTCGCCTTTTTCTTGACCGGATAGTCCATCTGACATTCATCCTGGTATGCAAGACAAAATTCCCTTATCGGACAGCTCTCACACCTTGGTTCTCCATTTGGCAGACAGACGATTGCCCCAAGTTCGATCAATCCTTGATTAAAATCTCCCGGTGCCTCTGCCGGAATCACCTGTTCAAGCATACGTTCTATCTTTGTCCTTGTACTTGCTTTCATAATGTCATCACTGTCTTCCAGAATTCTTGTAACCACGCGAAAAACATTTCCATCTACCGCTGGTTTCTGCTGATGATAAACAAAAGAGCTGATCGCACCGGCTGTATAACTGCCAATTCCCTTCAACTTTTTTATCTCTTCAAATGTATCCGGGAATACACCATTATATTCTTCCATTACCTGTTGTGCTGCTGCCTTTAAATTCCTCGCCCTGTTGTAGTAGCCAAGTCCTTCCCACAGCTTAAGCAGTCTGTCTTCCGGCACTTCAGCCAGCGCTTTGATATCCGGCAGTTCTTCCAGGAATCGTGTGTAATAAGATTTAACTGCTTCCACTCTCGTCTGCTGCAGCATAATCTCTGAAATCCAGACCCGATACGCATTCACATGCTTCCGCCACGGAAGATCTCTCTGATTCTCCCGAAACCATTCAACAAGTGGTTCTACCATATCGTGTAATCTCTCACATTCCCCAAATTCTACTTTGCAATTTTCCTTTTCATTACATTTCATTCAATACCATTTCCTTATATATAAAAATATCTGTTCAATATTGTAACACAATACCAAACAGATATTCTATAGATAAAATATTTTTCTTTTAAAGAATCTTTGAAAGGAACTCTTGAAGTCTTGGATCTTTCGGATGTTCAAAGAATTCTGCCGGGGCAGCTTCTTCCTTAATCTGACCGTCATCAATGAAAAGAACTCTTGAAGCAACCTCACGAGCAAATCCCATCTCATGAGTAACAACAACCATTGTCATTCCCTCTTTTGCCAGATCTTTCATCAGTTCAAGTACTTCTCCTACCATTTCCGGGTCAAGTGCTGAAGTCGGCTCATCAAAAAGAATCACGTCAGGATTCATAGCCATGGAACGGATAATCGCGACACGCTGTTTCTGTCCACCGGAAAGTGTAGACGGATACACATCCGCTTTATCTTCCAATCCGATTCTCTTCAAAAGAGCCATTGCCTGCTCCTTTACTTCTTTCTTGATCTGCTCCTTTGTCTCAGTGATTGGAATCAGCTCTTCCTTCTTGTCACTTCCACGGAACATATTTTTAAATTTGATCATACGATTCTTCTTCTTTGCCTTATCAATGTCCTTACATCTTAGATATGCAGGTGCCATCATGACATTCTGAAGAACTGTCTTATTATTATAAAGATTGAAATGCTGGAAAACCATTCCCATATGGCGGCGATGCTGATTAATATCAACCTTCATATCTGCGATATCAACACCATTGAAGATAATACTTCCGCCTGTCGGGTCTTCCATACAGTTCAAGCATCGTAAAAATGTACTTTTACCAGAGCCGGATGGTCCGAGCACCGCAACGATATCGCCTTTATTGATCGTAACATTGATTCCCTTCAGAATCTCTTTGTCCCCAAAGCTTTTTTGCAGATTAATTACGTCTATCACTCTTCTTCAGGCTCCTTTCTAATAATTTAACAAGTAATGTGATCACAAGCACAAGTGCAATGTAGATTAACGCCATTACAAGGTACGGTACCATGAATTCGTAGCTGTTACTTCCGATATAGTTAAATGCAACATAAAGGTCAGCTGCACCGACAAAACTTACTACAGATGTCTCTTTAATAAGAGAAATGAACTCATTTCCAAGTGTCGGAAGAATGTTCTTTACAGCCTGCGGAATCACAATCTTCATCATACTTGTTCCAAAACTGAGTCCGACTGCTCTTCCGGCTTCCATCTGTCCCGGATCGACAGACTGGATTCCGCTTCGCATGATCTCTGAAATATATGCACCACTATTCAGACCAAATACAACCATAGAAACCTGTACTCCGGTAATCTTCACCCCAAAAATCGGAAGGAGTACATAATAAAAGATAAGGAGCTGAACTACCATAGGAGTTCCTCTGAATAATGCAACGTAAAAGCTGCAAATATGATTCAATACTCTCGGAAGAGTTTTATATTTCGGAATCACACGGACTGTAGCGATCAAAGTACCGATCACAATACCGATAATCAGACCACAGATTGCGATCAGCAAAGTATTCTGCAATCCCTGAACTACTTTCACATAGCCATTCTGATTCAGAAATATATCAATAAATTTGTCTACTTTCTGACTAAAATTCCCCATTTGTTTCCTTTCTCCAAAAAGAGGAAAATGCATGCATCATCTTCTGCCTGTATTTCCCTCGTTAATAAATTCTGTTATTTTACTGCCTGTAAATTCTTAGTAAATACTCTTACTGAACTGCATTGATTGCATCTGTGATTGCTGCTGCCGGTGCTGCATCAATGATCACATACTGAATATTTCCATTGAGCATATCCTGTACTGCAAGTGATCCGCTCTTGTATGTCACACATTTTGCCGGAAGTCCCGGGAAGTCCCAATCTTCGCTTCCTTCAACATAGTACTGACCTGTTGTTCCCTGCTGAACACCGATCTGGTCAGATGATTTTGTCTCAGCAAGCTTAGCTGCAACGTCATCTGCTGTCTTGCAATCATCGAATGTTGTAACATTGCTTGGAACGATCAAACGCTGGGATGCTGAATAGTAAGAATCTGTAAATGTAACATATTCTTCTCTCTCTTCATTGATTGTAAGTCCTGCCATAGCAATATCACATTTCTGCTGGCTTACAGACAGACAAACTGCATCAAAATCCATGTTCTCGATTACAAGCTCTTTTCCAAGTTCATCAGCAAGAAGCTTTGCAATCTCCATGTCGATTCCATAATAATCTTCACCCTTTGTATACTCAAATGGCTCGAATGCTGCATTTGTAGCTACAACCAACTGATCCTTAGATGTATCAAGTGTTGCTGATTTTACTGCTTCCGGCTCTCCGTCTGAGAAATACTTTTTGCAGATCTCATCAAGTGTTCCATCTGATTTGATCTTTGCAATAAACTCATTTGTCTTCTCAAGAAGTTCCGGCTGATTCTTGTCCACACCAAATGCATATTCTTCATTTGTAAGGTCAATATCGATTACCTTTGCTGTTACTGTTTCGTTCTTACTACCACAACCTGCCAGCATGCTGACTGCTAATGCTGCAGTAAGAAATACTGATAAAAACTTCTTCATCTTAAGCTCCTCCTCTTTTCTCTGCATAAAAATTCAAAACATGTTAATAATTATAACATGCTTTTCATAAAATGCAAGACGTAATTATGCACGATTTCTTTTGGAAATACAAAATTTTACTGTTCACAATAACTGTGAACAGTAAAACACACTGCACTCTATTCAATAATACATATCTTATTTGAATAAAGCCTGGATACCGAAGAATAAAAATACAACGATTCCAAGTACGATTCTGTAATATCCAAATGCCTTAAAGTCATGGTTCTTGATATATTTCATCAGGAACTTGATCGCTATAACAGATACTGCAAAGGATACGATCATTCCAAGAAGAAGCAGAAATACCTGCATTGGGGTAAATGCCAGACCGAACTTAAACAACTTCAGTGCACTTGCTCCAAACATAACCGGAATTGCAAGGAAAAATGTAAACTCTGCTGCAACACTTCTTGAAACCCCAAGTGCCAGTGCTCCGACAATCGTTGCGCCGGATCTGGACGTCCCAGGGATCATCGCCATCATCTGGAAAACTCCGATCAGAAGAACTGTCTTCACAGAAAGCTGAGAGATTCTTTTTACTTTCGGTTCTCTTGTCTCATTACGTTTTTCAATTACAATGAATAAAATACCATAAACAATCAACATCAATGCAACAACATATGCATTACTCAGTTTTGATTCAATCAGATTGTTCAGCAACACTCCTCCGATCAGTGCCGGAATTGTTCCGATCACTACTTTAATCCATAACTGAATTGTCATCTTCTTCTGCTTTTCCGTCTTCGTCGGTGAGAACGGATTTAACTTATGAAAATAAATTACTACAACTGCCAGGATCGATCCAAACTGAATCACCACATTGAACATATTCGTAAATGCCTCGCTCTGCTTCAGTTGGATCAGCTGCTCTACCAGAATCAGATGACCTGTACTACTGATTGGAAGCCACTCTGTGATTCCCTGCACAATTCCTAAAATGATAACCTTTAATACTTCTAACATGATTCCCCTCCTCGTTTCAGAACAAACTTCTCGATGGCCTTTGCAGCCCCCTCATCATTGTTGCTCTCCGTAATATAATCAGCTACAGCTTTGACCTTTTCTTCGGCATTCGCCATGGCAACCCCAAATCCAACTTCCTTGAGCATTGCGATATCATTATCGCCATCCCCACACGCCATGATCTCTTCCCGCCTGATTCCAAGCATCTTGCCAAGATTCACAAGTCCGGTTCCCTTATTTACACCAACTGCATTGATTTCTATATTATATTGAAGAGAGCCAACCAGTTCAAAGACGCCTTCTCGCTCCAGCTCTTTCCATGCCTCTTCTCTCTCTTCCATATCTGCAAACAACATCTGTACTTTATCAAGATTCCCTTCTTTTTCATCCAGCAGATCTTCCAGTCTGTCTACCGCTATTCGTGTTCTCAAAAAATAATCCCACATGTTCGGATTCTTATGATACTTTCTCACCTGCGCGATCTCATCTTTCTGAGCATATCCCTGCCCATCAAAATAAACTTCCAACAGAGTATCATATTTTCTTCCGATTGCAATTGCTTTTTTTGCTGCTTCTTTGGATAACAGATGTTCTTCCAGTACCTTTCCGGTTCTCGTCTCGATAATCCTTGCCCCATTCGCAGTCAGTGCATAATCCATCCCCGGAAGCTCACGTAATTCTTCCGGAACTCCTGTCCATGGTCTTCCGGTTGCAACAAGAACAACTGTACCATTCTGCAGTGCCTCTCCGATCACATTCTTCGTATAAGGAAGAAGTTCCTTCTTATCTGTAAGAAGTGTTCCATCGAGATCTAATCCAACAATCTTAATTTCCTTTTTTTCCATACTTTTTTCCTTATCTTCTGTATTTTCTATCCGTCAATTGTTACAAAAAGCAATATCTTTTTAATTATTTTGTAAAACAATCATAAAATATTTCGTGCCAATTTGATTAATTCTCTGTTTTATAGTATAATAGGTTTTCGACAACTATGCAATGTCATTTAAAGAAAGGATATTGAGATTATGGCATTTTACAAAAAAAGCAAGTTACATACGGGCACCGCGCTCATTTGTTCCCTTGCAATTGTATTTTCTGCACTTCCTGTCTATGCTACAGACACGATAGACAATCTGCAAAACCAGACCTCTGCCCTTGAGAACGAATTAAAAGGCATCAACCAGGATATCCTCACCCTGAGTGAGAAGATATCTGATACTGAGATGCAGGTTGAGATCCTCAACAGTGATATAGACAAAACACAGGATGATCTTGAGAAAGCGCAGAAAAACGAAGATCAGCAGTATGAAGATATGAAAAGCCGTATCAAATATATGTATGAGCACGGAAGTGCTACAATGCTTGAGATGCTTTTCTCAGCAGAAAATATGTCAGATTTTCTAAACAAAGCTGATTTTATTGAAAATTTAAGTAACTACGACCGCAAAGCTCTGAACAATCTGAAAGATGTTCACCAGCAGATTGCCGATCAGAAAGCAGACCTGGAAGCACAGCAGGCTTCCATGAAAGATTTACAGAACCAATTGCAGACACAGCAGACACAATTACAGGCAAAAGCTGCTGCAACTTCTACTAATTTGAATGAGGTGAATGCAAAACTGCAGAAAGCCAAAGAAGAAGAGGCAGCTCGTCAGGCAGAAGAAGCCAGGAAACAGGCGGAAGCCGCTGCGAAAGCCGAAGCAGCTGCAAAAGCTGAGGCTGCTGCCAGTGCGAACAAGCAGAACAGTTCTAGCTCTAGTAGTAACAGTTCCTCCGGAAGTTCAAGTTCTTCCGGTGGCTCAAACTCTTCCGGTGGCTCAACCGTTGCCTCAGATGATGTTACACTCTTAGCAGCCATTCTACAATGTGAAGCTCGCTATGATTATGAATCTATGCTTGCAGTTGCAACAGTTATTATGAACCGCGTGAACAGCGGACGTTTCCCAAACAGCATTTCAGGTGTTGTTTACGCAAGCGGACAGTTTGCTCCGGTATGGACAGGTTCCTTAGACCGTGTATTAAAGCAAGGTCCACGAAGTCTTTCTATCCAGGTTGCACAGGATGCGATCAACGGAGCTCGTCTTGCCTCTGTAGCCGACTGTTATTACTTCCTGTACGCACCATCGACAACCAGAACCGGTGTCGTAATTGGCGATAACGTTTTCTTTACGAGTTGGTAAATAATAAAAAGACTAAGAAGCACCGGAAGATTTCATTTTGATCTTCCAGTGCTTCTTTTTTTAGAAACAACTCTATTTTCTACTGATAATCAACAACATCAATCCATCTCATCAGAAAATCTTTTTCAAGTTCATTTTCTTTAGATAACTGTGCTGCTGCCACAATCGGAAGCCACTGCTGTACATACTGCATTGCTGTATCGCTCTTCTTGCAGAACAATTTCAGATAGAGATCTGCTACTTTCTGATCTTTCAGTGCGAAAAGCAAATATGTCATTGCTGCATCTGCACTTGCATTTCCCTGTGTTGCATGAGCCCAGTCAACTACAGTCATCTTTCCATTCTTTCCTACGATCACATTACTCGGATTAAAGTCTCCATGGCATACTTTATTATGCTTTGGCATACTCTCAAGTCTTGTCATAAGCTCATAACGTGTAGTCGCATCAAGATCTTTCAATCCATTGATCTGACGAGCTAATTTATCTTTCATTCCTTTCAGAAGCGGTGATTTCTTACTCTGAACCTGTAACTGGAGATCAACAAAGTCTTCCATATATTTTTCCAGATTCTTCCTATCAGATTCCATCATGTCCTCAAGTGTCTTACCTGCTTTGTACTCGATCGCAATTGCCCACTTTCCATCAATCTGAGTTACTTTTTTTACCTTTGGAATGTCCAGACCTGTCTCTTCTACTCTTGCAGTATTCAGAGCCTCATTAAATACATCTGACTTCGGATGTCCTTCATTAAAAACTTTCACGATACAATCATCACATTTATAGACTGATTTGTAAGCACGTTTCACGATGAGATTTTTTTCTTCTAACTTCATAATATAGACCTCCTTATATCTTGAACGCTCCTTCTTGTCTGCTCTTATTTTATCTCAGCTCTGCGGGGCTGTTCCTCTTGCCTTACGGCTCTTACTTTGTTTTGATGATGTCATTATATCTCACAATTTTTAAAAATAAAACCCCTTCAGCGCAAGTTTGTGCAGTTTTTAACAAGTTTTTTTATCTGTTATATATTGTCTATTTATTAACAATCGTAAACTTTAGCTCATTGCTCACGTATACTTGGAAAACTCAAAAACTGTATTTTCCAAGTTATCGCGGCAGTCGCCAAGGTCTTGTGCAAGCACAGACTTTGGCTCGTTGCTCACGTAAAAAAGAGACAGAACAATGTTTTCAACATCATTCTGTCTCTCTTCGTATATTTTAGATTCTAACGGTCATATGCCTGCTTATGCAATGCGATTTATTTTCCGTAGTAGCATTTCAGGTACAGATCTTTGATCTCCTGGATGAGTGGGTATCTTGGGTTAGCTCCTGTACACTGATCGTTGAATGCCTGCTCTGACATTTCATCAAGTGTGTCAAGGAAGTACTTCTCATCAACGCCGTAATCTTTGATTGTCTTCTTGATTCCGATCTTCTCTTTGAGTTCTTCAAGTTTAGCGATGAAGTTCTCAAATACTTCTTTATCATCTTTACCTGTGCATCCTGCGAAACGTCCGAGTTCTGCGTATCTTGCAAGTGCATGTGGGTACTGATACTGTGAGAATGTTCCCATCTTTGTCGGAACTTCTGCTGCATTGTATCTCATAACTTCTGTAAGGATTACTGCGTTAGCAACACCGTGTGGCAGGTGGTGGAAAGCACCAAGCTTATGAGCCATGGAGTGGTTAACACCAAGGAATGCATTTGCGAATGCCATACCAGCCATACAGGAAGCGTTTGCCATTTCTTCACGAGCCTTCGGATCGTTTGCTCCGTTCTCGTATGCAGATGGAAGGTTCTCGAATACAAGCTTAACAGCCTTCATAGCAAGACCATCTGTGTAATCTGTTGCCATGATAGATACATATGCCTCGATTGCATGTGTCATAACGTCGATACCTGAAGCACTTGTCAGTCCCTTCGGCTGTGTCATCATGTTGTCTACGTCTACGATTGCCATGTTTGGAAGCAGAGCGTAGTCAGCGATTGGCCATTTAACACCTGTGTCAGCGTCTGTGATGATTGCGAATGGTGTTACCTCAGAACCTGTTCCTGAAGATGTTGGGATAGCTATGAAGTAAGCTTTCTCTCCCATCTTAGGGAATGTAAATACTCTCTTACGGATGTCCATGAAGTCCATAGCCATATCTTCGAAGTTTGCTTCCGGATGCTCATACATGATCCACATGATCTTACCTGCGTCCATTGCAGATCCACCACCAAGAGCGATGATTGTATCTGGCTCGAACTGTCTCATCTGGTCAACACCCTTGCGTGCACACTGAAGTGTTGGGTCTGGTGCTACCTCGAAGAAGCATGTATGCTGGATTCCCATTTCATCTAATTTATCTTCGATCGGTTTTACATATCCGTTCTTGTAAAGGAAGGAGTCTGTTACGATAAATGCTTTCTTCTTATGCATTACTGTTCCAAGCTCATCCAGTGCAACCGGCATAGAACCTTTCTTGAAGTAAACTTTCTCAGGTGTTCTGAACCACAGCATATTTTCTCTCCTCTCTGCAACTGTCTTGATGTTAAGCAGATGTTTTACTCCTACGTTCTCTGATACAGAGTTTCCACCCCATGATCCACATCCAAGTGTAAGGGACGGAGCCATCTTGAAGTTATAAAGGTCTCCGATTCCACCGTGAGAAGAAGGTGTATTGATCAGTACACGACAAGTCTTCATTGCTGCTGCATGTTTTGCAATCTTCTCTGTCTCTGCCGGATGTACGTAGAGGGAAGATGTATGTCCATATCCACCGTCTGCTACAAGCTGAGCTGCTTTCTCAAGAGCCTCATCAAATGTTTTAGCTTTGTACATACCAAGTACCGGTGATAATTTCTCATGTGCAAATTCTTCTGAAATATCTACAGATTCAACTTCTCCGATCAGGATCTTTGTATTCTTCGGTACATCAACGCCTGCCATCTGAGCGATTTCATAAGCTGATTTTCCTGGGATCTTACTGTTCAGTGCACCGTTGATGATGATTGTCTTACGAACTTTGTCAAGCTCCTCACCTGGTTTCAGGAAGTAGCATCCTCTGTACTGGAATTCTTTCTTAACTTCCTCATATACGCTTTCAAGTACTGTTACAGACTGCTCAGACGCACAAATCATACCATTATCAAATGTCTTAGAGTGGATGATTGAGTTAACTGCCATTCTTACATCTGCTGTATCGTCGATGATAACCGGTGTGTTACCAGCTCCAACTCCGAGTGCCGGCTTTCCTGAAGAGTAAGCTGCTTTAACCATTCCAGGACCACCTGTTGCAAGGATGATATCTGCATCTCTCATTACTGTGTTTGTAAGTTCCAGTGATGGAGCATCGATCCAACCGATGATTCCTTCCGGAGCTCCTGCTTTCACTGCTGCATCAAGAACAACTTTAGCTGCTGCGATTGTAGATGCTTTAGCAGCCGGATGTGGGCTGATGATGATTGCATTTCTTGTTTTCAAACAGATTAATGTTT
>OIKS01000221.1_pt1 | contig 10935 bp, 14 predicted proteins | sample 1583761 | NCBI WGS metagenome assembly OIKS01 (sample SAMN02674597, study PRJEB24791) | human gut metagenome, SKBSTL013 | isolation source: stool | host: Homo sapiens | place: USA | reverse complement strand
CCAACGTTCATCATAGCAACCATGATCTTCCCGCCAAGGCCTACGGGCTTTCGGGTGTTTTCAAAAAAGGACATAACGCCACCCTCTTTCTATTTACCGTTCACAATGCAATACTTTTTACCAGATGCGCCCACTGCTCCGGGTGACAGGCCAGCAATTCCTCGTGCTGCAAGTTCTGCTCATGGAGAACAGGATGTGCAAAATGCTGCTGATACCGGGCACGATATTTTGCGCCCATTTTCAGGGCGTAAAAAATATGGATTTCGGTACCGGGCACATGGATCTTATCCGGCAGCGGAGTGATAAGATCGGAGTAGAACTGATTTTTACAGCTCTGCATGGTCACATAAGGGCGGGCATCGCCAAACATTTTCAGAAAGGCTTTGACATAATCCCCCGACTCTTTAGCACACTTGTCCAGACGTTTTTGGAGAAATTTCGCCTTAATCTTTCCGTCCCGCACCACAGGGTAGATCAATGGCAGCAGAAAATCCGTCTGCAAGCTTGCCGCCAGCGGCGATGCCTGATCCAGATCGGAGCTGCCCAGAATGCCACAGTCCATGTGGATGTTCTGCCGTGCCGCCAGCAGCCCCACAAACGAGCCGCCCAGAGAGCAGCCGTAGGCCGCCCGGATGTGACCGCCGCAGTGGGTCTTGAGGTAGGCCTCGATCTTTTCGGTCTCCTCCAGCATGGTGGGAAATTCGGTCTGTTCAGTCTCATCAAAGCCATCGTAGCTGACGCACAGCACCCGGAAGCTGTCAGCCAGAAGCGGGATCACCGCACCGAAATTGCTTTTCCAATGGCAACAGGTGCCCGGCAGCAGCAACAGCACCGGGGCATCCTCTGCACCAAAATGGTAGATCTTCATCCTGATACGCTCCTTCTCTATTTATTTTCCACCTGTAAATAGAAGAGATATATTTCTTCGTATAGGGCAGAGTTACGAGTTAGGTAAAGCTAACTTTTCATTCTATAAAAAGCCGCTTCTCAGCGGTCCTTCTGCCAAAATAATACGCCCTGCCGTCTCCTCTGTCAAGAAGTTTAGGCATTTTCGGAGATTCCGAAAGAGATTTCGCTTTCGGGAACCCCCAACCGTCACCCCAGTGCCACATCCAGCACCATCATCACGCTGAAGCCCACCGCAAAAAATACCGTGCCAACGTTGGAGTGCTGCCCCTGCGACATTTCCGGGATCAGTTCCTCCACCACCACATACAGCATGGCTCCGGCGGCAAAGCTGAGCAGATAGGGCAACGCGGGCACCACGATGCCTGCCGCCAGAATCGTCAACACTGCCCCGATGGGCTCTACGATGCCGGACAGTACGCCGCCCCAGAACGCCCGGCCCTTTTTCATTCCTTCCGCCCGCAGGGGCATGGAGATGATGGCACCCTCCGGGAAGTTCTGGATGGCAATGCCAAGGGAAAGTGCCAGCGCCCCGGCGGCGGTGATCTGAGCCGTTCCGGCAAGGTATCCGGCATAGACTACGCCCACTGCCATACCCTCCGGGATGTTGTGCAGCGTTACCGCCAGAACCATCATGGTGGTGCGCTGGAGCTGGCTTTTGGGCCCTTCGGCCTGCAAACTGTTCTGGTGCAGATGCGGGATGAGATGGTCCAGCAGCAGCAAAAACAGGATACCCAGCCAGAAACCCACCGCCGCCGGGAAAAATGCCAGCCTGCCCAGATCTGCGGCCTGCTCCATAGCCGGGATCAGCAAGCTCCATACCGATGCCGCCACCATCACTCCGGCGGCAAAGCCGGTGAGGGCGCGCTGGATGCCGTCACGCAGAGAGTTTTTCAAAAAGAACACACAGCCCGCCCCAAGACTTGTGCCCAGAAAGGGGATCAAAATCCCCCAGAATGCGTCTTGTATCATGTAGTACCTCCTTGTGGTTAAATGCAACTAACTGCACAAGCAGTATACTGCGCTCCGGCAAAAAGGTCAAGGGCTTTGCGGTATAGAGGATGCAGATCGTTTCCTGCACCGAAAAATTTACCTCTGCAAACTTGCCGGTTTCTACTTGACAACGCCCGGTGGGAGTGCTATTTTTATTTCGCGAATTTGTTTTGCCTAACCATCTGAGGGGCGTTGCCCCTGCATTTTTTTGCATCGATTGTTAGGTAAAGCTAACTGCTTTTTCAAAACTGAGATAGAGGTGTGTTACCATGAGATTGAAAAAAGTATTTGCAGGTGCACTTGCGGCCGCTATGCTGGTATGCGCTGTGGCAGTCCCGGCCTTCGCTGCGGAAGAGGTGGAACAGGAAAACTGCCTGACCTCCAGCTATGTCCAGATGAACATCCCCTACGCCGACTTCTACAAGGCTGCCGGTGTGGACAACGCATCTGAGATCGACGCTGTGACCAGCGCCACCAAGAACAAGACCCGCGCGGGCAACCTTGCCGCCGGTTCCTACCACGTCAACGCAGATGGCACCGACATCACCGGCGTTTCCTTCCCGGTCAAGGTGCTGACCCCGTGGGCGCTGAAGAATGCAAAGCAGGTCACCGATGCCGACAGCTACGACATTACCGTTACCCTGAAGGGCAAGGAATCCACCACCACCTACACCGGCGCAGATGCCTTGTTTGAGAACGAGAGCTACGCTTACTACAAGCTCAGTGAGACCCCTGCCTACTACATCACCGCATGGTATAACCTGCTGAGCGGCAAGTGGGAGTTTGGCAAGGTCCACGCCACCGAGACCACCGTAGAGGGCACCACTGTGGAGCTGAATACCAACGGTCACCATGCCACCTACGAGATGAAAATCTCCGGTTTTGATCTGGACTACAAGGCCAACAAGGTCTACGGCGTAGTTCTGACCACCGCCGATGGCAGTGAGTACGGCCTGCATCATGTGACCAACATCTGGCATGGTACCAAGCTGGGCTTCAATGCCGATGATCCTTACTTTGCATCCATCATCGGCAAGACGATTACTCAGATCACCTTCTACGCCGCCGACGGCGTGTATGTCCTGCCGGTCAATGTGGCGCTGTGAATACACGGAAAACTGCCTAATTTATTGTAAAATATAACACAAAAGGGCAAGGTCTCCTGCACGCAGGCGGCTTTGCCCTTTTTTATTGCAGATGGAGCCCAATCGCAGGGTCAACAGTTTTTACGTCTGCAATACGGAATCAATATTGCCGGCATTACTCTGCGAATCACAAAAGGATCCATCCAACAGCGTTTTGGCGATGCTGGCAGGCTCCACGCCCAATGCATGGGCTGCCTCTGCCACGGTTGCCGAGGACTCGTTCAGCACAATGACATGGCCTCCCAGACCTTTTTCTTCCAGGTCTGCTTTTTCAAAGGACATTTTCCCACTTCTCCGCTCTTATTCGGTAATGGCCCAGACCCGTGCGGGCAGACCAGTTGCACCTTCAATGCGGGGATAAGAAACGATGACCACCGCACCGGCAGGCTGAACTTTATCCAGATTTGCAAGTACCTCCACCTGCAGCTTGTCGTTGTCCAGAACATAGCGTTCGCAGGCAAGGTCGCCCTTTTCCTCCGCCACCGCAGAGGAATCGGTATCCAGCGTTTCGTGGCCGTTGGCGGCGGCGTTGCGCACCTTGTAGATATACTCCAGTGCTTCCAGCGACCAGCCGGGGGCATTTTCTTTGCCCTCTGCGTCGATACCGGACAGCGCATCCATATCCGGCCACTTCTTGTACCAGTCGCTTCGCAGAGCCACCAGCGCACCATCCGGGATAGGACCGTACTTTGCTTCATAGGCCTTGATGTCCTCCACCGTCACAGCGTAGCGGGGGTCTTTCTTGGCCTGCTGGGAAATATCGATGACCACCAGCGGGAAGATCAGGTCGTTCACATCATACTTTTCGGACAATGCTTTGCCCTTGATGAAGTGACCCGGGAAGTCGATATGGGTACCGAACTGTCCGGGGAATTTGAAGGTCTGGATCAGGCATTCCAGTTCCGGCTTGCCCCAGTCCCACACGGTCTTTGCCAGCTCCACAGAGCCTTCCGGGATGCCGGACCAGTAGGGGCTTTCGTTGTTCAGCGAGTGAGAAAGTTCCACCCAGCGATATTTTTTAGCATCCTTCAGTGCGTTCCACAGTTTATAATCAGCCATTGTCAGTTCTCCTTTTATTGTGACGATGTATGTTCGGGCACTTCTCCCAGACAACGGCATCTTCCTGTTTTTTCTCAGTCTGTCTGCCGGGAATTTGTCTGGGAGCAACGCATTCGCCCGGGTAGTCTGTGCCGGGCATCTGCTGTATGTTTCATCTGCCTGTGCTCCCTTCCTTGTGTTGGGGATAGTATAAGCCCATTTTCACATCATGTCAATAGGTTTATGCTTTCAAAGACAAATCTGTCCTTTCGTCCGCCGGTTGCCCGCCGCCGGAGCCCCCTTAATTTCATACGTCCTGCTGCTTTTCCAGTGCTTCAAAGTGATACCGGGGCTTTCCTTTGCTCTTTTTGCCGTACTCGATGGCTTCTTTAGGGCAATAGCAGATGCACGCCATGCAGTGGGTGCAGTTTTTGCCCCAGACCGGCCTGCCGCTTTCCAGATGGATATTGTTCAGCGGGCACAGTTCCACGCACTTACCGCAGCCGATGCAGGCGTCCGTTGCCCGGAAGGCATCGGCTTTTACAAAGAAGCGATAAAACACCGGGTTTACCGGGCCGCTCATAAGGCGGTCGTAGAGGTTGTCTCTCGGCGGGGGAAATTCCTGCCCGGCTCTGAGCTGGGTCAGCACCTTCTGAAGCGCAGGCTCTGCCTGCTCCACGATGCTCCGTGCCTGCTCCTTTCGGGGCGCATTGAACATGGCAATGTAGTTTTCCGGCATGATGATCTGGGCCGTGCCCATATACTGCAGCTGCTTTTGCGCCGCAAGCTGCCGGTTATAGCCTGCCGCATTGCCAATTTCGCTGCCGCAGTCCATCACAAACCAGATGCGCTCTGCCCCGGTCAGCGCGGTCTTGCCCAGCCACTCCGACACCACCCGGGGGATACGCCATGCGTAGGTAGGCGTCACCAGCACCACATCCCGGCCAGTCTGCACCGGGGCAGTATCCCCTGCCTTGATGCAGGCGTTCAGGTCGTAAAGCGGCATCTCCAATCCTTCGGCAATGCGCCGCGCCAGATACCGGCTGTTGCCGGTTCCCGTAAAATAAAGTACCATGGTTGCTCCCTCATTTTGTGTTTTTCAGTTACCTGTCTGCCCGACAAACTGGAACTTGTCGGGGCGAGGCCCCTCCATCTTGCTGCGCAAGACCGTTCGGTCGCTTAAAAGCCCCACTGGGGCTTTCATATTTCTGCTTTGCTCCACAAACGCGAATTGTCTTACTTCTTGTCATTGAAGTAGATGATAAAAGCACCCATTACTGCAATAGCAATGAGCAATCCAAACTCAACCCAATTACCTAAAAGTTCAAGTCCTACGACCATACCTAAATAACCAACAATCAATGTAACGATTGCTGCCAAAATCGCTTTACCCATATAATCACACTCCTTTGTCAAATTCCGAGTTGTCGTTCTCCGTATGCTATAGTTTCCGCACACAAAAGCCCCCTGTGCAAGGTGTGCGCTTACACCTCGCCTGCAAACTTCATGCCCCAGCTCATGCGGGTGTCGTACATCAGGCGGGTCAGGGCAAGGCTGTCCTGCGGGGTGTAGCGGTCGCTGCCGGTACGCCCCAGCTTGACGCAGCGGCTTGCTTCCCGGATCTCGTACTCAAAGCCGTTGATGTCCACCGGGCAGCGGATGACCTCCGGCTCTTTGCCCTCCACTTCCAGCGTCATGGTCTCGGCGTGCTGGAAATCCGGCAGGAAAATACTGCCCTTGGTGCCAAGGATGCGGGCATTACGCTCCAGCTCCTGCCCGATGGTCTGGACCGACTCCGCCTTGCAGCCGCCGGGGTAGGTCAGTGCAAGGCGGCTGTAATCGTCGGTGCCGTACTCGTTGATGTGCACCTCTTTGGTCTCCACCTTTTCCGGGTCCTGTCCGGTAAGGATGCGCAGAAAGCCCAGATTGTAGATGCCGATATCCAGCAGCGCACCGCCGCCCAGACCGGAATCAAACTTGCGGTCCTTCCGGGCACCGGAGGCAACAAAGCCGTACTGACAGGTGATCTGCTTCAGTTCCCCGATGGTGCCAGCCGCAAGGATCTCGCGCAGGCGGTCGTACAGCGGCAGCAGCCAAATCCAGAACGCCTCCATGAGAAAGCGGTGCTTTTCCTCCGCCAGATGATACAGCTCCTGCGCCTGCTCCGGGCTGATGGTAAAGGGCTTTTCGCACAAAACGTGCTTGCCCTGCTCCAAGCAGAGCTTGCAGTTTTCGTAGTGCAGGGTGTTGGGGGTGGCGATATAGATGGCCTCCACCTCCGGGTCGGCGGCAAGGGCTTCGTAGGAGTCATAGCAGCGGGGAATGCCGTACTGCTGCGCAAACGCCTGTGCGCTTTCCATGTGCCGTGACCCCACGGCAACAAGCTGCTCCCCCTCTGCGCCCATCTGTTCCACCGTAGACGCAAACTTCTTGGCAATGGTGCCGGTCGCTAAAATTCCCCACTTCATAACGGTACCTCCCGGTTTATTACTTTGGATTCGTTGCGTTCAGTATACCATGGTTTTCCCCTGCGGAAAAGATAGTGAAGAACAAAAATGCCCCCGGAGGGCTTGTTCCAACTCTCCGGGGACAGATTCTATGCACCGGTATCTCTCATCTTGTTCCAAACATTCTCATCCATTATAATAGAGATAGAAAGAAGGTGCCAACATGAAACATCGCATTGTGACGGCTGCGCAGATGAAGGAAATTGAACGAGCCGGGGATGCCCACGGTCTGCCCTATCTGCAAATGATGGAAAACGCCGGGCTGGCGGCTTACGCTGAACTGCAAAAGCAGTTTTTGCATCCCGGCAGGCTGCTGGTGGTCTGCGGAAAGGGCAACAACGGCGGCGATGGGTTCGTGATCGCCCGTGCCGCTGCAAAAGACGGCTGGAATGTGACCGTTCTTCTGGCCGAGGGCGAGCCGAAAACTTCTGACGCTATCCGCAATTTTGAGCGTCTGCACTCCCTACCGGTGCACATCTGCACTGACGGTTCTGTACTGGAAACCCAGCGCTTTGATGCTGCTGTGGATGCCCTCTACGGCACCGGGTTCCATGGTGAACTGCGGCCTTCCGGTCTTGCTGCCTGCGGACTGATACGCCATCTGCACAAGAGCGGTGCCTTTGTACTGGCCGTAGACCTGCCCAGCGGCATCAACACGGACACCGGCGAGGTTGCCGACGGTGCTGCCCATGCAGATTTGACCGTAACCTTCGACAGCTATAAACCGCTGCATATCGCAAAAATCTCTGCGCCCCTGTGCGGAAAGATCGTCTGTGCCGACATTGGCATTCGGGACGAATGGCACCCGGAGTTTTGACGAGGGCTTGCCGCTGCGGAAAAACACCTGCGCACAAAAGAGCCGCCGCCCAGAGACACCGCATTGCGTAGGGCATCTTCAAAGCTATTGCTTTCCAGAAAGGCGATAATGGCCTCCGGCACGGTCTGCTGACAGGTCTCCACATGGCGATAGCCCGGACGAATTTCATCGCAGGTGCGGCTCAAATCGTAGCCGAAAGTCTGCTCCACATACTGTTTGATCTCCGGCTTGCTGTGGCCGGTACGGGCCAGAAAAATCACTGCCGCCGTGGCCTGCGCGCCTTTGATGCCCTCCGGGTGGTTGTGGGTGACTTCAGCGGTCACTTTTGCCATTTCCAACGTTTTGTCCAGCGTATCGAACAGCCAGCCCGCTGCCGACATCCGCATAGCCGAGCCGTTACCGAAACTGCCATAGGGATTCGGATTTTCTGCGTGCAGCCACCGGCGGAACATCCCGCCGTAACCGGCATGGGGATATTTACGGCCCCAGAGCCGCATTTCATGCTGCACTGCACAAAATGTTCTCTCCGGCAGACCCTTTCCGTCAATCAGACCAACTGCCACCGCAGCGGTCATGACGGTATCATCGGTGAAGTGCGATTTCTCGCTCAGCAGCGGAAAATCCTTGTGCTTGTAATTGTTGTGGTCAAATTCATAGGGACTGCCCACGATGTCACCCAAGATTGCTCCTAACATGGCTGTTTCCTCCCTTACCCGTGATGCCGCTTCTGGAAATCAGCTTCGATCTGCTCTTTCCACTCCGCACCGATAGACGCGCAGCAGGGTGCCTCCCGCATCCGGGAAACCGTCTCGCTGACAATGTGGTAGTTGACCGCCACGCCCTGTGCGTCATTCTCGAACCGCACAGCCCGGTCGGACGAGATGCCGAAGCGGGCAGCTTCCTTCACAGCGTCCATGTTGGCACCGAGGAACAGGAACTCCCAGCCATATTGCTCTTTTTCCCGCTCGATCATCCGGCGGATCTTCTCGTAGCTGAACCGCTTGCTGGCGTTTTCCAGTCCGTCGGTGGTGATGACAAAGATGACCTTTTCGGCACGCTCGTCCTCCGGCAGATGGCGCTGGATATTCACCATCTTTTCCATGCCATAACCAATGGCATCCAGCAGCGCCGTGCAGCCCCGGACGTAGTAGTCCTTTTCGGTCAGCGGCGCAACAGCCTTCAGCGGAAAACGGTCGTGCAGCAGCTGCACCTCATGGTCGAACAGGATGGTGGTCACGTTGGCCTCGCCGTCCTGCTCCTTCTGCCGGGTCAGCATGGCGTTGAACCCGCCGATGGTGTCCTGCTCCAGCCCGCCCATGGAACCGCTGCGGTCCAGAATGAAAACAAGCTCGGTAAGATTTTTCTTCACAACAATGCCCTCCGTTTTGTGGTGTATCGCTTTCGTTGGCAAAAAGATACCACAAACCGGAGGGCAAAAGGTCAACGGGCAGGCGACAAATTACGCACCCAGCTGTTCCTGATCGTATTCAAACAGCAGCGTATTGACCTGATTGATGTTATAGATTTTGTGTTCCAGGCAATACCGCACGATCCAGTCCCGCTTGGAGCCATCCGAAAAGGCATAGCCTGCGCTTTTAAGCAGGTCGATGGTCTCATCCTCCGACAGATGCAGCCCCACCGCAAAGGCAAGCACGGTCTTCTTTTTGGGGTTGTAGTCCCGGTTACACTGAATTTTGGAAAAATGCTGCCGGGAGATGTTGGACTGCTTGTACACGGTGGGATCCTTCAGCCCCCGCTCATCAATGAGCCGCAACAGCCGGGTGGTGAAGCTTTCACCGAGATTATCCATCAGGCTTTCCAGACTGCGGGCTGCCATGGGGGTGGCAGGCGCAGGCGGTGCAGCCGCAAAGACCGGCGGCGCACACTCTTGCGCAGGATACTCCCGGTCGGCAGGCGCAGCATCTTCCCAGCGTTCCTCGTATTCTCTGCGCCGACGGCCAGACCCATAGCTTTCATCGTTCTGGGCTACATAATGGTCGTCGATGTACTCCTCTACCGAGGCGAACAGCTTGCGGCTCACAGCCAGCGAGCGCCGGTCGTAAAGCACCAGATACACGGTCAGGTCGTGCTCCATGACGTACTGCGTGATGGTGTCCACCGCAATGCGGAAAGCCTGCTCCTTGGGGTAGCCGTAGTTTCCGCTGGACAGCAGCGGAAAAGCCACGCTCTCGCAGTGGTACTCTGCGGCTAATTCCAGCGCAGAATGGTACGCACCGGCCAATTGTTTTGCTTCGCCAAAAAATCCGCCGTGCCATGCCGGGCAGACCGCATGGAAGATATACTTTGCAGGCAGCCCGAATGCCGGGGTACACACTGCCCTGCCCGGCTCGCAGTGCCCGATGGCTTCACAGGCGGCGGTCAGCTCCTGCTCCCCTGCCGCCTGATAGATGGCACGGCTGGTGCCGCTGCCCTGCAAAAGGTTCCGGTTGGCGGGGTTGACGATGGCATCCGCTGCCACCTTGGTGATGTCGTTGCGGATCATCAAAAAAGGCATGGTGGTTTCTCCCTTACACGGTTTTCTTCATCCTATCACATCCTGCAGAGTGGTGCAAGGGCTGCGCTTATTTTGCTGTCCATACAACCATTATAACGGTGTCATGCTTCCTTTCCACGGAAAAGCATCTGCACGCAAAAAACAGGCTCCTGCAAGCGTTTAACCACTGGCAGGAGCCCGTTCATTTCTTAAAGTTTCGTCATCCACAGACCATGCAGGTTGCAGTAGGCGTAGACCGCCACCGGCTTTTCGCTGCCCAGTTCAAACACCGCCTTGGGTGCCTGACCGGGGGTAAGATAGCGGAGCTGTCCGCCGTTTTCGGTCTCCACAAAGAGCCACTGGATGTGGTGCACATCCACCATGGGGTGCTCCACCGCACCCACCGTAACCGTGAGGGTGCTGCCGGAAAGCTCTGCCACCGGCAGATGCTTTTCGCCGCTGGCTTCCACGGTGTTGGGGAGCAGTTCCTTCATCTTTTCGCCGCAGCAGACCAGCGGGACGCCTGCGTTGTGGATGGTGGTGACCAGATTGCCACAGTGCTCACAGATATAAAACTTTGCCTTCATATTCAAATCCTCCATCGGAATGTTGTTAGTGTTTTCTATGGCTATATGATAACATTTCCTAGTTATGTTTTCTGTGACCGGGTCACGTAAGACAGTCTTGTGCTATGGAAATGCCCTCAGTTCCCCATGCCGAGGAGCACCAGCACGACCACCACCGCAATGGCGATGAGGCAGCCGCAGCCGCTGCCATCTCCCCCGCCACCGCCGCCATTGTTGTGGTTCCCACCGCCACCGCCGCCGGACGAGCCGCCGAAGTTGCGGTTGAAGGCCGTCATGTACTGGGCATAGCCCGTGTCACCTTTGCCGAAATAGCCGTAATCATCGTTTGCCATTGTATTTTCCTCCATCCGAAGTGTGTTTTGCTTCTTCTGAGGTTATTTTATCGAAAGAGCTGTCCCATAAATATCTCTTTCAACATTTCTTGTCATCTCATTCTTCCCCGATGCCC
>OIKS01000212.1_pt1 | contig 11153 bp, 7 predicted proteins | sample 1583761 | NCBI WGS metagenome assembly OIKS01 (sample SAMN02674597, study PRJEB24791) | human gut metagenome, SKBSTL013 | isolation source: stool | host: Homo sapiens | place: USA | reverse complement strand
TTGACTGGCAGTTGCTTATCAATGAGGTGAAGGCTTACCAGTTAGAAAGTCCGGCGACTGTCAAATTGCCGAAACTCTCCCCAACGGAAATGGAACTGGTGCGGGAAGAGATGAATAAACGCTAAAAAAATCTTCTCATTTAATACGCGCCTTTTATTGTTCAGGCAGCGTATTGAACGAGATGGCATTAAAATGTTGGCGAATCCGCTTTTTTCGAAAGTTCCTGCCAATAGTTGAAGTCACTCGCTGAAAGATGCTCTTTCAGCCAATCACGCATACCGATATCGTTTCTTTCGTTCACATATCTCGTAAACGGAATTATTGTCTTACACGCTTCAAATCCAAGCGTTCTCATTTGGCGTGAGATATTGGGAGGAAGACCTTCCAACCACTCTTTATAATACATTATCAATCTGTTTTCCTGGATTGGAATTGCTTGCTGGTGGTAACTATGCTGGGGGCATGTTCAGGTGGAACGGAGAGTAAGGAAGATGCTGATACCGCTATGGAGGACAAACCGGTAGTGCGGCTTGCTTCCGTAACTTCCCGCGATGTAGATCAGATAGAGGAATATACTGCCACTGTTGAAGCGGAAGCGAAAAATAATATAGCTCCGACCTCTCCCGGGCGTATAGACCGTATTTTTGTTGAAGTGGGAGACCATGTATCCAAAGGACAGAAATTAGTACAGATGGATGCGGCAAATCTGAAACAAATGAAATTGCAATTAGAAAATGAAGAAACGGAATTCAGACGTATGGATGAACTGTACAAAGTGGGTGGAGCTTCCAAATCTGAATGGGATGCAGCAAAAACAGCTTTAGATGTACGTCGTACTTCCTATAATAATTTGTTGGAGAATACGCAGTTGTTAAGCCCTATTCATGGAGTGGTTACAGCACGTAATTTTGATAACGGTGATTTATATTCTTCCGCTTCCACTCCTGTGTTGGTCATTGAACAGATCACTCCGGTTAAACTGTTGATCAATGTATCCGAACCTTATTTCCCGAAAGTGACTAAAGGTATGATCGTAAAGGTGAAATTTGATGTGTATGGTGATGAGGAGTTCGAAGGGAAAGTTAGTTTGGTGTATCCTACTATTGATGCTGCTACTCATACTTTTCCTGTAGAGGTAAAATTGGCTAATACCCGTCAGCGTATACGTCCGGGAATGTTTGGCCGTGTGACTGTGAGCTTTGGTACATTGCGGCATGTGGTGGTTCCTGATCAGGCTATTGTGAAACGTGCCGGTTCGGGCGACCGTTATGTATATGTCTACAAAGACGGTAAGGTTTCTTATAATAAAGTAGAATTGGGACGTCGGATGGGAACCGAATATGAATTGATTTCCGGGGTGGAGGATAATTCGCAGGTGGTGGTTGCCGGTCAGACCCGTTTGGCCGATGGTGTGGAAGTGGCAGTAAATTAAAAATTGAGAATTAGTTGATAATACTCCATATTTATTTACCTATATATGATTTTTTAGTTCTTAATTTTTAATTTAACAAACATGAGTTTATACGAAGGAGCGGTTAAAAAACCGATTATGACCTCGTTATGCTTTTTGGCCGTAGCGATCTTTGGTCTGTTCTCATTGTCGAAACTTCCGGTAGACTTGTATCCCGATATTGATACCAATACCATTATGGTTATGACATCTTATCAGGGTGCCAGTGCTTCCGATATAGAGAACAACGTAACCCGTCCGTTGGAAAATACGTTGAACTCGGTTAGTAATTTGAAACATATTACATCCAAGTCTTCAGAAAATATATCAGTTATCACTTTGGAATTCGAATATGGCTATGATATTGATGTGTTGACTAATGATGTGCGTGATAAATTGGATATGGTGAGTTCGGAGCTTCCCGATGAAGTCAATACTCCGATTATCTTTAAGTTCAGTACGGATATGATTCCTATCCTGCTGTTGTCCGTTCAGGCAGAAGAAAGTCAGCCGGCTTTGTATAAGATATTGGATGATAATGTAGTAAATCCTTTGGCTCGTGTTCCCGGTGTGGGAACGGTGTCCATTGCCGGTGCGCCGAAGCGTGAGGTGAATATTTATTGTGATCCCAACAAACTGGAAGCATATGATCTGACGATTGAGACCATCAGTTCCATTGTCGGGGCTGAAAATAAGAATACTCCGGGTGGAACTTTCGATGTGGGCAGTAATACCTATTCCTTGCGTGTGGAAGGAGAATTCAAGGACCCGAAAGAAATGGAGAATATCGTAGTGGGTATACGCAATGGTGCTTCGGTGTATTTGCGTGACGTGGCAACGGTAGTCGATTCTGTAGAAGAACGTGCTCAGGAAACCTATAATAACGGGGTGCAGGGAGCCATGATTGTTGTACAGAAACAATCGGGAGCAAACTCAGTGAACATTTCCCGGAAAGTAATGGATCAGTTGCCTAAGTTACAGAAGTCACTGCCCAGTGATGTGAAACTGGGGGTTATTGTGAACACTTCGGATAATATTTTGAATACCATCGACAGTTTGACGGAAACTATTATGTATGCCATTCTGTTTGTGGTCTTGGTGGTATTTGTTTTCTTAGGTCGTTGGCGTGCTACGGTGATTATCTGTATCACTATCCCCATGTCATTGATTGCCTCCTTTATTTATTTGGCTATCACGGATGGGGGATCTCTGAATATTATTTCTTTGTCGTGCCTTTCTATTGCGATTGGTAATGTGGTGGATGACGCTATTGTTGTTTTGGAAAACGTAACGACCCATATCGAGCGTGGCTCCGAGCCGAAACAGGCGGCTATCCATGGAACAAATGAGGTGGCAATTTCTGTTATCGCATCCACATTGACCATGATTGCGGTATTCTTCCCGTTGACGATGGTCAGTGGTATGTCGGGAGTTTTGTTCCGTCAGTTGGGCTGGATGATGTGTGTCATTATGACTATTTCTACTATCTCGGCTCTGTCATTTACTCCGATGATGTGTGCGCAGATGCTTCGCTTGCAAAAAAAACAAAGTAAGTGGTTTGTCACATTCTACAAACCGATAGAACGTGCGTTGGATGGATTGGATAACTGGTATCAGAAACGTTTGAACTGGGCTGTCCGTCACCGCAAGACCATTATTGCCGGTTGTTTCGGGTTCTTTCTGCTGAGCCTGATTTGTGCGAAAGGAATTGGTACAGAGTTTTTTCCGTCACAAGACAACAGTCGTATTTCTGTTCAATTACAATTGCCTATCGGAGCTCGCGTAGAGCGTGCCCAGGCATTGGCCCAGGAGCTGACCGAAAGGTGGCTGAAGAAATATGAAGGGGTGATGCGTATCTGTAACTATACTGTGGGACAGGCTGATGCGGATAATACTTGGGCTTCTATTCAGGATAATGGTAGCCATATCATTTCATTCAATATCAACCTTTATAATCCCGATCAGCGTTCTGTTACGTTGGCAGAAGTCTGCGATGGTATGCGTGAGGATCTGAAAGCCTATCCCGAACTGGATAAAGCCCAGGTTATCCTGGGTGGTAGCAGTGGAGGCATGGGTGGACAGGCCACTGCCGATTTTGAAATCTATGGATATGATTTTACAGAAACAGATAAGGCAGCCGCTGAATTGAAAGAAGCTTTATTGAAAGTGAACGGTGTGTCTGAGGTGAATATCAGCCGTCAGGATTATCAGCCGGAATATCAGGTGGATTTTGATCGTGAAAAACTGGCTTTACATGGTTTGAATCTTTCTACAGCAGCTTTGTATCTGCGTAACCGTGTTAATGGTGCTTTATCTTCTTACTATCGGGAAGATGGTGACGAATATGATATCAAGGTGCGTTATGCTCCCCAGTTCCGTACCAGTATTGAAAGTTTGGAGAATATTCTGATTTATACCAATGAAGGTAAAGCGATTCGGGTGAAAGATATCGGCACGGTAGTGGAGCGTTCAGCTCCTCCTACTATTGAACGTAAAGACCGTGAACGTATTGTAACAGTATCTGCTGTGATTTCAGGTGCGCCTTTAGGTAGTGTGGTGGCAGCGGGTGAGTCTATTATTGATAAGATGGATTTACCTGGCGGTATCAGTATCCAGGTGGCAGGGTCTTATGAGGATCAGCAGGATTCATTCAGCGATCTGGGAACTTTGGCTGTTTTGATTATTATATTGGTATTTATTGTAATGGCTGCCCAGTTTGAGTCTCTGACCTATCCGTTTATCATTATGTTCTCTATTCCGTTTGCATTCAGTGGGGTATTGATGGCATTGTATGGAACGGGGACTACATTGAATGTCATGAGTTTGTTGGGAGGTATCATGTTGATTGGTATCGTAGTGAAGAATGGTATCGTGCTTATTGATTACATTACCTTATGTCGTGAGCGGGGTATGTCTGTTATTCATTCGGTCGTTGTTTCGGGCCGTAGTCGTTTACGTCCGGTTTTAATGACCACTTTGACCACTATTCTGGGCATGGTGCCGATGGCGATAGGAGGAGGGGAAGGTTCTGAAATGTGGCAGCCTTTAGGGGTGTCCGTAATCGGTGGTTTGACTGTATCTACCGTGCTCACCTTGATTTTGGTTCCGGTGCTCTACTGTTCATTTGCGGGTACAGGTATCAAGCGTAACCGTAAGAAGATGAAAGCTTCCCGTGAACTGAATGACTATTATCAAGCACATAAGACGGAGATGACCAAAGGCAAAAAAGAATAATTAATATAGTTGTTATCCGGATTGAAATGAATAGGAGACCGGATGACAGAACTTAAAATAAAAAATGGAATAATGAAATCAGTTTTCATCACTTTCGACCAAGCTTTTTACGAACGTATTCTGGCGTTGTTGGACCGTCAGAATTGTCGTGGATTCAGTTATTGGCAGCAGTTGCAGGGGCGCGGCTCTGTAAAAGGAGAACCGCATTATGGCAGTCACGCGTGGCCCAGTATGTGCTCGGCCATTATGACAGTGGTAGATGATACCAAAGTGGAGCCTTTATTGGACGCTTTGCATAAAATGGATAAGGAAACCGAACAATTGGGATTACGTGCTTTTGTGTGGAACATAGAAAAGACGATTTGAATCTGTCTTTTCATCATTAAAGAAAAAGACTGTTGCCCTCTTTCTGGCGCAGTCTTTTTTCTTTTTTTAGCCTCTATCATGAAGTACTCCGTCTAAAAAATCACTACTTTTGCGGTTAATTTACAAATATAGCAATATGAAAAACTATATACCGGCCACTTTTCTTCTCACTCTTATTGTAGTAGGAGTGTTAATGGGGCTGTATTTCCTCCCCTCCATGTCGGTGGGCGGCAAACCGTTGCGCAAGGTGGACCTGCTGGCTGATATCCGTCCGGATGTGGAAGAAGAAGTATGTGATTCCGACACCATTGTCCTTCCTCCTCCTGTAAAACCTATTTTTGTGGATACATGTAAAACGGGTATTACCTGTATTGAGGATTATTCGGATTCCACCATGCGGGGAATGAAACATTTTTATGAGGCACTTTCCAAAGTGAAAACCATGAAACGCCCTGTGCGTATCGCTTACTTCGGTGATTCTTTTATAGAAGCTGATATTTTTACTGCCGATTTGCGCGAAATGCTTCAACAAGAATTTGGTGGTTGCGGAGTGGGATATGTTCCTGTAACCTCTTCCATCAGCGGTTACCGTCCTACGGTACGCCATACTTTTGGGGGATGGAGCAGTCATTCATCCAATGACTCCGTTGGTTTTGATAAAATGCAGCAAGATATTTCCGGACATTATTTTTTTTCTCGTGAAGGTGCTTATGTACAGTTGAAAGGACAGAGTAAATACGCTTCCCGACTGGATACCTGTGAGGTTTCTACTTTTTATTTCCTGAATAAAGGTTTTGCCGCTGTCCGTTCTAAAGTGAATAATGCTGCGGAAGGAGAGTTACATGAGGAAGTAGGAACAGGAGGTGTGCAGGCTGTTTCGGTGAGAGGAAGGATAGGACAAGTACGGTGGAGTGTGGAACAAGCTGATTCTGTTACTTTCTATGGAGTGGCTATGGACGGCAGGCAGGGAATATCTTTGGATAATTTTAGCGTACGTGGTAGCAGTGGGCTTCATTTACGTAGTATTCCTTTACATACGCTTTGCGATTTCCAACGTCTTCGTCCATACGATTTGATTGTGGTCCAATATGGTTTGAATGTGGCTACGGAACGGGGAGTAAAATACGATGGCTATAAGAAAGGGATGCTTTCGGTGATAGAACATTTGAAGACAGCTTTTCCTGAAACCAGCATTTTACTGGTCAGTGTGGGTGACCGTGAATATAAAAACGAGAATGGAGATCTCCGCACCATGCCCGGAGTCAAGAATCTTATCCGTTATCAACAGTCCATTGCGGCTGATAGCCATATCGCTTTTTGGAATATGTATGAGGCAATGGGAGGTCAAGGAAGCATTGTCGATATGATCGGGCAAAAAATGGCGAATCTTGATTATACCCATATCAATTTTAAGGGAGGCAAGCATTTGGCAGGTATCTTATTTGAAACATTGATGTATGGCAAAGAGCAATATGAAAGACGGAAAGCTTATGAGGAGGAATAACAGATTTCCTGGTCTGTCCGGTATAGCAATGGTATTGTTCCTGTTCTTGCTGTTTCCATGTCTTTATGCTCAGGATGCTATTCCGGCATTGTCCCGGCCGTTGGAGCCGCTTCGCATACCCGGTGAAACAAAGGAAATGCATCGGGGTATGCGGCTGATAACAGTACATGATTCACTTCCGGCGAGTTTTACTCATTCTTTGGATAATGTGATAGAAGATGAGAACCGTTCGCTTTCTCCTTTCTTTCAAAAGTTGAATGATATGACAGGACCGGTACGGATAGTCCATATAGGTGATTCTCATGTGCGGGGGCATCTTTATCCATTAATAACCCGTCGTGGTCTGGAACATGATTTTGGTGCTGAGGCTGTTTATCCTGATGTTATTTCATATCGTACCGGTGGGTTGGCACATGAAACGGGCGAACCGGGTATTGTTTATCATATGATTGGCATTAATGGAGCTACTTCTGTTACTTTTTCTGATGATGAAAAAATAAAAGAAATAGCTTCTTTGCATCCCGATCTGATTATTGTTTCTTTTGGAACCAATGAGGCACATAGCCGCCGTTATCTGGCTCAGGCTCACAAAATGCAGATAGGCAGACTGTTGGGTATGTTGAAAGCAGCCTGTCCTGAAGCGGCTTTTTTACTGACTACACCTCCCGGAGCATACGTGGGACGTCGTCGTGCACGTACCATTAATCCGAGAACCGTAACGGCGGCGCGTATTATAAAGGAGTATGCACAAGAGAATAAAATGGCAGTTTGGGATATGTATAATATAGTAGGAGGAAAGACAGATGCTTGTCGTAACTGGACGAAGCACCACATGCTTCGTGCGGATGGCATTCATTTCACTCCCGATGGATATCGTTTACAAGGTAATTTATTACATCAGGCACTGATTAAAGCGTATAATGAATATGTGGCAACTGGATTGGAGTAAACTGGCTGAGGTATTGACTTATAATGCCAAGCAACCGATGATTTTTAGCAGCGGCTTGTTTTTGTTTCTGTTTTTAGGCTTTAGCCTAATTTATATGTTATTGCAGAAGAAGGATACGGCACGCATCCTGTTTGTAACGCTGTTTTCTTATTATTTTTATTATAAGAGTAGCGGTTTTTATTTTTTCTTGCTGGGGGTGGTGACAGTGACGGATTTCTTGCTGGCAGGGCGTATGGCGAATACCGAAACTCAATGGAAACGGAGGGTTTTGCTGCTGGCAAGTTTGGGAATAAATTTAGGATTGCTCTGTTATTTCAAGTACACCAATTTCTTTTATCAGATACTGGCTCCTTTGTGGAATGGGAAATTCCAGCCGTTGGATATTTTCTTGCCGGTGGGAATATCGTTCTTCACTTTCCAGTCTTTAAGTTATACCATAGATGTTTACCGTCGTGAGCTGGTTCCTTTGAACAGGTTGCTGGATTATACATTTTATGTGTCTTTTTTTCCGCAGCTGGTAGCGGGGCCTATTGTACGTGCCCGCGATTTTATTCCTCAAATCAGGCAACCGCTGTTTGTTTCCTCGGAGATGTTTGGCACTGGTGTTTTCTTTATCATCAGCGGATTATTCAAGAAAGCTGTAATCTCCGATTATATCAGTGTAAATTTTGTGGAACGTATTTTTGATAATCCGGCTCTTTATTCCGGGGTTGAGAATTTGTTTGGTGTATATGGGTATGCTTTACAGATTTATTGTGACTTTTCCGGATATAGTGATATGGCTATCGGGTTTGCTTTGCTGTTGGGTTTCCGTTTCCCTATGAATTTTAATTCGCCTTATAAAGCCGATAGTATAACCGATTTCTGGCATCGTTGGCATATCTCTCTTTCTACATGGTTGCGGGATTATCTTTATATCTCATTGGGGGGAAACCGCAAGGGGAAGGTACGTACTTATATTAATTTGTGCCTTACTATGTTGTTAGGTGGTTTGTGGCATGGTGCATCTTGGAATTTTGTGATATGGGGAGGATTTCATGGAATAGCACTGGCTGCACAGAAATTCTGGCGTAACTTGCTGCATAAGCCTAAGACGGCTACCAGTAAGGGCATTCGTAAATTTTTTGCAGTTCTTATTACTTTCAATTTTGTTTGTTTCTGCTGGATATTTTTCCGTAATACGACTTTTGAAGCTTCGGTTGTTATGTTGAAGCAGATATGTACAGCTTTCCATCCCGAGGTATTCATGCAGCTGATAGAAGGTTATTGGAAAGTGTTTGTTTTGATGGGAATAGGGTATTTGCTACATTTTGCTCCTGATAGTTGGCAGAATGCGTGTTGTCGTGGAGTGGTAAAATTACCTTTATTGGGAAAGGCATTATTGTTGGTAGTACTGATTTATTTGGTTATCCAGATAAAGAGCAGTGATATTCAGCCGTTTATTTATTTCCAGTTCTAACGGAATAGTTATCAAATCGGGGGTCTGACTAGCTATCTTTTCAGACACCCTAAATACTATTCTAGTAAGTATTTATTAATGCATCTACGATCCCAATTTATACCTCTCTTTACAATTTTTGCAGGGATACCTGCTAATATTATATTCGGTTCGTTGAATACTTTGGTTACAATACTTCCCCAACCCACAATACTGTTATCGGGCATTTTTGTATTTTTACCGATCTTTACATCTTTCCCTACCCATACATGCTTGCCTATTTCTATACTTTGAGCAAAATTAATCGGTTCTCCCTTTAAATTTGTTATAGTATGTGCGTTGGTACACCAAATATCAATGCCCCAGCTTAATTGACTGTCTTCTCCTATGCTAACATTTGATTTATCTTCTTGTAAATATAAAGTAACTCCATTGATAACTACACGATTACCTATATCAACTCTACAATTATTGGCAACTCTTGAAACACCAGCTCCCAAACCGGGCAACTGGCCGATGATGAGTTTTAGTCCACTCATCCCTAGTATGTTGGAATAGCGTAAAATGATTGTTCCTAAATTAACCGTGTTATTGTTTCCCTTGATAATCAATAGAAAACCTTCGTTAAGAAGTAGTTTTTCAACATTCTCTTCTGAATCGAAATGCATGGAAACATGATTGTTGTTTCCTGTAATTATGATATGGGATTGATGGATGATTTGATTGAATTGTTCATGATGGGAGGATATACAATCTATTTTCTTATGTGGTAAAATAATTGTAATTTCATTGCCTTGACCGTTGATGTTTTTCATCTCATCCTAATTTAATGGATTGTACAACTTTTTTTATTTTATATTTGAAGAGTATTCTTGTATTATCGCGTTGGTTAGTTTAGAGAATATTTCCGGAGACAGTAAATAAAAAGGAGTGTCTTCTTTTTCTTTTTCAAAGCGTATAAATAGATGTTTGATGTCTCGAACTTCCGGATATTCATAAGCTTCTATTCTTTCTATATGTATTCCTTCTTGTTTCAATTGTTTTAATATGTGTTTCCATTGCTGCTTGGATAGGAACCGGCATACATCATATAAGGAGAGGGGTGTTCCGTCCGAAGCTGTTATGATAGTAGAAGTTATATTCATTTTGATGATTTGATGAGGACAAATATAGCAATAAAAAATTATATAGTTTATGGGGGCATTGACTAAATGCCAGAATATTATTTATTTTCAGTTCCCTTTATGATATAAAGTGGGGATGAAACTTGCAAACTTGCAAAACTTGCAGCACTTCCACACCCACACACGTGCGCGTACATTATAATGTGGAAAAATGAGAGAACATAAGGAGAATGTGACAAGCAAGGGTTGGAGGAGGACAAACGGACGATGCAGGGGAGAGCTGAAATGGAGGAAAGCATGACGGAGCACAGAAAGTGGAGCGGGGAAAAGGGAGAGATGTGACAGGATCTTTGGTGGAAAGAGGAGGGACCGTATAAGAAGAAAAAAGGAAAGCGGAAGACAGAAACCGGAATCGGACAGACACAGGTGGCAAAGGGATGACTGCCCGAATCTTCAGCAGGTACTTGTATAGGCCGGGCCTTCCGCCAATCATGCTGGTACAGCTTGTACAATCCTGGGGAGAACAAGCTGTCGGCATGAGGAATAACGCGTTATCAATCTAAATGGAACACGTTACTAACGTGCAGGCCTGTATGTTAGTAACGTATAGGGCCACACGTTACTAACTTTACGGAACACATGTTACTAACCTTTCGGAACATATGAACTGTATGAAGACGCACGGCATGGCATCCTGTTCCGAGGCACTGTCCTGCCAGAAGACCTGCCAGCTGCTGTTCTTCAGCCGGCACTGGCTGTAGTAATGGTCTTTTAAAGAAATCTCCTCATCAAGACGCATATATTTCGCAAAAGAGAAAAAGCGTGAACAAGAAAACAGGAGGAGATCAGATCATTCACAGATCACAATAAAGAAATAGAGTGGAATTCTGGAACATATTATTTTGTTGCATTATAATGTACGCGCACGTGTGTGGGTGTGGAGATGCTGCAAGTTTTGCAAGTTTGCAAGTTTGCCTTCCGTTTTTCCGTCTTTTCTTGTTTTCCGTCTGCTGTTTTCGTATGGGTCCCTTCCTTTTTCCGTCCTTATACGCGCGTGCGAATATTATAATGTGTGTGTCTTTTTCCTC
>OIKS01000199.1_pt1 | contig 11413 bp, 9 predicted proteins | sample 1583761 | NCBI WGS metagenome assembly OIKS01 (sample SAMN02674597, study PRJEB24791) | human gut metagenome, SKBSTL013 | isolation source: stool | host: Homo sapiens | place: USA | reverse complement strand
TAAAAGACAAGGAATGAAGAAGAATAATAATAGTAACAGCAGGAGATAATTCCTGCTCTTCACGAATAAACAACACGGATTTTACGGATTCAAGAGCTCGGCTCCTTTCTCATTTTATCTCCGATTCTTTTTTCCATATTATACATTTTCTGTATTTGTTTCGGTGATAGGAATTTACGGAATTCATTATAATATTTCTCACGAATATCCAGCATCTTGCGGCTCTGAGCAAAACGAGCCTTTATTACTTGTTCTACTTCTGCATCCGTAAGCGTAGAACGAGGAGCACGCGGATTCATATCGCGGACAGCACGCATTTCTTCCATATATTTGGTGTATACAGGTTTAAACTTAGCAGTCTCCGCATCATCCAATGCCAGTGCATTTATAAGCTGATTACATTGCATTTTCTGCATCTGTTCCTGACCGAACTGCTTTCTGTCCATCTTTCCTTCTTTTTTACCTTGTGCAAATATTGCCATTTGACTACCCATAAAGAGAGCTACCAACACCATAAAAAACTTTTTTGTCTTCATAATCTATTACTTTTTAAATAAATAATTAATTCATAAATATGTCATACTCTGATAATTCCACCCATTCCTCTAACTCATCATCCGGCATTTCGGCTATAAAATTATCCATTGCATCCGAATATGAGTAGTCAATACCGGTTGCCACAAGTAAAGAATTGGAAGATACTTGTTCCGCTTCCGGAGTACCGGCAGGAAAGAAAACCAATCCCAACACCATCGCTGCCGCCGCCAGTGTTGCCGCAATCACCAACCTCATCCGAAGTTGTTTTTTATGTTTTTCCACTTTCGTACGTGCCGATACCTGTTCCTGCATCCGGTCAAAGAAACCATCCGGTGTACGATAAGGCATCTGCTTTCCTATGTTTTTAAAATCAAATTCTTTCTCCATTCTATCCTTAATTATTAGTCATATATTCTTTTATTTTCTCTTTGGCATAATGATAATTCACCTTCAACGTTTCCGCCCGCGTATCGGTTATCCGGCTAATTTCCTCGTAATCCAATTCATCATAGTAACGCAGGTTAAACACGATACGTTGTTTTTCAGGTAACGAAAGAATGGCTTGTTGAAATTTCACTGCCATTGCATTATCGTAATCCACATAGTCGGATGCCATCAATTTATTCATTAATTCCTCTTGCACTTCCTCGGCAGAAACAGCCTGCTCTTTTCGGCTGTTCAAGAAACGGAGACATTCATTGGTTGCAATCCGATACATCCATGTGCCCAACGAGCTCTCTTCCCTAAACCGGTCAAGGTGACGAAAGACACGGATAAATACTTCTTGCAGTATATCCTCCGCATCTTCGTGGGAAACCACCAAGCGTCGGATGTGCCAATATATAGGTTGCTGAAAATTCTCCATCAGCAATTTGAATCCATATTCCTTATCAGAAGCGCAAGCTTCCCGGATTTTATCTTCATTTATCATCTGTTTCTTGCAATGTTTATCAGTTAGAACCTTTAAAAGTAACGAAGTTAAATGTGCAACGGTGGATTTTACATTAATTAAATATCCGAGGCGCATTTCTTCCAAACAATAACAATTGTAGGGAAATCCCTATAATCAAATAGGGAAAAGAGCCCGATCATATCGAATTCCCTGCCTATCTTTGCCTACACATAAAAACAACATTATATGAAAAGAGTAAAAGAAACACTAGCCGTTTTATTTTTAAGCCTTGTTCTCGGAAGTTGCGGGAGCTTAATGGACAATAACATATTACTATCCATTCACAAAGGTATGACACAGGAAGAAGTGACCAAACTGCTGGGACGCCCAGACTATCGCCGGTTCGACGAACAAGGAGAGCAATGGGAATACAGGAAAGGAGGAGGAATAGGACACTATGGAACCACTATCCTGATTGATTTCAAGAACAATCTGGTAAGCAATTTGGATTCTTTTGAGAGTGTCCCCACTCCTCCTGCGGTGGCAGTATGTCCTCCCGCACAGGTGGAATCTACGGTTGCTCCTCGTCCGCCACATCACAACGGACACCGTCCTAATTATCCCCAAATAACGAGTGACAATGATTTCCAACAATTATACAATAAGATAAAACAGAAACCTTTCAAAGACGAACAATTGGATATATTGTCATTAGCCGCCGGACACCGTTGGTTCAGCTGCCAACAATGTGTCAGACTCATGTCTATCTATACCTTCGACGATGATAAACTGAAAGTACTGCAAATATTGGCAACCCGCATTGCAGACAAAGAGAATTATGATAAGATTATCAACTCACTTGACTTTCTATCCAGTGAAGACAAAGCCAAAGAAATGCTTGGCATTCCCAAAAAACGATAATCATTTTCTTCACTCGTATATAAAAAAGTCCTGCCATAACCTACTTAAAACAAATAGTAGCCATGGCAGGCATTCTTCTGAAAAGGCAAAGGGAATATGCCCTATTCATTAAAAATTACTTTATGCCCTGATAATACGGATTAGGTTCGGTAGGAACAGGCGCATGTGTATCATCAATCCACTTCATAAGCTTGTTATAAAGTTCTTCCTTTTTTTGAGGATTAAGTCCTGCCATATTCCTTGTCTCTCCCAAATCTTCTTTCAGGTTATACAATTCCATTGACTTATCTTCGTAATTATAAATTAATTTCCAATCACCCGAACGAATACTTGAATAAGGTCGCGCTCTGAAATCCTTACCGCCATTGAGATACGATTCCAGATATGCCGGAAAATGCCAAAATAAATCCCGTTCTGTCTCCTTATTTTTCACAACCTCAAAGATATCTCTTCCATCCGGATTTCCCGATGTTTCTCCTTTGGCAAGATGAACAAAAGTAGGATAGAAATCTACTCCGATGACCGGAACAGAAGTGCGTGTGCCTGCCGGTATTTTCCCGGGCCATTTGATAATCAAAGGAACACGCGAACCTCCCTCGTATGGCGTCCCCTTCCCGCCGTGAAGAGGATAATTATCAGTCACCGGTTCGGAACCGCCATTGTCGGAATAGAATATAATAATGGTATTCTCTTCTATTCCCATCTCTTGAATGGCACGACATATCTTTCCTACTCCATCATCCAATTTCTCAATCATCGCAGCATATACAGGATTAGTATGGTACTTTCCTACAGGTTTATTCTTGTATTTATCAACGACCGATGCAGGAGCCTGCAAAGCCGTATGAACCGCGTGGTGAGAGAGATGAAGAAAGAACGGAGCATCTTTGTGGGATTTTATAAAAGAAACAGCCTCATCCGTCAAGCGGTCGGTAAGGTATTCTCCCGGTGTTCCTTTCTCCAATCCCAGATGGCATTTACTTTTATCGGGCAGACAATAAGGATAAAAATAAGAATAAGGCGAGCCGGCCCGGTTTCCTCCTACATTCCAAATGAATCCTTGAGAAAGAGGGCCTGTTCCGTCTGCGTCATCTCCCAAATGCCACTTTCCGATATGCCCACACCGGTATCCCTGTTGCCGTAGCGCTTCAGCCATCGTCACAAAATCGGCACGGACATCATCCGTATTGGCGATTGGAATCAATTTTCTCAGCCTACGGTCACCCCGGTCGGGAGGACTAACGGTATATACACCGTGACGGGGTGTGTACATGCCTGTCATCATGCAAGCCCGGCTGGGTGCAGAATTTGCTGCAGCAGCATAGGCGTTATCGAAAAGCAATCCTTCCGCAGCCAAACGGTCTATATTCGGAGTTTCATAATAGTCACTTCCCATCACTCCCAAATCAGTCCAGCCCAAATCATCTGCAAGAATGAACACGATATTAGGCCGGTCTCCTTTTACATTTTCTGCCGCAAGAACCTGCTGCATTCCTAGTGTACATAAGAGGGTGACGCTAAACCACATTTTCCGGTTTTCCATTTTTACTTCTGTTTTTAAAGAAAAGAGGCCATCTCTCACTAATTGCTTAGTTGAGCCGGCCTCCATCTGTTGTTTTTATATACTATTTCAAATTACCATCCCGGATTCTGTTCCAAAGAAGGATTCAATAATATTTCGGTAGTCGGCACCTGATATAAGTAGTATTTTTCCAACCATCCTTTTCCTTCTTTCAGAGGGTCATTGAAAAGATACAGATAACCTTCGGACATTGTACCTGATGTACCGTCGGAATAACCCGTTTCAGGATTATACAATGTCATATTGTTACTTAGCGCATCTGCTTTACTCATCCAGATTCCGGTTGCCGGTCTGTTCAAGAACCAGGGAGCCATACGCCAACGGCGAATATCGTAGAATCCAAATCCTTCACCCATCAACTCAATAATACGCTCACGACGGATTTCCCACAATACAGGGTCAACCTCCACACCGGCATCATTATTCTTAGGGTAGTACTTCCCACGATTCGGGTCAAAGTTTGCATCAATTTCGGCAACTACCATTTTGGCAACCCCTGCACGTTCACGCAATTTGTTAATCGTCTTGTCGGCTACGCCCTGATCAAAATTTCCAAGTTCAAATTTGGCTTCAGCCTCATTCAACAACACTTCTTCAATCTTGAAAATAGGTTTGTCTGCCGTATTCAAATTACCATTATTAAAATTGGTTTCCCAGTTATCCCAGTTCTTCCAAACATAATAACCGGAACGGCAAGTAACAAAAGCACCTGTACCCAGTCTGGGAATTTCGGGAACCAAGGATGCACTCCAGTTCTGTCCCGGCAAACGCTTCATGCCGATACCCGGATTGCTGCAACTGGTATTCGCTCCCATGATATCAATATACTCACGGTCGGCCTCATTGTCGGTATACGACCAGGTGCGGTAAGTACCTCCTCCTGCTTTCACTTTATAAGGAGGCATGATGGTGTGATACATACGCGGGTCGCGGTCACGGAAAGTGGCATACATATCTTTATCTCCATGATACTCGGATTCTGCATTTAAGATAGGTTTACCATTCTTCATCAGATATAAATCTACCGTTTTTTGATTCATCTCTACATAATGTGAAGAAGTATGTTCGATATAAGAAGTACCCATCGGATTTATATCAGTCACATATTCTTTATATAAAATAATGCCGGGAACGGTACTTAAATCTTCCGTAGTCCACATTTCACCATACCCTGCCGCCGGCTGTCCGTCTGTTCCGGTATAAAGAGTAGGATAAGCGCTCATCAACAGCTCCGAAGCGCGGACACTTTCTTGCAAATACTTATCATAATCTCCCAGTTCATGATATTTCCTCCATGTACCTTCGCGTAAGCCAAAACGTGAAATAGCCGCCAATATACAATCCTTGTTTATGGTGTTCTTTCCATCCTCCGAAGTAAAATCGCCTATATTCTCTTCAGCCCATTTCAAACGTTCCAACACATTGTCTGCCACCGTTTTCCTGTCAATACGCGGACCGTAAGCTTCAGGAGAGTCTTCCTTCAAGACCTGATCCACCCAAGGCACAGCACCAAAGCGGTCTATCAACTCCATATACCAGAAGGAATGAAAGAAATAACCTACCGCACGCCAATGGTTTTTCTGTGCTTCAGTCATCTCGGAATCATCGATATGAGAAAGCATGATATTGATTCGGCGAATAAATGAACTAAAGTTCCAACCATTACCCGATGCTACGCTGGCAACGGTTTGGTAAGCGAAATCATTATAGCCGCTTTCGTATTTCTGTTCAAAATAACCGGCATCCATATCACCTTTATAAGGACCGTTTTGTCCCCATCCGTTCAAAGAAGTACGGATGGTATTATTCGTAAACATTTCATAGCAAGGCCACATAAAAGCCTTGAAGTTATCGTAGGAATTAAATGCGTTTTCTTCTGTCAAGTCCGTAACAGGGGATTTTTCCAGAAAGCTATCATTACAACCGGAAAGGCTGATTCCTGCGATGATAGCCAAACTTATAAATAGTTTTTTCATATACTCGTACTAATTTTAGGTTTATAATGTAACATTAAGCCCGAAAGATACGGTACGGAATGCCGGATAGTTCCATGACAATGTTTCCGGGTCAATACCTTTCGGCAATGATGAGAATGTAGCCAGATTTTCAATGCTGACAAAGGCTTTCAGTTGCGATAAAGATGCTTTTGTTATCCATGCTTTCGGGAAAGTATAGGACAATGTAACATTCTTGATACGGAAATAGGAAGCATCCGACAAATATTTATCTGATTGGCGGTAATTAGAGCCCTGATTACCATAGTTACCATAAATGCGCGGGAACTCGGCATTAGGATTAGCAGCCGTGTAATCTCCGTTCGCAGCATCTACCGGTTTCCAATAATTGCCCAAGTCTTTATACAAGGCGATGAACTTGAAGTCGGAATACAAGGGAAACTTCAGGTTATTTGCAATCCATGCATCACGCTTTCCCGTACCTTGCATAAATACATTCAAATCAAATCCTTTAAAATTTGCTCCCAGCGTAATACCATAAAGATAACGCGGTGTATTATTACCAATCACTTTGCGGTCGCCCGGATTACTGACCGTATTATCACCACTGGAAATCATATTGGTTCCACGGTCATCGTCCTTCAGATTTTTAAATTTCACATCACCCGGACGAGGATTATAACCATCAATACTAGGTACACCCTCTTTCAACTTCCATGAAGATGTATCGGTAAAATCATCCACGGTATAGAAACCATCGTATTCATATCCCCAAATTTCTCCTAAATCTTTTCCTTCATAATAGTTCCAGAAGGTAGAGCCATTACTCAAAGCGCTGGTTAATATGCCGGATTCATTCGAATTATACTTCACAATCTTTGATTGGCTGTCTGACAGGTTGAAACCTACACGATAACCAACCTTTCCGATTTGGTCACGCCAATTCACACTCAACTCCCAACCACGTGTACGCATATCTGCTGTATTCTGATAAGGAGCGCTCGCACCCACTACGGCCGGCAACTGCATGCCCGGAGCCAGCATTCCGTTTGTATTACGCTGATACCAGTCGAATGTACCGGTGAAACGGTTGCTGAACATAGAGAAATCAAGACCTATATCAATAGTACCCACCTTTTCCCAAGTAAAATTACTACTTACCAAAGAAGGAAGAGAAGTGATGGCTGTCACATAATTGCCACCGGACAACCATCCATTGTATTTATTATTCACTGTCATGGTAGGAATGAAGGAATAAGCCGGCACATTCTGATTACCAATCATACCGTAAGACGCACGTAACTTCAATGAGCCCAACCAATTTTGTGTATGTTCCATAAACTTTTCCTGAGCAATATTCCAACCAACGGAAACCGATGGGAAGAAGCCATAACGAGAATCTTTGGGAAATTTGGAAGAACCGTCATAACGTCCGTTCACCTCCAATAAATATCGGTCCAGATAATTATAGTTCACACGGAAGAAGCCTCCACGTACCGAATACTCATTATAGCTATCGGTAGCCTTCAATGTAGAAGTACCCGAACCCAACGAAGGAACTTCAATTACCGCTTGCCCGTATGAATAAGCTTCCATTGTTTCGCGATAACTTGACTCCTGGTTAAAACCGCCCATCACTTTAAACTTATGGTCGCCCAGATTAAAATCATAAGTGGCATATAAGTTTATTGAATTATAATCGGTATATCTTTTTGTCTTTTGTAAATAATCGTTTGTCGGAGTAGTGTCTTTACCTCCCTGAACTGTGGTATAAGCTACACTTCCCGTATACCAATGATAATCATATATTTTCTTGTCAAACGTATATTCAAACGCCACTTCAAGACCTTTAAGCGGTTTCAGTATGGACTTCAAGAAAATACGAGGGTTATCATTCAATGTCTTTGAGGGATTGGACCAACGTATCTGGTTGGCAGGAGTAAAGAAAGGCAAGCCTTCTGCCTCATCCGAAATTCCGGCCGGCATATTTCCTTCAGGATAAAAAGAAGCCAAACGGGTGGAATAGATAGCACCCAAGGCTGAGCTAGGCAATGTTTTCTTGCTATGGGCATAACTAAGAGTAGCTTCCTGAGTAAACCATTTCGTGATATTGGCTGAGATGAATCCGCTTACATTCATTCGCCTATACTGGTCTTTATCCGTAATCAACACACCGTTATTGTCAATATAACCTGCAGAAAGACGAAAACGAAGTTTCTCCGTACCTCCGGTCATCGATATATTATGGCTCTGCTGGAAACTGGTTTCGAGCATGTTTTTTGTCAAGTCCTTTTCATTCATATAATATACGGCACCATCTGCATCTTTAAAAATGCCATCACCTACCGTAGGAATAGAAGAAGGATTGTTGCGATATTGTTCCAGATAACCCATCCATTTGCTTACACTGGGCGAACCCATTGTCCAGAACTGGTCACCGGCAGCATCCGAATACGCTTGCAAATACTCCATCAGGGGAGCCTGTTCAGGCAGATTCATAGCTGAAGCAAACGCAAAGTTATTGTTATAATTCAATTGGAAAGTAGTCTCACCTTTCGGACGTTTGGTTGTCACCAAAATCACACCACCGGCAGCACGCGCACCATAGATGGCTCCCGAAGCAGCATCTTTCAATACGGTAATGGTTTCAATATCTTCGGGATTAATCATATCCAGGTCGCCTTCTACGTTATCAATCAAAACCAAAGGCTTGATGGTATTACCATACGAACCGTCACTATTTTTTACACCTACCGAATAAGCACCGCGAATTTGGAAAGACTTTCCCTGACCGGGGGCATTTCCACTGCTGGAAACAAGCAGACCGGGAACAGTACCTTGCAACGCATCGGCTGCCTGTGCCAACGGACGGTTTCCCATCACTTCATCCATCTTTACAGAAGCAACAGCACCGGTCAGGTTGGCTTTTTTCTGAGAGCCATAACCGACAACAACTACCTCATCCAATGTTTCGGTATCTTCCTGAAGAACAACCTGAACAGTTTTAGCATCACTGACAGTCACTACCTGCGATTTATAACCGATATAAGTGATTTGTACCTTTACCGGCAATTGTGAAACCTCCAAAGAAAATTTTCCGTCAAAATCCGTGATACAGCCGTTGGTTGTGTTTACCACTACGACAGAAGCCCCGATAATCGGTTCCTGAGCAGCATCCACAACAATTCCGGAAATTGTAGTCTGTCTGGTCTGTTGAGGCTTATAAACAGAAATACGTTCCCCTTCTACTTCATAACGTATATTCTTACCGGCAAATAAAATCTCCAAGACTTCCTTGACACTCTTGTTCTTCACATCAATGGAAATCTTCTGATTCGTATTTATATCATTATTACGAACCAAAAAAGAATACCCCGTTTGTCTTTCAATTTCACTGAAGACTTGATTCAAGGATACCGAACGATGCTGCATGGAAAGTCTTGCCTCCTGAATAGGCAATGCAGCGAAAGCAACATTTCCCCATAAAAGGAATGAAGCTGCCCATGCCAGAGGGACCCAATGTCCCCTGCGAGTCTTGCAAAAAGTTTTTTTCATACTTAGAATTATTAGTTAACAAAAATATTTAAGGTATACCCATAGGGATACGGTTTTACATCCTATCTGTCAGCAATAACCACGGTTTTTCCCTTCCTTCTCCAAACAAACTTATTATCTACATCCAGATAAGAAAGAATCTCATCCAAAGTCAGGTCTGCATCTATACTACCGGAAAAATATTCAGTATTCATCTTCCGGGATTGGATTAAAATCTGAACATCATATTTTTTCCCAATCGTTTTCAGAATATGAAATAAGGTTTCGTTGACAAAAACAAGACGTCCTGTTGTCCAGGCTACTTGAGAGCCTGCGTCTACAGCCCTTACAGACAAAGTCTTTTTTGCCTTGTCATACACAGCCTGCTCATTGGGAGACAGGTAAAATTTATCAACTCCATCCGAAGCCGTGGACACTTTGACCCGCCCTTCCACAAGGCTGACTTTTATGTTTGGCTCGTCCGGATAAGACGATACATTGAATTTGGTACCAAGTACCTTGACATTCAAATCAGCCGCATGAACAATAAAAGGCTTTTCCGCATTTTTAGCCACTTCAAAGTAAGCTTCCCCATTAAGATAAACCTCGCGTTCAGCCTTATTCTGAAATGACGCATCATACTTTATAATGGTACCTCCGTTGAGGTAAACCGAGGTGCTGTCCGGCAATATCAATTTGGATTGCGCACCCTGAGGAATTTCTATCCGGCAATAGGAAACAGGTGGAACAATCACTTCTGCCGGATGGTTATTCAAATAAATAAAACGAATGCCAAGGCCAATCAATAATGCTACCATTGCCGCAAAGCTCCCAACTCTCACCCTTCTAACCAAAGTGCGTCCGGGCGAGGAACGGAGGTCTAACTTCTCTCGCAGAAAATCAAGGTTCTGCTTCTTTCTCCGTTCAAACCAAGGCACAGAAGCAATGGCATAAGCACGTGACATCTCACGATACTTCTCCCGGCAGGAAGCATCCTTATGTAATAATTCGGTCATTCTCTGCCTATCTTCAGGTGTTATATCACCTTTCAGATAATCCAGCATCAACCTGTCAAACTCATGTATTGAATTACTCATTCTGTCGGTCTTGTATTATTAAACTAATAATAATACACGCACAACCTTAAAAGCATTTAATAAAAAAGGGACTTTTTTTATTATTCATTTAAAAAAGAAAAAATAAGAGAATTCCGATTCGTGAACCCAGCTTCTCCTTCATCTTGTCCATCGCATTTTTAATATGCACACGCACGGTGTTGACAGAGATTCCATTCTTCTCGGCAATTTCCTGCGGAGTAAGTTCAGAATAAAGATATTGTTCAAAAACAGTTCTGCACTTATCGGGCAGGGAAGTAATTACGGTCTGTACCTGACGCTCCAAATCAGCCTGTTCCATTTCTTTTAAAGGATTGCATTCACTCATGCAATATTCTTCCTGATATTCAAGCAATGTTTCGCGATATTCATCTGCCACACGCTCCCGGCTATGAAGTGAACGCAAATAATTCAAACATCCGTTTTGCACACTGCGCACCAGATAAGGATGAATAGGAAAAAATAAATCACCACGTTTATACCACAATTTCATAAAGACTTCATTCACTATGTCCTGAGCTTCCTCGGCATTGAAGATATAAGAATTGGCACAAGCACATAAATAAACGAAATAGTCATTATAAAGGCACTCGAATGCCTTTACATCACCCTGATTTATTCTGTCAATTACTGCTTGATCTATCATTTTTTATTCTTCATTTTCTATCACGAAATACAAATATACAGCTTTTTTTAATGACTTTTAATTATATACGATAATTATTTTCCGAGAAGAAGAAGCGAATGAACAGCAATTGCAAGAAATTTGAAATTAACCGGAAGAAAGAAGTTGGAAATCAAAAGCAAAAGATTACATTTGCATACAAACCAAGGCTTAAACACCATGAAAGAAATCAAACTGGAAATCAATATTGAG
>OIKS01000190.1_pt1 | contig 11578 bp, 8 predicted proteins | sample 1583761 | NCBI WGS metagenome assembly OIKS01 (sample SAMN02674597, study PRJEB24791) | human gut metagenome, SKBSTL013 | isolation source: stool | host: Homo sapiens | place: USA | reverse complement strand
CAGCTCCGTGGTCGGAGGCCACCACAATCTCATGCTCAGACGCCAACAGCCGGGAGAGCACTCTATCATCGACCCGGCGCAGGAAAGTCTCCTTTTCCGCCGAATCGTGGCGATGGGCCGCTTCATCCGCCCCGTTGATATGCAGCAGCACAAAGGGGCAGCGTTCCGCCGCTCGCAGGGCTGCCTCTGTCTTGGCGTCCAGATCCGTATCCACATCGCCAGTAGCCCCCTTTACCGGGAAAAGCTCCATGTGCAGCAGCCGGGCAATCCCCTTTACCAACTCCTTGCCGCAGATCACGGCGCTCTTCTGGGGAAATGGCGGCAGTGCTACCGGAACAGACTGTCCCCACAGAAGCATACATCGTTCTTTCGTCAGCAGTCTTTCAAAGGCATGGCGCAGTACCAAGCTTCCCTGCGGGCACAGTGCCCGCTGCCCGCCGGAAGGAATCTGCGTTACAATGTTATTCACAGTATGCGCCATGTGGGGAAATACCAGCAGTGCCTGATAGCCGCCCAGCCGGTAATAGGTAAATGCAGGATCCTCTACCTTTGCCGGGGCACAGCAAGGCATGGTACAGCAGCCCTCTCCATCCAGCGTGTAGCAGCTGCCCCGCAGCAGCAGGTCATCGGGTCGGACGGGGATTCCGGCCCCCAGCGCCTCTACATAGCCTCGGAGATGTACCGGCAGATCCGTTACCCCCAACAGGCGCAGTACGCAGTGCAGTGTTTCCGGTGGGAAGCCGCCGCAGGTATCCACATACCGCACAGAACCCATGGACGCCAGATGGCCATATCGCTCCACCTGAAAGTGGGGATCCGTCATGCCGTCAATCACGCATAATATCCTGCTCAAGTCTCTCCCCCTTTTTCCATTGGAACTTGTTTCGTTATACTTCCCGGCACAGCACCCGGTAGGCAAAGGACATATCCAGTCCGCCGCGTACCACGTCCGCCAGCAGGTCGTACTGCCGTTCCTTGTAGCCGCAGGCGTCAAAGGTTGCCAGCGCGTCAAAGGACACGCCCTTTCTGGCGCACAGTGCTTTCAGGATCGTATCCGTGATGCCCGGCGCGTCAAAAATGCCGTGGACATAGCTGCCGTATACGTTTCTGCTGCCGGTGAGGGCGGGCATCTTCTGCTGACTGCGGCCCATGTGGATCTCGTACCCCTCGTAGGCGAGTCCGTTCAGGCCGGAGAGCATTCCCTCCACACCGTAAAAGACGCCTCGCGTCTGGGTCTGCACCTTTTCACCCCGAAATTCGGTGTCCATCTCCAGCAGACCCAAACCGTTGATCTCCGTGACACCGGCGGCCTCCACATGCTCCGGGTCGGACACGGTGCGCCCCAGCATCTGATAGCCGCCGCAGATGCCGAAAACCAGCGTGCCGGCGTCAGCCGCCTTCAAAATGGCCGCCTCCAGACCGGACTGCCGCAGCCACCGCAGGTCGGCAATGGTGCTCTTGGTACCCGGCAGCAGAATCATGTCCGGCTGGTGCAGGTCGCTCACCTGATCCACATAGCGCAGCGACACGTTTCCGTAATGTTCGAAGGGGCTGAAATCCGTGAAATTGGAGATGCGCGGCACACGGATTACCGCGATATCCAGGAGCTTTCGCTCTTTGGAGCGGTCAAACCGCTCGGTCAGGCTGTCTTCATCGTCGATGTCTACGTGGGCGTAGGGGATGACCCCCGCCACCGGGATGCCGCACAGCTGCTCCAGCGTCTTCAGTCCCGGCTCCAGAATGGCCCGGTCACCCCGGAATTTGTTGACCACCACGCCCTTGATGCGGCGGCGCTCGTCCTCCTCCAGCAGTGCCACCGTACCGTAGAGCTGGGCGAACACGCCGCCCCGGTCGATGTCGCCTACCAGCAGCACCGGCGCGTCCACCAGCTTGGCAAGGCCCATATTGACAATATCATCCTGCTTGAGGTTGATCTCCGCAGGGCTGCCTGCCCCCTCAATGACGATCACGTCATACTCTGAGTTCAGACTGTTGTAGGCCTCCAGCACAGCGGGGATGTAGTCCCGCTTGCGGTGGAAGTACTCCATGGCCTGCATATTGCCCCGCACCTGTCCGTTGACGATGACCTGACTGCCCACGTCGGTGGTGGGCTTGAGCAGGATGGGATTCATGCGGGTATCCGGCTCGATCCCGGCGGCCTCTGCCTGCACCACCTGCGCCCGACCCATCTCGCCGCCGTCCCTGGTAATGAAGGAGTTCAGCGCCATGTTCTGGCTCTTGAACGGTGCCACGCGGTAGCCGTCCTGCTTCAAAACGCGGCAGAGTCCCGCCGCCAGCAGGCTCTTTCCCGCATTGGACATGGTCCCCTGAATCATAATATTCATTGCCATAGTGATTTCTCCTTGCAGAATTGCCGGATGGCCGTTATCAATGCTTCATTTTCCCCGTGAGGCCTCACCGCAATGCGATACCACCCGTCACCCAGCCCGTTGTAATTCCCACAGCCACGGATGGCGATACCCTGCTGCAGCAGGCCCTCCCGCAGCCCCAGCGGCCCACGGAACAGCAGGTAATTGGCATGGGACGGGCATACCCAGAAGCCCAGCGCCGTCAGGTTATCCGTGAGCCACCGCCGCTCCGTGTGGACGAGGGACAGCGTCCTTTGCAGGAAGTCCCGCTCCGCCAGCGCCGCCACACCGGCACTCTGGGCCGGCGAGGACACGTTCCACGGCGGGGACGCGGCCGCCATGCGGCGCAGTAACGCATTGTCGGCGCACAGGCAGTACCCCAGCCGGATGCCCGCCATGCCGTAGCTCTTGGTGAATGCCTTCAGGATCAGCAGCTCCGGGTGCGCTGCCAGAAGGGACTTGGCGCTGACGCCGTCCTCCGTGAGATCGAGAAAGCACTCATCCAGAAACAGCCGCGCCCCTTGTGCCGCGCAGTATTGCAGGATCTGCTCCAGCAGAGGGAGCGGGATCAGCCGCCCGGTGGGGTTGTTGGGGTTACAGAGGAATACCACCTCCGGTTTTTTTTCCTCTAAGAAGGACAGAAACCTCTCGTCCAAATCGAAATTCTGCGCCTGATGCAGGAAATACCGCTCTACGCGGCAACCCACCTGCGCCAGTCCCGCCCCATATTCCACAAAGGTGGGGGCCAGTTCCACCGCCGTCCGGGGCCGCAGGGCAGCGCAGTATGTGTAGATCAGGTCTGCCGCGCCGTTTCCGCAGAGAATATAGGACGCCGGCACCTGCTCATGGCCCGCGATAGCCTGCACCAGCCGGCGGCAGTAGGGGTCGGGGTAGCGGTGCAGCCGGGGCAGAGCCCGGCACACCGCCTCCAGTACGCCGGGAGGCGTACCCAGGGGGTTGGTGTTGGCGGAAAAATCCAGCGTGATACCGCCGCCGTATACATCGCCGCCGTGTTGATTTTCTGTTTGATACAGCATCTATGTCTCCTTTACAGCGCAGAGAGCAGCTTGACCGCGCAGCTCAAAAGCAGGGTGAGAACCGCTGTGACGGTCATCAGGCGGCACACACGGGGGATGTCCTCGTGGGTGATCTCCCGCGATGCGTCGCCGATATACTCCTTTTTGTGCAGTACACCGTGGTACCACGCATCCCCGGCCAGACGCAGGCCCAGAAGCCCCGCGCAGACAGATTCCGTCTGCGCCGAGTTGGGACTGGCGTGCTTCCGGTGGTCGCGGCGGAAGATCCGCCAGCCCGCTGAAATATTCAGTCCCATCAGGCCGCCCGCCGTCAGCATCAGCAGGGCGGACAGCCGCGCCGGGATATAATTCACCACATCGTCCGCCTTGGCGGGTACAAGACCGATGTTCTTATAGGGCGGATCCACATACCCCAGCATGGAGTCCATGGTGTTCACTGCCTTGTAGAAAAATCCCAGCGGCGCGCCGCCGATGGCCAGAAACAGCAGCGGCGCCACCACGCCGTCGGAGGTGTTCTCCGCCACCGTTTCCACGGCGGCACGGGTCACGGCGGCATCGTCCAGCCGGTCGGTATCCCGCCCCACGATCATGGAAACAGCATGGCGGGAGGCGGCCAAATCCCCGCTTTCCAGCGCGTCATAGACCTTCATGCTCTCGTCCCGCAGGGACTTGACGGCCAAGATCTGCCAGCACATCACGCTTTCCAGCGCCAGACGCAGCCACGGGCTGACCAGACCGCTCAGCCACAGCAGCAGAGCCGGGACGGCGGTGGATACGATGACCACCGCTCCCCACAGGATGGCGCCCGCCGCCCGCTCACCGGAGGGCGTTTTGGGGCATATGCACCGCAGCCCCCGCTCCAACACACTGATACATTTTCCAATCAGAACTACCGGATGGGGAAAGCCGTGGGGGTCGCCCACCAGAAGGTCTATGCAAAAGCCGATAACAAGTGCCGCAAGCGACCACATCATGCCGTTTCTCCTCCGCCCTGCATTGTAAAAATATAAATGGGATTCTGTCCGCTCATCAGATGGTAGCTTCCGGCTTTTCTGTCCCGCGCTGCTTGCAGGGACACCACCTCCGTCTCCGCAAAGGGGAACGCCGGCAGGCAGTCCGTCAGTTCAGCCACGGACTCCAGCGAAACGGCCGTGGCCACGATGCGGACACGGGGATTTTTTGCCAGCAGCAGCGCCACGATCTCGTGCATATTGCCGGCACTGCCGCCGATGAATGCGTGAGTGGGGGCTGGCAGACCGACGCAGGCCTCCGGCGCGCTGCCGCAGACCACCTGTAAGTTTTCCAATGCAAACCGATTACAGTTTTGCCCCAGCAGCGCTGCGGCATCCTCTCGCCGCTCTACGGCGCAGACAAGCCCTTGCTTTGCCTGTAAGGCCATTTCCACCGACACTGAGCCGGTACCGGCACCGATGTCCCAGCAGACGCTCCGCTCCGTCAGCCGCAGCTTGGAAAGGCATACCGCCCGCACCTCACTTTTGGTCATGGGAACCACGGGCATTCCCTCCGCACTGCGGAGAAAGGCGTCATCCGGCAGACCCGGTGTGACCACCGCGTCGGGATGGGGGTTTTCGATAAGCGCCACGCTCAGAGGGGCATAGACACCATCCGTCAGTTCCGCCGCCGTGCCGCGCACGATGCGCTCATCTGGGTAGCCCAGCCGCTGGCCCACATACACAGAGACATGGCCCAGATCACCCTCTGTCAGCGTACGGCACAGATCGTTGATGCCGCGCTCGCCGCCTACCAGCGCAAAGAGGCGGCTGGTTGCCCGCACCTCCGGCAGAATGTTGTGCTGCCGCCCGTGGAGACTCACCACCCGGACATTCTCATAGGAGGTCCGGAGCCGGGCGCACAGATAGGACAACGAGCTCAAACCCGGCAGCACCGCCGTGTCGCAGCCCTCCAGCAGGGGCAGCAGCTTTTTCGTGCCGCTGAAAAAGCCGGTATCCCCGGACATGACCACCGCGAAGCGGCGGTACTCCCAGTGGGTGCGGATAAAGTCCGCAATATCCTGCGGCGCAATGGCGTCGCAGGTGTGCTGTCCCGGCCGCGCCACAGCCTCCAGCATCCGTTTTGCACCGATGAGACAGTCCGCCGCCTCAATGGTTTCACTGACCTCACGGGTCATAGCCTCCCGGCTGCCGGGGCCGATGCCGACGATCCGCACCTGCGGCCGGACGGTGCAGCCAAACCGCTTACACAGCACATCCAGCACCGCCGCAAAGGGAAGCCCCTCCCGCTGAGGCGGACGGCCAATGACCACCAGACCTGCGCCCGTCTTCCGGGCGGCGGATGCCTTAGCGGGAAAGCCGCCGGCTTCGCCGCCGTCCTTGGTCACCATCCATGCGGCGTCGGCAAACCGCAGTGTGGCCAGATCCATCTCCTCGGAGAAAGGCCCCTGCATGGCGATGATATGGGCGGCCTTCAGACCCGCTGCGCGGCAGGCCTCCAGCGAGGCATCCATGGGCAGCACCCGGGCGTATACCCGCTGGGTAAAATCGGGGATGCCGCTATACGCCGCCAGCTCCTTACTGCCGGTGGTCAGCAGGATATTGCCTCGCGTACTCTCCAGAAATGCGGCGGCCGCCGCCGCATTCTCCACGCAGACCACATCCTCCGTCTGTTCGGAGGATTGCCGCAGCAGGCGCAGATACTCCGTCTCCGTTTCCCGACAGGCTGTGCAGATGCTCTCGGTGATGGAGGTGGCATAGGGGTGGGTAGCGTCGATGACCAGATCGAACCGCATCCTTTGCAGCATCCGGATGATGTCCTCTACCGGGATGCGTCCCGCCAGAATCGTAATGTTTTCCGCCTCCGGCAGCAGCGTTTCACCGTACTCCATGGCCACGCATACCGTAGCCTGCACCGGCTGTCCGGCCAGGAATTCCACCAGCTCCCGGCCCTCCGTGGTGCCGGCAAACACGCAGATATTACACATTGCGGTATCCTCTGGGTGTGACCAGTTGACCGGCCACCGTTTTGACGACGGCGCTGCCGATCAGCACGGTGCAGAACATATCCACCTCCGCCTCCCGCAGCTCTGCCAGCGTCAGGATGCGGCTGCTCTGCCCCTCACGGCCAATATTGCGCACGATGCCGCACAGCCGCTCTCCCGGCAGACGGCGCAGCAGGATATCGCAGGCCCGCTTCAGGTGGTCGGGTCTGCCGTGGCTGGCGGGGTTGTACAGGGCGATGGTCAGATCCGCCGCCGCCGCGCAGTCCAGCCGCTTTTCGATGGTTTCCCACGGCGTCAGCCGATCGCTGAGGCTGATGACCGCAAAGTCGTGGGTCAGCGGCGCACCCAGCACCGCTGCGGCGCTGCAAGCCGCCGTCAGACCAGGCACCACCTGAATTTCAGGCTCCTGCGCCTCGCCCCGCAGCTCATAGACCAGCGCCGCCATGCCGTAGATGCCGCTGTCACCGGAGCAGACCATGGCAACGGTCTTACCGCTGCGCGCCAGCTCCAGCGCCAGCTGGCAGCGCTCGGCCTCCCGTGTCATGGGGGTGGAGTGAAGCTCCTTGCCGGGGTAGCGATCCCGCACCAGATCCACATACACCGGGTAGCCTACGATGGCGTCACACGCCCGCAGGGCGGTATCCGCCCGAATGGTCATATCCTCATAGCTGCCCGGCCCGATACCTACTACAGTTACCTTACCCAAAGCGCACCTCCCAATGCTCCGCCGCAACGGCGACGGTCACGCCGTCCCGCGCTGTTTTTTGTACGATCAGTTTTTCGGCATCCAGCAGCGCCGCCCGCTCACAGACATTGTCCACGCCGGTAACGGAGCGGACGAAGTCGGAGGGAGTGAAGTTGCCTGCCACACCCCGCAGCTGCTGCGCCGTGTAAAAATGCACCGGCCAGTTGTTTTTCTCACAGGCGGCCAGCAGGCCTGCCTCGTCCTGTTTCAGGTCGATGGAATAGACGCCGCAGATGGCCGCCGTGTCCAGCCCGTTTTCCGCGAACACTGTCTGCACCGCACGCACCACCGCCCCGGCGGAGATGCCCCGCCGGCAGCCTACACCTACCCGCAGTACGCGAGGGATAAGCCGCAGGGTGCGGGCGAAGTGTGCCTTTGTGCGCCAGCCAATGAAAACGCCCAGCGGGCCGCTCTCCCCGGCAAACGTACCCTCCGGCAGGGGGGCGGGCAGAGAAAACTGGCTGCAAAGGGGGATATCCTCCTCTAAGATCGCCGCCGAAACCGCCTTGGCAAGCCCCATGTCGGAGATGACGCAGCCGTGCCGGGCAGCCCATGCGTCCACGGAAAATTTGCCGCGGACATCGGTGGCGGTGGTGACTACCGCCGTGGCCCCCAGCTTTTCCGCCAGCTCCACCGCCAGCGCGTTGGCGCCGCCGATGTGGCCGGAGAGCAGGGGGATCACAAACCGCCCCGCCTCGTCGATGCACAGCACCGCCGGGTCGGTCTTTTTACTCTGTACATAGGGGGCGATCTCCCGCACGGCGATGCCGCAGGCCCCCACGAAGATCAGTGCGTCCATGGAGGAAAAGCACGCGCCGTACACCGCCTTGTCCAGCGGCAGAAACTCCGGTTCCTCAAACCGCTCCATGGTGTAGCACACGAACACTGCCTCCGGGAGCGCTGTCATCACCCGCCGCGCCGTGGCGCAGCCGCCCCGGCTGAAGGCAAACAGGGCGGCTCTCATTGCGCCCCCTTGCGGAACTCTGTTGTAAAGTTGGGGTGATACAGCAGCGAGCGCAGATAGGTGTCACCCAGACAGTTGCCCACCACGATCAGCGAGGTCTTGGTCAGACCGTTGCCCGTCACCGTCTCGTGGAGCGTCCCCACCGTGCAGCGGAAGATCTTCTCCTCCGGCCAAGTGGCCTTGTAGACCACCGCCGCCGGGGTGTCAGCGGTATAGCCCCCCGCCAGCAGCTCATTTTGCAGCAGCTCGGTCAGTGAGGTGCTGAGAAACAGCACCATGGTGGCCTGATGAGCCGCCAGCGAGCGGATGGACTCCCGCTCCGGCACCGGGGTACGACCCGGGGCGCGGGTGATGATGACGGTCTGGCTCACATCGGGCAGGGTGTACTCCGCCCGCAGCGCGGACGCTGCGCCGCAGAAGGCGCTGACGCCGGGGCAGACGTCGTAGACAATGTTCCGCTTTTCCAGCTCGTCGAACTGCTCCCGCACCGCACCATAGATGCTGGAATCCCCCGTGTGCAGACGCACCGTGGTCTTTCCCTCCGCCTCCGCTTTCTCGATGAGGGCGATAACCTCCTCCAGCGTCAGCTTGGCGCTGTCGTGGATCTCGCAGCCCTCCCTGGTGTAGTCCAGCAGCGCCGGATTCACCAGTGAGCCGGCGTAGATCACCACGTCGGCCTCGCCCAGCAGCTTGGCGCCTCGGACGGTGATGAGGTCGGCAGCGCCGCTGCCCGCTCCCACAAAATGTACCATTGTCAGTCCTCCTTTATCCGGCGCAGCAGCTTGGATGCGCCCTTCGTCTCACAAAGATAGCCATATTCCTTGGAAAAGAGGATGGCTCCCGTCTCTATATCACTGCATTTATAGTGCATCATGTCGTCAATGCGCCCGGCCAGCCGGTGCAGCACTGCGTCATAAAGTCCCTGCTCCTTCAACAGCCGCAGGGCGTCGTCACAGGTGGCGCAGCAGAGCATCTCCGCCGCCGCACCGCCTTGCAGCCCCTCTGCGGCGGCACAGGCCGTCAGGATGTCCATGCGGCAGTCGCCGTAGCGGGAGTGGGTGTTCCACATACCGCCCGCCAGCTTTACCAGCTTGCCGATATGACCGATGAGCAGCGCCCCTCTGAAGCCCAGCTCCCGGCATATCTCCAGCGCGTCGCCGATGAAGTTGGAGGTCATCACCGCCGTGGCGGGGTCGATGCCCATGGCACTCTTGATATAGTCCGCGCCGTAGTTGCCGGGGGCCAGCAGTACATAATCCGCGCCGCCCTCCCGCCGCTGCCGCAGCTCTACATGGATGGTGTCCACCAGCGCCTGCTCGCTCATAGGCTCTACGATCCCCGTGGTGCCTAAGATGGAGATGCCGCCCTCAATGCCCAGCCGGGGATTGAAGGTCTTTTTTGCCAGCGTCTCGCCGTCGGGAGCGGAGATTACCACATACATGCCGCCGGTGTATCCGAACAGGCCGCAGACCTCCTCCACGGTCTCCTGGATCATCCGGCGGGGTACAGAGTTGATGGCCGCCGCGCCCACCGGCTGGTCAAGACCCGGCTTGGTTACCCGGCCTACGCCCCGTCCGCCGTCGATGACAATGCCAACCGTCTCCGTTTTCCGCACCTCGGCATAGATCAGGGTGTCACGGGTGATATCCGGGTCATCGCCGCTGTCCTTCCGGATGGCGCAGCGCACACAGTCCGGGGACAGATAGATGTCCTCCACCGCCAATGCCAGCTCCATGCCCTTGGGTGTCAGCAGGCGGATGGACTCCTTTTTGCTGCCGCTCAGCAGCATCCATGCGGCGGCCTTGGCCGCCGCCGCGGCACAGGAGCCGGTGGTGTAGCCCAGACGGAGCTTTTTTCCGTCCCGTATGATAAATTCCTTCATAACCTACCGCCTGATCTGGTAGAGCATGGCGTTGCAGATGGCCGCCGCCACGTTGCTGCCGCCCTTGCGGCCCCGGGACACGATGTAGGGCGCGGCAGCGGCCTCGATGATGCGCTCCTTGCTTTCCACCACATTCACAAAGCCCACCGGTACCCCGATGATGAGGGCGGGACGGAGCTTGCCGGCCTCCATCAGCTCCTCCAGCGAAAAAAGTGCCGTAGGGGCGTTGCCGATGGCGAAGATGCAGGGCTTAGGCAGGGCTGCCGCCCGCTCCATGGATACAAAGGCACGGGTCACGCCCCGCTCCTTAGCCTCCGCCGCCACGTCCGCGTCCGACATGAAGCAGTGTACCTCTCCGCCCAGCGAGGCGAGGATCGTCTTATTGATCCCGGCCTTGACCATCTGGGTATCGGTGACGATGTCGCAGCCCGCCCGTAGAGCGGCGATGGCCTTTTGCACCGCGTGGCCGGAAAAGGCCAGATTGTCCACATAGTCAAAATCCGCCGTGGTGTGGATGACCCGTTTGATGACCAGCTCGTTTTCCGGGTCCAGCCGCCGGTCGCCCAGCAGCTCGGTGATGATGGCGAAACTGCGCTTCTCAATGTCCATAGGCTTCATTTGCTCCATCATAGCGTCTCCTTTCTGCAAGCCGCCAAAAAGCGCTGTGCCATGACGGGCTTGGCGTAAAAATGGAAGTGGGGGAAGCCCGCGTACAGAGTGTCCGTGGCATACGCACAGCGCCACTGCTTACCGGAGGGCTTTACCGCCAGAAAAGCGCCGCCGGGCTGGGGGGTATCCCAGTGGTGGAATTCATGCATGGGTACCTGCTCTCCGGCGCGGCAGAGGAGGCTGTCCGCCTGCGCCGTGGCGGTGATGTAGCCGAACCGGGTCAGCCTCCCCGTATCAAAGCAGTCCCCCGGCAGCGCACCCACCATGGCGCGGCCTGCGATGGACTGCGTCAGATACATGAAGCCGCCGCACTCGGCGATACAGGGCATTCCCGCGTGTGCGGCCTCCCGAAGCTGCCCGCGCAGGGTACGGTTTTCCTCCAACTGCGTCGCGTAAAGTTCCGGGTAGCCGCCGCCTAAGTACAGCCCCTGTACACCGTTGGGAAGCCGTTCATCCGTCAGGGGGCTGAAGGGCACCAGCTCCGCGCCCAGCTGCCGCAAAAGGTCGAGGCTGTCCTCGTAGTAAAAGCAGAACGCCCGGTCACGGGCCACGCCGATCCGCACCGGCGCGCCCTTTTCCGGCAATACCGGCGGCGTAAAGCGAAGCGGCGGCGCGGCAGCCGCAATTTCCAGCAGGGCGGCTATGTCCAGCGTTTTTTCTGCCTCGGCCGCCAGCTTGCGCAGCTTCTCTTGCAGGTCGGCTACCTCGTCCGCAGTGATGAGCCCCAGGTGGCGGCTCTCCAGCGTACACTCTGGCAGCCTGGGCAGATAGCCGCAGGCGCGGACGCCCAGCCGGCTTTCCAGCTCCCGCGCCAGCGCACCGTAGCTCATGGCACTGCACCCGTTGAGAATGACGCCCTGCACGTTGTTGTCCGGCGCGAAGTCCAGAAAGCCCTGCACCGCCGCCACAACGGACAACGCCGCCCCCCGTGCGTT
>OIKS01000188.1_pt1 | contig 11626 bp, 10 predicted proteins | sample 1583761 | NCBI WGS metagenome assembly OIKS01 (sample SAMN02674597, study PRJEB24791) | human gut metagenome, SKBSTL013 | isolation source: stool | host: Homo sapiens | place: USA | reverse complement strand
GCGAGGACATTTCCATCGGTTCCGATCAGATTCTGTGAATTCTGGTTTCCATTTGTATCAGTTGTATAAGCCACCACTCCATCCTGATAATAATAGTTGATCGTCTCATCTCCATCGATCTTCTGGATCCGCTGTCCTTCTCCATTATAGATGTTCTGCTGGATCACCGCTGTCTTTCCGTCTTTTGTCACGGACACCTGACTTAATCTGTTTTCCGCATCATAGACATAAGTCTGATCTTCTCCAGTCTTTGTGTTCTTTACATCTGTCTGATTTCCATTCGCATCGTAATCATACTGACGGACTTCTTCTACCGCAGTTCCTTTTTTTTCGTGGATGTCTTTAACTGATCCAGTCCGTTATAAGTATACGATGTTGTCGTTGTTCCATCATCTTCTTTGAGCCGGTTTCCAACATTATCATAGGTATATGTGATTGTTTTTGTCTGGTCATTTTTCTTATAATCGGTTGTCACTGTTTTGACCAATCTTCCAAACGTATCATAGGTATAACTTCTGAGGACTTTCTCTGTTGTCTGCCCCTTGGAATGCAGTTCTCCTTTGATCTCCTGCTTTGGAACAAGTGCAGCTACAGAGTCAATGACAATAATATCAATCGCCCCTGAACGTACCATTGTCTCTGCAATCTCAAGGGCCTGATCTCCACTGTCAGGCTGTGAAATATAGAGTTCATCAATATCTACTCCGATATTCTTTGCGTATACAGGATCCAGTGCATGCTCTGCATCGATAAATCCGGCAATTCCGCCTCTCTTCTGAACCTCAGAAATCATATGAAGTGCGACAGTTGTCTTACCACTTGATTCAGGACCATAAACCTCGATCACACGTCCCTTTGGCACACCGCCAAGTCCAAGTGCCAGATCAAGGCTCAGACATCCGGTAGGAACTGTCTCTACAGCTACATGCGCCCCTGATTCTCCCAGCCGCATCACTGCACCCTTACCAAAATCTTTCTCCAGCTTTGCGATCGCTGCATCCAGTGCTTTCTTCTTCTCTTCGTTATTCGCCAGCTTTGTAACGCTCTCTTTGCCTGCCATAATTTTCTCCTTCTCTATCTCTCTTAGTGTATAAAACCCATTCTCTCTTTTTTCGAACAGTTGTTCGTCTATGAATAGATTTTATTATACTTCTTTCAAAATGTCAACAATAATTCTTCCCCTTAATTTTGTTGCAATAATACGATATACCATGGAATCCTCTTCCTGAAACAGAAGAATTGAAGTTCATGTGAATCATTGCCGGCTTAAGGATCTGCCGGCCAGACAACTAAAGAATAGCATAAGGAAAGGCAGAATGCAAGTACCACAGCACTTACATTCTGCCTTTTATACTACACACCTTTTATACTACACTGCTTTCCAGTGTTTCACTTCTTCTTTGTAAAAGATAATTCCTTCCCGGATAATTTTGAATCCACTGCCTTCAAGTTCCGCAATCGTAACAGAACAGTTTGGCGGTACTTCATTTTTCCAGAAATGTTCTACTGAAAGACTGCCTCTCATCCTGTTCAGCATTGCTGTCATTGCAGCACCATGTGTAGAAATCAGAAGATTCTTATCCTTCAGCTTCTTACTCTCTTCAAGACTCTTTAAAAACTCTCCGGTTCTTTCATAAAGTTGTTCTACACTTTCAGCATCTTCCGGCGGAATATAATTTCCCGTATCCTGAAAGAATTTCTGGAATGCAAGATTCTCTTCTTTCGTCTTATCTACACAAGACATTCCCTCATACGAGCCAAAAGAAATTTCCTGGATTCTCTGATCTTCATAAAGCGGAATGTTGCGTCCTTCAAGAAGAATCTCTGCCGTTTCTTTTGCACGCCGTAAGGGACTTGTATAAGCCAGATCAATCTGGTATTGTCTCATCCCATAAGAAGTTTCCCGGGCAAGATGACGCCCATATTCATTTAAGGGAATATCCTTTCGTCCCTGTACCAGTTTTTTCTTGTTCCAATCCGTCTCTCCATGACGCACAATATATAGCCTCACTGCTGCCTACACTCCCTCTTCTTATCTTTTTAATACTTCTCTCCTGATATATCTATAAGTAGTTTCCTCGCCTTCTTCCGCAAGCATATGAAGCAGTTTTTCTAATAATTCTCTTGTATCTTTATGCATCAGCTCATCTGCACGTCCGTTTTCATAATAAGCAAGCGGTGCATCAGAGGTATATGCATCCCCGAGATACACTTTACTTGCTGCAATGCGGTCAAGAAACATCTCTACTACATATCTCACCGGCATCTTCATTCCCGCCAGAAGGTTCGGTCCTTCCAGACTATAATCAATCCAGTATTCATAATGGTGTTTGTTCCTGCCTTTGTGGTGGAGCCATGCGGAAGAATACCCCTTTTCTTCCCGTTCGGCATTATTAGGGCTTCTTGTCCCCTGATAGTATCTGCATCCCACACGGAATTCTGTCCAACTGTATTTTGACATATCATGGAGCAGTCCCTGTTTGTACAACCCAACACGAAAACACTCTTTCAATACCAGTTTTTTGTGTTTTGTTATGGTACAAAAATGTGCAAATGCCTTCATACTTTTCCCTCTCTGGCCGGCTGTTCTTCTTTACAAAGTTCTTCTGCTCCCTGCCGTTTTTCTATTTTATTTACATTCTGCGTCTTAGCTGTATGAATCGGTTTCTTTTCTGAACGACTCTTCTTTTCCTCTATCCTACGTCCAAGCAGAATTGCTACGCTACGTTCTTCCAGTAATACTTCTTTCTGATTTTCCAGCTTTTTCGCTTCACAAAGCACGCCATCTTTTGTAGTCATAACAAGATACCATTCTACGTTCTTTCCAATCGACGGTATTGCGAAGTGATGCGGCAGCCAATGCATATTATATGCTATAAAACAAGGGAACTCCCCTTCTTTCGTTCCTGAATACAAGACACCTAACTGACGGCTGGAAACTTCTGCTTTTACCTGCCATGCATTTTCTCCATGGTAAGATACGTCCGGTATGCCACATCTCGTGGTATCCATTCCGGATAGTGCTGTACTCTGGTGGAGACAACGATGTTCTTTTCTCAACCCGATCAGTTTCTTTGTATACTGAAACAGCCAGTCATCTTTCTTCAACTGTGTCCAGTTCACCCATCCTGTCTCGTTATCCTGACAATATGCATTGTTATTTCCTCTCTGCGAATTACAGAATTCATCCCCTGCAAGAAGGCATGGAGTTCCCTGAGCCGTCAACAGGAGTTCTAATGCATTCTTCACCTGATTCTTTCTAAGATTGACAACTGCGCGTTTTCTGCTCGGTCCTTCAGCTCCGCAATTCCAACTGTAATTATAATCTGGTCCATCCAGGTTCTTCTCACCGTTTTCTTCATTATGTTTGCAATCATAAGACACTAAATCCCATAACGTAAATCCTGTCTGTGTTGTAATATAATTGCATTTTCCATTTTCCGATGAACGATTTTTCAATGCCCAGATGACATCATTGACCATATTCTCGTCACCTTTTAAGAAGCGACGCATCACATTCTGGAAACCATCATCTTTCTGCATCAGCTTGATATCTTTCAAAAACGGATCTTCTATCAGCTGCTCCCACGGTACGTTATAAGGATTCAGAACAAATCCATCCACATGATACTCCAGCATATAGAAGCGCAGACATTCCGTTACATAATTTGCTGATATTCCCGGAACAAATGGCATCTCCAGTACAACTTCTATGCCCTGACTATGACATGCGCGCACCATATCTTTCAACTCACGAACTGCACTTTTCCCATATGCATAGGCTTTTTTAGGGGCAAAATAAAAACCTTTACCATATCCCCAATAGTTCACTTTTGTTTTTCCGCACTCTTCAAATTCATAGACCGGCATACACTGAATCTGGTTGACTCCAAGTTCTTTTAAATAATCCAGTTTTTCAACAACCCCCTGGAATGTTCCCTTATGCACCACTTTCGAAGAAGAATGTTTTGTAAATCCACGCACATGCAAACCATAAGCCACTACATCTTCCCATGGAAGATGTAGGCGCTGATCCTCCTGCCAGTCATAGTCCTCCATTGAAACAATTTTCCCACGAATCTGATGTTCCTGAAGTTTTCGTTCTACACCAAACTTCTCTTTTCCTGCAAGTTCTTTTACATATGGATCCACACATACTTTCCCATCAATCAGAAAATTGTATTCATATCGATCTGCTTTCAGACCTTCAACAGATAAGAAACGTACTTCTCCAACGCCTTCTTCCTCCGGCATATCAAACTGATATTCTGGAACATCTTTCCCTCTCTTATACAGTAAAAGTTCACATGTCTTCCCTTTTGCTACCTGAACGGCAAAATTTATATTTTTGCCTTTGATATCCACTCCAAATGGCTGCGGACTCCCCTTTATCTTCCTCATAGTTAACCCCTTTCTTGAGCAATCAATAAATTACTGCCATCCATCTGTTCCGTACATTTCAACATTATCACGATTTATAAAGAAAGTTTCCTCATAATTATCCTTCTCGTAATCCTTGCCTGCCAGTAATGCTGTCGCCACCTTTACTGCTGTCTTTCCCATATTGATCGGGGACTGTGCTCCAATCCCGGTCATTCCTCCAGTGCCATTCACCAGTGCTGTTTTTGTCGCCGGGGAACCATCCACACTATACACGCAGATATTCGTTTTCTGCGCTTCTGTGATCGCTGCCATCACCTGTTCTGCCATAGGATCACTACCACACATTACAGCATCAATCTCACTGTTTTCGCTCAGAACCTGTGTCATCTCGTCCTTCACATTACTGCTGTCTCCCAATGCTTCAATTCTCTTTACCACTTCAAACCCACTGTTTGTTATAGCCTCTTCAAATCCGGTAATTCTCTCATTCCCTGAGTTCACCCCAGGGTTTTCCACAATCACAATTTTGCCACCATCTGGTTTCTGGACCAGAAGATCCTGCCCGCATACATATCCCGCATTCTCATTATCTGACCCTACAAATGCAGATACAAGGCTTGTCTCTTTTACTTCTGTATCAAGATTGATCACCGGAATATCTGCCTCTTTTAAGGCTTCAAGTGCGGGAGTGATTTTCTCCCAATCTACCGGACAAAGAAATACTGCCTGTACCCCTTCGTTGATCAACTCCCGAATCTGTTCATTCTGCAAATCAGCATCTGATGCCGGATCACGAACCATCAGACGGTCACCTTGAGCCTCTAATGCTGTCTGGACAGAATTTTTCAATGTGTCATAAAAAGGATTCGACATATCAATCCCACTAAATCCAAACAGTCTGCCACTTTCCCCTGTATTATCATTTTTCTTATCATCCTCTTCTACTACTGCATTATCTTCCGGTGTTCCAACATTTTTCTTTCCACATCCAAGCAGTGCTGCCGCTATACACAAAACTGCCACTGTACACAGTATCCATCTTTTCTTCATATTGTCTATTATCCTTTCACTTCTATCAGTAACACTTTTATTCTACCTTGTTTAACCCGAAAGTCAATCTTATCTTGCTTTTTTCTCCCCTTTTTGTTACCATCAAGATAGCTGATCATTCTCGTTTTGAGCACCTGGCTGGTCAATACGGAATGAAATACAACACAGATTCAAAGGAGAAGATTATGAACGAAAACGAATCCCTCACAGTCACTTTGACACTGGAGAATAATGAGGAACTTGAATGCGCTGTTCTCAATATTTTTGAAGCAAATGAAAAGGAGTATATCGCACTTCTTCCACTGGATGAAAACGGTGATAACACAGACGGTCAGATCTATCTGTATCGTTTCATTGATAACGGAGAAGAGGAAGAACCTGGACTTGAGAACATCGAAGAAGATGAAGAATTCGACCGTGTTTCCGCTATATTCAACGAATGGCTGGATACACAGGATTTCGGTGATATCGATCTTGATGCATTAGATGACCTGGAGGATTAAGTCTTGAGGATGTCAGCAAAGTGACTGACATCCGGTCAGCTTTTCAATAGTTCGTCTACAAAACGGGAAGGAGTAACTTCTTTCCCGTTTTTTATTTTCACATAACAGATCTTCAGAAAATCTTTTGCCCTTGTCATTGCCACATAGAATAATCTTCTCTCTTCTTCGATCTCCTTGTCTGTCTTTGCCTTCTGATACGGAATCCTTCCTTCATTCGCCGCAATCAGAAATACCTGCTTGAATTCCAGTCCTTTAGAAGCATGTATCGTCATCAGCCGGACACCCGGACGTGGTCTGTTTCTTTCCTTTTCTTTCACTTTCAAAGTCTCCGTATATTCTTCTACATGTGCAAACCATTCTTCAACACTTGAAAATGCTTTCGCCGCCTCTTCGATCTCTGCCAGTACTTCATTCAGATCAGATCTGTTTATCTGATGTGTAAATGCATACTCTTTCAGAAAATCGTCATAACCAATCCTTTTTCTGATATACTGGATTGCCGCATATGGAGCCATCTTCATAAGCATCTTAACATCCCACTCAAACTGATCAATCCGGTCGATCATCCAGTCTTTATCACAATAGAACTTCCGCATGTCTTCAAAAGAAACCTTCGCTCCTGCTACACTGTCTCTTCCAAGATATCGCTTTGGTCGGTTCATTATCTGTAAAAAATCTTGTCTGTGCCGGGCTCCTGTTGCCAGTCGGAAATATGCCATGATATCCTTTGCGATAAAGTGTTCATATATATTTGGAAGATGTTCTTTCATCTGAAACGGGATCTTCCGCTCCACCATTGCTTCTACCACTGCTCTCGCATCTGTATGAACCCTGAACAGAATCGCAATTTCCTCTTCTTTTATGCCATTCTCCTTACATCTCTCTATCTCTTCAAGAACATATTCTGCCTCTTCCACCGGATCTTTCACTTCCTGAATATGAAGACAGGAACCACCTTCACGGTTTGCTTCCAGTTTTTTACTGTATCTCTCCACATTATTTTCAATCAGTTTTAAAGAATTCTGTACGATATTTGCTGTCGAACGGTAATTCATTCCCAACAGAATTTGTTTTGCATTAGGGAAATCTTTTCCAAATCCAAGCATCAATTCTGAATCAGCTCCACGAAATCCGTAGATTGCCTGATCGTCATCCCCCACTACGAACAAATTATTTTCCGGCTGGGCCAGCATACGGATCACATCATACTGAATTCGATTAATATCCTGAAATTCATCAATCAAAACGTATCTGAATTTCTTCTGCCACTGTGCAAGTACATCTGGTCTTGATTGGAATAATTCATAACAAAGTACCAGCATATCATCAAAATCAATCTTTTTCAGTTCTTTTCTATGCTGTTCATAATTACGGTAAATATTGCGAAAAGCATCCGCACTACACTTTTCTGATACAAATTCTTCCAGCGGAATCCGATTATTCTTCACTTTTCCAATTTCTGCCGCAATATCCTGAATAAAATCTTCTTCATCAAAGATCTCCATTCTTTCCTTGTTAATCACGCCACGTAAAATCTGATATTTTTCTGTCTCCGACAGAATATTTTCCTGATTCATCCGGTAAGCCCATTTCAGGATTCCATAATAGATTCCATGAAATGTACCCACTGTAACCGGAAGATCTCTTTTGCCCATAACCAAACAGAGGCGGGATTTCATCTCCGCCGCTGCAAATCTTGTAAAAGTAACGACCAGAATTTCTTCTGGTCTTACTTTCTGTTTCTCTATAAGGTATTTTACTCTGTTTACAATCGTAAGCGTCTTCCCCGATCCCGGGCCTGCCAGTACAAGACATGGGCCGTCTGTGTGCTGGATTGCCTGCGTCTGTGCTTCATTAAATCCCATTGTACCTCTTTTCGCTGTCCTTACTGAAGTTTCTCGATTCCAAGACGGATTCTTCTAAGAGACTCCTCTTTTCCGAGTACTTCCATCAGTTCTGTTGCTCCACCCGGAGTGCTCTGCTTTCCGGAAACTGCTGTACGAAGCGGCCACATTACATAACCTACTTTGTATCCTTTTTCTGTTGCAAATGCTTTCAATGTCTCAAACAACGCATCATTGCTAAAGTCCTCCTGCGCCTCAAGAACCGGAAGAACCTCGTTCAGAAGTGCGAGTGACTTCTCAGGATCTGTCTTCATCTTCTTGTGTGTATACAGGGCGATATCGTAATCTGGAAGTTCTTCAAAGAAATCAACCTGCTCTTTGATCTCCGGAAGAATCTCAATTCTTGTCTTCACAAGTGTTGCAATCTTCTTCAGATCATAGTCCTTTGTTACTGCCTCTTTCAGATAAGGCTCCGCAAGTGCATAGAACTTATCAAAATCCATTGCCTTGAGATATTCTCCGTTCATCCATTTCAATTTCACTGTATCAAATACAGCCGGAGATTTACTCATATGATGATAATCAAATGCCTCAACAAGCTCTTCCAGTGAGAAGATCTCTCTGTTGTCTGTCGGGCACCATCCGAGCAGTGCAACATAATTCACAACTGCCTCTGAAACATATCCCTGCTCGATCAGGTCTTCATAAGAAGAATGTCCACATCTCTTGCTCAGCTTTTTATGATTCTCATCTGTGATTAGCGGACAGTGTACGTAAACCGGTACCTCCCAGCCAAATGCCTCGTAAAGACGATTGTACTTCGGTGCTGAAGATAAATACTCATTTCCACGAACAACATGTGAAATCTCCATCAGATGATCGTCAATTACGTTTGCAAAATTATATGTCGGGAATCCATCAGATTTGATCAGGATCATATCGTCAAGCTCTGCATTCGGAACTGTGATATCTCCGTAGATCTCATCATGGAATGTTGTCTCACCTTCATTCGGTACATTCAGACGGATAACCCATGGCTTACCTGCTGCCAGATTCGCCTCTACTTCTTCCTTGCTCAGACTTAAGCAGTGCTTATCATAAACAGAAATCTCTACTCCACCTTCGGAAACCTGTGTCTTTAAAGACTCAAGACGCTCTTTGTCACAGAAACAGTAATAAGCATCTCCCTGCTCTACAAGCTGCTTTGCATATTTAAGATAAAGTCCTGACGCATTACGCTCACTCTGTACATACGGTCCATATCCGCCATCTTTATCCGGTCCCTCATCATGGATGAGACCTGTTTTCTCCATTGTTCTGTAAATGATATCAAGTGCACCTTCCACAAAACGTTCCTGGTCTGTATCCTCTACACGAAGGAGGAAATCTCCCCCTTCATGCTTTGCGATCAGATACGCGTATAGTGCTGTTCTTAAGTTACCCACATGCATTCTTCCTGTCGGGCTTGGTGCAAATCTTGTTCTTACTTTCTTACTCATTCTATCTTCTCCAATTCTTGTTTGTTATTGTTCAATCTCGTCATATTATAGCGCAAGTCCCCAGATTCTTCAACAAACAAAATCAATGTTTTTCTTTTACTCCAAAAGTTTCACCGTTTCAGGAATACTTCCCGCCTGTTCAAGTGTACAGGATCTTGCATCAATACATTCCAGATTTGTTCCATCAAATGCACTTTCCGCAAAACTTTTCACACTTTCCGGCACCTGAAAGGTTCCTGTCCACGCTGCCGGAAATGCAAGAAGAACTGTGCCATCTGCCGTGTAAAGTACACCATCTACCGTAACATAGGCTGGATTTGCTGCATCTGCTTCTATCCATCCCAGATTACTCAGCCCAGCAAACACTCCTGGCTGAATATTTGTTATATTAGCAGGAATTTCAATCTCTTCTACAGCAGAACCAAGACCCGACAGTGCTCCTCTCGCAATTCCGGAACATCCTTCTTCAGGAAAGTACAATACTCCATCCTTTATCACTTCTTTGTCTCCTGAAAGTCCACAGATCATACCTTCCGCATTAATAAGATATCCGGTATCTGTATTTCCCACTGCTATCGACCCTTCTTCATCCTCATTTTCATTTTTTACATTTTCCATTGAATCAGGATTTGTAATTACCGGTTCACTTGCAACATTTACAGTTGTATCTCTTTTCACGCCTGGTTTTTCTGCCACAATCTCTTCTACTACTGGTTCTTCCACCGCAATTTCTTCTACCATAGGTTCTTCCACTAAAATTTCTGCCGGAACAGCTGCTACCTGGATAACATCTGCTTGATTAACATCTGTCTGGATAGTTTCTGCTGATAAGAAAGAATGCTCATCCATTTTTTCCGGTTCTTTTATCTGTTTTGTTATTGTTACTTTTTCCGGAGATCATTTCCCGACACATTTATATCCTCTGTTGTCGTACAGACCTCTATTTCGGAAATCAGATTCTTTTCCAAATATAATGAAACAATTTCCTGTGCAGACATCAGAATCAGCGCACCACTTAACAAAGTCACTCCCGCTCTGACATATGGTTTTCTCGCCGCTTCCTGATGCCATTCATTCCAATTCAGTCCTATATCCATGTTCTCTTATTCCTTTCTCTTTCCCCCACATTTTAATATACGAAATAATTTTAGTTTATCAAAGAAAAAGGGATGCTGCAACCAAATGCAACATCCCTTTGATTTTTCCGCTTTGTCCTGATAGATTCCAAGGATTCTATACGTTAATTTCAGCCTTCACGCCAAGGATCTCTTTATTCTTTTCAAGCAGTGGACGGATCACATTCTTAAGATAAGCATCTACCTGCTCACTTGCACGTCCAACATATTTCTCCGGTTTCATTGTCTTCTGAAGATCCTCTAAAGTCAGGTTGAATGCCGGATCTGCTGCGATCAGTTCAAGAAGGTTATTGTCAAGTCCCTTCTCTTTTACATTTCTTCCTGCTTCCATAGAAAGCTCACGGATTCTTTCATGCAGCTCCTGACGGTCTCCACCGGCTTTAACAGCATCCATCATAATATTCTCTGTTGCCATGAATGGAAGTTCGGACATCAGACGCTTCTCGATTACTTTCGGGTATACAACCAGTCCATCTACAACGTTCAGACAAAGATCAAGTATTCCGTCGATTGCAAGGAATCCTTCCGGGACACTCAGACGCTTGTTAGCGGAATCATCAAGTGTTCTCTCAAACCACTGTGTTGCAGATGTGATTGCCGGATTAAGTGCATCGATCATCACATATCTTGAAAGGGAAGCAATTCTCTCACTTCTCATCGGGTTTCTCTTATAAGCCATTGCTGAAGATCCGATCTGTGTCTTCTCAAATGGTTCTTCAATTTCTTTTAAATGCTGGAGCAGACGGATATCATTAGAGAATTTGTGAGCACTTGCAGCAATTCCTGCCAGTACATTCAGTACTCTTGTGTCTACTTTTCTTGAATAAGTCTGTCCGGATACCGGATAACATGCCTTAAATCCCATCTTCTCAGCGATCATTGGATCGATCTTGTCAATTGTCTCCTGATCTCCGTCAAACAGTTCAAGGAAACTTGCCTGTGTTCCTGTTGTTCCTTTAGATCCAAGCAGTTTCAGGCTTCCAAGTACATATTCCAGATCCTCAAGATCCATTTCAAACTCCTGCATCCAGAGAGTTGCTCTCTTTCCAACAGTTGTCGGCTGTGCCGGCTGGAAATGTGTAAAAGCAAGTGTAGGCTGGTTCTTCTGCTCCTCTGCAAACTTCGCAAGCTCTGCAATTACATTCACAAGCTTTGTGCGAACCAGTTTCAGTGCTTCTGACATAATAATAATATCTGTATTATCTCCTACA
>OIKS01000182.1_pt1 | contig 11828 bp, 10 predicted proteins | sample 1583761 | NCBI WGS metagenome assembly OIKS01 (sample SAMN02674597, study PRJEB24791) | human gut metagenome, SKBSTL013 | isolation source: stool | host: Homo sapiens | place: USA | reverse complement strand
TCAAAACCTTTGTTGCGGTGCTGCTGGTAACAAATACTTGGAACATCGTCATGGGAGTTTTCGACGTTACGCAGAGCGTCGTCAATCAGAGCGCGGGGGTTATCATATCCGATACAAGCATAGACGTTACCACCGTCATTACCGACATTGAAGCAAAACTCGACGCTATGAGCGTGGGCGGTCTTTTGGGCTTATGGTTTCAATCCCTCTTTGTAGGGCTTACCATGAAAGCCCTGTCAATCTGCATTATGCTTGTGGTGTATGGGCGCATGATTGAAATATACCTTGTAACAAGCGTTGCCCCTATCCCTATGGCAACAATGGTAAATCACGAATGGGGCAGCATGGGACAGAATTACTTAAAATCTTTGCTTGCGCTTGGTTTTCAGGCGTTTCTGATCTTGGTGTGTGTCGGCATTTATGCAGTATTGATACAGACAATCGCAGCAACCGACGACATATCCGGCGCAATCTGGGCTTGCATGGGCTATACCGTCCTTTTGTGCTTTACGCTTTTCAAAACAGGAAGCCTTGCAAAGAGCGTCTTTTCGGCACATTAAGGGGGCGGGAATGAAAAAATATAAAATTATCTATGCCGATCCCCCGTGGCGGTATGAACGAAGCAAGGTACAAGGGGCAGCGGAAAAGCACTACCCCACTATGAGCATTGCGGAACTTTGCGCTTTACCTGTCAAGGAAATTGCGGACAAGGACTGCATTTTATTCCTATGGGCGACGTTTCCGCAGCTTAAAGAAGCGTTGCAACTAATCAAGGCTTGGGGCTTTACCTATAAATCCGTTGCCTTTGTATGGTTAAAGCAAAATCGGAAGTCGCCCACTTGGTTTTATGGCTTGGGCTTTTGGACGCGAGGAAATGCGGAAATCTGCTTACTTGCTACCAAAGGACACCCAAAGCGACAATCAAACAAGGTACATCAATTTATTATTTCCCCCGTCGAGCAGCACAGTAAAAAGCCGGATATAACGCGGGAAAAGATACTTGCCCTTATGGGCGATCTCCCGCGCATTGAACTGTTTGCAAGGCAGCATACCCCCGGTTGGGACGTATGGGGAAATGAAATCAAAAGCGACATACGGTTTGCCGGAAAGGAGGTTTGAAATGGCGTATGTAACCGTCCCAAAGGACTTAACAAAAATCAAAAGCAAGGTAATGTTCAACCTTACGAAACGACAGCTAATTTGTTTCAGCGCGGCGGTGGCAATCGGACTGCCGCTATTCTTTTTGACAAAGGACAGCGCAGGAACGACAACGGCGGCTTTGTGCATGGTGCTTGCCATGCTGCCTATGTTCCTACTCGCCATGTACGAGAAGAACGGGCAACCGCTGGAAGTGATTATTCGGCAATTTGTGGAAGTGAAGTTTCTTCGCCCCAAAGAGCGACCTTATCAGACCAACAATTTTTATGCCGCCCTTGCGCGGCAAGAGCAATTAGATAAGGAGGTACGGGCGATTGTCAAAGGAAAAGAAAAACACCCAAAACGAAAAGCGTAAACTTTCCCGACAGGAAAGAAAACAGATAGATACCCTTATCCGACAGGCAAAGGGCGACGGGAAGCCCCATACGGCGCAGGACAGCATACCGTTTGAGCGAATGTATAAGGACGGGATTTGCCGCCTTGCAAACGGGCGGTATTCCAAGTGCATTGAGTTTGAGGATATAAATTATCAGCTTGCGCAGCCGGACGACAAAACCGCCATTTTTGAAGCCCTTTGCGATATGTATAACTCGTTCGACGCTTCTATCAACGTGCAGCTTTCCCTAATCAGCCGCCATGCGAACAAGGACGATTTCAAGAACAGTATCACGATTGCGCCGCAGAATGACGATTTCGACAGTATCAGAGCAGAATACACCGAAATGCTTAGGACGCAGCTTGAACGCGGAAACAACGGGCTTATCAAAACCAAGTTTCTCACCTTTACCGTTGAAGCAAAGGACATTAGATCGGCGCGGGCGCGTCTTGCCCGCATTGAAACGGACACCCTTAACCATTTTAAGGTGATCGGCGCGGCGGCGCGGGTATTGGACGGGAAACAGCGTCTTGAAGTGCTGCATGGGATTTTCCACCCGGACGGGGAACGCTTTAACTTTGCGTGGGAATGGCTACCCGCAAGCGGGCTTTCCGTCAAAGACTTTATCGCCCCGTCCTCTTTCCGTTTTGGCGACGGGCGAATGTTTCAAATGGGCGGCAAGTTCGGCGCGGTTTCCTTTTTGCAGATCGTCGCGCCGGAACTCTCCGACCGTATGCTTGCCGACTTCATGGACGCGGAAAACGGGATTATCGTCAATCTGCACATTCAGAGTATCGACCACAACGAAGCAATCAAGACGATTAAGCGCAAGATCACCGACCTTGACCGCATGAAGATTGAAGAACAAAAGAAAGCAATCCGCAGCGGTTATGATATGGATATAATTCCGTCCGACCTTGCCACCTACGGCGGCGAAGCGAAAAACCTTTTGCGGGATTTGCAGAGCCGGAACGAGCGAATGTTTTTGCTTACGCTGTTAGTTTTGAATGTGGCAGACACAAAGCAGAAATTGGACAACGACGTATTTCAGGCCGCAAGTATCGCACAGAAATACAACTGTATGCTCACCCGCCTTGACTACCGGCAGGAACAGGGGCTTATGTCCTCTATCCCATTGGGCGAAAACCTAATCCAAATCCAGCGGGGCTTGACGACTTCCAGCACCGCCATTTTCGTCCCCTTTACGGTACAAGAGCTGTTCCAAAGCGGCGAAGCGTTGTATTACGGCTTAAACGCATTATCGAATAACATGATTTTGTGCGACAGGAAAAGGCTGAAGAACCCTAACGGCTTGATACTCGGCACACCCGGCAGCGGCAAGAGTTTTTCGGCAAAGCGCGAGATCACCAACGCTTTTCTCATTACCGCAGACGATATTATCATTTGCGACCCGGAAGCGGAATATTACCCCCTTGTGGAACGGCTGAAAGGGCAGGTTATCAAGGTTTCGCAGAACAGCACGCAGTACATTAACCCGATGGATATAAACCTCAATTACAGCGAGGGCGACACGCCCATAGCCTTAAAGAGCGATTTTATCCTTTCCTTTTGCGAGTTGATTATGGGCGGCAAAAACGGGCTGGAAGCGGTTGAAAAGACTTTGATTGACCGCGCCGTTATCAGCGTGTACCGCAGCTACCTTGCAGACCCGAAGCCGGAGAATATGCCGATTTTGGGCGACCTCTACAATGAAATCAAGAAGCAGCCGGAAAAGGAAGCGCAGCGTATCGCGTCGGCATTGGAACTCTATGTAAATGGCAGTTTGAACGTGTTTAACCACCAAACAAACGTTGACATTCACAACCGCCTTGTCTGCTTTGATATTAAAGAACTCGGCACCCAGCTACGAAAACTCGGTATGCTCATTGTCCAAGATCAAGTTTGGAACAGAGTTACCATAAACCGCAGCGAAGGCAAGGCGACGCGGTACTATATCGACGAGTTTCATTTGCTGCTCAAAGAGGAACAGACCGCAGCGTACAGCGTTGAGATTTGGAAGCGTTTTAGAAAATGGGGCGGTATTCCGACAGGTATCACCCAAAACGTGAAAGATTTGTTATCGTCCCGCGAGGTGGAGAACATTTTTGAAAACAGCGATTTTGTGTATATGCTCAACCAAGCCCAGGGCGACAGGGAAATCCTTGCAAAGCAGCTTAACATTTCGCAGCAGCAAATGACCTATGTAACCCATTCCGACGCGGGCGAGGGGCTTATCTTCTATGGCAACGTGATTTTGCCCTTTATTGACCGTTTCCCGCAAGATACGGAACTCTATCGTGTAATGACGACCAAGCCCGGCGAGGTGTCAGCATGAAGATAGAAATGGACAAAATCTATTGCGGCGACAGCTTGCAGGTGCTTCAAACCTTGCCGGAAAATGCAGTTGATTGTTGCGTAACGTCCCCACCCTACTATGCCTTGCGGGACTACGGCGCAGACGGGCAGATCGGACGGGAAGCAACGCCGGAGGAATATGTTTCCCGTATTACGGCGGTATTCCATGAGGTAAAGCGGGTGCTTACGCCGGAGGGTACTTGTTGGCTGAATATCGCGGACACTTATTGCGGCACAGGCAGCAAAGCCGACCACCAAGACCCCAAATACCCCAAAGGCAGGAACGGGCAGCAAGTGGCGTTTAACCACCGCGCCCCCGGCTGCAAGCCCAAAGATTTAATTGGTATTCCGTGGCTTGTAGCCCTCGCCTTGCGGGGCGACGGTTGGTATTTGCGCAGTTCTATCATTTGGCACAAAACAAACCCCATGCCGGAAAGCACGCGGGACAGGCCGACCCGCTGCTATGAATATGTGTTTCTGCTTACCAAGTCAAAGAAGTATTATTACGATTGGCAAGCAGTAGCCGAGCCGATAGCCCCCACAACGGCGGGGCGGCTGAAAAGCGGAGTTAGCAAAGGAAATAAGTATAACGTTACTGTTCCGGGGCAAAACCAACCGCAGAAAATCAACCGCCCCCGCGAAAAGGGCGCATACGCCGACGAGTTGATTTCTCCCGTCCGCAGCCGCCGCAACGTTTGGCAGATTAACAATGTCGGCTATCATGGCGGGCATTTCGCAGCGTTCCCGCCGAAACTTGCGGAAACGTGCATTTTGGCGGGCTGTCCCATCGGCGGGATTGTCCTTGACCCCTTTTTCGGCAGCGGCACGACCGCAGCGGCGGCAAAAAGCCTTTCCCGCCGCTATGTGGGTATAGAGATCAACCCCGAATACTGCACCCTTGCAAAACAGCGTATTGGAGGTGATGAACATTGAGCAAGGAATTAAAAGCCCCCGACAAGGTAACGCAGAAAATGACCCGCGACGGGGCGATTGCGGAAAACCTTACGACGGGCGAAACAACGAGTATCAGCGAAAGACCGCCGGAGGAAAACTATTCAGCACCCGCAGCGGGAGCAGCAGAAAAGACAACCCAACGTATCAGCACAGAGGTTAGCCGCCATTTTGAAAAGGGCGCGGAGAAAAAGACCCTTGACGCAGCACAGCTTAAAACCCATACGTCCCGCTTGCAGTTTTCCGAAGCGGAACGGGCAACGCCGGAACTGCAAAAGGCAATCAAAAAATCCGATACGGCGGCTGACCGTTTAGACAAAGCGCGGGCGGCTATCCCCAAACAGACCAAAATCACAAAAGAGCGCGTTTTTGACGAAGCCAAAGGCAAAGCAAAGACGCGCCTTGCTTTTGAAAAGACGGATAAGCCCCCAAACGGCAAGTTGCGTCATAACCCGTTATCCCGTCCGGCGCAGGAATTGGACGCCGCCGTACATGGAAAAATCTATGAGGTGGAGAAAGAAAACGTCGGTGTGGAAAGCGGACACAGGATAGAACTTGTGGGCGAGAAAGCGGGCGGCATGACGACGCGGGCAGTAAAACGCGGCATACGCAGCCATAAGCTGAAACCCTACCGGGCGGCGGCAGCAGCCGAGAAAAAGGCAGCAAAGGCAAACGCCGATTTTCTCTATCAAAAGGCGCTGCATGATAACCCCGCCCTTGCGCACTCTAACCCGATTTCCCGTTTTTGGCAAAAGCAGCGCATTAAAAAGCAGTATGCAAAGGCGTTGAAAACGGGCGGCAAGGTGAAAAAGACCGCCGAAGCCACCGCAAAGGCGGCGAAGAAAACCGCGCAGGAAACCAAACGGGCGACGTTCTTTGTTGTCCGGCATTGGAAAGGCTGCTTGATTGTGGGCGGGATTGCCTTTATCGTGCTGCTGCTTTTCGGCGGGCTGTCCTCTTGCTCCCTCTTTGGCGGCAACAGCGGCAGCGGCTTGATTGCGTCGTCCTATCTCTCCGAGGACGCGGATATAACGGGCGCGGAAAGCGCGTATGCCGCTATGGAAGCCGAGTTACAGGATATGCTGGATAACATCGAAAGCGAATACCCCGGCTATGACGAATACCGGGTAAACGCGGACGAGATCGAGCATGACCCCTATGTGCTAATTTCTATCCTTTCCGCGTGGCATGAGGGCGTGTTTACACTCGATGAAGTGCAAAGCACCCTTGAAATGCTCTTTGAGAAACAGTATATCTTGACGGTCGAGGAAGAAGTACAGGTACGCTACCGCACCGAAACAAGGACGGACAGCGAGGGCAACCCCTATACGGTTGAAGTCCCCTATAACTATTACATTCTTCATGTGGATTTGGAAAACTTCAACCTCTCCCATGTCCCCGTTTACATCATGGGCGAAGAACAGCTATCCATGTACGCTATGTATATGTCGTCGCTGGGAAACAGACCCGACCTTTTCCCGCAATCCGGCTATGTGTCTAAATACTATGAAAACCCGCCCGCCGATTATGAAGTACCCGCCGCGCTGCTGGGTTCCGATGAAAAGTTTGCGCGGCTCATGGAGGAAGCAGATAAATACGTCGGTTTTCCCTATGTGTGGGGCGGCAGCACCCCGGAAACCTCTTTTGATTGCAGCGGCTTTGTGAGTTATGTGTTGACGAACAGCGGCCTATACAATACGGGCAGACTTGGGGCGCAAGGGCTTTACAACATCTCAACCCCTGTTTCTAACCCGCAGCCGGGGGATTTGGTGTTCTTTACGGGTACATACGACACCCCCGGCGTTTCCCATGTGGGGATTTATGTGGGCGAGGACGGGGACGGAAGCCCCGTCATGCTGCATTGTGGCGACCCTATCCAGTATTCAAAGCTGGACACCAGCTATTGGCAATCCCACTTTTACGCCTACGGGCGGTTAAATTACAATTAAAAGGAGTTGAAAAATGAATATTGTATCTTTTGGCGGCGGCACGAATAGTGCCGCCTTACTTATTGGCCTATACAAGCACAAAATCCCGATTGACCTTATCACCTTTGCCGATACGGGCGCGGAACACCCGCATACCTATCAATTTATCGAGATAATCAATCAATGGCTTGCGGAACACGGTATGCCGCAGATTACCGTTGTGCAGTATGTTGACCGCTACGGCAACCGCCTATCTCTTGAAACCGAGTGCTTGCGCTCTCATACGCTCCCGTCGATTGCCTACGGGCATAAGCGTTGTTCGCAGAAACACAAAATCGCACCGCAGGAAAAGTTTTGCAACCACTATGCGCCTTGCCGCGAAGTATGGCAGCGCGGCGAGAAAGTCAACCGCTATATCGGCTATGACGCGGGAGAAGTGAAACGGTATGAACATTCCCGCAAGTACAACGAAGCCGACAAAAAATATCATAACCGCTACCCCCTCATTGAAGAATGGGGCTGGAACAGGGACGATTGTATCCGGGAAATCAAAGCGGCAGGATTGCCGCAGCCGGGTAAATCGTCCTGTTTCTTTTGTCCGAGCATGAAGAAACAAGAGATTTTATATCTCAAAGAACACTATCCCGATCTATTTAACCGGGCGGCGACTTTGGAAGAAAACGCTATGCCCTATCTTAAAACCGTTAAGGGATTGGGGCGCAGCTATTCATGGAAAGAACAGTTTGGAAAGGAGTAAATGACTATGGCGAACACGAAACTTGACCGTATCGAAAGGGATATTGAGAAAACGAGGGCAAAAATCCTTGAACAGCAAAAGAAGCTGAAAGACCTTGAAGCGCAGAAAGTCGAGGAAGAAAACGCGCAGATCGTGCAAATGGTAAAGGCGGTACACCTTGACGGGACGCAGCTTGCCGCGTTCCTCTCCGCTTACGCCAGCGGCGAAATCACCTTGCCGCAGCCGGAAGCCACTTACCCCGCCGAACAGGAGGACAACGACAATGAAGAATAAAAAGATAATCCGAAAGTTTACCGTATTGCTTGCCGCACTGGTTATCATGTGCGGCTTTTCTGTTACCGCTTATGCGGGCGGTGGCGATGAAAGCGACGACACGCCTACCCCCGTAACCGAGGAAACCCCCGCGCCGGAAACCGAGCCGGAAGAAACGACGGGCGGCTATGAGCCGCAGCCCCTTACCCCGGACGGGAATATGTCCCTTGTGGACGATATAACGGGTGAAGCGTCCGGCGACAAGCAGTTTATCACCGTCGTTACCAAAAGTGGCAACTATTTTTACATCATCATTGACCGCGCCGAGGACGGGGAAAATACCGTCCATTTCCTTAACCAAGTGGACGAAGCGGATTTAACCGCCCTTATGGAGGACGGGCAGACCGAAGCCCCCGTTTGTAGCTGCACCGATAAATGCGTTGCCGGAAGCGTCAACACCGCTTGCCCGGTTTGCAGCGTCAACATGAGCGAGTGCGCGGGTGTGGAAGCCGAGCCGGAGCCGGAAGAAACCGAGCAGCCGCCGGAAGAAGAAAAAGGCGGCGGCATGGGTATTCTGCTTGTCGTGCTGCTTGTTGCCGCAGCGGGCGGCGGCGCGTTCTACTACTTTAAGATTTTGAAGCCCAAAAAGGACGCGGCGAAAGGCAGCAGCAGCCTTGACGACCTTGATTTTGACGAGGACGACGAGGAAACGGAAGTAGTCGAAACCGAACAGACCGAGCAGGAGGACGATAATCTATGAAACTTGTAATTGCAGAAAAACCGAGCGTCGGGGCGGCGATTGCCGCCGTTATGGGCGCGAATGAAAAGCGCAGCGGATATTTTGAGGGCGGCGGCTACCTTGTGTCGTGGTGTATCGGGCATTTGATTAGCCTTGCAGACGCGGCGACCTACAATGAACAATTCCGTAAATGGAAGTACGACGATCTTCCCATTGTCCCGCAGGAGTGGCAGTTTATTGTTGCCAGCGGCAAGGAGCAGCAGTTTTCCATTCTCAAAGACCTTATGCACCGCAGCGACGTTACCGAGATTATCAATGCTTGCGATGCAGGACAGTGCGGTTGGGTGACTTAAGAGAAAGGAAAAAGAGACCTCATCTCGTTGAAAATCAAATCCAAAAATCATTTAAGGAGCAATTCAAATGAAACGAAATCAGTATTTCGACCATAATCACTCTCAAAAAGCGCTTTCCTGCCGCTACAACATGGACACCAACCGGGTGGAAGCCCAATTTAATGATGGCACTATCGTCAATTTCGCATTATTGTAATAACAGATTGCTTCTTCCATGAATGGTAATATTATCATCAAACTTTTGGAAGAACTATAAATGTCCGAGGTGCCTTTGATTTCGACAGAAAAACAGGCTGAATTGTTACAACGCTCGGACATTTCAAAAATTTCTTTGAGAAATGGCGAAAAAAGCGGGGCAGCACACGCCGCCCCGCCGATCCCATACGGCTATTCCATCGTCCTGATTTGCTCAACAAGAGATTGCTTTTTCAGATTTCCAGTTGTGTAAGAAATCAAGGTGAATTGCACAATCAGCAGGATTGCTAAATATATCAATACGATCAGCCACGGAAATGAATAGTAAAAGTATGGATTCATCGTTTTCACAACGACCTGTACGGATAGGAAGCCCAGTCCAGTCCCCAAAACCAATGTTACCAGCGTAGCAAAAACTGAATACATTAACCCCTCATAGCACAGCATTTTGATAAGCTGCTTTTTACTCAAACCAATCGCCTGTAACATTCCAATTTCCTGCCTACGGGATAAGAAGTTTGTGATTGTCGTATTGACAAGGTTGATTAAAGAAAAGCACACAACAATAACAGCCACGATCAACAATACCCCGAAAGAAAGTTGTTGAAGTCCGCTATAATAAGTGATACTTTCTTTTATGGTTTCCATAACCAAATCGCTATTTCCGTCTATCAGTTGATTTAATGCAGCTTCTACCGTATCATATTTTTTCATATCGGTAATTACGGAAATCGTACCTGTGCAATCTATCCCGGTCGCTTCATTCATAAACTGCTCCGGAAGCGCAAAGCATTTTGAGAAGCCGGAGTAAGAATATTCGTTTACAATGCCCATGACGGTATAGGCCTTTGTGCGAATTTGGCCGGATTCGGTTTTATAGTCCACTTCGACGGTATCACCCAACGCAGCCTCAATATCATAGAGATCGGCACGCTCTTGAAGCAAGACAATTCCATTGCCTGCCACCAGTTCATCATAATCAGTCGTTCCCGCAATTCGCTCTTTCTCCAAATTCTGCTGTTCATCTCGGCAAAAGCCCTGAATCCATTTTCCAGAATTACCATTTACACGATATTCTGCGTCCGTGTAATACCAGTGCTTGATTCCTGTAACGCCATCAATAGATTCTACTGCATTTATAAAATCGGCATTTAGAAAATTCTTTTGCTGCAATCCAGACAAAGAAATACCAGCAGTGTCCCACGATTGATTTGCGTTGAGCTGAATGTTAAATTCACCGACAGGGAAAGCCCTGCCTCTTGCCTCTGCAACGCCATCATAGGAAACTAACATTGTCGAAATCAATACAACCAATACTCCGCCGAGTGAAAGAGAAAGTATTGTTAAAGTGGACTTTGCCTTTTGTCTGGACAGATTCATTTTAGCAAGTGAAGCAGGCGTTATTTTACGGTGCAACACGGAACTTTCTTTCATTTTCCCCTGATAATCGGAATATCGCAATGCTTCCAGCGGAGATACTGCCGCAGCTCTTTTTACAGGAGTATGAATGGCAATCATCACAATAATAAATGCAAAAAGGCCAACCCCGACCGTCACACATAAAGTAGTCAGCCAGTACCAACCGGCAGGAATCAGGAAGTACCCAATCACATTTCCAATAACCAAACCAATCGGGATAGCAATGGCAGCAAGTAATTTCCCCTCGCGGTAAACCATCTTTTTGATCTGTCGTTTTGTAGTTCCGATTGTGCGAAGCTGTCCATAGTTACGGATACTGCTTGCTACTGAAATATAAAAAATCGAATAGATCACAATGCCGGAACCAATGAAAGTTACAAAACCGATCAAGAAATAGAACAGCATATCGCTTCCGTGATTTTCGTCCTTTAAGTTAAAATATGTGGAACGGACAATCACATTATCATCGGAAATTTTTAATTGCTGCGCCAGAGTGTTTGCATAGTTGGTGGCTTCTTCCTCGCTCATGTTTTGAGCGCCTTTCAGCCCAATGTAATAATCAATCATGCCTCCGTCGCCATACTGCTGTCTTACTAATTCTTTCGATATAATGGCTGTATAGCGCCCAATATCGCCGGTTTTCACATCTAAGATTCCCGTCAATTTGAAATCATGGGTAGTGCCGTCAGAAAAGGGGATTTGAATTGTCTGTCCCAATTCATTTGAATAGCCCAAACTATCCAAAAAGGATTCCTGCACTACAATTTCATTCTCCGAAGCTGGTAAATCTCCCGAATAGGGCATACTTTGGGATGTTAGCATATCTGCATTTGCATAAGTAAAGTTCACGGTTGAATGGTTTACCTGTTCAGAAAATGCGTTGAAAAATTCTCCAACCCACGCAATTTCTTCTTGCTTGTATAGTTCCTGTCCCTGTTGTTCAGAAATCGCATGATACATAATCTGCGCTGTTTTTTGGTTGCGGTTTTGCGTTTCCTGCATAACCCCAAAGCCATAGAGTACAATAGCAGATAGCAATGCGCTGGCAAGTACAATCGTCAAAACAATAAAGATATTTCTTTTTCGATTTGCCGATATACTGCGGTTTGATATGCGCTTTACAATGCCGCTGGTATCATTTTCAAAAGGCCATGTCATAGCCTGCCACCTCCTTACTCCACGATCTTACCGTCCTCAATGCGGACGATCCGATCGGCAAGGCGGGCAATGTCGTTGTTGTGGGTGATCATCACAACGGTTTGTCGGAACTCCGCACTGGTACGCTTGATCAGCCCCAGCACCTCGGCGCTGGTCTTGCTGTCAAGGTTGCCGGTCGGCTCGTCGG
>OIKS01000176.1_pt1 | contig 11905 bp, 8 predicted proteins | sample 1583761 | NCBI WGS metagenome assembly OIKS01 (sample SAMN02674597, study PRJEB24791) | human gut metagenome, SKBSTL013 | isolation source: stool | host: Homo sapiens | place: USA | reverse complement strand
ATAGCATAGAGAAATTATGAAAAAAGTGCTAATCGTTCGTCAAATTATGGCAAAAAATGGTAATTGAAGAAAGGTATGGAATACAAGGAAAAAAGTTGTAAAAAAAGAAATCCTGCCGCATCTGAATCAATCAGACGGGCAGGACTTCTGCGTTTTGTGATCACTTAGCGCTTATAAATTATGCCTCAGAGATAGCGCCTGTAGGACAAGCAGCCTCACAAGCTCCACAATCTACACAAGCATCAGCATCGATCTCATATTTGCCATCTCCTTCAGAAATAGCGCCTACTGGACATTCGCCTTCGCAAGTACCACAGCTTACACATTCATCACTAATTACGTGTGCCATTGTATGTACCCTCCTTTTTTGGATTACGATAGGTTTTTCCCTTTTCGTTATCCTCATTTTAATACAAGACGGGGAAATATACAAGAGTTCCTGATGTATTTATTTGAGTAATTCATAAGTTAGTTTTATAGAACTTGTGAACGTGGAAAATAGAAGATTTCTATACTAAATTAGTAAAAAAACGAAAATTCACGAGATTTTAAGAAATTATCTCTTCCATTTTTCAAGGATTCGTGTATCATAATGGATTGAGAGTTAAAAAGTAGAAAACATAGAGATAAAATTGTGTAAATGAAAAGAAGGAGAAAGTTATGCGGAAACGAAATGTAAGAGCAGCGATTGCGGCAGCACTTTGTATGACGGTACTTGCAGCCGGCTGCGGAAAGAAGGCAGATGATCCGGTTTTTACAGGGGATAAGACAGAAGCACCGGTATATCAGGCGAATCTGGATGCAATCAAATCTTCTGCATATGCATCGGTAGACAATCTGGATCTGGAACCTGGAACTTATATTTCTGTAATCGGAAGGGGATCTTCAACACCGTATTGGAATCAGGTAAAGGCAGGGGTAGAGCAGGCAGCAACTGACTTGAATACAGCACTTGGCTATTCCGGAAATGATAAGGTGAAAGTATTATACAGTGCACCGGATGAGAATGATAATATCGATCAGCAGGTGAATATTCTGGATGAAGAGCTTGCACGTTATCCGGATGTGATCGCAATTTCCAGTGTAGATGCAAGCGCATGCTCCGTCCAGTTTGATCTTGCGATTGAGAATGGAATTCCGATCGTAGCATTTGATTCAGGAAACAGCTATCAGAATATCCAAAGTACTTGCAAAACGAATAATATAGAAGCGGCAACAACAGGAACAAAGAATTTCTGTGAGAAGATCGGTGACAGTGGGGAGATTCTGTTGCTTGTGCATGATACAGTATCAGATACGGCGAAAGAGCGTGAGGCAGGAATTAAAAATGAACTTGCAGCAAATCATCCGAATGTGACTGTTGCAGAGACAATTTATCTAGATCAGCTCGAAATGTTGAAGAAACAGATTGTGGCTGAACAGGTCGGGGTAACACCAGAAGAACTGGCAGCCGCAGAAGCAGGAGAAAAGAAGGAAGAGACAACAGGAACAGGTGATGCTTCCGAGACAATTGCAGATGCAGCATCGAATGCGGATTCTTCATCAGCAGACGAAAGTGCGAATGAGACAGCACAGGAAGTGGACAATGAATTGTCCGAGAAGATGCAGCAGGTCAACGATGGCGCGGCAAAGATGAGTGATGAAGATGCAATTCAATATTACATGGAGAAACATCCTGATTTAAAAGGATGTATTGCTACGAACGAGACAGTAACCCAGCTTGCAATTAAGACGATGGATCAGCTTGATGCAGAAAAACATATTACATTAGTGGGGTTTGATGCAGGAAAAGAGCAGGTCAATGCATTGAAAGATGGAAAGGTGGATGGACTTATTGTGCAGAATCCTTTTGGAATGGGATATGCGACAGTAGTTGCAGCGGCACGTACAGTTCTTGAGATTGGAAATGAAGCTGAGGTCAACACAGGATATGTGTGGGTGACAGCAGACAATATGAATGACGATACGATAACACCGTTCCTTTACGAATAAGTTGAAAATAAATCGAACAATTTCATAAAAGAAAAGAGCTTGTCAGGCAAAAGAAAAACATCAGGATTTTATTACTTCTATATTTCTGAATTTCAGAATGAAGTATAAAACCTGATGTTTTCTTTGTTTTATTCACGTTGTCCTTTAAGCTTTGCTTAAAGAAAAAATAAATTCGGTGCCAACCCCTTCTGTACTGATCACATTGATATGTTCATCGTGAGCCTGTATGATTTCTTTTACGATCGAAAGTCCAAGTCCGGTTCCTTTCTTATCCTTTCCACGGGAAAGATCTGATTTGTAGAAACGCTCCCAAATCTTATTGATTTCCTTTCTTGAGATTCCGATTCCATGATCCTTTACAGAAACAAAGACTTTGTCATTTTTTGTTGTTACTTCTACTGTAATAGAAGAGTCATTCTCACTGAATTTGATCGCATTATCCAGAAGATTATAAAGAACCTGTTGGATTTTGCGTCGGTCCGCCATTACATTGATCTGTTCAGACAGTAGAAAGAGCTTAATGGATATATGCTTCTGAGTACAGACACCCTCGAAAGACTGGGCAGTATGTTTGATCATCTCCTGAATATCAAAGGAAGTCTTATTGAGCAGGAGCTCTTTTGTATCAAATTCGTTCAAAGTAAGAAGATCCGTTGTCAGGTCAGTCAGTCGTTCCGTTTCGAAGAGAATGATATTTAAGTATTTCTCATGAAGCTCTGGTGGGATTGTTCCGTCTGCCATTGCTTCTACATAACCCCTGATTGAAGTCAACGGAGAACGGAAATCGTGGGATACATTTGCTACGATCTTTTTCTGATAATCATCAGAATCCTTCAGTTGTGTAGCCATATAATTCAGTGATGCGGATAAATATCCGATCTCATCATGCCTGTTTACCGGAATCTCGTAATCCAGATTGCCCATGGCATATTGCTTCGCAGCTTCTGTGATCAGCAACAATGGCCGATGGACGAAGAAATGGAACCCAAGCAGGAAGATGAAGGACAACAGGAAAATAACTCCAAGAGAAATATAAACCGGAACCATCAGCGTGCGGCATCTTTCGTTGATCAGAGAGACAGGGCTGTGAATGATCAGATATCCCTTTGTATAAAATCCCTGTGTGACAGGAGCCATTACAGTAATCATATCTTCCTGAAAATAATTATGATAGGTTCCGATCATGTACTGGTTGCTCCCGATTTCGGCCGGATCAAAATTATTGACGGATTGTGGCGCAGTAGTATCCTTCAGGTTGGCAGAGGTGATCATTGTACCATCTTTTTCAACAAACCACAGAGAAGAATTAAGATACGTCTTCATAGCAGATAACTGAGAATGAACAGCCCAGCTGGAAGATTCGTTTGAAAAATAGGAAGGCAGATAATTATCTGCAATCATGGTTGCTTCTCTGTATAATGTCTGTGAAGTATCTTTTTCCAGACGTTCGGTGATCAGTTCTGTGGTTAATGTTGCTGTTGTGAAAACACATAAAAACCCGAAAATAATATAAAGTACAATAAATTTTAAATGCAGAACTGCTTTCATAATTTCTCCCTAAGTACTCATCGGTCACCAGATGCTGTTTACAGTATCCAGGATCGATGATTTAAATCTATTTTGTCTCAAATTTGTAACCAATTCCCCATACAGTACTGATATTCCAGTGAGGGTGGTCTTTAATCTTTTCGCGCAGACGTTTAATATGAACATCAACGGTACGAGTGTCTCCGATATATTCATAGCCCCAGATACGGTCTAAGAGCTGCTCTCTTGTGAATACCTGATTCGGTGATGCAGCAAGACAGTAAAGGAGTTCTAATTCTTTTGGCGGCATATCAACAGGATGTCCGTCACACACAACAGAGTAGTTTGTAAGATTGATCGTCAATCCGTCAAACTCTGCACATTTTGTTTTTTCAACAGAAGTATCATTCTGTTGTACAACCTGATATCTTCTCAAGACAGCTCTTACGCGGGCCACCATTTCCTTAGGGTCAAATGGCTTCATGATATAATCATCTGCTCCGAGTTCCAGTCCGAGAACTTTGTCAAATACTTCACTTTTTGCAGAAAGCATGATGATCGGTGTGGCAGCTTTGGAACGAATCTCACGACAAACCTGATACCCGTCAATTCCCGGAAGCATCAGATCAAGAAGGATCAGATTTGGTTGATAGCTGTCAAAAGCTGCAAGCGCATCTTCTCCATCATATACTAATTTTGTATCAAAACATTCTTTTGTGAGATAAAGAGAAATCAGTTCAGCGATATTCTCATCATCATCTACGATTAGGATTTTCTGTTTTCCAAACATTCTTTTTCCCCCATTAACCATGATAAGGTAGTTGGTAACTGTTTAAAATAATTAGCCAAGTTCTACAATTGTTACACCTGCGTCACCTTCACCAAATTCGGCAAGGTGATAGGATTTTACATGTTTCTGACGACGCAGATATTCATGAATTCCCTTTCTGAGTGCTCCGGTTCCTTTTCCGTGAACTACACGGACAGTATTCAGGTGAGCGAGGATTGCGTCATCCAGGTATTTATCCAGCTCAGCAACGGCTTCATCAACAGTACGTCCGAGCAGATTAATCTCAGGCCGGACAGAAAGAGATTTTCCCATTTTGATTTTGCCTTTTGAAGTACGGTTCATTTTCTTCGGTGCATACGGAGAGACTTCCTCGATAATCTCCAGATCAGAGATGTTGACCTGGGAGCTGAGGATTCCCATACGTACGGTAAGATTCCCTTTGGCATCAGGTAGAGAGCTTACGGTTCCTGTCAGGTTCATGCTGAGAACTTTGACAGATTCTCCGAGCTTGAAGTCAGATGCTTTGTGCTCTTTCTTTGGTTTCTGTGCTTTCATTGCAGACGCAGATGCTGTATCTTTGATCTTCTTACGCAACTTCTCGCGTTCCTTTTCCATCTCGGCAGCAGAAATGTTTTCCTTGCCGAATTTACGGAAATCCTTGATCGTCTTGTCTGCAATTTCTTTTGCTTCACGCAGAATGGCGTTTGCTTTTTCATTTGCCTCGCGTAAAATGCGGTCGCGCTGATCATCTAATTTCTCCTGGCGCTGTTTCGCCTGGGCTTTCAGGTCTTCCGCTTCTTTCTTCAATCGTGCGATTTCTTCCTGTTCCTTTTCAATCGTCCGTTTGCTTGTCTCAAGATCAGTAAGAAGATCTTCAAAGGAAACGTCCTGTTCACTGAGCCGTTTCTTTGCATCTTCAATAATATAATCCGGCAGACCTAACTTCCCGGAGATCGCAAATGCATTACTTTTACCAGGAATACCGATCAGCAGACGGTAAGTCGGACGAAGACTTTCTACATCGAATTCACAACAGGCATTCTCCACACCTGGAGTGGAAAGTGCATAGACTTTTAACTCGCTGTAGTGTGTGGTAGCCATTGTACGGATACATCTCTGGTGAAGATGGGACAGAATAGAAATTGCAAGTGCGGCACCTTCCGTCGGATCTGTACCGGCTCCAAGTTCATCAAAGAGAACCAGCGAACGTTCATCTACTTTCTTAAGGAAAGAGACAATATTGGTCATATGAGAAGAGAATGTACTAAGGCTCTGCTCAATACTCTGTTCATCTCCGATATCTGCATAAATCTGATGAAATACAGCTAGTTCACTGCGGTCTCCGGCAGGAATGTGAAGTCCGGACTGTCCCATCAGACAGAACAAGCCGACCGTTTTCAAAGAAACAGTTTTACCGCCGGTATTTGGTCCGGTGATGATCAGCAGTGTGAAGTCTTCCCCAAGTGTCACGGTGATCGGAACAACTTTTTTCGGATCGAGCAGTGGGTGACGTCCCTCACGGATACGGATGCGTCCCTCTTCATTCAGAAGCGGCCGGCTGGCGCGCATGGACATTGCCAGAGCACCTCGTGCAAAAATGAAGTCAAGATCCGTCAGAGAACGGTAATCCACACGGATTTCCTCGATATATTGTGCGGCTTCTTCACTTAGATTCGCAAGAATTACCTGAATCTCTTCCTGTTCCTTTGCATAAAGTTCTTTTAAGTCATTGTTCAGTTTTACGATTGCCATAGGTTCAATAAAAAGAGTAGAACCTGTTGAAGACTGATCGTGAATGAGTCCCTGTACCTGTCCACGATATTCCGCTTTAACAGGTACACAATAGCGGTCTCCACGCATGGTAATGATTGCATCCTGCAGATAAGTGCGAAGGGAACCGTTGACCAGTGTAGTTAAAGTGGCGTGTACTTTGTCATTGATGTTATTAATGCTTCGACGAATTTGCTTCAGTGTGGAACTGGCATCATCACTGTATTCATCTTCGCCGATAATACAGCGGTCGATTTCATTTGAAAGTGGTGTCAGTGGTTCAAGCAGATTAAAATATTCATCCAGGCAGTCGCAAGCGTCCTCTTGTGTATCATGTCTTCCGTAGGCCTTTACCCTGGCTGCATTTACAAGCAGGCGGGAAATACGGAGAAGTTCTGTGCTGCTGAGTGAGCCACCAATCTCCAGACGCTTCATGGACTCTTCAACCGGTGCAGCGTCACCAAACGAGATACGTCCCTTTTGCACGATTCGTGTATAAGCGGCAGCAGTCTGTTCCTGATAAGTGTTGATCTTATGAAGGTCGGTCATTGGCTTCAAACGACGGCAGAGCTGTCCTCCACGGAAAGATGTCGCTTCTTTTTCAAGAAGAGCAATGATCTTATCATATTCCAGTTTAAATAATGTTTTTTGATTCATTTATTTTCCTCTGTCATTTCAACTTAATACTAATTTTTTAATCATGTAGCTGTTCACAATACATGTGAACAATAACTATTTCCGAGTCTTATTGTACCTTATTATTTCATTAAATAAAAGGCTTTTATAGATATTGAACAATCTATATGAATCAGTTATACTAAGTAATGGAAATGTCCGTGTCGGTTGATTTTGTAGTTGACACGGAAGTGAACAGTCACGAATGAGGTTCATGTCAATGTCAGAAAAGAAAAGTAATGGTCAGGTTCCGGAAGAGGGTCCTGATGGGAAAAATTTAGAACAGTCAGAGAAAAAGGAATCTTTTGCATTTCTCGAAGAGACGATAAAACCAAAGAAGATCAGCAAACAGCAAGGAATGAAACAGCTCATCCGGATTGCAATATGCGGACTGGTTTTAGGAGGCTCTGCATGCCTGGGATTCTTTGCATTGCGCCCGCTTGCACAGCATTTATTTCCTGAAAAGACACAAGTTGTGACAATCCAGGAGGACAATCAATCAGAGGAAGATTTAGCAGAAGGTGGCGACACGACAGAGCAGAATGACGTGCAGGATCAGCAGGAGATCAGTTATGTACAGATGATGTCCAAAGCATATGAGAAAGCACTGACAGCGAAGAAGAGTGTGGTATCTGTTACGAAAGGAGCAGAACAGGAGAACTGGAATGCAGAAGCGACCGGAATTGATGAGAGCGTATCTGGTGTGATCGTTGCGGATAACGGACCGGAGATACTGATTTTGTCCTATGCTTCGATCTGCGAAGATGCAAAAGAGTGGTGCGTTACATTTTCAGATAAATCAGAATATAAGGCAAGCCTGAAAAAAAAGGATAAAAATAGTGGATTTGCAATATTTGCGGTAGATAAAAAAAGCCTTTCAGATGCCACATGGAGTGCTTCAAGTGTAGCATCACTTGGTAATTCGAATCTGACAGAACAGGGTGATGTTATATTCGCACTGGGAAATATTTTCGGTTATGCCGGAGGAAGCGGATACGGAATTGTCAGTTCGTCAAACTATAAAGAAATCGGACGCGACGGAGAGTATAGCGTGATTGCGACCGATATGAGCAGTGCATCCGAAGGAACGGGTATTTTATTCAATCTGGATGGAGAAGTGATCGGAATGATTTCTTCTGATATCTGGAAAGAACGTGGAATACGTACTGCGAATGCTTATGCGATCTCAGATCTGAAGTTGGTTATCCAGCTGTTAGCGAACGGTGCAAGTGTACCTTATATCGGTGTGTCAGGAACAGCAGTGACAAGTGGAATTCAGAAAGAAGAGGGCATGCCGTCAGGAATCTATGTGATTGACGTGGCAGCAGATTCACCTGCAATGGCAGCGGGCATACAGAGTGGAGATGTGATCTGTTCTGTGAATGGAGAGAAAATTGTAAGCATGAGTGCTTACCGTAAACTGATGTTGACGCTGAAAGCAGGAGATCAGATCAAAGTGGAAGGGAAACGCCGAGGATCTGAAGGATATGTAGATATTAAATTTGATGTTATGATTGAAAGTAAAGAATAATAAGTGAAAGAGGCAGAAAATGAGATTTATAGATGGATTATGCGAGGGAGAAACAATCAGGAATGTATATCTTTGTAAAGGAAAGCGTTCCGCAGAGACAAGAAATGGAAAGCCGTATGATAATCTGATTCTTCAGGATAAGACAGGAACATTAGATGGAAAAGTATGGGATCCGAACTCCCAGGGAATCGCAGATTATGATGAGAAGGACTTTATCGAAGTTTTTGGAGATGTGATCAATTATAACGGAAATCTTCAGTTGAACATCCGCCAGATCAGAAAGGCAGAAGAGGGAGAATACAATCCGGCAGACTATATGCCGACAACAGATAAGAGTGTAGACGGAATGTACGAGGAACTGACAGCTTATATTCGTCAGATCTCTAACAAATATTTAAGACAGGTGTTGGAATTCTACTATATAAAAGATGAAGCATTTATCAAAAAATTCAAGGCACATTCCGCAGCGAAGACAGTACATCACGGATTTTCCGGAGGATTGCTTGAACATACACTCAGTGTAACTCGTATGTGTGATTATTTTGCAACAAGCTACTCTATTTTGAATAGAGATCTGCTCCTTAGCTCTGCAATTCTCCATGATATTGGAAAAGTGAAAGAACTTTCTGATTTTCCGGACAATGATTATACAGATGAGGGACAGCTGATCGGACATATCGTGATCGGTGTCGAGATGATCGATGATGCGATCCGTTCTATCCCGGACTTTCCGGTGAAGCTTGCTCATGAACTCAAGCATTGTATCGTGGCACATCACGGTGAACTGGAATACGGTTCGCCAAAGAAACCGGCACTGGCAGAGGCAGTGGCACTGAATATGGCAGATTCAACAGATGCAAAGCTTCAGACATTGACAGAACTGTTCAAAGGAAAAACAGGAACAGAATGGCTTGGATATAATCGTCTGTTTGAGTCTAATTTAAGAAGAGCATCCGAGGATTAAATCTAACAATGAGAACAACAAGTGTCACTGTTTGCAGAATCTATGTGAGCAGTGGCTATTTGTATGATACAAGGGTCAAAAGGTCATGCGTTTCTTGCTTGCATGAAAAAGCATGACTTATTGACCCGCAAAACACCGAAAAGTAGCCATTTTTCGTAGAAAAATGAGCGGATTTGAGGTGTTTTAGGATTGCGAGAGCATGAAATGCGAAGCAATCTGTGTATCATAGGGGTCAAAATACCTTTTGCCCCCAACATCTTTGTATAATTAAGAGTAAAATAGAAGAGAGAAAAGAATGAACAAGAATGATATTGTAACAGTTGAAATAACAGATATCGGAGTGAGCGGGGAAGGAATTGGCCATGTGGATGGTTACACGCTCTTTATCAAAGACGCAGTGATCGGTGATGTGGTTGAAGCGAAAGTCATGAAGGCAAAGAAGAATTATGGCTATGCCAGATTGATGAAAGTTATTACACCGTCAGAATATCGCGTAGAACCAAAGTGTGCATTTGCCAGAAGATGCGGAGGCTGCCAGATCCAGGAAATGTCTTATGATCGTCAGCTTGTGTTTAAAGACCAGAAGATTCGTGGCAATCTGGAACGAATCGGTGGGTTCACAAAAGACCAGATTGATACAGTGATGCAGCCGGTTGTTGGAATGGAGCATCCGTTTGGTTATCGTAATAAAGCACAGTTCCCGTTCGGAACGGACAAAGAAGGCAATCCGATCACGGGATTCTATGCCGGAAGAACACATGATATCATTGCAAACACAGATTGCGCTCTTGGCGTAGAGCAGAACAAAGAGATTCTCGAGATCATTTTACAATATATGCGTGAAAACAAGATCAAATCGTATGACGAGAAGACTGGAAAAGGTCTGATCCGGCATGCATTGATCCGCTATGGATTCAAGACAAAAGAAATTATGGTCTGTCTTGTGGTCAACGGAAAGAAACTTCCGAAAGCAGAGCGTCTGATTGAAAAGCTTATTCAGATTGAGGGCATGACAAGTATCACGATCAGTCCGAATACACGAAGAGATAATGTGATTATGGGAGATTCCTATGAAATTCTCTGGGGACAGGGATATATTACAGATTATATCGGAAATGTAAAATATCAGATTTCCCCATTATCATTCTATCAGGTAAATCCGGTACAAACAGAGAAACTATACGGACTTGCACTTGAGTATGCAGACCTCAAAGGTGATGAAACCGTGTGGGATCTGTACTGCGGAATCGGAACGATTTCCCTCTTCCTTGCTCAGAAGGCAAAACAGGTTTACGGAGTTGAGATCGTGCCACAGGCAATCGATGATGCCAAAGAAAATGCAAAGATCAATGCGATTGATAACGCAGAATTTTTCGTTGGGAAGGCAGAAGAAGTTCTGCCGGAATATTATGCAGAGTATGAGCGAGAGCATAATGGCGAGACAGCTCATGCAGACGTGATCGTTGTGGATCCACCGAGAAAGGGCTGTGACGAGACACTGCTGGAGACAATCGTGAAGATGCAGCCGGAGAAGGTTGTGTATGTAAGCTGTGACAGTGCGACATTGGCGAGAGATCTGAAGTATCTGTGCGCGAATGGGTATGAGATTACGGTGTGCAGAGGGGTGGATCAGTTCCCACAGAGTGTGCATGTCGAGACGGTTGTTTTGATGTCAAAGGTGAACCCTAAGAAGTAAAAATAATGTAGTAAATAAAAGGCTTTATGGGAATTGGTCCATAATGCAGGGTTGACACTAGGGGATAGATAACAAGGAAAAATGAACCCTGGGGTTCACATTTTAACGATAAGAAAAGTGAGAAAAACAGCGGCTGGAGAAGGCTTCCGGCCGCTGCACGTCATTAACGATAATTCTTATTGTAGAGCTCTTTTGCGTATGACTGCATCTTCTTTACGTAATCATATGCTTGGCTCTTTCCCTTCTTCAAATCGACCTGTTTCAGAGCGTTGCTGATTTGTGGATCTTTCTTTCATACCGCCCAAAGAAATAAGAGCTTTGCCTGCATGTTGAATTTTTCCTCAATATAAAAGACGCAATACACATTAAACTGTACCGCGTCTAAGCGAATGTATTATTTGTCTAATTGTATAAAAATCCAGAAGAAGCATTCAGAAACAACTAATCTTTTCATGATACATAATATGTATTTAGTTGTACCTATTTCTCTATAGTAAGATCATAGTATTTTAGAACTCCACTCAAGTACTCGCCTTTTAATTCACAAGACAATTCCTCCATAGAATCATATATTCTTGTTGTAAATACTACTTCTCCTCTATTCACAAAAATTTCTAAACTTGAGGAATCTGAGAAGATTCTGATATCCTCAATTGTTTTAATAGCAATTCCTCTATGCTTTCGTCCAGAACCACAGCTAGTTATATCCAGTGTTAAAATTCCTTCTTCATATCTTAACTCTGCACTTTCTCGTAGCTTTAATACAAAATCTCTGCTGACTTCAAAATCTACATGAATCTCAAACCAGATAGAAGTTGAAACACTCAACTCGTTGTTGAATTCCATCTTTTTTTCATTAGTACGTAGCTTTTTTAATTCTTCTAATGGTTTCTGTGCTAATTTACCTTCTTCTGTTACATATAGTTCTCTCGGTAATGATAATGCATGCTGCCATCCATT
>OIKS01000156.1_pt1 | contig 12492 bp, 10 predicted proteins | sample 1583761 | NCBI WGS metagenome assembly OIKS01 (sample SAMN02674597, study PRJEB24791) | human gut metagenome, SKBSTL013 | isolation source: stool | host: Homo sapiens | place: USA | reverse complement strand
ACCGTCTGCTTTCAGACTGCCGAACTGTTATCCTACAACAATCTGGCGCACAACATTCTTTTCCTCTTTGCGTATCTTAGGAAGCACAACCGTAAGCACGCCGTCGCTTACTTTGGCTGATATCTTCTCCTTGTCAACATCGTCGGGCAGTATCAGTGTCTGCTCAAACTTGCTGTAGGCAAATTCACGACGCAGATAGTGCTCTTTTTTTCTTTCTTCCTTATTTTCGCTTTTCTTTTCCATCGTGATAACGAGATTGTCATTGTCATCGATGTGGATTTGAAAATCGTCTTTTGTCATACCCGGAGCCGCCACTTCAATGCAGTAGTCGTTTTCATGCTCTACCACATTGATTGCCGGAGCCGTTGCATTAGCTTTTTCCATCCAATCGTTATCAAAGAAATCATTGAAAATACTTGGTAACCAGTTCTGATTGTAATTTCTTCTAATCGGCATCATAATTGTAATCTCCTATTATTAAAGTTCTTTTATTAATCTTGTTTCTTAGAATCGCTCCTCCTTTCGCTTTCGCGATTCACCCGATATTGTGCAAACTGTATGCCCGTCTGGTATGCCTGACATTATGATAGAATATTTTAACCTTCGTTAAAAGAAAGCCATTTAAATTAAACTTTTATAAACATAGCATAGTGTCAATCGGTCACAAAAGTGGACAGGATGTCATTCTATATTTAGTGCCTGATTTGTATTCTTATCATTTATTCCTTATTTTTGCGCTTGTAACATTTAATATTTTATATTTATGAAGAAGATTTTATCGGCCTTAATGATTGTAGCTTGCTTGTTTATGGCAATGCCGGCACAGGCTCAGTTTCAGTTTGGTCTAAAAGGGGGACTGAACATTTCGAAATTGACTTTTTCGGAAGACATTGTAAAAGGAGATAATCGTACCGGATTCTTTATTGGTCCAATGGCTGAGTTTACAATTCCTATTGTAGGTTTGGGAGTTGATGTCGCTGCCTTGTATAATCAGTCGGGTGCAAAGGCTCAAAGTGGCAATGAGGAAGTCAGCCAGACTTTTAAAAGCATTGAGGTTCCTGTTAACCTGAAGTGGACGTTAGGATTAGGAAGTACACTGGGTGCTTATATTGCTGCAGGTCCCCAGTTTGATTTTAATATTGGCAATAAAACATGGACGCGTGAATTGTCATTGAAAAAATCTACAACCAGTTTCAATGTAGGAGCAGGTCTTAAATTGATACGTCATTTACAGTTAGGGGTTAATTATAATTTTGCTCTGAGCAAGACTGGTACTTATGAATATTATACAGAGGGTGGATCGGGTGATGGACACCATTCTGTTAATATAAAGAACAACACTTGGCAAGTTTCTTTGGCATACTTGTTCTAGACAACCTTATTTAATAAAAGATAAAAAGGAGGCATTCTTCACTGAATGCCTCCTTTTTTGTAATTTTGCACCATGAAAAAATTCGTAGATGTCATAGTTCCATTACCTATTGCCAACCAATACACTTATTCCCTTCCTCAGGAGATGGAAGAGATGGTACAGATTGGTTGTCGGGTGGTTGTTCCGTTTGGAAAGAAAAAGTTCTATACGGCAATAGTGACAAATGTACATTATGCGGCCCCGGAGGGGTATGAAACGAAGGATATAGCTGAAGTGCTGGATTCATCTCCGGTACTGTTACCGAAACAATATGAGTTCTGGCAATGGCTGGCGGAATATTATCTTTGTACATTAGGAGATGTGTACAAGGCGGCTATCCCTTCGGGTATGAAACTGGAAAGCGAAACGTTGGTGGAATATAATCCCGATTTTGAAGCCACTGCACCCTTACCGGAGAAAGAGCAGAAAATTCTGGATTTGTTGAGCCGGGATACAGAACAGTGTGTAACCCAGTTGGAAAAAAACAGCGGACTGAAAAATGTGTTGACTGTCATCAAGTCTTTGTTGGACAAAGAGGCCATCTTTGTCAAGGAGGAACTGAAACGTAATTACAAACCGCGTACAGAGGCAAGGGTGAGGTTGGTGAACGGAGAAGCGGATGAGGCTTACTTACAACGGCTGTTCAATGAATTGTCACGTGCTCCTAAACAATTGATGATATTAATGAAGTATGTGGAATTGTCCGGTTGGGTAGCCAGAGGGTATGCTTTAAAGGAAGTAACAAAGAAAGAGCTGCTTGAAAAGTCTGGAGGGTCTGCGGCCGTTTTTAACGGATTGGTCGAAAAGAAAGTCTTTGAGGTCTATCATCAGGAGATAGGACGTTTGGATAAAGGAATTTCGGATACCGGTGATATTAATCCGCTGAATATTGCGCAGCAACAGGCTTATGGCAACATTCTTCAATGCTTCAGAGAGAAAAATGTGTGTCTTCTGCATGGCGTTACATCCAGTGGCAAGACGGAAATTTATATCCACCTCATTCAGGAGGTGCTGAAAACAGGAAAGCAGGTCTTATATTTGCTTCCGGAAATTGCACTGACCACTCAGATAACTGAGCGTTTGAAAAGAGTGTTCGGACATCGGCTGGGTATTTATCATTCCAAGTTTCCGGACGCTGAGCGGGTGGAGATATGGCAGAAACAGTTGGGAGAGAAGAGCTATGATGTGATTCTCGGAGTTCGTTCCTCTATTTTTCTGCCTTTTCGTAACTTGGGGCTGGTCATCATAGATGAGGAACACGAGAATACGTATAAACAGCAAGACCCTGCCCCACGTTACCATGCCCGTAGCTCAGCCATCATGCTGGCCTCTATGTTCAAGGCGAAAGTGCTGCTGGGGACGGCTACTCCTGGTGTGGAAACTTACTTTAATGCTACCTCGGGAAAGTATGGCTTGGTAGAATTGAAAGAAAGATATAAAGATATCCGGCTTCCTCATATAGAACTGGTTGACATCAAGGAACTGGCGCATCAGAAGCGGATGCAGGGCCCTTTCTCACCGGCGCTGGTCAAGCAGATAAAAGAGGCATTGGAGTGTAAGGAGCAGGTTATCCTGTTTCAGAACCGTCGCGGTTTCGCTCCGATGATAGAATGTCATACCTGCGGCTGGGTTCCTAAATGCAAGAACTGTGATGTGAGTCTGACGTATCATAAGGGGCTGAACCAGCTGACTTGCCATTACTGTGGATATACCTATCAAGTTCCCCGTTCCTGCCCGGCGTGCGGCGGAGTGGAATTGATGCATCGCGGTTTCGGTACAGAGCGTATAGAAGATGATATAAAACTGATATTTCCCGAGGCGAAAGTCGCCCGGATGGATTTGGATACCACCCGTACCCGTACCGCATACGAGAAAATTATCGCGGATTTTGAACAGGGCAAGACCGATATCCTGATTGGTACGCAGATGGTGTCCAAAGGATTGGACTTTGATCATGTCAGTGTGGTGGGGATTCTGAATGCGGATACGATGTTGAACTTCCCGGATTTCCGGAGCTATGAGCGTGCTTTCCAACTGATGGCCCAAGTAGCAGGACGTGCCGGGCGTAAAAATAAGCAAGGACTGGTTATCCTTCAGACCAAATCGCCCGATTTACCCGTTATTCATCAAGTGATGCATAATGACTATGAGCAGTTATATTATGACCAATTGGCAGAACGGCAGATGTTCAAATATCCTCCTTATTATCGTTTGATTTATGTATATCTGAAACACCGCAAAGAGGATATTCTGGATTTGGCGGCGGATACCATGGCGGCACAGCTCCGTTCCGGATTGGGCGACAGGGTATTGGGCCCGGACAAACCGCCGGTGGCCCGTATCCAGACCTTATTTATAAAAAAAATGATTGTGAAAGTGGAGCAGAATGCTTCTATAAAGAAAGTGCGTGATTATCTGCTTGCCGTACAACGTGCCATATTGGAAGATGAACGTTTCCGTTCGTTGTTAGTATATTATGATGTAGATCCACAGTAACCGGTCCATGCACTGGACGATAATAGAAAAGATAAACGAAAATAAAGATGAAGATAGAATTAGACGTACATACCCATACCATTGCCAGCGGGCATGCATTCAGTACTTTACAAGAAATGGCGCAAGCTGCCGCCGATAAGGGATTGAAGGTTTTAGGGATAACGGAACATTCGCCCGGTGTTCCCGGTACTTGCCATCCTATTTATTTTAGAAACTTGCATGTGGTTCCCCGCCGGATGTATGGGGTGGAGCTGTTGTTGGGGGCTGAGATTAATATTCTGGATGGTAAAGGAAACCTCGATTTGGACGAGGATTATATGAAGATGCTTGATATCCGTATTGCGGGTATCCACTCTTTATGTTATGAATATGGAACGATAGAAGAAAACACCCATGGAATGGTACAGGTTATCAGCAATCCTTTTATTCATATTATCAGTCACCCCGGAGACGGTACGGCGGCGTTACATTTTGAACCGATGGTATTGGCAGCCAAAGAACACCATACTTTATTGGAAATAAATAACAGTTCTTTAAAACCCACCCGTAACAAACCCAATGCCCGTGAGAACAACCTCACCATTCTCCGTTTATGCAAGAAATATGAAGTTCCGGTCATTTTGGGAAGTGACGCGCATATTTCGTTTGATATAGCCCGTTACGATAATTTGTATGAATTGTTGCAGCTTACCGGGTTTCCTGAAGAGCTGATCATGAACCGTGATGTGAAATCATTTAAAGAATACCTTCATTTGTAGATTATATATGAAAAGAATACTTTTTGTCTGCCTCGGTAACATTTGCAGGTCTTCTTCGGCAGAAGAAGTGATGCGTACTCTCATAAAGAAAAAAGGACTGGAACACGAGATAGAGGTGGATTCTGCCGGAATCCTGAGTTATCATAGAGGGGAATTGCCCGACAGCCGTATGCGGATGCATGCTTCCCGCCGCGGTTACAATCTGACCCATCGTTCCCGTCCTGTCTGTACGGAGGATTTCTATCATTTTGATATGATCATCGGCATGGACGACCGTAATATAGAGGACCTGATGGAGCGTGCTCCCGATCTGGAAACGGAAAAGAAAATCCATCGCATGACGGATTATTGCCGCACCAAAGTGGCAGACTATGTTCCCGACCCTTACTATGGCGGTGCGCAAGGGTTCGAGAACGTGCTTGATATACTGGAAGATGCTTGTGCAGGATTGCTTACTTCCTTAGTTCCGGGTAACTGATTCGGGTGTGATACATCGTTTTCAGCTTTTCTTTAAACAGTGCTTTGACTGTTGCTATATCCTTGAACGTAATAGGGCATTCTTTGAAATACCCCTCAGATACCTGTGTGTCAATAATCTTATCTACCAGTGTGCTGATGCTTTCTTCCGTGTACTCCGGCAGGCTGCGTGAAGCCGCTTCTACAGAGTCGGCCATCATCAGGACGGCCTGTTCCTTGGTGAACGGGTTCGGACCGGGGTAGCGGAACTTTTCCTGATCCACTTCTTCGTCAGGATGTTCGTTTTTATATGAAATGTAGAAATACTTCGTCAGTCCCCGTCCATGATGGGTACTGATAAAGTCTTTGATCACTTTGGGCAGATTATGCTTTTCCGCCAGTTTCAGCCCGTCGGTGATATGACTGATGATAACCTGGGCGCTTTGTTCATAACTTAAACTCTTGTGCGGGTTGACTCCCGACTGGTTTTCTGTGAAAAAAGCCGGATTCACCATTTTACCGATGTCATGATATAATGCTCCCGTACGCACCAGCTGGCTTTTACCTCCAATCTTGTTTGCCGCCGCAGCAGCCAGGTTTGCCATCTGCAATGAGTGTTGGAAAGTGCCCGGAGCTACTTCGGACATTTCCCGAAGCAAGCTATTGTTGATATTTGACAGTTCCACCAAAGTCACATCTGAAGTAAAACCGAATATTTTCTCCAAAAGGAACAGTAACGGATAAGCGAACAGCAGTAAGATACCGTTGATCATAAAATAGATGTACATGCGCGTATTCAGCTTGGTCAAATCATCTTCATGAATCAGCTCGAAAGCAAAATATAATAAAGCGTAACTGATAAATACAACCAAAGCCGTCCGTAACAATTGCGACCGTTGGGACAATTCTCTCAAACTATAGATCGCCACCATTCCTGCCACTACCTGTAACAAGATAAACTCATGTGGAAAACGTAAAGTGATGGAGCAAAGCAAAATGATAGTGACATGTGCCATGAATGCCGTTCTTGAGTCAAGGAAAACACGGACTATAATCGGAATCATGGCAAATGGAACCACGTAAATACTTGACAAGTTCTGTTCCACCATAATGGAAGACAGGACGGGGAAGAACACAATCAGCGCAAATAGCAGGGTGAGTGTTCCTTTCCGTTCATAATAATCTGCCCGGAACAACTCCAGATAGGCCATGAAGCAGAACAGGAAGATTCCTACATATAATATTTGTCCGGCCAATGTCAGTCTTTTCTCTTGTACCGAGTCGCTACGTTTTTCCCATTCCTTGCGTAAGGATTCCAATATGTTGTAAGTCTGCTCATCAACAATTTCTCCACGGTCAATAATCTTTTGTCCGTTCAGCACAAAGCCGTTTGCCCATGAAATATTAGAGAGCAGGTCTTTTTGCGCCGCCTCGGACTTTTCTTCATCATAAACCAGATTAGGTGTAATGTAATCATTCAGATTACATTGTTGTAATATCTTCTTTTTGTAGTGGGTGGTATCCGCATTCAGCAAATATTCATAGGCTTCCTTCACGGTGTACAATTGGTCGATAAAACGGCTTGTCGCTACATTCTTGTCTACCAGCCGTATGGCAATGATACTGTCTTCCTCCATACGCTTCAAGTCATTTCCGGCAATGATTCCGTCCTCATACAGTGCCTTTAATGTGCGTTCAATATAACGTACATAGTCTGTGCCCGGCAGTGAATGGCGTAAGGTCTTGTTGTAATCCTCCCTTAATTTGGAAAGGACATTTTTTTCGGCTTCCTTGTCTATCTGGAAATAAGGTTGATAGTCTGCCAGGATGCTGTCCTGTTCCTTTTGTACTTGTATGTCGTTTTTGTAAATCGGAAAATCAAATGATGCCTGTAACAGTCCGTATTTCCAAGGCTTGTTTATATCAAATTGATAGTTGAACTTTCCTTCATTGGGTAAAAAGTAGACTATCACTGATACTGTGGCAATGAAAATAAGGCTTTTATAAATCAAATTTTTATATGAAAACCGTTGGTTGGTCTTGAAACTTCTCATAATCGTATATTTTTGCGCGCAAAATACGAAAAAATCGGGAAATTTAGATTAATTTTGCGGCGTATTTTATATAAAACAACAATGTCAGAAAGAAAAGTAAGAGTTCGTTTTGCTCCGAGTCCAACGGGAGCGTTGCATATTGGTGGTGTGCGCACTGCTTTGTATAACTACCTGTTTGCTCGTCAGCACGGTGGAGATTTAATTTTCCGTATAGAAGATACCGATTCAAATCGTTTTGTTCCGGGAGCGGAAGAATACATTATCGAATCGTTCAAGTGGTTGGGGATTACGTTTGATGAAGGCGTAAGTTTTGGTGGTAATTTCGGTCCGTATCGTCAGTCTGAACGTCGCGATATTTATAAAAAATATGTGCAAGTCTTGTTGGATAACGACAAAGCTTATATTGCTTTTGATACTCCTGAAGAGTTGGATGCGAAACGTAAGGAGATTCCTAACTTTCAGTATGATGCTTCAACCCGTATGACCATGCGCAACTCTTTGACAATGTCGAAAGAAGAAGTTGATGCATTGGTAGCAGAAGGAAAACAGTATGTGGTACGTTTTAAGATAGAACCTAATGAAGATGTTCATGTACATGATATTATTCGTGGTGAAGTGGTGATAAATTCGTCCATTCTTGATGATAAAGTATTATATAAATCTGCAGATGAGTTGCCTACTTATCATTTGGCAAATATCGTGGATGATCATTTAATGGAAGTCTCTCATGTTATTCGTGGAGAGGAATGGTTGCCTTCTGCTCCTTTACATGTATTGTTATACCGTGCTTTCGGTTGGGAAGATACGATGCCTGAATTCGCTCACCTGCCGTTATTGTTGAAGCCGGATGGAAATGGAAAGCTGAGTAAGCGTGACGGTGACCGTCTTGGTTTCCCCGTATTCCCATTGGAATGGCATGATCCTAAAACCGGAGAAGTATCATCCGGATATCGCGAGTCGGGATATTTGCCTGAAGCTGTTATCAATTTCCTTGCTTTGTTGGGATGGAATCCGGGTAATGACCAAGAAATCATGTCATTGGATGAATTGGTGCAATTGTTTAACTTAAGCCATTGCAGTAAGGCCGGTGCAAAATTTGATTTTGAAAAAGGAAAGTGGTTTAATCACGAATATATATTGAAGAAAGACAATGCTGAAATAGCGGCTTTGTTTATGCCTGTCCTGAAAGAAAACGGCATAGAGGCTCCTATGGATAAAGTGATAACAGTGGTGGGATTGATGAAAGACCGCGTTAGTTTCATTAAAGATTTGTGGGGAACCTGCAAGTTCTTCTTTGTCGCTCCGATGGAGTACGATGAGAAGACTACCAAGAAACGCTGGAAAGAAGACTCTCCCGAGCGTATGTTGGAGCTTGCCGATGTATTGGAAGCATTGGATGATTTCTCATTGGAGAATCAGGAAAAGGTAGTAATGAAATGGATAGAAGATAAAGGTTATCATTTGGGCAATATCATGAATGCCTTCCGTTTGACATTGGTAGGCGAGGGCAAAGGGCCGCACATGTTTGATATTTCTGCTGTTTTAGGAAAAGAAGAAACATTGAGACGCATTCGCCGGGCTGTGGAAGTGCTCAAGTAATACCGTGAATCATGATTTATAATCTAGTCATCTATATTTATCTATTCGGGGTTAAGCTGGCTGCATTGTTCAGCTCCAAGCCTGCCAAGATGGTGAAAGGTCATCGGGAGGTATTTGATATCCTGCGTGACAAGATTGACCGGAATGCCCGTTATATCTGGTTTCATGCAGCATCTTTGGGCGAGTTTGAACAAGGACGTCCATTAATTGAGCGTATTCGTAAGGAGCACCCTGAGTATAGAATATTGCAGACTTTTTTTTCTCCTTCAGGGTGTGAAGTGAGAAAAAACTATCAAGGGGCTGATATTGTGTGTTATCTGCCCTTTGATACACCTCGTAATGTGAGGCGTTTTATCGAGATGGTGAATCCCTGTATGGTATTCTTTATAAAGTATGAATTTTGGCAGAATTATTTGAATACACTTTATAAGAAAGGTATTCCGGTTTATAGTGTTTCGTCTATATTCCGCCCGAATCAGATTTTTTTCCGTTGGTATGGTAAGGATTACCGTAAAGTGCTGAAGACTTTTTCACATTTATTTGTGCAGAATGAAGTCTCTGAAAAAATGTTGGCAAGTATCGGTGTTACTGATGTAACGATTGTAGGTGATACTCGTTTTGATCGGGTATTGGATATTTGCACTGTTGCCAAGGATCTCCCTTTGGTAAAAGCATTTAAAGGAAATTCTAAGACTTTTGTTGCCGGTAGTTCGTGGGGACCTGATGAAGATATTTTTATCAGGTACTTTAATGAACACCCCGAAATGAAGTTGGTCATAGCCCCTCATGTGGTGAGTGACAGCCATTTGAAAGAAATCATGGAGAAGGTAAAGCGTCCTTGTGTCCGTTATACAGAGGCAACAGAAGAAAATGTATCGAAAGCCGATTGCCTGATTATTGATTGTTATGGGTTGCTTTCATCCATTTACCGTTATGGGGAAATTTCGTATATCGGTGGAGGATTTGGAGTTGGTATTCATAATGTGCTTGAGGCAGCTGTGTACGGCATTCCGGTTATTTTTGGTCCGAACAATAAGAAATTCCGTGAGGCTCAGCATCTTTTAGAAAAGAAGGGTGGGTTTGAAATCAATGATTATGAGGAATTTAAACGTTTGATGGATAGATTCCTGACTGATAACAGCTATTTGCAGCAGGCGGGAAATGCAGCCGGAGATTATGTGAAGAATAATTCCGGAGCCTTGGAGAAGATTATGAAAGCAATTCGGTTGTAATCTAGTTTAAGGTATAATAATAAGAGCCGTTTGTGAGATAAGTATTATCTTTCAGGCGGCTTTCTCTTATTTAATTCCTATCTTTGCGTTCAATAATTATTTTATGAGCATTAATGACGATATATTGTTATTGAAACTCATTCAAAGCGGTAATGAGCAAGCGTTTAAGTATTTATTTGATACTTATTTTGCATCGTTATGTCGTTTTGCGCATGTCTATGTATCAGATACCCAAGATGCTGAAGAGCTTATATTAGAGCTTTTCGTTCATATTTGGGAACATAGAAATGAAATAAATATTACTCTTTCGTTTAAAGCATACCTTTTTCAGGCAGCCCGCAACCGGTGCTTAAATTATCTGCGTGACAATCGTTCAATGCTTCGTCTTGAAGAAGTGGAAGAGGAAATAAGAGATGAAGATATCTCGGCTCTTGAAATGGAGGAATTGCAACATCTTATTATGGAGGCTATTTGTGCATTACCCGATAAATGTCGGGAGGTTTTTCAATATAGTCGGCATGAAAACCTCTCAAATAGAGAAATAGCAGAAAAAATGCAAATCTCAATAAAAACGGTAGAAGCTCAGATAACTAAAGCTTTAAAATTAATAAAGAACTTCTTGGACGAAAAATATATCTATCTTTTTTAAAAAAAAACTCTTTTTTGAATAAGGGTTATTTCATTTTGATGTGTCATACGGTTGTAAAAAGCTAAAAAGACATACGAAATGAAAAAAGAAATACCCTGGAATCTAATTATTCAAAAGCTGAAACACGATATTACAGCTGAAGAAGAACACGACTTGACCGTGTGGTTGGCTGAGGATAACCATAGGGTAATTTTTGAGGAGTTACAAACTTTGTGGCAAAAGGTACAGGAAAATGCTATTAATTACACTCCCGATACAAATTATTATTGGAAAGAATTATCGAAACGAATGAAGACTACAGAGGTAAAAGCTGAACCTTCTGTTCATAAGACTCGTTCTGTATCTTTCAAACGATATGCTGCTGTTGCTTCTGTTTTTTTGCTTATAGCTCTCTCTTGTACATTATATATAGGTATAAATTTGGGTCGCCCGGAATCGGGCACTCAGGTTTATACCAACTTGAGTGGTAAGTCAAAAGTTTATTTGTCAGATGGTACTCAAGTGTGTTTGCATACCAATACTTCTCTTTCCTTAAATACTGACTTTAATGATAATTCACGTTTGGTCAATCTCTTGGGTGAAGCATATTTTGATATTAAGCATGATAAAGATCATCCTTTCGTAGTGGAGACTGAAGGTATGAAAGTGGTTGTACATGGAACAAAGTTTAATGTAACTTCGCATCCTGATTCTGCTAATACATATGTGGGGCTCGTGGAAGGCTCTGTATCATTGGAGACATCTAAAGAGCATCGTCTTATGCAACCGGGTGAAATGGCAACATTTAATAAGCTGAACAATGCTCTGTCAATTGAAAGAGGAGATGTTCACTTTATGAGTTCGTGGGCTAATGATAAGATTATATTCAAAGGAAAACCTTTAGGATACATTTGTCGGTTTCTTTCTAAGTGGTATAGTGTGAAGATTAATCTGTCTCCATCTTTGTCTGATAAATATATTTATAGTTTTACTTTACGTCATGAAACATTAGAGGAAATTGTACGTATTATGGCACGCTTGAATCCGTTAGAATACAATTTCGATGAACATAATGTGTTAACCATAAAAGAAATATCTAGTACTAACCCTTAAAAATATAATGCCTATGAAACATTGATGATATAAAAAAGGCCATCTCAAAAATCATTTTGAGACAGCCTCTCTTCTACGTGAGTTAAATTAATTATTAACCGGAGGAATGAATAAAGAATTTGGTCGTTCTGGGCATTTATTCCCCACTAGTTAACTTTATAATCTACAAAAATATGAATTTAAAGAAATATTCTGCATTTATTTTAATGCTTTTTTGTACAACCTTTCTAATGGCTCAAACAGAAAAGCGTTTTTCCCTTTCTTTCTCAAATATTCCTCTATCAGAGGCTATGCCGAAAGTAGAGAAAGCCAGTGGCTATACATTTTTTTATAATCCCACTGAAGTCAATATTAAGGTTAAAGTTAGCCTTTTCGTACAGAATGAAACTGTTCGTAAGGCTATGGATAAAATGTTGAATCCGGTTGGAATCGGTTTTGAGATAACAAATTCTCAAATCGTATTGTTTCCTAACAATAAGAAGAATACAGAAACACAAGGTAGTAAGGTGACAGTTAAAGGAAAAGTTGTCGATGCTACAGGTGAGCCGATAATTGGAGCAAATGTTGTAGAAAAAGGTACAGTTAATGGTGTAATTACAGATATTGATGGTAATTATCAATTGAGTGTTTCTAAAGGTGCAAGTATTTTAGTCTCTTATATTGGCTATGTTCCACAGACTATAAAGGCAGGAACTAAAACTGAAGTTTGTTTGGTGGAAGATTCTAAAACAGATCGGAAGAGCAC
>OIKS01000154.1_pt1 | contig 12572 bp, 8 predicted proteins | sample 1583761 | NCBI WGS metagenome assembly OIKS01 (sample SAMN02674597, study PRJEB24791) | human gut metagenome, SKBSTL013 | isolation source: stool | host: Homo sapiens | place: USA | reverse complement strand
CTTTGAAGAGGCGGGCTATCTGCTGCTGTTCGGTGAGCTGCCCACCCCGGAAAAGCTGGAAGAATTCTGCCGGGTGCTGGGCGAGTGCCGTACCATGCCCACCAATTTTACCCGTGACGTGATCATGAAGGCCCCCAGCCACGACATCATGAATTCCATGGCCCGCAGCGTGCTGACCCTGGCCTCCTACGACCCCAAGGTATCGGATCTGTCCATCCCCAACGTGCTGCGCCAGAGCATCCAGCTGGCCAGCATCTTCCCCATGCTGGCCGTGTATGCCTACCACGCCTACGACCACTACGAGAAGGACGGCAGCATGTACATCCACCGGCCCGACCCGCAGCTGTCCACCGCCGAGAATTTCCTGCGGATGCTGCGGCCGGACATGCAGTACACCCCGCTGGAAGCCCGTGTGCTGGATGTGGCACTGCTGCTGCACGCCGAGCATGGCGGCGGCAACAACTCCACCTTTACCACCCGCGTGGTCACCTCCTCCGGCACCGATACCTACTCGGCCATGGCGGCGGCGCTGTGCTCCCTCAAGGGCCCGCGCCACGGCGGTGCAAACCTGATGGTCATGCACATGATGCAGAACATCCGGGACAACCTCCACGACCTTGAGGACGACGAGGAGCTGGAAGCCTACCTGAAAAAGCTGCTCCACGGCGAGGCCTTTGACCGCAAGGGTCTGATCTACGGCATGGGTCACGCCGTCTACTCCCTGAGCGACCCGCGCGAGGTGGTGTTCAAGGGCTATGTGGAGCAGCTGGCCCACGAAAAGGGCCGGGATAAGGATCTTTCCCTCTACACCCGCATCGAGCGGATGGCACCGCAGCTGATCGCGCAGGAGCGCAAGATCTTCAAGGGCGTCAGCCCCAATGTGGACTTTTACAGCGGTTTTGTGTACGAGATGCTGGGCATCCCCATGGAGCTGTACACCCCGCTGTTTGCCGTGGCGCGCGTCATGGGCTGGAGCGCCCACCGCATCGAGGAGCTGCTCAGCGCCAACAAGATCATCCGCCCGGCCTACAAGAGCCTTGGCGGCACCCACGATTATATCCCGCGCAGCCAGCGGGCATAAAGGGAGGGCATCAGCATGGAAGAAATGCAGCAGCATCAGGGGGAATGGTTCTTCCTCCACGAGCTTAACGTGGATAAGGTGTTCAGCACCATCCAGCGGGCAGATTATCTCATCCTGTATTATATCAAGGTAGAGCAGGAGGAACACCCCGGCGAAAAGCTCTATCTTGCCGACCTTGCCGCCGCCATGGGGCTGCGGGTGACCGAGCTTTCCAAGGGCATCGAGAAGCTGCAGGACAGCGGCTTTGTGACGTGGAAAACCGACCGCGAGGCCGGGCGCACCTATGTGGAACTTTCCAGCAAGGCGGTGGAGCTGATGGCGGAGGAGCAGGCGCTTTTGCAGCGCTGCTACCGCCGGATGCGCACGGAGCTTGGAGACGAAGAGTTGCGCCGCGCCGCTGCCACCATGCAGCGCGCCACCGCTATCCTGAAGGAAGAGCGGGAGAAGGAGTTCCCGGCAGGGAAGTAACAGCTTTTAGAAAACGATTGGGAATGCGCGCCGCTGTGCTTTGCGCATATTCAGCGGAAAATTTGGGGTTCTGAAAAGCCTGCGGGCTTATCAGAACCCCTTTTTCACGGGGAGGAGTTTGGGAACGAACTCCCTCAGTCATCCCCAAGGGGCTGCCCGGTGTAAAAAGAAACACCGGAGCATCCGCAGACACTCCGGTATTTTGAAAGCAAAGCTTTATTTGATGCAGCTTGCGCAGGGGGTATAGCCTGCGGCAATGGCTTCATCGTAGCTGGAAAAGAGGACTTGGTTCTTTTCCGCAGGCAGGTTGGGACAGGTGGGCAGGTGGAACTTTTTGCTGTTCACGTTGCCAATGTACGCCTGCTGCGCAGTGCTGGAGGACGACGGGTCGGTGGGGTTCAGTTGGCTGTCCGGCACAAAGCGCTCGGTGCCCACGGTGAAGTTCTGGCCGTCGCTGCCGATAGTGATGGTGCCCTGCAGGTCGGTGCGGTAGACGTCCACCTTTGCGTCCCGCAGGATGCTTAACGTTTCCTCGTGGGGGTGGCCGTACTTGTTGCCTGCGCCGCAGGAGATGACGCCCATTTCCGGCAGAACAGCGTTCAGAAACAGGTATCCGGTGCTGGTGCTGGAGCCGTGGTGCCCTACCTGTAAAACATCGGCCTTCAGGTTGGCACCGCTGTTCACAAGGTCGGTCTCGGCGGTCTTTTCCATGTCACCGGTCAGCAGAAAGCTGGTGCTGCCGTAGTCGATGCGCAGCACCAGAGAGGTGTTGTTGGTCTCGCTGTACTGCGTTACCGGGCCCAGCAGGGTAACGGTGGCGCTGCCCAGCGGCCAGACGGTGCCCACGGAGGGCACTTCCAGCTGCAAGCCCTGCTGCTGCGTATACTTGACAAAATCGTTGAAGCATTTGGTGCTGCCCTCGGTTACGGGGCTGTAAGCGTGCCCCGCCGGGAACTTTGCCATTACGGCGGCAAGTCCGCCTACATGGTCCTCGTGGGCGTGAGAGCAGAACACATATTGCAGCTGCTCCACCCCCTGCTTTTGCAGGTAGGATACCACCAGACTGCCGTCGTCTACGTTGCCGCCGTCGTAGAGCATGAACTGTCCGTCACACTCTACCAATACGCTCAACGCCTGCCCTACGTCAATGAAGTGCATCTCAAAGGGCTGGCTTGACCCGGTGGAGGGCTTGACGATGTGTCCGCCGCTGCCGGGCAGGCTGTCACAGGCGGTAAGCCCCAGCGCCAGCACAGCGGCCAGCGCCAGCGCAGCCAGCCGCAGGAACAGGCGGCGGGGGAGCAGGGTTATTTTTTCTTCTTTCCAGTTTTCCACGTTGCGTTCTCTTTCTGTTGATTATTCTTGGGTTTGTGGCCGGGCGCAGAGTTGGGCGCAAAGCGTGCGCCCGGGCTGGGCTGACGGCCTGCCGGGGCAGCGGCGCGGGCATTTTTTCCGGTGCTGCGTCCCTTCTGGCTGGGGTGTACGGTATAGGTGCCGTCGTTGTGGATGGTCACCTCGGCGCTCTCTGCCCGGCGGGCGGTGCGCTGCACGGCGCGGCGGCCGACGGCGGGCACCAGCAGGGGAATCAGGTCCTCCCGGTGGGTCAGCTGCAAGGCCTTGACCACCTTTTCGGCGTTGCGGGGTTCGTAGTATTGCAGCAGTGCGCGCTGCAATGCCTTGCCCTCGGGGGTCTTTTCCACAAACACCGGCTTGAGGGTGTAGGGGTCAAGCCCAGTATAGAACATACAGGTGCTCACGGTGCCGGGGGTGGGGTAGAAGTCCTGCACCTGCTCCGGGCGCATGTGGTTCTTGTAAAGGTACTCGGCCAGATAGACCGCGTCCTTCAGGGTGCTGCCCGGGTGGCTGGACATGAGGTAGGGCACCAGATACTGTTTTTTGCCCGCCTTCTTGCTCAGCTCGTAGAACTTATCCTTGAACTTGTTGAAGGTCTCGATGGGCGGCTTGCCCATGTAGGCAAGGGTGTTAGGGGCGCAGTGCTCCGGGGCAACCTTTAACTGGCCGGACACATGGTACTCCACCAGCTCCTTGAAGAAGGTATCGTCCGGGTCCGCCATCAGGTAGTCGAACCGGATGCCGCTGCGGATGAACACCTTTTTCACGCCCGGCAGCTCCCGCACCCGGCGCAGAATTTTAAGGTAGTCGCTGTGATCCACGATCATGTGGGAGCAGGTGGTGGGGGCAAGGCAGTGCTTGCCGCCGGTGCACATGCCGCGCAGCATCTGCTCGCGGCAGGAGGGGAAGCGGAAGTTTGCGGTGGGGCCGCCCACATCGTGGATATAGCCCTTAAAATCCGGCTCGTGGGTCATGCGCTCGGCTTCCTCCACGATGCTGTCGGCGCTGCGGCTGGTGACCCGCCGCCCCTGATGCAGCTGGATGGCGCAGAAGTTGCAGCCGCCGAAGCAGCCGCGGTTCTGGATGATGGAGAACTGCACCTCCCGGATGGCGGGCACGCCGCCCATGCTCTCGTAGATGGGGTGGTAGCGGCGGGTGTAGGGCAGGGCGTACACCTTGTCCAGCTCTCCGCGCACCAGCGGCTTTGCGGGGATGTTCTGCACCAGATACTTTTCGCTCTGCTTCTGCACGATGATCTGGCCGCTGACCACGTCCTGATTGTCCATCTGGATGCGGCAGGCCTTGGCGTAGGCGGTCTTATCGCTGGCCACCTTTTTAAAACCGGCACACTCCACATACCGCTGGGGCAGGTGGTCGAAATCGGTCAGGTAGCAGGTGCCGTTCACGTCCGTGATGGTCTCCACCGGCTCCCCGGCGGCCAGACGGCGGGCGATCTCCACGGTCTGGTGCTCGCCCATGCCAAAGCTGATGAGATCCGCGCCGGAGTCCTCGGCGATGCTGGGCAGCACGGTGTCCAGCCAGTAATCGTAGTGGGCAAACCGGCGCAGGCTGGCTTCCAGACCGCCTAAGATCACCGGCAGGTCGGGGTAAGCCTGCTTGGCAAGCTTGGTGTACACGGTGGCGCTGCGGTCCGGGCGTGCGCCGCCCTTGCCGCCGGGGGAGTATTCGTCCTCGGCGCGGGGGATCTTTGCCACGGAATAGTGGCTGACCATGCTGTCCACGTTGCCGCCGCCGATGAAGAAGCCGTACTTCGGCTTGCCGAACCGCTTGAAGTCCTCGCAGTCGGTGTAGCGGGGCTGGGCCAGCACGCCCACCTTGTAGCCCTCGGCTTCCAGCAGGCGGCTGATGATGGCGGTGCCAAAGCTGGGGTGGTCCACATAGGCGTCACCGCCCACCACCACAAAGTCCAGCTGCTCCCAGCCCCGGGCTTCCATGTCTGCCCGGCTGATGGGAAGAAATTCGGTGTAGATCTGGGGAGTAGAATGTTCCATAATGCTCCTTTATTATTCCTCCGGTTGGTTCATCTGCATTTCCAGCCACTGCTGGCGGCTGATGAGCACGGCGCGGGGCTTTGCACCCTCGTAGGGGCCAATGATGCTCTTTTGCTCCATCTCGTCCATGATGCGGGCGGCGCGGGCGTAGCCCAGCTTGCAGCGGCGCTGCAACAGGCTGGTGGAGGCCTGACCGGCGTCGATGACCACGTCCACGGCCTGCTTGAACATGGGGTCGGAGCCTGCGTCCTCCTCGGCGTCGGCACCGCCGCCGCCCTTTTTGCCGTCCTGAATGGCGTGCTTTTCCATGGCCTCGATCATGGCCTCGTCGTACTGCACGGTGCCGCTCTGCTTGATGAAGTCCAGCACACGGCTGATCTCCTCATCCCGCACAAAGGTGCCCTGGATGCGGGTGGGCTTGGGTGCGCCCACCGGCATGAACAGCATATCGCCCTGGCCCAGAAGTTTTTCGGCACCGGCACCATCCAGAATGGTGCGGCTGTCCACCTGACTGGACACCGCAAAGGCGATGCGGCTGGGGATGTTGGCCTTGATCAGGCCGGTGATCACGTCCACGCTGGGGCGCTGGGTGGCAACGATCAGGTGCATACCGGCGGCACGGGCTTTCTGGGCGATGCGGCAGATGGAATCCTCTACGTCCTTGCCCACCACCATCATCAAATCGGCCAACTCGTCGATGATAATGGCGATGTAGGGCATCTTTTCCAGCTCCGGCTGCTCGGCAGCCAGCTTGTTGAAGGACTTGATATCGCGCACATTGTTCTCCGCAAACAGGCGGTAGCGGCGCTCCATCTCCTGCACCGCGCTGCCCAGTGCACCGGCGGCCTTGCGGGGCTCGGTGACAACGGGCATCAGCAGGTGGGGGATGCCGTTATACTCGGCCAGCTCCACCACCTTGGGGTCGATGAGCAGCAGCTTCACGTCCTCCGGGCTGGAGCGGAACAGCAGGCTCATGATGATGCTGTTCACGCACACGGATTTACCGCTGCCGGTGCTGCCCGCGATGAGCAGGTGGGGCATCTTGCACAGGTCGGTCACCTGCGCTACACCGGCAATGTCCTTGCCAAGGGCGATGCCCAGCGGCGAGGTCATGCGCAGAAAGCTCTGGCTCTCAAAGATGCTGCGGATGGAAACGGCGGTCTTTTTGTGGTTGGGCACCTCGATGCCCACGGCGGGCTTGCCGGGGATGGGGGCTTCCATACGCACGTCCGCCACCGCAAGGTTCAGGGCGATATCGTCTGCCAGCGAGGTGATGCGGCTGATCTTCACACCCGCCATGGGCTGCAGTTCGTATCGGGTAACAGAGGGCCCGCGGGAGATATCCAGCACCCGGGTGCGCACGCCGAAGCTTTCCAGCGTGTCCACCAGCTTCTGGGCGTTGGCCTTCAGCTCCTCCTGTGCGCCGGGGTCGCTCTCCTCCTGCGTTTTTTCAAACAGCTCGATGGGCGGGTACTGGTACTCGTAGCGGTCCACCGGCTCGGTCTCCTCGGCGGGTGCGGTGGCGGCTGCCTGCTCGGAGACCGCGGGCTTTTCCATGGCCGCTGCCACCAGCGAGTTGATGTCCTTTTCCTCCACCGGCTCGGCGGTGATGCTGATCCAGCCGTCCTCGTCCGGCGCAGAGCGGAACGCCACGGCGTTCTCGGCGCTCACCCGGGGCACAGCAGGCTGGATAGGCGCAGCTTCCGGCGGCTGCGGCATCTGCGGCTGCACCACCGGCGCTGCCGGCTGGACGATGGGAGCATCAAAAGCGGGGGCAGGGGAAGGCTCTTCCGGCTGTGGGGCGTCCTTGGCAAAGAAATCTGCCGCAGCGGTGACCACCGGGTCTGCCACGATGGGCGGCGGTGTGGGTTTGGGCGCAGAATGCAGTGGGTCCTGCCCGAAGGTGCCGCCCGGCCCGACGATCAGCGGCTCAATGGGCTCGCTGCCGCCCTCGGAGAGGGCGGTGTGGTCGGGGCCAAGGTCTACGTCAAAGGCGGCGCGGGGACGCGCAACGCTGACCCGCACCGGGGTGATGGGCGGCGCGGCAGGTTCCGGCTGGGCAGGGGCGGCGGGCGCAACCTCAGTTTCGGCAGCATCCGCCTCCATCTCCTGCGTTACCTTGTGTCCCCAGCGCAGCACGCCGGACATCCAGTCCGGCACCCCCAGATGCAGCCCGGCGGGCTCGTCCTCCTCGTCCAGCGGCTCGTCCTCGGTTTCGTCGTATTCCTCGTCGATCTCCTGCTCTGCCTGCCGGATGGCGGCGCGCTCGGCGCGGCGGGCAGCGCTCTGCTCTGCAAAGGCAGCGCCGCGGGCGTGGATACCGCCGGTGACGGCACACAGCCAGACCCAGACCTCGGCGGGGGTGATATCAAATATGTACAGGCTGCCGCACAGCAAGAGCACGACCATGATGAGGTTTGCCGCCGGGCGACCGCACAGCAAAAGCAGTACGCCGCCCAGCACAAAGCCCATTGCGCCGCCGGAGAGCCATGCGTTGACGCCGTTGGCGTAGCAGGCGGAAAGCATTTGCAGCGCCGACAGCCCCTGCGGCTGGATATCGGAAAACACGATGACTGTGCCGCAGACAAAGATAAGCCCCAGCACCAGCTTGAGGATGCGGGACAGCAGCTCCTCGCCCCGGGTGTACAAAACGGCCAGACAGCACACGGCTGCACCCAGCACAAAGCTGCCGCAACCGAACAGCCCGAACAGCACATCGTGGAGCACCCGCCATACGGAATCGCCCTGCACAAAGGCCAGCACCATCAGCAGCAGGCCGCCGAACAGGGTGCCAAGCCCTGCCGGGAGCCGCTGTTCTGCCTTTTTACGGCGGGCAGCAGTACGCCGTTTCGTTGATTTTCGTTTTTTCGTTGCCATTCTACTCTGTTCCCCAACTTCCCATAGACACAATATTTGATTCTACTATTGTACCACGCAAGGGCAAAAATGGCAAACCATAATGTTGTTTTTATTATTCCCGCTCGATCTCCCTGTACAGCCACGCCAGCGCGTCCGAAAGACCGCCCAGTTCGTCGATCAGCTTTTCCTTTACGGCACGGCGTCCGTCCAGTACCGTGCCCATGTCCATCACCAGTTCTCCGGTGTGGAGCATCAGCTGGGTGTAGCGCTTTTCCGGCATACCGCTGTGGGCGGCTACAAAGCCGGTGATGCGCTGCTGCATCTGCTCAAAGCAGTGCATGGTCTGCGGGACGCCTAAGATCAGCCCGGAGTGCCGCACCGGATGCACTGTCATGGTGGCGGTGGGCACGATGAAGCTGTGCCGCGCGCTGACCGCCAGCGGGATGCCGATGGAGTGCCCGCCGCCCAGCACCAGTGTGGCGCTGGGCTTGGAGATGCTGGCAATCAGCTCTGCCAGCGCAAGGCCGGTCTCCACATCGCCGCCCACCGTGTTCAGCAGCACCAGCAGCCCCTCGATGCGGGGGTCCTCCTGCACCGCCACCAGCTGGGGGATGACGTGCTCGTACTTGGTGGTCTTTTGCCCTTGCGGTGCTTCAGTGTGCCCTTCGATCTGGCCGATGACGGTCAGGCAGTGGATGACATGACCGCCCCGGCTCAGGGTGACCGTGCCCAGATCCTCGATATCCTCTTTTTCCATCCGGTGCTGCTCTGCGGGGGTGTCTTTTGCCGTATCCATGCGCGTTCTCCTTCCGTAGCAGGGTCTTTGTGGGGTCAGTATCCCCCGGCTGCCGGGGAAGTATGCAGGAGCGCGAATACAAAAAACTTTGTGAATTTTTTGCTTTTTTACAAATAGGTATTTGACATTCGCCTTTCATGCTGTATACTTTAAATAATATAACAGGATAAAACGGAACATCTCTCTGCGCGCAAAGAAGCCCCTTGCATGGCGGCAGAAGCTGCAGCGCGTTGGGCAGAAAGGAGAATTTTGCTATGAACACCCCCCAGAAAGCATCGATCCCTGTGATCAAGCGTCTCCCCAAATATTACCGGTATCTGCGCTCCTTGCAGGCCGATGGCATTACCAGCATCTCCTCCCGGGAGCTGGCTTCCCAGATGGGCACCACCGCCTCGCAGGTGCGGCAGGACTTCAACTGCATCGGTGACGTGAACGGACGGCAGGGCATCGGCTACTCGGTGGAGAACCTGCTTTCCATTCTGGAAAGTCTGCTGTTCGGCAACGGCGACCGTCTGCCCACCATTCTGATCGGCTGCGGCCGCTTGGGCAAGGCCGTGAGCCGCTTTATCACTACCGATACCAACGGCTACAAGCTGATCGCTGCCTTTGATGTGGCTGAAAACGAGGTAGGCAAGGAGATCAGCGGTATCCGCATCCGGCACATTGACGAGCTGGAGGCCTTCTGTGAGGAAAACAAGCCCAAGGTGGCGGTGCTCTGCGTCCCCCGCGATGGTGCACAGCAGGTCAGCGGACGGCTGGTGGATCTGGGCATCGAGGGCTTCTGGAACTTCTCCCACTATGACCTGTCGGTGTCGTACCCCAATGTGGTGGTGGAAAACGTCCATCTGGGCGACAGCCTGATGAGCTTGGGCTACCGTCTGCGCAATCAGGAGTGACGGCATGGCAAAATTGTATTTCCGCTACGGTGCCATGAACAGCGGCAAGAGCACGGCGCTGATGCAGGTGGCACACAACTACGAAGAGCAGGGCATGAAGGTGCTCATTTTAAAGCCGCAGGTGGATACCAAGGGCGGCGGGGAGCTGGTGAGCCGTCTGGGCGTGCGCCGCAAGGCAGACCTGCTGATCCCGCCGCAGCTGGACGTGTTCGAAGCCGTGAAGGCGGCAAACGCGGCCTCCGGGCCGCTGGCCTGTGTGCTGTGCGACGAGAGCCAGTTCTTTACCCCGGAGCAGGCCGAACAGTTGTTTATGATCACGGTAGATCTGAACATCCCAGTGATCTGCTACGGTCTGCGGGCAGATTTTTCCCTCAAGGGCTTCCCGGGTTCTACCCGTCTGCTGGAGCTGGCGCACACCATCGAGGAGATGAAGACCATCTGCACCTGCGGGCGCAAGGCCATCTGCAACTGCCGCAAGGTGAACGGACGGTTCGTCTTTGAGGGCGAGCAGGTGGCCATCGATCTGGAAAACGATGTGCAGTACGTGAGCATGTGCCCCCAGTGCTATTTCAAGGCAAAGCGCGCGTTCTACGCCGAAAAAGCTGCTTCGCAGGCTGACTGAAACTTGTATACAAGGCCGCTGTGTCCAACGACACGGCAGCCTTTCTTTTTTATTCCCGGCCCACAGGCGCAGTCCACGCAGCAGCGCAAAATATGTCGCTGTCGGTGCTTTTTCACCCCCCAAAAGGGCGAAGAAGCACCGATTTCCATGTCTGCAGACCGGTGCCGGGGGACTGCCGCAAACAATTGATATATCAGAGTGAACATTTTTTGCACTATTGATATATCAGTTCAAAGGCTCCCGTCCGGGCTTTTTAAGCTGTTGTTCGTCCACAATGTATGCAACGCTTCCACGTTCTAAAACGGAATGTTTACAAAATTATTGCAAAATTCGACGTTCCTCCTATGATGCATCCCAGTTTTCTATGCAAAATAGCGAAGTATACATGTTGCACAGTTTTTCGAGCCAAGTTTATTCATTTCAGCGAAGGCGTCAATTCTTGCGCGGAAACAAGAGCAATATTTGTACGTTTTTTGTTTAGATATCTGCAATTTGCGTCTTTCTTTTTGGTTGTTGTTTTGTTATCATAATTGTATACAACGGGGTATGTGCAGACCCCCGTTCGAGATGATGTTTTCTGTATTTAGGAGGAGAACGAAAATGAGCAAGGCAATTTCTCGTCGTGATTTCATGAAGGTCACCGGCGCTGTGGGCGCTGCCGGCCTTCTGGCTGCCTGCGGCGGCAACTCTGCTGCATCCGGCTCTGCTGCTTCCACCGCTTCTTCCGCTCCCGCTGCTTCTGCAGACGAGAGCCTGGCACTGTCTGACGGCCCTGTTTCCATGACCATCAGCTGGTGGGGCGGCGACAGCCGTCACGAGGCTTACCAGAACGCCATCAAGGAGTTCCAGGCTGAGCACACCAACATCACCATCGAGCCCACCTTCGCCGCATGGTCCGGCTGGGAAGAGAAGATGGCAGCTGCCTTCATCGCTGGCAACGCACAGGATGTGTGCCAGGTGAACTGGAACTGGCTGTACAACTACTCTGCTGATGGCAGCAAGTTCGTGGACCTGAACACCGTGTCCAACTTCCTGGATCTGACCCAGTGGGACAAGGCTGCTATGGATGCCTGCTACGTTGCAAACTCCCAGCAGTGCGTGCCCGTTTCCATGACCGGCCGTATCTTCTTCTGGAACATGACCACCTTTAATAAGGCCGGCATCACCGAAGTTCCCAAGACTCTGGATGACCTGATGGCAGCCGGCAAGGCTTTCCAGGACAAGCTGGGCGCTGACTACTATCCCATGCACCTGGGCGCTTACGACCGTATGATCCTGATGGTGTTCTACCTCGAGTCCAAGTACGGCAAGGACTGGGCAGATCCCGTTACCTCCACCCTGAACTACACCGAGGAGGAGATCGCTGAGGGTCTGGCCTTCATCAAGAGCCTGGTGGACAACCACGTCATGATGAACCTGAAGACCTACTACTCTGCAAACTCTGATACCGCTACCCACCAGTCCAACGAGTGGATCACCGGTAAGATCGCAGGCATCTTCGAGTGGGATTCCGCTGCAAGCAAGTACTCTTCCGCTCTGGACGACAGCAACAAGGACGGCTTCACCGTCGGCGAGGAGATCAAGTTCGGCGACAACAACGGCGGCTTCTCCAAGGTGTCCATGGGTCTGGCTATCACCAAGACCTGCAAGAACGTTGCCGAGGCTGCTACCCTGATCAACTTCCTGCTGAACGAGGAGAAGGGCGCTTCCATCATGGGTTCCGAGTGCGGCATCCCCGCTTCCAAGGCTGGTCTGGGTTACGCTCAGGCTGCCGGCGCTGTCAAGGATCTGGTTGCTGAGGCAAACGCCAAGGTCATGGCTTTCACCACCAACAAGCTGGATCCCCTGTTCGAGAACAACGACCTGAAGGCTTCCGGCACCGGCATCTATCAGGAAGTGTTCGATACCGTTGACTACGACAACAAGAGCGGCGCAGATGTTGTTGACGTTCTGCTGGACGGCATGTCTGCTGTTGGCTACACTGTCTGATCTTCTTTGCTGACCTGAGTCAAATTACATATCAGGGGCATCGTCCACCCGTAGGCCCGATGCCCCTTTTTTCTCAGGTACAGGTTACAATTCTCTGACAAATCTGTTGCCAAAGTGTGACATAAGGTTTGTTGCACTGATTTTCACCAAAGGAGGATTCCCGGATGAAAGAAAGCAAAGCGCCCTCTCTCGGGCGTACCCCGGCCCAGAAGTTTTTTGACAAATGGCAGGGCCTGTTCTACCTGATCCCCTGGATCATCGGCTTCGTCGTCTTCAAGGCCATCCCGTTCGGCCAGTCTCTGTACTACAGCTTTACGGATATGGACTTCTTCAACGGCATCCATCAGTATGGCATCATGAACTATGTGGACGCCTTCTCCACCCCCAAGATCACCAAGGCGCTCATCACCACCTTCAAGTACAGCTTCATCACTGTGCCTCTGAAGCTGGTCTTCGCACTGTTCATCGCCTACATCCTGAACTTCAAGATCGCAGATCG
>OIKS01000131.1_pt1 | contig 13269 bp, 17 predicted proteins | sample 1583761 | NCBI WGS metagenome assembly OIKS01 (sample SAMN02674597, study PRJEB24791) | human gut metagenome, SKBSTL013 | isolation source: stool | host: Homo sapiens | place: USA | reverse complement strand
CACCGGAAAATCAGCCTTCGCCGTGGTTTTCGGCTTTTTGCAAACGGATTTCAGGGGTGTGCAGGGTCGCTTTTTCAAAACAAAGGAGATTACTATGGAATTCTTTAATAGTGCAGTGGATGTTCTGAAGACTCTGGTTGTGGCACTGGGTGCCGGTCTGGGCGTGTGGGGTGCTGTGAACCTCATGGAAGGCTACGGCGGCGATAACCCCTCTGCCAATGCTCATGTACGGTAGAGAAGCACAAAGCAAAACAAAGACAGCCAGCCCTGCCACTATTCCGAAGTCAGGGGAACGCAATAGAAAAATTCATAGCTGTATGCTATACTTAATTAGCATTTGAACATATCAAGCTGACACAGCAATCTCTTTACTTGCCGTTAATGCGCGTCTACCAATAGTCCGCACAAAGCAAGAGTAGCGTAAAGGTATAAAAATTTCAAACTTCTTTGTAACGAAATTCCGATTTCTCCGTCTAACCTATGAAGCTGAAGGAGGTGATGACAAGTATGGACTATGAAAAGCTCTATAAAGCCTACTATTTACAGGTATACTCGTATACTATTTCTCTTGCCAAAAATCGTGAGATAGCAGAGGAAATCACGCAGAACACATTCTATAAGGCTGTTTCTACAACATCACAATTCAAAGGTAAGTCAGATGAATTGACATGGCTCTGCTCCATAGCAAAAAATCTTTACCATGATGAAATGCGAAGCCGTCAGCGAGTAGCTGATGTGAGTGAAATCAATGACTTGCCATCAAATGAAAATGTTGAGAACTCAGTTGCAGATTCTGACATGGCGTTCCGCATACACCTCGTTCTTCACCGTTTGGAAGAACCATACAAAGAAGTCTTTCAGCTTCGCGTATTCGGGGAACTATCTTTTTCACAAATCGCTGCAATTTTTGGAAAAACAGAATCATGGGCGAGAGTTACTTATCATCGTGCAAAGCTAAAAATTCAAGAAAGGATGGATGAAAAGCATGAGTAAACAATGCGATATTGTTCGAGATATTCTTCCGCTGTATGTTGACGGTGCTTGCAGCGAAGCAAGCGCAGAGATGGTAAAAGAGCATTTGAACGCCTGTGCTGACTGTAACGCAATTTATCAGAAATTGCTTTCTCACACGAGCGAAGATGTTCTTCACGAAGAAAGCGAAAGCGTTATTATGCGCCATGAGGCAAAAGAAAAGCAGAGAGGCAGAAAAAAGATAACGATTGCTGTTCTCGTTTCCATCGCTCTTTGTATCATTGCAATTTTTACAGCTCTCTTTCTGTTACCTATAAACATTGCTTATGAGCCTGTCAAAATCGACTTCCCATTTGAGGTTGAAGATGTCGAAAACGTTGAAATGTACCACTATGACGGAGTGCCTGCATCAGCAGAAAAGAAAGTAGTTGTTGCTGAAAATGATATAAAGACCCTGTATGATAAGTTCAAGGGCTTATCCTTAAAAGACAAAACAACTGAGGAAACTGCCGGAGCAGATGTGACCAGCTTTAGATTTAACCTCTCAGATGGAACAAGCTACGATTTGATTTACGCCTGCTATGGAGTTAAAAACGGCGAATTGAAGTCAGAAGCAGGCGGTTTTAAGTATTTCACAAGTGCGGATATCGGCTCTTATTGGAACAATTTGAATACGGAACTTGAGGCAATTCCTATCAATGAGAGTGAATTGCCGTGAGCAGATAGCAAACCCAGCCGAGCCTGTCAACGGTCAAGATGAACGGCGCAAATGCGCCGCCGTTGACAGCCCCGCCCGTCTTTGCTGTTCGGTAATCAAGAGGGCGACAGCACAAGATGCTGCCGCCCTCTGCCATTATTCAGAAAGGGGGATTTTCCATGACCGAACACGAAAAGTATCAAGAACATATCCGGCATACACACGATGCCTTTTGCAAGACTGTTATTCGCCACGCTGCCATAGACGCAGCCCGGAGCATACGGAGCCGCCGCAAGCGGGAAATCTCGCTTGAATATCTGATAGAAGAAAAACACTATCCATTCAGTACCACAGATAAATACTTTGCGGAGCAATCCGGCATGACCAGCTATCCGCTTTTCGTCTGTGGTCAGATGGTGCTTTTGGAAAGTCCAGAGCTTGCCGCAGCCCTGTCCGCACTATCACAGATGGAACAGGAAATCATTTTCTTGTACTACTTCCAACGATTGACGCATAGGGAGATTGGACGGAGATATGGACGGGCTGGCAACACAACCGGGCGGCGTATTCAGATGATTTTACGGCGGCTACGGGCAGAGTTGGAGGGTTTGTCCTATGAGCCAGCTACTTCCCTATGAGACAATCGTTAAGGCAAGCGAGGGCGACCCGGAAGCTGTTGCCGCCGTCCTATCCCATTATGCGGGATATATCCGCTCTTGTGCGAAAATGGACGGACAGATTAACACGGATATGCAGGAGCATATCGTCAGGCAACTGATAGAAAGCCTGTTGAAGTTCCGCTTTGACCGCTAAACAGAAAAGTTGTATAATTAGAGCCTGACAAATTAAACTTCAATGAGGGTAGAGCAAATGGAACAGATTATCAATTATAGAGACATACCCACAGATAAAAGGATTGACATATTAAATGCTCTTGAGCGAATAGGTTTTTTTCCGGCATACGGCGGCGTGAAAACAATGCAGCAAATTATGGAAAAGTCAGTTCCAGGTTCAGGCCCACAATTCTATTTCGTTTTCCGTGAAAATGAGTTGATAGGGTACAATTTTCTCATTGGGGACACTAAGAAATATAAAGCGTTCCCATGGCTTGCTATTAGCAATATGGATGAGCAGAAGTTGACTGTTTGTGAAGAACTGATGAAAATACAAATTGCCTTTTTTGAAGAACTCGGAATGCAAAAGATAGCAGATCATTGCGTTAGGATTATGGAAGATTACAGAAAAGGAATTGGAAAGCAGAAAGAAAGCGATTGCAGATAAATTCCATTTGAAAAACGGCTGACAATTTAATACCGCCGCCCATCACAGCGGCAGATAAGCAGTAAATCTTGAAAAGGTTTACTGCTTTTTTTGCGCCCATTTTCAAAAATCTTTGGCAAACCACACCGCCGGATTGTTGTAGGGAGCAGACAGGGAAAACAAAAAAAATTCCGCTGCGTTTGCCAAAACGCCCCCTTTTCACCGTTGTAGTGGTGAACAGCGGGCAGAACACGCCGCCGCAATCGCTATATTGGTGGAGCAAGCCAGTATATCCGCAAACCAGAGCCGCCGAGGAAAGCGGTAGTTTTTTAGAGCAAGATTCTACCACGGTGCCAAAATCCGCATATCTGCGGTTTTGCCCCCTTTGGTAAATCTTGTTGGGGAGTGCCTTCCCCAAACCCTGCTCATGCGCCCTGTCGGGCGAGAAAGGAGGTCAACGCTTGAAGAAAAAATACAACACACCCCACCGCTGCCATGTGGTCAAAACCCGCATGACCGAGGAAGAATACGCCGACTTTACCGAGCGGCTGAAACACTATGACATGAGCCAAGCCGAATTTATCCGGCAAGCCATTACACGGGCGACCATTCGCCCCATCGTTACCGTTTCCCCGGTCAATGATGAACTGTTGTCCGCCGTTGGCAGGCTGACCGCCGAATACGGAAAAATCGGTGGCAACCTCAATCAGATTGCCCGCGCCCTCAACGAGTACGGCACACCATACAACGCCCTGTCCGTTGAAGTCCGCGCCGCCATTTCTGACCTTGCTGCCTTGAAGTTTGAAGTCCTGCGAAAGGTAGGTGACGCTGTTGGCAACATTCAAACATATCAGCTCTAAAAATGCGGACTATGGCGCAGCCGAGCAGTACCTCACCTTTGAACATGACGAGTTTACCATGAAGCCCACCCTTGATGAAAACGGGCGGCTCATGCTCAGGGAGGACTATCGAATAGCCACGCTGAACTGCGGCGACGAGGATTTTGCCGTTGCCTGTATGCGCTCCAATCTCCGCTATGGGAAGAACCAGAAGCGGGAAGATGTAAAAAGCCACCACTACATTATCAGCTTTGACCCACGGGACGCGGTGGACAACGGTTTGACCGTAGACCGGGCGCAGGCGTTGGGCGAGGAATTTTGCCGGAAGCAGTTTCCCGGACACCAAGCCATTGTCTGCACCCACCCGGACGGACACAACCACAGCGGCAATATCCATGTGCATATCGTTATCAATTCTCTGCGGATAGAGGAAGTTCCGTTCCTGCCTTACATGGACAGACCGGCAGACACCCGCGCCGGGTGCAAACACCGCTGCACAGACGCGGCGATGGAATACTTCAAAGCCGAAGTCATGGAGCTGTGCCACCGGGAAAATCTCTATCAAATCGACCTTTTGCATGGCAGCAAAAACCGCATTACCGAGCGTGAGTATTGGGCGCAGCGGAAAGGGCAGGCAAAGCTGGACAAGGAAGCTGCCGCCTTGCCAGCCGAGGAGCAGCCAGCCAAGCCCACGAAGTTTGAAACAGACAAGGAAAAATTGCGGCAGGCCATACGCACCGCGCTGTCCTCTGCCGCAAGCTATGGCGAGTTCGCCGCCGTTCTCTTGCAACAGGGCGTGACTGTCAAGGAGAGCCGAGGGCGGCTATCCTACCTCACGCCGGACAGGACAAAGCCCATTACCGCCCGCAAGCTGGGAGATGATTTTGACCGCGCTGCCGTTCTTGCCCTTTTGGAACAGAACGCCCACAGAGCCGCCGAGCAGACCGCAACCGTACCCGAATACCCCCGCAACATAAGGGAGCGTTTGCAGGGCAAAAAAGCTGTCCAAACCACCCCGGAAAAGGACGGTATTCAGCGCATGGTTGACCGGGCAGCGAAGCGAGCGGAGGGAAAGGGCGCGGGCTATGACCGCTGGGCGGCAGTCCACAATCTGAAACAAATGGCGGCTACCGTTGCCGCCTACGGGCAGTACGGCTATTCGCCGGAGGAGCTGGACGCAGCCCTTGTATCCGCCAATGCGGATTTACAGGACAGCACCGCCAAGCTGAAAGCCCTGGACGCTGCTATCCGGGAGAAAAAGGAGCTTCAGACACAGGTGCTTGCCTATGCCAAGACCAAGCCTGCCCGTGACGGTCTGAAAGCGCAGAAAACGGAAAAAGCCCGCAGCGCCTACCGGGAACGGCACGAAAGCGATTTTATCATAGCGGACGCAGCCACCCGTTATTTTCGGGCGCATGGCGTTTCCAAGCTGCCAAGCCATAAAGCCCTGCAAGCGGAAATCGAGCAGCTTACCGCCGAAAAGAACGCCCATTACAACGAATACCGGGAGAAAAAAGCCCGTGTCAAGGAGCTGCATACCGTGAAAAGCAATCTTTCTCAAATCCTGCAAGGCGAGAAAGACAGAGAGAAAAAGCACGAACATGAGCGTTAAAAACCGCCCCGAAACGATACCAAAACGGGGATATGCCCTGCACCCTATCCGCAATACTGCCCACCTTTGAAACGGGGCGCACAGCGCAGGAAATCCCCGAAAATGACACCGAGAAACTACATTTTTACCGACCTATCCGCTTATACCAGCGGAAACGGCAGAAAGGAGCGAGAAATGCCACGCATGAGCAAAAAGCGGCGGTTGGAATGGAGCTTTTTCCTCAACCACCGAAACCGTATTACCTACAATGACCTTTGCCGGGGCTGCACACACGGCTGCAAGCAGAGCTTCCGGGCGATTATCGTCCTCTGCCCCCGGTATTTCTCTAAGAGATGGAAACACAGGGAGGACACCGCCAATGGCAGATAACCGCAAATATTACTACCTCAAACTGAAAGAAAACTTCTTCGACAGCGATTCCATTGTGCTGTTGGAGGACATGAAAGACGGGATTTTGTATTCCAATATTCTCTTGAAGCTGTACTTAAAATCGCTGAAAAATGGCGGCAGATTGCAGCTTGACGAGCATATCCCCTATACCGCCCAGATGATAGCCACGCTGACCCGTCACCAAATCGGGACGGTGGAACGGGCATTAGCCATCTTCCAGCAGTTAGGGCTTGTGGAGCAGCTTGACTGCGGGCTGCTTTATATGACCGACATCGAGCTGATGATCGGTCAATCCTCTACCGAAGCGGAACGGAAACGCGCCGCAAGGCTTGAAAATAAGGCACTTTTGCCGCCGCGGACAAATGGCGGACATTTGTCCGACATTCGTCCACCAGAGATAGAGATAAAGAAAGAGATAGATATAGAGTTAGAAAAAGAGGGAGAGTTAAAGGGACAAGCCCTCGCCCGCAGCTATGGCAGATATGAGAATGTATTTCTGACTGATACGGAGCTTTCCGAACTGCAAGCGGAGCTGCCCGAAAAATGGGCGTACTATATTGAGCGGCTTTCCGGCTATATCGCGTCCACGGGCAAGAAATATAAAAACCACGCCGCCACTATCCGCAGATGGGCGGCAGACGATACCGCAAAGGCTGCCCCGAAACAGGGCATACCCGAATACACCTGCAAGGAGGGCGAGAGCTTATGAGTAATCTGTTTACAGAACGAGTTTTGAATATGACGGCTGTTACCCCACAGCCGGAGGACTACACGGGCGAGGACGGACTGCTTTACTGCGGCAAGTGTCACACTCCGAAAGAAGCCTACTTCCCGGAAAAGCAAGCCGCCCTGTTTGGGCGTGACCGCCACCCGGCAGAATGTGACTGCCAGAAAGCCCAGCGTTTGGAGCGTGAAGCCGCCGAACAGCGCAGAAAGCACCTTGACACCGTGGAGGACTTGAAACGCCGGGGATTTACCAATCCTACCATGCAGGAATGGACTTTCGCCAACGACAACGGGAAATGCCCGCAAATGGAGATTGCACACTTCTATGTGGAGCATTGGGAAATCATGCGCGAGGAAAATATCGGCTATCTGCTATGGGGCAAGGTCGGCACAGGAAAAAGCTATTTTGCCGGGTGTATCGCTAATGCCCTCATGGAGCAGGAAGTCGCTGTCCGCATGACGAACTTCTCTGCGATTTTGAATGACCTGACCGCCAGCTTTGAGGGGCGCAACGAGTATATCGAGCGTCTTTGCCGTTTTCCTCTGCTTATCATTGATGATTTTGGAATGGAGCGCGGCACAGAGTACGGTTTAGAACAGGTCTACAATGTGATTGACAGCCGCTACCGCAGCCGCAAGCCCTTAATCGTTACCACCAATCTGACATTGGACAGCCTGCAAAATCCGCTGGACACCGCCCATGCCCGGATTTATGACCGCCTTTTGGAAATGTGCGCCCCTATCCTCTTTACGGGAGAGAACTTCCGCCGTGAAACGGCGCAAGCCAAGCTGAACAGACTAAAAGAATTGATGAAATGAAAGGAGTTGCCTATGGCAGAGAACAAGCAGAACACCACCCCGGAACGCCGCCCGGACTGCGTGACAGAGATCCGCATGGGCAACACCGTCCTTGTCGTTTCCGGCTTTTTCAAAAAAGATACCACCGACACCGCAGCCGATAAGATGATGAAAGTGCTGGAGGCGGAAGCCGCCGCAGGACACAAAGCCCAGCTTTCGCCCTAACGCTACAAGCCGCACAGAAAAATCGTCATTTTACCGGGCGGTAAAGAAGCAGAAGCCGCTATACAGACAGCCGCCCCATGTGGTGAGTATTCCGCGCGAGATTGCGCACCTCAACCGCTCAAATTGAGCATCCATTCCGGCGGGATTGAGCACCCTTGCCGCTGTCGTTGAGCACTGCGGTAAAATGTAGATATGCGTCAGATTTCTGGCGTAAATATCTACAAGGAGGTCACCTGTATGACCAATTACCGTGAGATCCTCAGGCTCCATAGCCTGGGACTCAACAAGACCGAGATCGCGTCAAGCTGCCGCTGCGCTCGGAACACTGTGGCAGCAACCCTGCAACGGGCGGCGAACTGCGGCCTGCAATGGCCGCTGCCGGAGAAAATGTCGGATAAGCAGCTCTCAGAGCGGCTGTTTCCGTCCAGCACCTCAAAGCCTGTCTACAAGATGCCGGACTATGCCTCTGTCCACAAGGAACTCCAGCGCAGCGGTGTTACGCTGAACCTGCTGTGGCTGGAATACTGCGACCAGTGCCGGGCGGCGGGCGAGATCCCATACCAGTCCACCCAGTTCAACAAGTACTATGCTGACTATCTGGCAAAGGTCAACGCTACCATGCACCTGAACCACAAGCCTGGTGAGGTTATGCAGGTGGACTGGGCCGGCGATACTGCCGCTGTTATTGACACAGACACCGGTGAAATTATCCCGGCCTATGTGTTCGTGGCAACCTTGCCGTACAGTGGCTACAGCTATGTAGAAGCCTTTTTCTCCATGAACCAGGAGTCGTGGACCACTGCCCATGTGAATGCCTACAAATACTTCGGCGGTGTCACCCGGATCATCCAGTGCGACAACCTGAAAACCGGCGTGCAAAAGCATGGGAAGGATGAGGTCGTTCTCAACAAATCGTACCAGGAGCTGGCAGAGCATTACGGCACGGCAATTCTGCCTGCCAGAGTCCGCACTCCCAAGGATAAAGCTGCTGTTGAGGGTACCGTCGGTATCATCTCTACCTTCATACTGGCCGCTCTGCGGAACCGCCAGTTTTTGTCTCTATTGGAACTGAACAAGGCGATTTGGGACCGTCTGGAGACGTTCAACCACAAACCTTTCCAGAAAAGGGAGGGTAGCCGGGCCAGCAGCTTTGCGGAAGAAAGGCCCTTTCTGCGCCCTTTGCCGCCCAGACCTTTTGAATTGGCCACCTGGAAAGTGGCAACGGTGGGACCAAATTACCACATTTCTGTGGAGCGTATGAATTATTCTGTTCCCTTTGAATACATCAAGCAGAAGGTAGATGTCCGGCTCACCAAAGCCACGGTAGAGGTTTTCTACGGTGGAAACCGAATCTGTTCCCATCCCAGGCTGTACGGACGGTTTAACCAGTACAGTACGATCCAGGAGCATATGCCGCCAGAGCACCAGAAGTATGTCCAGTGGAATGGTGAACGGTTCATTCACTGGGCCGGTAAAGTCGGCAGCAACACGCAGGTCGCTGTCCAAGCCATTCTCAGCGGCTACAAAGTAGAGCAGCAGGGCTACAAGTCTTGCATGGGTCTGCTGAAGCTGGCAGACAAATACACCCCGGAACGGCTGGAGAATGCCTGCAAACGGGCATTGGAATACACCCCCCGCCCTTCTCTCAAGAATATCCAGGCTATTCTGGCATCTGGCCAGGATAAAGCCATCCCTGAGCAGAGTGCGGCTACTGCGTCCTCATCCCGGTACGGATTCACCCGTGGAGCTGCGTATTACGGAAGGGGGAACAAGTGATGCTGACTGAAACAACGGTATCCAAGCTGCGTGAAATGCGGCTGAGCGTTATGGCCAACGCGCTGAAGGACCAATTTGCCGATCCGCAGTTCCAAAGCATGGCCTTTGAGGACCGGCTCGGTCTTTTGGTGGATGCGGAATGGAATGCCCGAAAGAATAACCATCTGAACAAGCTGATCCGGCAGGCAACCTTCTCGGATCCGGGAGCTTGTCTGGAGAATGTGGAGTATCTGCCCGACAGAGGTCTGAAACAGGAGGAACTGCTGCGGTTCGGCACCTGCAACTACATCCAGGAGCACCACAACATCATCCTGTTGGGTGCCACCGGCAGCGGCAAAACCTATCTCGCCTGCGCTCTGGGCATGGCTGCCGCAAGGCGGTTTTATGCGGTGAAGTACATCCGGCTCCCGGATCTGCTGGTAGAGTTCCAAATTGCCAGGGGTAACGGCACCATCCGCAAGTTCATGGCCCAGTACAGGAAGTATGCTCTGCTCATTATTGACGAATGGCTTCTGTACCCTTTGAAAGAAACGGAAGCCAGGGACTTATTGGAAATCGTGGAGTCCCGGTACAAGCGAAACTCCACGATCTTCTGTTCCCAGTTTGACATTCCGGGCTGGCCGGAAAAGCTGTCTGACCCACTGCTGGCTGATGCCATCTGCGACCGAATCGTCCACGACGCCTACACCATAGTCATTGGCGGCAAGGAATCCATGCGCAAGCGGAAGGGGCTGCAAGACATCTGACTCCGACCGTATTTATGATACCTTGACACCTTTGTGCTGTCCATATTCAACCTGAGCGGTGGGACTGCTCAATCCGGGCGGTCCCATTGCTCAATTCAAGCGGAACCGCTGCTCAATTTCGCCGGTCGAGCTGATTTTGCAGAGCGGTGTACGCAGGTGTGCTCCTTTTCCCACTCCAGGAGTTTATCGAACAAGTCTTCTTCGTGGCTCCGGACAATGAGCTCACGCACCAAATCGCGCCAGACATCGTTCCTGATGTCTCCAAGATCCGTCTGGATACCATTGCGGTACCCGTACTTCTTATCTCTCCCAGAACCAGAAAGAAGAATCGATTGACCAGTGCTGAAATGTGCGTGTAGATCTTTATGCGTGAGTTGATCTCTGTTAGGAACTGCCGATAGTGAGTCAATAATCGTGCGCGGATACATAGACATACCTCCATTCTGGTAAGTCTTACGGATTAACGGTCGAAAATGCAACAAATCGATCATAATGAGCAAAAAAGGAAAACCGCGCCACACTGTTGTCGCCGTTCTGTGATATAATCGAACTATGTCGAATAATCAATTCCCTTTGGATCAGCCGCATCCGACCATCATCAAGAAACGACCGGATTGACAATGCACATATTATGTAGTATTATTGTAGTGCAAAGGAGGCTTGAACATGGATTCCAACATGACTTTTCGCATTGATTCTGAAGTGAAAGCGCAAATGGCAGCCATCTGTGATGCACTGGGCATGTCAACTTCTACTGCCTTTAATATTTTTGCCAATGCCTTTGTTCGAGCAAAAGGCATGCCTTTTGCTGTCACGATTCAGGAGCCTGTAACAGCTGTGAGCCGCGAAAAAATGCTGGCGGACACCGATCAACTATTGAGCGAGTTCGCTTCTGACTATAAGAGGATGGCAGAATGATTTGGGTTACAGCAGAAGATGTCGTAGCGATTCATAGCCGTATCATTCAAGTTTCTGGTGGCATTGATGGTCTGCGTGATCGTGCTGGATTAGAAGCGGCTATTGCCGCACCCCTTCAATCATTTGGAGGAGAAGATCTTTTTCCAACTGACATAGAGAAAATCGCTCGTATTGGGTTTGGGTTAGCGTCCAATCACGCATTTATCGATGGCAATAAGCGAATTGGCGCCATGGTCACGCAACTGCTACTCAAATGGAATGGATATCAGTTCCAATTGGAGCAGAATGAGCTGGCCGATATGTTCATTGGTATCGCGGATGGCACAAAGGACGAAACGGAGCTTCGGTATTGGATCAACGGTAACCGTCAAAGCTAACGGCGTATAAAAGGCCGCCATCTCAAGGAGCCGTTCGCTCACTGAGATGGCGGTCATCTATTTTTGCGGCATATAGCATTCTTCCGGGCTCTCGCGGGAAGCAGCTTTTCGGCCCATGCCTCATCTGTTTCGCTTAGACCCGGCGCATTTTGCAGGAGCCAGAGCAGATAGCGGTACGGATCTAAACCGTTCTCCTTCGCCGTTTCAATCAGACTGTAGATCACACTGCTGGCCTGAGCACCACCAGGGGTATTGGCGAAGAGCCAGTTTTTGCGGCCCATCACAAAGGGCTTAATACTGCGCTCGGCACGGTTGTTGCTCAGTTCCAGACGGCCATCCTCCAGATACCTTGTCAGGTACGGCCACTGCTCCAGCAGGTAGTGAATGGCCCTGCCCATCGCGGATTTCGGCGCTGTTTTCACCTGCATCTCATTTGCCCATGACAATAATGCGTCTAAAACAGGTTTTTCCTGTTCCAGCCGCTTCTCATACCGTTCTTCCGGCGTCAGTTCCGCAAAAGCTTCCTCCAGCTTGAATAGCCGGGAGCAATAGCATTCGCCAATCGCTGCCGGAGAGTCCTTCTGCTTTTCCTTTGGCAGCGTTTGCAGCGCCTCATCAAATTTTCGCCGTGCGTGTGCCCAGCACCCAACCACACGGATATTCTCCGGCAGCTTGTGGTAGCCCTGGTATCCATCCGTGTGCAGCCAGCCGGAAAAGCCCTTCAGAAAGTTCTCTGCATGCTCCGCTTTCCGTGTGGACTGGTACTCATACAGGACAATGGCCTGCTCCGCACAGCCGCTGGTCCGGTACAGCCACATATAGGACTTGCTGGCGGAGGAACGCCCCGGTTCCTTCAGCACCTGCAAGGTCGTTTCGTCGGCGTGCAGCACCGACTCCTTACGAAGCTGCTCGCACAGCGTATCGTAGACTGGCCGCAGCCACTTCTCCGAAGTGTTCAGCAGCCAGTTGGCCATGGTCTGCCGGGACAGCTTCAGGCCTTGGCGCTCAAATTCCTGCTGCAACCGGTACAGTGGGGAGTACATGACAAATTTCTGTGTCATGATGTGAGCCACTGCCTCCGCGGAGGCAAAACTGCCGGGCAACAGCGCAGGTTCCTTCGCCGCCTTCACAATGTTGGCTTCACCGGTCTCTTGCTCACAGTTCTTGCAGGCGTAAGTGTAGTACACGTCCTCACGCACCCAGAACTCTGCCGGCTTCATCATTAAGCTGCGGCGGACTTCCTTGCCGATCTCTACCATCTCGCTGCCGCAGGCAGAGCAGATCCGTTCGTTCTCCGGCAGACGGTGCTCCACCACCTCAGTAGGGATTCCCTCGGGGATGTTTTCGAGTGTTTACTGGTGCTTCTTGTGCCGATTGCGAGAGGCTGCGGGAGCAGGCTGTTCCTCAGCTTCCTCCTGCGCGCAGGCTTCCGCTTCGTTGAACAGAAAGCTCAACTGTTCCATCGCATCCTCGGAAATCTTCTCGGAGGATGCCCCGAACTGCTTATGCCGGGCAAGGCGCAACGCCTCCATGACAACAGAAACCTGCTGCTCCAATTCGGCGATGCGCTCGTCCTGAGACACCAATCTGGCATTCTTCTCTTCATATTCCGCCCGGGAACTGGTGACCGTTTCCGGGTTACTTATCTGGAAATCATTCATACTTTTCACGTGCTTATTATACCATATTTCACCAGAAAGGTACAGTAAAACACGAAATTTCTCAAACAAATTCCAACCCTTTTACGGGCCTGTGCGCCTTAGGCTGATCCACGCTATTTGAAACTGCCGGATTCCAGCCGCTTGTAAAGCAGCACGAAGCCGTTCCCCTTCCCAGTACAGTGCCTTGATCCGATCCCGCCGTCTGCCGCAAAACAGGAACAGGGTGTTGGTGAAGGGATCCAGGTCAAACTGCTGCCGAACCATGGCAGCCA
>OIKS01000130.1_pt1 | contig 13287 bp, 8 predicted proteins | sample 1583761 | NCBI WGS metagenome assembly OIKS01 (sample SAMN02674597, study PRJEB24791) | human gut metagenome, SKBSTL013 | isolation source: stool | host: Homo sapiens | place: USA | reverse complement strand
CCTTGTATTTACCAGTGAAATCGGATATACTAAAGAATAGTCAATCTTTGAAAAATTTGATATTTATAAGAACAAAAACCAAGGAGAAAAAGAATGAGTATATATGATTTGAATGCATATGAAGTGCTCCAGACAGAAGATTTATCTGATCTGAAGTCAAAGGGGACACTTCTGAAGCATAAGAAAAGCGGAGCACGAGTGCTTCTTATGGAAAATGATGATGAGAACAAGGTGTTTACAATTGGATTCCGTACACCACCGTCAGACAGTACAGGAGTTCCACACATTATGGAACATTCTGTTCTGTGCGGATCGAAAGAATTCCCGGTGAAGGATCCGTTTGTTGAGCTTGTGAAAGGTTCTCTGAATACATTTTTGAATGCGATGACTTATCCGGACAAGACAGTATATCCGGTGGCAAGCTGCAATGACAAGGATTTTCAGAACCTGATGCATGTTTATATGGATGCAGTATTTTATCCAAATATTTATCAGAATGACAAGACATTCCGCCAGGAAGGTTGGAGCTATAAGCTGGATAATCCAGATGGAGAGTTGACAATCAGCGGTGTTGTATACAACGAGATGAAAGGAGCATTCTCTTCTCCGGAAGGCGTACTTGACCGCGTGGTTCTGAACTCTCTGTTCCCGGATAATACGTATTCCGTAGAGTCCGGTGGAGACCCGGAGGTGATTCCGGAACTTACTTATGAGCAATTTTTAGATTTTCATAGAAAGTATTATCATCCATCTAACAGCTATATTTATCTGTATGGTGATATGAATATGGAAGAGAAATTAAGATGGCTTGATGAGAAGTATTTGTCAGATTTTGAGAATGAACCGGTGGATTCAGAGATTCATCTGCAGAAGCCATTTACAGAGATGAAGGAAGTCGTTCAGGAGTATTCCATCGCAAGTGAAGAGAGTGAGGAGGATAACACCTATCTTTCTTATAATAAAGTGATCGGTACTACACTGGATGAGAAACTGTATCTGGCATTTGAGATTCTGGATTACGCACTTCTGTCCGCACCGGGCGCACCGCTGAAGAAAGCGCTTCTGGATGCAGGGGTCGGCAAGGATATCTCAGGATCTTATGACAACGGAGTTTATCAGCCGATCTTCTCTGTGATTTCTAAGAATGCGAATGTAGAGCAGAAGGAAGAATTCGTTCGTGTAATTGAAGATACATTGAAAGATATTGTGAAAAATGGAATCAATAAGAAAGCACTTCGCGCAGGAATCAACTATCATGAATTCCGTTTCCGCGAGGCTGATTTCGGAAATTATCCGCGTGGACTGATGTATGGACTGCAGTTGTTTGATAGCTGGCTGTATGATGAGACGAAACCATTTATCCACATGCAGGCAATTCCGACATTTGAATTCTTGAAGGAACAGGTGGAGACAGGATACTTTGAAGAACTAATCCAGAAATATCTCCTGGATAATACACATGGTTCTATCGTGATTATTAAGCCGGAGCGTGGACGTACTGCAAGAATGGATAAGGAACTTGCAGATAAGCTTCAGGCATACAAAGACAGTTTGTCAAAAGAAGAAATCGATGCACTTGTGAAAGCAACGAAAGAGTTGGAAGAATATCAGGAAGAAGAGTCGGCACCGGAAGATCTAGCGAAGATTCCTGTACTCGGACGCGAAGATATTTCCAGAGAGATTGCACCGATTTATAATAAAGAGCTTGAGACAAGCGGAGTGAAGCTGGTACACCATGAAGTTGAGACGAATGGAATTGGATACACAGCGCTTTTGTTTGACCTGTCCGGTATTCCGGAAGAGAAACTTCCATATATCAGCATTCTGCAGAGTGTGCTTGGAATTATTAATACAAAGAATTATGAATACAGTGAATTATTTAATGAGATCAATGTACACACAGGAGGAATCGGAACTTCTCTTGAGCTTTACACAGACGTAACAAAGGTAAAGGAGAAAGAATTCCGTGCAACATTTGAAATCAAAGGTAAAGCACTGTATCCGAAGATGAATGTTCTGTTTTCTATGATGCGTGAGATTTTGATGGAATCTGATCTTGGGGATGAGAAGCGTCTGAAAGAAATCTTAGCAATGTTGAAATCCAGACTGCAGATGTCCTTCCTGTCATCCGGACATACGACAGCAGCCCTTCGCTCTCTGTCTTATACTTCACCGATGGCAAAGTTCAAAGATGATACAGATGGAATCGGTTACTATGAGGTTGTAAAAGAACTGGAGGAAAACTTTGAAGAGAAGAAGGCTGAGCTGATTGCAAACTTAAGACAGATTGCACAGCAGATCTTCCGTAAGGATAATCTGATCATCAGTTATACTTCATCAGCGGATGGTCTTGCACCGATGGAAGAAGCATTTGCAAAGATTGCAGACACACTTCATACAGAGGAAAAAGAAGCAGAGACACTGTGTGAAATTCATTGTGTGAAACGCAACGAGGGATTCAAGACATCTTCTAAAGTTCAGTACGTTGCAAGAACAGGTAATTTTATCGACCGTGGTGTTGAATATACAGGAGCACTTCAGATTCTGAAAGTCATCTTGAGCTATGATTATCTGTGGCAGAATGTCCGTGTGAAGGGCGGAGCTTACGGATGCATGAGCAGCTTCAATCGTATTGGAGAGGGATATCTGGTATCTTACCGTGACCCGAATCTAGAGAAGACAATGGAAATCTACGAAGGAGTTGTGGATTATCTGAAGAACTTCAATGTAGATGACAGAGACATGAACAAGTTTATTATCGGAACGATCAGTAATATCGACCGTCCGATGAATCCGGCAGCAAAGGGAAGCAGATCAATGAATCTTTATATGAACCATGTATCTGCTGAGATGATCAGGGAAGAGAGAGATCAGATCCTTGATGCACAGCAGTCAGACATCCGTGCACTTGCCGATGTACTTCAAGCATTACTTGATGCACATGAACTTTGCGTGATCGGAAGTGAAGAGAAGATTGAGGAGCAGAAAGAGATGTTCCTTGAAATAAAGACACTTTAAGATGGAAAAAGAAAGGAAAAAGTATGCAGGAGAATTTTAAATCAGGATTTGTCACACTGATTGGAAGACCAAATGTTGGAAAATCTACTTTGATGAATCGTCTGATCGGACAGAAGATTGCAATCACATCAAATAAACCACAGACAACAAGAAACCGTATCCAGACTGTTCTGACAACAGAGGAAGGTCAGATTGTGTTCGTAGATACACCGGGAATTCACAAAGCAAAGAATAAACTTGGTGAGTATATGGTGAATATTGCAGAACGTTCTTTGAATGAAGTGGATGTTGTACTTTGGCTTGTAGAGCCATCTACATTTATCGGTGCAGGTGAGAAGCATATCATCGAGCAGTTAAAGAAGGTAAAGACACCGGTTATTCTTGTTATCAATAAAGTTGATATGGTGAAGAAGGAAGAGGTTCTTACTTTTATTGATGCATATCGCAAGGAATGTGATTTTGCAGAAATCGTTCCGGTATCTGCAAGAAGAGGCGATAATACGGATGAGCTTGTAAATGTAATTATGAAATATCTTCCATACGGACCGCAGTTCTATGATGAAGATACAATCACAGACCAGCCGGAGCGCCAGATCGTGGCAGAGATTATCCGCGAGAAAGCATTGCACAGCTTGAATGAGGAGATCCCTCATGGAATCGCAGTAGCAATCGATCAGATGAAGATGAACCACAAAGTGTGTCATATTGATGCTACAATCATCTGCGAGAGAGATTCCCATAAAGGGATCATCATCGGAAAGCAGGGAAGTATGCTGAAAAAAATCGGAAGTACTGCAAGATTTGAGATCGAGCGTCTGCTGGATTGCAAAGTAAATTTGAAGCTGTGGGTGAAGGTTCAGAAGAACTGGAGAGACAGCGATTATATGATGAAAAATTTTGGATACAGGGAAGACGAGATGTAAGCCCTGAGATGCATTTGCGGTAAATTCTGAAGATATTCTAAAGAAAAAAGTGCTGTTCCTTAAAGAATGGCACTTTTTTCTTTAATAAATGCCAAAGCCTATTGTTATTATGAAAAAGTGGGATAAAATGATGTAAGTACATAGCAATGGAGCAATCTGGTTACATCATAAAATGGGAAAAGAATGGAGAAAACAAGAAGTGAGACAAAGGACAGGGAATTTGGACAGAAAGAGAATAATAGAAATCTTACTCCCACCGGTAATTACTTTTCTGGTGAATTCAGCTGTCTACTGGGGAGCACCGAGATTGGCGGATACAGGTGAGTGTCATAACCTGTCACTTGCATTAGATACAAAGATCCCATTGATCCCGGTATTTATTCTTGTTTATTTTGGATGTTACATTTTCTGGGTGATTAATTATCTGCTTGTATCATTGCGGGAGGAAGAGATAAAATACAGATTCTTTACGGCTGATTTGTATGCAAGAATCATTTGTTTTCTGTTTTTTGTGTTTTATCCGACAACAAATGTAAGACCAGAACTTGTAGGAAACGGAATTTTTGTTCAGGGCATGCGTTTTTTATATCAGATTGATAAACCGGTGAATTTATTTCCATCAATCCATTGTATGGCAAGCTGGTTCTGTTGTATTGGAATCAGGAGAGATAAAAAAATACCGGTGTGGTATAAGATCGTATCTGTAATGATCGCGGTGTTGGTCTTTGTTTCTACGCTTGTAACAAAACAGCATGTAATTGTGGATGTGATCGGTGGAGTTGCGGTAGCGGAGCTGACCTGGTTTGTGAGCTGCCGGACAAACGGATGGAAAATTTACAGAAATCTGGTTCATAAAGCAGGAGGAGAAAATGGAAAATAAAAAGAAAATGATATTTAATGTACTTTTTCTCTTTCTTGTCTTTGCGGCAACACTCTATGGAGTGTTCCATGGAGAGGATTTAAGCGAGATTGCAGAAATTCTGAAAACAGTGAATTCATACTGGTTGCTTCCGGGTGTTGCCTGTGTGATTATCTTTATCTGGGGAGAGTCAATTATTATATTTTATATGATGCATACGCTTGGTATTCATCTAAAGAAATGGAAATGTTTCTTGTTTTCCTCTGTAGGATTCTTTTTCAGCTGTATCACACCATCCGCAACAGGAGGACAGCCGGCGCAGATTTATTATATGAAGAAAGAGAAAATTCCAATCCCGGTATCAACACTTGTGCTGATGATTGTCACGATTACATATAAGATGGTTCTCGTTGTGATCGGCCTTGGACTTATGATCTTCGGCAGGGGATTCATCAGAACACATATGTATGAGATCCGTCATATTTTTTATCTTGGAACAGGTTTAAATGTGTTTTGTGTGGCTTCTATGCTGCTCCTTGTATTTCATCCGGTGCTTGCGCGTTCTATTCTTGTAAAAGGGATGGAACTGCTGGAAAAAATGCATCTGATGCGATATAAAAGTACAAGAATTGAGAAACTGAATGCATCGATGGATCAGTATCATACAACAGCGGTTTATCTGAAAGATCATATAATGGTACTGGTCAATGTATTTGCAATCACATTATTTCAGAGGTTCGCACTGTTTACAGCAACCTGGTTTGTATATAAGGCATTTGGACTGTCCGGAACGAATGCATTCGTGATCATTCTTCTGCAGTCTGTGATTTCAGTTTCTGTGGATATGCTGCCACTGCCGGGGGGGATGGGAATCAGTGAAAAACTGTTTTCGATGATTTTTGAACCAGTTTTTGGAAGTGCACTTTTGATCCCGGGAATGATCTTAAGCAGAGGACTTGGATATTATACAGAATTATTGATCAGTGCAATTTTTACGATCGTGGCGAATTTTACAATAGGAAGAAACTTAAGGAAGAAAGCATAAATAAATGGAGAGTTATTCTGAAAAGAATAAAAACAAGGGGGAAATAAAATGTTAGGTGTTTATGATTACACAGTTATACTTACATATATCAGTCTGTGGATTTCGATTGGTGGGATGATGCTGTCATTGAATGGACATCTGGATCTTGCAGTATTGTGTCTTGCACTGTCCGGTCTGTGTGATATGTTTGATGGGAAGATTGCAAGAACAAAGAAGGATAGAACAGAAATAGAGAAACGTTTTGGAATCCAGATTGATTCCCTGTGTGACATTGTCTGTTTTGGAGTTGGACCGGCGATCATCTGTTATTGTATGGGAATGAATGGGATTGTCGGTGTTCTTATTCTTATGTTTTATGTATTGGCAGGATTGATCCGTCTGGCATGGTTTAATGTAACAGAAGAGTCCAGGCAGGATGAGACAACAGAGAACAGAAAGTGTTATCAGGGATTGCCGATCACATCCATGTCGATCGCATTACCGATTCTTGTTGTGCTTCGCCCATTTTTGCACTGTGATTTCAGAATTGCACTGCATGCGATGGTTCTTCTTGTAGGACTTCTGTTTGTTATGGATTTCAAATTAAAAAAGCCGGGGAATAAGACACTTTCTGCATTAGTCGGAGTAGTAGCGGTTGCAGTAGTCTGGACATTGAGACGAAGATTCATGTAAGAGGAGAGATTATGATTTATGCAGACAGAAACGGAAACAGGATGGAGAAAACAACAGGGCAGGACAGATTCCTGGAATATATCTATGGACATACACTGACAAGAATGATGCTGAAACCATTGCTTGGTTCCAGGGTATCCCGACTTGGCGGAAAAGTGCTGGACAGTAGAGTGTCCAGGCTGTTGATTCCATCGTTTGTCAGAAAGAATCAGATTGATCTGTCAATCTATGATAAGAATCATTATTCTTCTTATAATGACTTTTTTACGCGTAAGATTTTAGCAGAGGAACGTCCGATTGACGGAAGAAAAGAAGTACTGATCAGTCCTTGTGACGGGAAAGTGACAGTTTGTCCGATTCAAAGGGATGGACTTTTTCTTATCAAACAGACACAGTATACAGTCCGTAGTCTTCTGAAGGATGAAAAGCTTGCGAAACGCTATGAAGGTGGAACAGCTTATATAATCCGTCTCACGGTAGATGACTACCACAGATATTGTTATGTGACAGATGGTGTGAAATCTGCACAGCGAAAGATCAGAGGAGTATTCCATACAGTAAATCCGGTGGCAAATGACTATGCTCCGATTTACAAGATGAATACAAGGGAATATTGTCTTGTACAGACAGAAGAACTGGGAACCGTTTTGCAGATGGAAGTCGGTGCTCTTATGGTTGGACGGATTAAGAATCATAAGAAGAAAGTATCTGTTGTACACCGGGGAGAAGAAAAAGGAATGTTCGAGTTTGGCGGGTCTACAGTCGTTCTTTTGACAGAGCCGGGAAAAGTGCAGACGGATGAAGATCTAGTGAGAAACAGTGCGACCGGTGCAGAGACATTGATAAAGATGGGGGAGAAAATTGGTGAAAAATGTCAGAAAGAACCGTTTTCGGGCGAGAACTGAGGATTTTCTATAGCTTTCTAAAATAAAGTGTGCTAAAATGGCTGTGTTTGTTAAAGAAACATAGCCATTTTGTGCAAATATGGAGATAAGACAGAGAGAAGGAGGAAAATTCAGGTGAAAAAGAGAAGAATACTTGCAGTTCTTTTGATTGTTGCACTTGCAGTTGCTTCTTTTTCCGGTTGTGGAAAGAAGAAAGAAAAGGAAGAGCCAAAGAAAGAGACAAAGCAGGTAGTGCAAGAGGAAGAAGAGCCGGAAGAAGTAGAAGAAGAGCCGGAAGTTAATCAGGAGACATTTGCTATTTTTGGAGTTGACTCCAGGGAAAATAATCTTGGTAAGGGAACAAGATCAGACTCCCTGATGGTGGTAAATGTAGATAATACAAATAAAAAAGTGTATATTGCTTCTGTCTATAGAGATTGTTATGTACAGATTGAAGGTCATGGTCTGGATAAGATCACTCATGCACACTCTTTCGGAGGACCGGAGCTTGCAATGGATACATTAAATACAAACTTTGATCTGGATATTCAGAAATATATTACAGTTAACTTTATGAATGTTGCAGAACTGGTTGATGATATGGGTGGAATCGAGCAGGACATTACAGAAGAAGAAACAAAGTATATCAATGGTTATATTGATGAGCTTAATGGAATCAGGGGAACATCTTCTGCACACATTACAGAAGCAGGTACTTATACATTAGACGGAACACAGGCGGTTGCATTTAGCCGTATCCGTTATACAGAAGGAGGAGATTATAAGAGAAGTGAAAGACAGAGAACAGTTCTCTTTAAGATTTTCTCAAAAGCACAGGAGCTTGACAAAGCGAAAAAGATCGATATTGCCAAGAGCATGCTTGATAAAATTAATACAAACTATTTAGAGAGCGAAGTACTTCGTCTTTTAAGTAAAATCACAGAATACAAGGTGGAAGCAATGGATGCATTTCCAAAGGTATTCTATTCCGGTAAGATTGATGGTGTGTTCTATGAAGTTCCGGTTACACTGAATGACATGAGTACACAGATGCATACATTTTTGTATCCGACAGAAACGTACACACCTTCTGAGACAGTTCAGTCGATCAGTGCTCAGGAAAGCGCAGTAGCGCCGACAGCGAATAATGATTTTACACAGCAGTAAGAGCTGGAGTTAAACTGATTTTTGAAAAGAGTTGTGAGAAATAGAGGATAATCTCGTTTTTTACAGCTCTTTTTTTGTATATGAAAAACGTCTACTCGGGTTGCAATTACTTTCAATTTTATAAAATGTGTGTTATCCTAGCATTGAATGCTACTTGAACGTTTAACTAAGACAAGAAAAAGGTAGATAAGGGGTAAGAAATGAAATACGAGAAGATGAATAATCTCTTCCTGCGTCAGTCCTATCTGGATTCCTGGGAAGATTATGAAAGAAGTTTAAAGAAAAAAAGCTTTATCAAATGGGATTATATTATATTGACAGCATCAAATGAAGCACAGGCAACGGCTTATCGGAATCAGATCGAGAACCGTCTGGAAAAAGGTCTTCTTCCGGAGGAGACAACGTATGCGGTTCTTCCGGATCCGGAGGGAAAACGTGTGGGATCCGGAGGAGCTACATTTCAGGTGATGCGTTATATTGCAGAACAGGAACCGGAGAGAGAGAATCCTTTTAAGAATCGTAGAATTCTTGTGATTCATTCAGGTGGTGACAGCAAGAGAGTGCCGCAGTATTCTGCAATCGGCAAGCTTTTCTCACCGGTTCCAAGAGAATTGCCGGATGGAAGAAGTTCCACTTTATTTGATGAGTTTATTGTAGGGATGTCAGGGGTTCCATCCAGGATTCAGGAAGGAATGCTTGTTTTGTCAGGGGATGTATTACTCCTGTTTAATCCGCTTCAGATTGATGCGCAGTTTGACGGAGCGGCAGCAATTTCTATTAAAGAGCCGGTAGCTACAGGAAAAAATCATGGCGTATTTCTGAACGACGGACATGATTATGTAAAGTGTTTTCTTCATAAACAGACGGAAGAGCGTCTGCGAGAGATGGGAGCCGTTAATAAAGCGGGAAATGTAGACCTTGATACAGGTGCGGTATTGTTTGGCAGCGCACTGTTGCAGGCACTGTTCCGTCTGATTTCAACAGGGGGCAAAGTAGACGAGAAGAAATTCAGGCAGTTTTGTAATGAAGAAGCAAGGATCAGCTTTTATGGAGACTTTTTATATCCGCTTGCAAATGATTCTACATTAGAAGATTTCTATAAAGAGGCAGCAGAAGGACAGCTCAATGAAGCACTGCATGAATGCAGGACACAGATCTGGAATGCGATCCATCATTTCTCAATGAAGCTGTTGTGTCTGTCACCGGCGGAATTTATTCATTTCGGAACAACAAGGGAATTGAGAAGTCTTGTAACAAAAGATGTGCAGGATTACGAGTTCCTGGATTGGAAGATGCAGGTGAATTCAGCGGTGCAAAAAGAAGGATTTGCAGCGCATAATGCTTATGTAGGAAGCCGTGCGAAGATAGGAAAAGAAGCATATCTGGAGAATTGTTATATTCTTGGTAATTCTGAGGTCGGCGACGGAACCGTTCTTTCCCATGTGCGCGTTATGGACCGGAAGATTCCGGAACAGATTGTTATGCACGGAATTGAACTGACAGGTGGGAAAAAAGTAATCAGGATTTATGGTGTACCAGATAATCCGAAAGGAAAATATCCGGGAGAGGTTTCATTTCTCGGCACGACATTGAATCAGTTTATGGCTCAGAATAAAGTGACGAAAGAAGAACTCTGGAAAGGAGAAGAGACCTATCTGTGGTTTGCAGATCTTTATCCGGTGTGTGATGACTGGGAAGATGCACTTGATATGGCTGAAATCATTTACAAGATGGCACATGGTACTGCAACAAAAGAAGAGATTTCCAGATGGCGTGAGACTGAACGCATGAGCCTCTATTCCAGTTTTAATGCAGCAGATATTGAGGCATCCTGTGATCAGGAGAGGTTTCTTGAAAACCGTATTCTTGCAAGGTGTTTCATCAGAAAACTGGAGCAGGGAATGTATTATGCGGATGCACTCAAGATATTTGGAAAGCGTGGAATATCGAAAGAAATCTTTAAGTTACTGATGGAAGATGCGGCAGAAGCAGATTTCTCATTGAAGATTCGAATCTATCATGCAGTCTCCTGTTATATGAAAAAGACAAGAACGATTTATGATGATCTGCATTATGATGCACTTGAGAATGACTGTTTTGGAACAATCCAGGAGGTAATTTATGAAGAAGCAGAGAAGAAACTTCCGGATAGTGCAGGATATAGAATTGTAAAAGATCAGGTTGATATCGCCCTTCCGGTTCGCGTGAACTGGGGCGGAGGCTGGACGGATACACCACCACATTGTAATGAAAAGGGTGGAGTAGTTCTTAATGCTGCAATGAAATTAAGAGGAATTTATCCGGTACAGATCACGGTGAAGAGATTAGATGAGCTTCATGTGGAATTTGAAAGTAAGGATATCGGAGTCTATACAACTGTAGACAGTGCAGCTGAGATCCAGGATTGTCATAATCCATATGATTCATTTGCACTGCATAAAGCAGCTTTGATCGCCTGTGGAATTATCCCGGTCAAGGAAGAAGCAGATCTTCAGGAGATTTTAAAGCGGATGGGAGGAGGAATCTATCTTTCTACCCAGGTTTATGGAGTACCGAAAGGATCAGGACTTGGAACAAGCAGTATCTTATCAGGAGCGTGCGTAAAGGGAATCTTTGAATTTCTTGGTCAGGAGCGTACAGATGCAGAGATCTATGATGTTGTCCTTGGTATGGAGCAGATCATGAGTACCGGAGGCGGATGGCAGGATCAGGTTGGCGGACTGACAGAAGGAATTAAACTGATCTCAACAAAACCGGGGATTGCCCAGAATCTTGTTGTAGAGAAGATAGAAATGCCGGAAGAGGGAAAGAAAGAACTGAAAGAACGTTTCGCATTGATTTATACTGGTCAGAGGCGTCTCGCAAGAAATTTGCTGCGTGATGTGGTTGGTGGCTATATCGGAAGCAGACCAGAATCATTGAAGGCATTAAAGGAGATGAAGGCAATCGCCGTGTTAATGCGTTTTGCACTGGAGCAGGGAGATATTGACGAATTTGCTGAGCTTTTAAACCAACATTGGAAATTATCCTGTATGTTGGATGCCGGTACAACCAATACCTGTATCGATCAGATCCTTCTTGTATGTGAAGACCTGATCGATGGGAAGTTTATATCAGGAGCCGGTGGAGGCGGATTCATTCAGGTGATTCTAAAGAAAGATGTGACAAAGGAGCAGCTGCATGAACGTCTGCATGGCGTGTTCCAGGACAGTGGCGTAGATGTATGGGATTGCGAATTACTTGTTTAACGTATAAGTAAGACAAGAAATGAAAATTTGACAAAGAATTTCTACATGGTATAATGAGCGAAAAAGAAAGCAGTATATCAGTTAGGAGTAGATTTTTGAAGAGCAATAAGAAAACGAATAGAGCGAAGAACAGGAAATTGACGATGATCTCATTTTTGCCGGCAATCATCTGGCTGATCCTTCTTTTGGTTTTGTCAAGCCAGAATGGACCACAGACAGCAGCAACCAGTCTGCCGGTGGCAGAATGGATCCAACAGCACTTTTTTCCACAGGACAGTGTGGATTATGTGCATATGTATCTGAGAAAATGGGCACACTTTATCGTTTATTTCATAGAATCAGGATTATTGGTTCTGGCAATGAAGAATGTGATGAAAGCCTGGAAAGCGGCGTGTGCGGTATTCGGACTTTGTACGATCCTGGCAATTGCGGATGAGGCACACAAGGTTCTGATCGTAGGAAGACACTGTCAGTGGGATGAAGCAGGAATCAATATTGTCGGTGTGATCATGGGAGTGTTGCTGACCTGGAGTATTCTATGGCTGATTCGTTGGGCAAGGGGAACACTTGAAGATTAGAAGGAATATTTTCGCAGAAAGCTTCATATAATGACATCAGGAAGACAAGCTGTGAAAGGGGAAATCGAAAGGTGGTTCTTGGATATATTGTCTGTTTTCTCGGTGGTCTGATTCTGGGCGTAGTCCTTATGTGTTTGCTTCAGATAAAGAGATGATTTGTGAGAGAGGTTGAGAGGTCTCTCTTTTTTTGTATATCAGGAAAGTATTTTCCTGATATACAAAAAATACTCCGTTTAGGATCTGCACAAATCCGAAAAAACACCCGTTGTTGTTTTACATAAACTTAACATTTGGTTGATTTCAGACTTTACATTTCTTACGTAACATATGTACTGTGCTTGAGGGAAGCATAAATGACTGCAGAAAATAAAAAAAAGAAAATGCAGTGGGATTAGAAATGTGTATGAAATGTAAAGGAGATAATTGACATGAAAATGAAAAAGTTTATTGCATTACTTACAGTAGCAGGTATGACAGCAACAATGGCAGTTGGATGTGGAAGTTCATCAAACGAAACTTCAGATAATGCAGCAGATACAAATACAGAGAGCAGTGACAGCTCATTAAGCGGAACAATCACAGCAGCCGGTTCATCAGCACTGAAACCACTTGCTGATGATGCAGCAGATTCGTTTCTAAATGATCATCCGGAGGTATCTATCACAATCGATGCAGGCGGTTCAGGAGAAGGACTGAAGCAGGTATCAGAAGGAACTGTAGATATCGGTAACTCTGATGTGGCAGCAGAAGATAAACTGGATGAGACAGCAGCAAAAGAGCTTGTAGATCATCAGGTATGTGTTGTAACTATGGCACCGATCGTAAACAAAGATGTTGCAGAAGCAGGTGTTAAGAGTCTTACAAAAGAGCAGTTGATCTCCATCTTCACAGGA
>OIKS01000129.1_pt1 | contig 13328 bp, 12 predicted proteins | sample 1583761 | NCBI WGS metagenome assembly OIKS01 (sample SAMN02674597, study PRJEB24791) | human gut metagenome, SKBSTL013 | isolation source: stool | host: Homo sapiens | place: USA | reverse complement strand
CAGCGGCCCTTGTTCTCGGCGTTGGAGACAGCATTCTTCAGAATCTTGGAGAAGCCGTTGCCGTAGAAGATGTTGTCGCCCAGGATCATTGCGCAGCAGTCGTCGCCGATGAACTCTTCACCGAGGATGAAAGCCTGAGCCAGGCCGTCCGGGGACGGCTGGACCTTATATTGCAGATGGATGCCGTACTGGCTGCCATCGCCCAGCAGCGCCTCGAAGCGGGGCGTGTCGGTGGGGGTCGAGATGATGAGGATGTCCTGGATGCCCGCCAGCATGAGGGTGGACAGAGGATAATAGATCATCGGCTTGTCGTAGACGGGCAGCAGCTGTTTGCTGGTGACCATCGTCAGCGGATAGAGCCGGGTGCCGGCACCGCCGGCCAGAATGATACCTTTCATTTTTGTGCACTCCTTATATTATGAAATAAAAAAGTTGTGCAGCTTGTACAAGGCCCGGCAGCGTATCCGCCGGGTCCTGTATGGATTCAAAGCGGAGCTGCGTCCGCTGTAAACAATTTTGGGTCTGCCATGGCCGCATTTTTGCAAAAGACGATGGCAGTACACTTTATTTTACTATGAAAGCACGCAAAATGCAAGAGGCGGAAACGACAGAAAGCGGTGTGCCGTCGGCACACCGCTTTCTGCGAATCAAAAACACTATTTTTTCTTCCCCGCTCACCACGCAAAGCCCCACTTGGAAAAGTAGCGCAGCAGGCTGCGCAGCTGCCACAGAAAGGGCTTCAGGCTGCGGTGCGCCGCACGGTGCCATGCGTGGATGGCGGTGTACTGGGGCACCAGATACGCCTTGCCCCGTGTGCGCATCTTCTGGGTCAGGTCGGCGTCCTCCACATACATGAAGTACCCCTCGTCAAAGCCGCCCACGGCCTTGAAGGCGGCAGTGTCCACCGCCGAAAAGCTGCCGGTGCAGAACTCGATCTCGGTGGGCTTTGTCAGGTCTTTGTCTGCCATCAGGTAGCGGTCGTTGTACTTTGCCCAGAAGCGCAGACAGGGCAGCTGACGGTAGACCATGGCGCGCACGTTGCACCGGCGCAGCGGCAGCTGCTGGGGCTTGCCGTCCGGAAAGGTCAGCCCCGGGCGGGTCATCACCACGCCGGGGTGCGCCGCCATCCAGTCCGCAAGGTCGCTCAGGGTATCCGTGGTCAGCTGGATGTCCGGGTTCAGGATAAAGTGCACCCGGCTGTGCAGCAGCGAGAGCACTGTGTTGTGCCCGGTGCCGAAGCCGCCGTTTTCCAGCCGACAGAGCACCTGCACCGTCTGCCCGGGGGCGGTGCGCAGGGTGCCGTCCTTTGCGGCGGCGGTCAGCTGCTGGCCGCTGCCGTCCGGGCTGGCGTTATCCACCAGATATAAGGTGAGCGGGTAGCGGCGGGTGCAGTCCAGCACGGTCTGCGCGGCCCTGATGGCCTCCCCGGCGCCGTTATACACCACGATACAGGCCGAAAGCTCCATCTGCGTTCCCCCTTTCGTTTTATCGTTGGCGGAAGGCTCACTCCAGCGGCTTGATGTCAAAGCTGAAGTCCTCCTTCATCAGGTCAAAGTTGGGGTTCATGCAGGGGTCGCCCACAGCCAGCTGCTTTGCCCACCGCTTCTGGAACCGCTCCACCTCAGAGGCAAAGCGCTTGCGCTTGGCAGGGCTTTCGTCCAGCCCGCGGCTCTTGCTCTCGTAGTGGTACAGCTGGGCAAAGGGGGTGAACACGTTGGTGTAGCCCGCCTCCCGCACGCGCACGCAGAAGTCCACATCGTTGAAGGCCACGGCAAAGCTCTCGTCCAGCCCGTTCACCTGCTCGTACACGTCCTTGCGCACCATCAGGCAGGCGGCGGTCACTGCGTACACATCCTGCGCATAGACCAGCCGTCCCATATAGCCGGGGTGCCCCACAGGGAAGTTCTTGTGCATATGCGCCGCCAGCGTCAGGAAACCGAAGCCGATGCCCGCGTGCTGGATGGTATTGTCCGGGTAGAGCAGCTTTGCGCCCACGCAGCCCACACGGTCCTGCTGGGCATACATGACCATCTCCTCCATCCAGCGGGGCGAGATGACTTCGGTATCGTTGTTGAGCAGCAGCAGATACACGCCGGTAGCGGCGCGCGCGCCAAAGTTATTCAGGGCGCTGTAATTGAAGCCGGTGCCCTGCCATGTGAGCACATGCAGGGTGTCCGGGTGTTCCTTTTGCAGCTGCTCGTAGCAGCGGAAGGTGGCAGGCTCCTTGCTGTTGTTCTCGATGATGATGACTTCAAAATCCGGGTAGGTGGTCTTGCGGTAGATGGACTCCACGCACACCCGTAAATCGCCCGAATGGTCGCAGCTGGGGATCAGTACGCTGACCCGCCCGGGCTTTGTGATGGTGTAATCGGTCTTGTAGAAGCCCGGGGTGTTGGGCACCATGGTCACCGCGTCCACCGGCACGCCCATGCGGTCGTAGTGGGCACGCAGCGCCTTCATGGCTGCTTCCAGACAATAGGTCTTGGCAGAGATATTGCTGGCCACGCTGGCGGGGCTGGAACGCCAGTAGTACAGCAGGTGCGGGATGTGCACGATCTTTTCCGCCTGCTCGGTCAGGCGCAGGTAGAGGTCGTAATCCTGACTGCCGTTGAACTCTGCCCGCTCGTCGCCGCCCACCTTTGCCAGCAGCGCCGCGCTGAACACGCTCAGGTGGCAGATATAGTTGTTGGAGCGCAGGTTATCCAGCATATAATCCGGCTTGAAGTGGTAGACCGTCAGATGGTCGATGTCCCCTTCAAAGGTCACTTCGTCGGTGTACACAAAGTCCGCACCCTGCTTGGCGATGGCTTCCGCCACATACCACAGTGCGCAGGGGTGCAAAATGTCATCATGGTCCAGCAGGGCGATATAGTCACCGGTGGCAAGGGCAAAACCCTGATTGGTGTTGCCCGCAATGCCCTCGTTGCTGTCCAGTTTCCGGTAGCGGATACGGCTGTCGGTGCGGGCACGCTCCTGCACGAGGGCTCCCACGTCCGCGTCCTGTCCGGCATCCACCATGCACAGCTCCCAGTTGCGGTAGGTCTGGTTCTGCACCGAGTCCAGCAGTTCCACCAGAAAATCGTGGGGGGTGTTGTACAGCGGCACTACGATGCTGATCAGGGGTGCAGCGGGCTGGTCTGCGGCCTGTTTTACCAGCAGCTCCACGTCCGCAAAGCGGTCGGCGGGCATCGCCTTGCCCGGAAACAGCTTTTTGTACTCCTTTTTGGCCTTGGCCTGTGCCATTACGCCCGCAAAGCCCACCTGACGCAAGGTGGCAAAAAAGACGAACAGCGGGAAGGTGCGCCACAGCTGGCGGCACTTGCTTACCAGATACCGCAGCGGCCAGCTGGCCTTCCAGAAGGTGGAGTTGACCACGCTGTTCAGGGTCTTTTCCAATTCCTGCTCGTGGCTGCGGCTCAGGGAAAGGTCGCTGCGCAGCCGCTCCAGCTGGGCAGTCTGCTGGGCTGCGGTGCGCTCGGCCAGCAGGGTGCGCTCCCGCAAGATGTCCAGCTGCTGCTCGTAGCCGTTTTCCAGCTCCGGCAGCTCCGGGGCAGCCATGCGGCAGAACAGCGCCGTCAGCTGCTCCTTGCCGCGGTCCTTCCACGCAAGCTCCCGGCAGAAGCCCTGCGCGGCAAGCTGTTTTGCGCAGTCTGCCATGCCGGCGTACTCTGCGCACACCAGCAGCACTTTTTCCGCCTGTACGGCGGGCAGGCTGACCCACTGGGGGTCTGCCACCACCAGCAGCTCCGGGGCGCTTTGCACCACCGCAGTATTCATTTTACAAAAAGCTTTTTCCAGCAGCCCGCTGTCCTCCAGCACCTGTACGCTGCGGGGAGCCAGCTCCCGCACAACGCGCTGTGCCAGTGCACGGCAGCGCTCGGCGGCCTCCTGATTCTGCTTTTCCTGATCCAACTCCATGCTGATACTCCAATCCGTGCGCTTTTCCACGCAGTTATGTTTCCCGTTCATTTTTCACAAACGGATATAGTATACCAAATCTTGCGGCGTTTGAGAAGGTTTTTCCAAAATTTCAGTGAAACACGCTCAGCGGAACAATCCTGCCAGCCAGCCGAACAGTCCGCCGCTGCGGGTAGTGCTGGTACGGATCTTCGCCCCGGTGTAGTAGTGCTGCAGGATCTGCTTGTAATTCATGCCCTCCTCGGCGGCGTAGCCCACTGCGCCGCACTGGCTCATGCCCACGCCATGACCATAGCCGTAGTAGGTCATGCAGGGGGTGCCGCTGGCATCGGTGCCGAAATCGAAGCAGTAGCGGGAGGAAACGAACTGGTTGATGTACCGGTAGCTGCGTCCGTTGGACACCAGCGTGTTGTACTGCACAAAGCCGCCCAGATCCTTGTGGGTGGTGTCGGCGCTCTGGTAGGGCTCGCCGGTGCGGCTGTCGTTGTATTCTATATAGGTGTAGTCCTTGCCGATCACCCGGCGCAGCAGCTTGTGGTACTGCTCCTCGTAGGGGCTTTCCACGCTTTGCAGGTAGGGCACATCCGTGCCCCATGCGTCCAGACTGGCGCAGGTACCGTACACACCGGTCTGGGTGTTGTAGCCCGCACTGGCCGACCATACCGCATCGCACACGCTGCCGTTGTACACCAGCACCTCATCCTTGACCGCCTGCACCGCCTTGCGGATGGCATTGCGGGCAGAGGCCGGGATCTGATCGACCGGGGTATAGATCAGCGCATTGGTGGACGAGCCGTACTGCTTGTGGTATTCCAGATAAGAGTGGATGGCCACTGCCTGCGCCTTCCACGCCTGCTGCGCGGCGCTGGCGCTGACATAGCTGCCAATGGAGCCAAGCTCGGTATAGGTGATGCCCACCAGACAGTCCTCAAGATCCAGCGTAACATTGCGCTTGAGCCCCTGCCCCTTGATGTTCAGGTAGGGCATGGTGATCTTATCCTTGGAGCCAAACAGCCAGCTGAGACAGTTTTCGTCCTCTGCAGGGATCAGGGTGGTATCGGCCCCGCCGATGGTGGTGGCAGCCGAAGCCGCTGCCGCCGGGATGCAGACGCACAGCACCGCCGCCAGCAGAAAAGCCGCTGCGCGGCGGGCAAAAGAATGCAGATGTTTCAAAGTCCGGTTCCCTCCTTGTGGGTATCATTTACGTTTTGATCTGACCTTAGTGTAGCACAGCCCGCGCCGCCGGGCAAGGACCGGAGTCATGTATTTTACGCCATGCGGGACGATCTGAAAAAAGACGCAAACTTTCTCTTGATTTTGCCCAGGGAATCCGGTATAATAAAAGTCGTTCAAAACGATGCGCCGGTGTGTCGGAATGGCAGACGAGGGGGACTCAAAATCCGCTTCGTGACTTTTCGTGTCTGTGCGAGAAATTCACGAGTGTTCGTTGAATTTTGAAAGTTTGTCGGAGCGGGATTTCTTACATCCCTCCTGAACATCCCTCCAATCTTCAGAAACCGGTACTAATGTCCCAAAATTGAATATAAGCCGATGTGGCGGAATGGCAGACGCAAACGACTCAAAATCGTTCGGGAAACCATGTGGGTTCGAGTCCCACCATCGGCACTCCATCATAAAACAGCTTAGGATCGAAAGATTTTAGGCTGTTTTTCTTTTTTGCCTAGTTTCTTATACTTTGGTGTTTTCTGGGAAAATATTGACGATGGCATTGGCAGAAGATACCTTGCTGGAGAAATCCAGATGTGTATAAATGTTGCTTGTTGTGCTGATGTCACTGTGACCCAGCCACTCCTGAATCTCCTTCAGGCTCACGCCATTGGCATAGAGCAGACTGGCGCAGCTATGGCGCAGATCGTGAAAGCGGATACGCTTCATCTGGTGTGCGACCAGAAAATCCGGGAAATGTTGGCTCAGGAAATCGGGCCGAATCCGTTTTCCCATCGGGTCTACATAGATATAGTCAAGATAATCGGTGCAATAGCTTTTGCCGCAGACCTTCCGATTCTGCTCCTGCTCCTTTTTCATTTTATTGAGCATCTGCTCACAGGCAGGGATTAGGGGAAGTGTCCGGCAGCTCGACTTTGTTTTTGTCTTATCTCGTGCGATTTCTGTTAGCGTTCCGTTGACCTTTGCGGTCACAACCGTATGCTGAATGCTGATTTTCTTGTTTTCAAAGTCAATGGCATCCCATTTCAAGCCAACAACTTCACTGCGCCGCAGGCCGTAGAATGCAGCCATGATAACGCCAAACTCCGAAGGGTCACCTTGAATCGCTTTGAAAAGCTGCTCCAGTTCTTCACCGCTGTAAATCTCCGACTTGAACTTTTCCTTACGAGGACGTTCAACGCGATCTGCCGGGTTGGAACGGATCATGCCGATTTGAAAAGCGTACTGCAAGCATTTGCGGATGTTGGCGTGATAGTGAATGACGGTGTTTGCCGTAAGGCCACGATCCAACTCATGCTGGTAGAAGTCTTGGATGTATTTGGGATGCTGTTCCATATCCTGCAATGTATAGTGGAGCGGTTCAAAATATGGGACGATCTTGTGAACGATTGCTCTTTCATAGCTGGTATAGGTTGTGATTTCCACTCGTGACTTCATCATTTTCAACCAGTCCGTGATGAAGTCGGTGAAAAGTACCGGGGAGTTATCAAGGCAGGGGTCAACTTCTTTGATGGGGCTGACCTTCAGCCAATTATTGTCAACGGCATATTGTAGGGCATCGGTCAACTCCTTGTGCCAATCCAGAAGCTGCTGTACACTGGCCTCCTCCTGCTGACGCTCATAGCGGAAGAACGTTTCCAGATCGCGCGGAGAGAGTGCTTTCAAAGACAGCCGCTTCTTTTCAAAGTATGGGACAACTACTCTTCCCAGATCATAAGCATATCTGCCATAGGTTTCGGGCGGAAGGTTCATCACGCTTTCCCGAAGCCAGCGGTTCAGATATTCCGATACCGGCAGGTCGGAAACCTGCTGCATCGTTTCAGGGTTAAACTCTTTTTGTGTTTTACGCAACAGAGATTCAGCTCTTTTTTTGTTTCCTTTAACAGGAAGTCCTGTGCTGATGGATTTGGTTCTGCGCTTTCCATCTGTGTCTTTCCAGCTCAGAATCATCTGATACATACCGTTTTGTTCTCTTAAATGTCCGGCCACATTTGTCATAGTTATGCTCCTTTCTGTTCGCAGCCAAACGTCCTTTGCTTAGGCATCATAAGTTTAGAAGATTCTGGAGTGTTTTGCAAGGATGGCACAAGGGAGTTTGAAAGGTGCATCCCTCCAAGTTGCCGATCCTGATCGAGCAGGTACTCTACCACGCAGAGTTTTGGTATCTTATAGCTGCGTCCTACACGCGCCGAGTGGATCTTATTCTGCTTGACCAACAGATACGCATTCTTCCGGCAGATGCCAAGCATTTCCTGAAGATGCTCCACCGTCACCACATCCGGGTAGTCCTTGAACATCGTCAGATACCTCTCCGTCTTTCGGTCAGGCTCTTCCTGAATCAAAGTGCAGGCTGCGATCTCGCTCATTCCTGTCCTCTCTTTCTAGTTCAATATGTCGATTATTCAGCAGAAAATACTATATGTAAAGTGTGATGGTCTTTTTCGGGGACCATCTCACTTGCCAAAGGAGATATTTGAGCTTAGAACTTCATCGGCAGTGCGTCTTTCCTGCACTTGCCGTTGTAGGTGGTGTAGATGGGGTAAACGTACCGCCGCCAGCCCGGAAGCTTGGCGGGGTTATCCCGGCTGACACGGTAGAGCTCCATGGGATGGACGCCGCTCAGCGCACGGACAAGCCGCTCCTCGCTGTACTGCCCATGATACAGCTGCACAAAGTACATCACGCCCCGCAGGACAGCCGCCCGGAAGGAATCCGGTTTGCCCTCCCACGCTTCCACGATGTGCCGCAGAGCTTCGCAGTAGATCTCTTCGCCCAGCTGGTCGTACAGCTTCAGCGCCGTGCCCACGCAGCCGATGCGGTAGTCGCTCAGCTGCATACTGTCGTAGTTGAGGGAAAGCCCCGCCCGGTTAGTGGCTGCGACAAACGCCTTGGAAGGCGCATCGCCGCCCACCACCTTGGCGCGCAGCTTGATGCCCGCCGACAGGGGTGCGGCGTGACCGTTCTGCTCGGCAAAGAGCAGGGCTTCCTGCTCCATCGTCAGACCGGTGTAGACCTTGCAGAGGATCGGGCGGTCCTCGCCGCCGTTGAGGAGGATGCAGCCCTCGATGGTGTGCTGCCCGTCCATCACATAGTACCTGCCGTTGCGGAAGCTGACCTTCGGCTCGTTGACGATGTACTCGTTGAAATCCCTGGCGATCAGTTCCACCCGCTTGCGCTCCACGCCCCGCTGGTAGAGTTCGCGGGGATAGATCAGCTTGCTGCTGTGGATGACCATAAGCTGGTACGGCGGGTTGATACCAATGAAAGTGTTGTTGTCGTTCAGGCGCATCGCATTTCCTCCTTGATTCTCCAAATGTACTTCTCGGCTTCCTCTAAGATCTCAGCTACCTGCTGCTTACGCTTTGGGATGGTGAGCATGCTGGGATTGAAGGTGAAGCTGTATTCCAGCCGCTGGATCATGGCATGAACCGCGGATTGCAACTCGGTGTACAGCATCATTTCCTCGATGCTTCCGGCGTTCTCAAAGGACGACCGGATGGGCGTATAGGGGTAGACAGGCGGTTTGCCATCCACCACCTCAGGCGGCGCATAAACCGCCGTAGAGCGCCGGATAGGCTCTATCTGCTGGATGCTGCCCATAGGGTTCAGCGCAAGACTGATGCGTACTGCATCATCCACCCGGCGCATCTCCTCCGGGGTCAGATGCCCCAGATACTTCAGCGCCCGGCTCTTGTCGATGGTGAAGATCTGCTCTGCCTGCACAACGGACGGCATATTCAACCCTGCGTTTTCCAACAGGCAGTGGGTCGGCTGGTTTACTTTCTTTTCCGCCTTGCTTGTCATGGTCGCAACGATCAGGGTCGGAGAGTGGTAATTGCCCACGTCATTCTGAAGAATGACCGCCGGACGGTCACCGTGCTGTTCCGAGCCGGTGCTCGCCCCGAAATGGGTGAAGAAGATGTCTCCGCGTTGGAATTTCCAGTTTTGCTGCAAAATTGTACCTCCATGTTGTTATGTGCAAAGCCCGCTGCCGGATGTTCCGCAGCGGGCTTCGTTCACGGTATGGTGGTATAGTTGGGTCAGCGGTGCATGACCACATAATCGTAGCCGCGCCGCATCTGGCAGACGGTGCAGGTATCCATGCTCCGGTCTGCGCTGGGTACAAGCGTGATCTTGAAAGCCTTTGCATCCACAAAGTGCCGCAGACAGGTACCGCAGAGGGTGCGGATGGACTTGACCATCTCAGGGGTCAGCTCCATCTCCTCGTAGATCTCCTGCTCGCGCACCGTGGGGTTCAACTCGTCCATAAAAGTGTCCTCCTATGTATCAAAAGTGGATATTCGGGTAAAGAATAAATAAGAATACGTAAAAAACGGGAACTGCCGGATGCGCGGAACGTACCCGGCAGTTCCCGGATCAATATGATTAAAGGTCTCGCATATTCGCCCTCGGCCCCCTGCGAGTGGGGCATAAACATCTGGCAGCGGACTTGTACCGCTTCATTGGCATTTCAGCCACCCCGTCTGCTTTGTGACCGGGCCGCGAATTACGGAAGTATCATTATCGGAGTACCAGATGACGGAACTATTCAGTTTTCAAGGGCCGCGAGGTCGGACACTTTGCCCTGCGGCAGGTGCCGCTTGGGAAATTGTCCCTTCACTTACGAACCCAGTTGAAAGGTCAATCTGCACCCTGAAAATCAAAGTTTTTCAAAAAATTAGTGATTTTAATGATACGCTTACTTATATTCTGATGGGCAATGCCATAAGCTTTAGATAATTCCACCGTGCTATACTCCTCATAGACATAGAGCGTCAAAAGTTTAAGGTCATCATCAGACAGCTTCTCTAGTCCGGCTTGCAGGCGTTCGTTTTGGACTTCACCCACCCATGCAAACCGCGTTTTCGTTTCGTGATAGGTATCCGTCACGGTAGTGGCTCGCACAAAGTCAGCATAATCGTTCCGATTTTCGGAATCGTCTGCACTTGGAATCTCAACATCGTAACGATGGTGGGCACGGTCATCATTGAACACCGCCAAATCGTACTCATACATCTTCTGGATAGCATCCTCCATCATGCCAGCAGCCCGGTATTCTTCCCGGAGCTTGTTCCATTTCGCATAGAAGCTACGGCGGGCATTTCCGCTATTGTAGTTCATATAAACCTCCAAATTTTCGATAAAGCGTAAAAAGTCGAAAATTTGGAAGGCTAGCGATAAACACCGTAGGGGTTCACAGCCATGCGCTGCTTGTAGCCGGAGATCTTCTTCTCCCGCAGCTTGTCCATGCAGTTCATCATGTCAGTCATTTTCTTGTCCTTTCCCCCGGACTCAGGGAGGGGAAGGATACCGATGACGGAGACTGGATAGAAGGGTTCACGCCGCGCACTGAACCAGCCTGCAAAACGCAAAAAGGCCCGATTCCAGAGATGGGAGGCACACCCATAGACCGGTCGTTCTACCGCAGCAGACAGCGTCTGCCGGCTGGTAAAACTCCGTTATGGTATCCTCAACCCTCTCTAGAACCGGGCTTGCGATATTATTTTTTGTTCTTAGAACTTGCCTTTTTGGGGGTTCGTCCCTTGAACTGACTACATGATAACCGAGAACACCTCAAATCACCAGTTCATCAGATGAGCTCTAAAAAGCAGCACACAAAGCATCGTTATTTCGTACTTTTATAAAAAATACCGTCATGTCAGATGCTCTTATGCAGCCTTACTGCGCCGTTTTATTACCGTTTAGGGCTCACTTCTTGAGCCCTTACCTCAGAAAAAATTTCAAAAAAAAGAGGCGACCAGACCGTTTTATGGTCCAATCGCCTCATAGGTATATTCTGTTGTGTCCGCATTAACAAGCAGTTTTGAGTGGCGCACATCCACATGCTGCAAGGCAGACATTGACTTGTTCGATGCCCTCTTTGTAATACTCCGTCAGAATCATCTGATAGACAGTATTCTTTTGATTGTTGAAATCCAGCGTGATTCCGCACATCCTCAATAAATCACCGCTTACAAGTGGCGGAAGGTGCAGTGCCACAGAGATGGCAACGATCTGCTCCACACTTGCATCCTGTCCTGCACGAAGCCGCTTTACCGTAGATACAGAGAGCCCAGACTCTGACTCCATCTGCTCCACAGACATATCCCGGTCGTTCATCAGCAGCTTCAAGGCCTCTCCAAACCCTACCCCCGAAATCGTTCTGCGTATTGCCAACGACCATTGAACCTCCTCCGCAAACGCAACTGCAGCTGCCAACCCCTGTTCGGCAGTTTTCTGCGGCAACTGACGGCAAACCGAGTTGGCACTGACGGTTTCCACCTTGATATCCGTATTCTTATGTACACCAGATGCCACCTCGGTTCACCCCCTTCCATACTGCAAATGCAAACAAAAAAAGACCGGAGCAAATTCAGATTTCAAGTTGCTTACGCATTACTTGTTTCTAAATTTACTCCGGTCTTATGTATTTCCGTTTCCGTACTCATTGACCGGATGTGTATTAGCCAGACATTTTATAGTCTTATCAGCAAGTAGACGCACTTCAACCTTACAGTAGTGTTTTAGTATTGAATTAAGGACCGTTTAGTTATAACTCCTCAATAATTGTGCGCTGACTGCCTCCAACAATCGCGGCACTCTACTAAAAACCTATGTAATGTCTCTTGCTGAGACGTCATTCAGAAGGATTTTTTTAACTGAACAACATGACTATCTTTGTCTGGTAATACACCTCCACGTTACAAATTATTATCTTTTCAATAGAGCTTTTCAGGCTATTATTATATCTATAATATAGCAGCCAAAACTCTATTTGTAAATAGGAGCAGCCACTTTTCATCGAAGCGACGAGAAATAAGCCGGAAAATTGTGTAATCTGCCAATTCCGATCCTATAAACGCAAAAAAGCCGGAATAGACTCCTAAAATCCGAAATAATTTCAGATTTTTTGAAGTCCACCCCGGCTTACTACGCGTTCTGAGCAGTACCAAACAGGCAGCAATTCAATTTTAAGCTGGCTCACACGGTCTCTTGATGAGCCAAGTGTGCAGATTCGCATCTGCCTTTTCCTGTCCTTATCCTCAAACAGTGCAAATGAGCCGTGTATCCCTCTCCGGCAGGGAGTTGAACACACGGCTCATCATTTTAGGTTCAGAATCTCAAGAAGCTCGACAATCCTGTGCCGTCTCTCGGGACAGTGAAGCATTTCCTCTTTCCCTTAAGTACTCGTTCACCTCATCAATTGACCTCATATACATACAGTTAAGAATCATCAAATGTGCTAGCTGTTCTTTGGTCGCAGCCAAGCTAAAACCCGCTTTTGCTATGAGCGCAAACGAAAGCCATGGAGGAAGGTGCATAGCAACGCATAGTGCAACCACGTTTTTCTCAGAAAAACTTTCAACCTTTCCATTTCTGTAGCGACCGATCGTTGACTCCGAACACCTTTGATTCAAAGGCCAGAGCCTCTTGCGTAAATCCGAAGCGTGTCATCACATATCGTAGTGCTGCCGGGAAGCAAGCAGGCATATTCGCTAACACCTTGCTTTCTTCTTCAGCCTTCTCATTCTCAGACAGCCTTTCCTCCGGGTCTATAATACGATAGTAGTTTTTGATCTCTGTTTGATTTTTTTCAGCATGCGAGGGCATCCAAATCCCTCCCACGTCCGAAACTACTCAAGGTAGCCTCAAACGTGGGAGGAATGGGCATAGCGATGCTCATTGGATCAGTAGTCAAACCCGCAGTCGCGCGACTGGCCTTTTGGGCTCTATTAACCCATAGCATATGCAACTGCGCATAAATCTGTGCACACTTAGCCTTTCTAATGCGTCTGATCAGTTCTCGCATCCTTTCCAATTCGAGAATTCTTTCATAAACGCACTGATACTCCACAGAATCCGGTGCCAGATCATCAGCAATATGAAGCAATGACTGAATCCGCTTATTGATTCTGTTCTTTTCTTGCTTCAGCTCCAATAGACTTACTGCCTCAGTAATCGCCTCGATAGCTGATGAAAGGATTGAATCTTGACAAATGATGTACATTAGCACATTCACCTGCCCTTTTCATGTAGTACGGTAAACCGCCAGTTTTATTATATCACATTCCAGCTTAAAACAAAATATGTCTCGTTTTCTTATTGCTCCGCCATCTTCTCCTTAGCCTTGTCTGGCACGTCGATCAGGCCAAATCGGTAGAACAGACCATAGATATACGACACACCCCGGATATCTCCCAGCGCCTTGGGTCTGTCCACTA
>OIKS01000123.1_pt1 | contig 13447 bp, 9 predicted proteins | sample 1583761 | NCBI WGS metagenome assembly OIKS01 (sample SAMN02674597, study PRJEB24791) | human gut metagenome, SKBSTL013 | isolation source: stool | host: Homo sapiens | place: USA | reverse complement strand
TGTCCGGGGTCCTGACCTATGGAAAGCCTCAGGCCCTGACCTTTACCGACGTCTGCGCCATGGCGGCGGCGGGCTTCGCCATCCCCTGGGCCTTCTCGGGGCTGTACGGCCTGCGGATGCTGGAGGGGGGGTATCTCCTGGTGCTGACGCCCTTGGTGGCGGCCTTCTGCAGCGATGCCCTGGCCCTGTTCACCGGCATGGCCCTGGGCCGTCATAAGCTGGCCCCCCTGGTCAGCCCCCATAAGACCGTGGAGGGCGCGGCAGGCGGCCTGGTGGGCGGCATGGCCGGTATGGCCATTTTCTGCCTGGTGTACCGGGCCATCACCGGTGTGAACCTGGGCCTGCCCCTGTGCGTGGCCCTGGGCCTGCTGGGGGCGCTGCTGGGGGAGCTGGGGGACCTGAGCTTCTCCGCCGTGAAGCGCCAGTATGGCATCAAGGACTATGGCCGTCTGCTGCCGGGTCACGGCGGCGTGCTGGACCGGTTCGACAGCGTGCTTTTTGCCGCCCCGGTGCTGTGCGCCCTGCTGCGGGCTTTGGCGGCATAAACGGCATAAGGAGAATCGCAACATGACAAAAACCATTTCCCTGCTGGGCTCCACCGGCTCCATCGGCCGCCAGACCCTGCAGGTGGCCCGGGAGCTGGGCCTTTCCGTGGCGGCCCTGACCGCCAACCGCCAGGTGGACCTGCTGGAGCAGCAGGCCCGGGAGTTTCACCCCGCCCTGGCGGTGCTGTACGACCGGGACGCCGCCCGTCAGCTGCGCCTGCGCCTGTCGGACACGGACATCCGGGTGGAGTCGGGGCCGGAGGGCCTGCTGCTGGCGGCTCAGCTGCCCCAGGCCGACACCGTGGTCACCGCCGTTATGGGCAGCGTGGGCCTGGAGCCCACTCTGGCCGCCATCCGCCGGAAAAAGCGCATCGCCCTGGCCAATAAAGAGACCCTGGTCTGCGCCGGGGAGCTGGTCATGGCCGAAGCGGAGCGCTGGGGGGCGGACATCGTCCCCGTGGACTCCGAGCACAGCGCCATTTTTCAGAGTCTCCAGGGCTGCCGGGACCGGAATGAGGTCCGGCGGCTGCTGCTGACCTGCTCCGGCGGCCCCTTCTTTGGCCGCAGCTTCCGGGACCTGGAGGGGGTCACTCCCGCCGATGCCCTGAAGCATCCCAACTGGTCCATGGGTGCAAAAATCACCATCGACTCTGCTACCCTGATGAACAAGGGCCTGGAGGTCATCGAGGCCATGCGGCTGTACCGTCTGCCGGTGGAGCAGGTGGACGTGGTGATCCACCGCCAGAGCATTGTTCATTCCCTGGTGGAGTACCGGGACGGCGCCATGATCGCCCAGCTGGGCACCCCGGATATGAAGCTCCCCATCCGCTATGCCTTCACCTGGCCCCGCCGGGCCCCCAGCCCGGACCGGCCCCTGGACCTGCTGACCTGCGGCGACCTGACCTTCCGGGCCCCGGACATGGACGCCTTCCCCTGCCTGCGCATCGCCCGCCAGTGCGCCAGAACCGGCGGCACCGCCTGCGCCATTATGAACGGTGCCAACGAGGCGGCGGTGGCCCTGTTTCTGCAGGAGAGTGTGGGCTTCAACGACATTCCCCGCCTGGTGGAGTCCGCCCTTTCCCGGGTGCAGGTGAAATATGCCCCGGACCTTCCGGATATACTGGAAGCAGACAGACAGGCGCGAGCCGCTGTACTGCAAACGGTAGGAGACATGGTATGATCTATATTATCGCAGCGATCCTGATTTTCGGCGTCCTCATCGCCGTCCACGAGCTGGGCCACTTCCTGGCGGCCAAGGCCTGCGGCGTGCGGGTCAACGAGTTCGCCATCGGCATGGGCCCCGCCCTGCTGAAAAAAACCAAGGGCGACACCCAGTATTCCCTGCGCCTGCTGCCCATCGGCGGCTTCTGCGCCATGGAGGGCGAGGAGGAGGACTCCAGCGACCCCGCCGCCCTGAATAACCAGGGCTTCTGGCAGAAGCTGCTGATCTTCGCCGCCGGGGCCCTGATGAACTTCCTGGCGGGGCTTATCATCATCCTGGTGCTGTACGCCGGGGTCAAGGCCGTCAACGTCCCGGTGATCCGGGGCTTTGCCGAGGGCTGCCCCCTGGAATCCGCCGCTGGTCTCCAGGAGGGGGACCGCATCCTGTCCATCGACGGGGAGCGCATCTACACCTTCAGCGACGTGTCCCTGCTGCTGGGCCGCAACAAAACCGGGGATTTTGACCTGGTCCTCCGCCGGGACGGCCAGAAGCTCCGGCTGGAGAACTTCCACATGGAGCGGGGCGAGTATCTGGACCAGTCCGGCGAGAAATTCACCGGCTTCGGCCTGTATTTCGGGGCGGAGGAGCTGACCTTCGGCGGCCGCTTGCAATACTGCTGGAACCAGGCGGTGGACTTTGTCCGCCTGGTGCGCCTGAGCCTCCAGATGCTCATCACCGGCGAGGCGGGCTTTTCCGATATGAGCGGCCCCGTGGGCATCGTCTCCACCATCACCACCGTGGGCGAGCAGTCCGAAAGCGCCCGGGCCGCCGCCGCCAACATCGCCTACCTGGCGGCCCTGATCGCCGTGAACCTGGCGGTGATGAACCTGCTGCCCCTGCCCGCCCTGGACGGCGGCAAGATCTTCTTCCTGGTGGTCAACGCCCTGTGTATGCTCACCATCCGCAAACAGATCCCCGCCAAATTTGAAAATTACGTCCACCTGGCCGGCTTCATCCTGCTGATGGGCCTGATGCTGGTCATCACCTTCCACGACGTCATCAAGCTGTTTCAATAGCGGCAGACCGTCCCGGAATGGGGCCGGCGTCTTTGCCGGCCCCATTTCGCCGCCCCGTGCGGCGCATTTTACTCGCAAGGAGGATATAAACCATGAGTAAACAGATCCATGTGGGCGCCGTGGCCGTGGGCGGCGGCGCGCCGGTCAGCATCCAGTCCATGTGCAATACCCCCACCCAGGACGTGGAGCGCACCGTGTCCCAGATCCTCCGTCTGGAGCGGGCCGGGTGCCAGATCATCCGGGTGGCGGTGCCGGATATGGACGCCGCCCGGGCCATCGGCCCCATCCGCCGCCGCATCCACATCCCCCTGGTGGCGGATATCCACTTTGACTATCGCCTGGCCCTGGAATGCGTCCGCCAGGGGGTGGACAAGATCCGCATCAACCCCGGCAACATCGGCTCCGCGGAAAAGGTCCGGGCCGTGGCAGACGCCTGCCGGGACCGGGGCATTCCCATCCGCATCGGCGTCAACGGTGGCTCCCTGGAGCGGGAGCTTCTGCAAAAATACGGCGGCGTCACCGCCCAGGCCCTGGTGGACAGCGCCCTGGGCCACGTCCGCCTGCTGAACGACTGCAATTTTGACGACATCTGCATCTCTGTCAAGTGCTCCCACGTCCCGGTGAACATGGCCGCCTACCGCATGCTCCATGAGCAGACCCACTACCCCCTGCACCTGGGGGTCACCGAGGCCGGCACCCCCCGCCTGGGGGTGCTGAAATCCGCCATCGGCATCGGCGGCCTGCTGTGCCAGGGCATCGGCGATACCCTTCGGGTCAGCCTGACGGCGGACCCGGAGGAGGAGGTCCGCGCCGCCTTGGATATCCTGTCCGCCGCCGGTCTGCGGAAAACCGGCCCCGACCTGATCTCCTGCCCCACCTGCGGCCGCACCCGGTACGACATGATCCCCATCGCCCGTGAGGTGGAGCGCCGCCTTCAGGGCTGCACCAAGCCCATCACCGTGGCGGTCATGGGCTGCGTGGTCAACGGCCCCGGCGAGGCCCGGGCCGCCGATGTGGGCATCGCCGGCGGCGACGGCGAGGGCCTGCTGTTCCGCCATGGCGAAATTCTGCGCAAGGTCCCCCAGGACAAGCTGGTGGACGCCCTGATGGACGAGATCGACAAGCTGTAAGGGAGGGCCCCGTATGTGCGATAAAATACCGTTTTTCACATTTTTCGAGAGCTTTGTGCCCCCCCGTGACCTGGGCCTGCTGCTCCACGACGCCTGCGTGGTGGGCGGCAGCATGGACCGGGCGGAGCGCACCATGGAGCTGGAGCTGACGGCCTCCGCCCCCCTGCCGGAGGCCGCCGTCACCGCCCTGCGCCAGCTGCTGATGGACCAGTATCAGCTGCGCCAGCTGCGGCTCCACTTCCGCACCCCCAAGCCCGCGGAGGACAAGTCCGACGTCCTCATGGGCCGGGAGATCAAGGGAAAGCCCGTCTCCATCGACGGCCTGAACCCCAAGATGGGCGCCGTGGTGGTGGAGGGCAAGGTCTTTGCCGCCGAGTGCTACGAGACCCGCAAGCCCGGCGTCTGGCGTCTGACCTTCGACATGACGGATTACCGGAATTCCGTCACCGTCACCAAGTACATGGAGGGCAAGGAGGCCCAGTCCATGCAGAACGCCGTGTCCCCGGGGATGTGGCTCCGGGTCCAGGGCAATGTGGAGCTGAGCCGGGACGGCAAGGACATTCAGCTGCGCCCCTTCCACATCATGAAGATCCCCCACAAGCCCCGGGAGGACACCGCCCCGGAGAAGCGGGTGGAGCTGCACCTCCACACCAAGATGTCCAACATGGACGCCCTGACGGACACCGCCTCCGTCATCAAGCAGGCCATCGCCTGGGGCCACCCGGCCATCGCCATCACCGACCACGGCGTGGCCCAGTCCTTCCCGGACGCCTGGCACACCGCCAAGGGCAAGATCAAGATCCTCTACGGCGTGGAGGGCTACTTTGTCAATAACTTAGACGACCGCATCGCCGTCCACGGCCCCCAGGACCAGGACTTCTCCGACGAGATCGTCTGCTTCGATATCGAGACCACCGGCCTGAAGGTGGACCGGGAGGCCATCACCGAGATCGGCGCCGTGGTGCTGAAGAACGGCCAGGTCACTGACCGCTTCCAGACCTTCGTGAATCCCGGCCGCCGCCTGACGCCGGAGATCATCGGCCTCACCGGCATCACCGACGCCATGCTTTCCGGTGCCCCGTCCCCCAAGGAGGCCCTGACGGCCTTTCTGGACTTTGTGGGCGGCCGCCCCCTGGCGGCCCACAACGCCGAATTTGACATCAGCTTCATCCGGGCCGGCTGCCGCCGGGAGGGGCTTCCCTTCGACCCCACCTATGTGGACTCCCTGATCCTGGCCCAGAATCTCCTGCCGGAGCTGCACAAGTTCAAGCTGGACATCGTGGCCGAGTACCTGGACCTGCCCGCCTTCAACCACCACCGGGCCTCCGACGATGCGGCCATGGTGGCCTACATGCTGATCCCGTTTTTCCAGAAGATGGAAAAGGAGCTGGGCATCCGCCGCCTCCAGGACATCAACCCCCAGATGCTGAAGCTGCGGCCCCGGGGCAGCAAGTCCAGCCGCTTTCCCAAGCACATCATCCTGCTGGCCAAGAACAAAATGGGCCTCAAGCACCTGTACCAGCTGATCTCCGCCTCCAACCTGCAATACTTCAAGCGGGTGCCCATCATCCCCAAAACCGAGCTGATGGCTCACCGGGAGGGCCTCATCGTCGGCTCCGCCTGCGAGGCCGGGGAGCTGTTCCAGGCGGTGAAGGACCACAAGGACTGGGCCGAGCTCAGGCGCATCGCGTCGTTTTACGACTATCTGGAAATTCAGCCCATCTGCAACAATATGTTCATGCTCCGCAACGGTGACGTCCAGTCGGAGGAGGAGCTGCGGGAGTTCAACCGCACCATCGTCCGCCTGGGCCAGGAGCTGAACAAGCCCGTCTGCGCCACCGGCGACGTCCACTTCCAGGAGCCGGAGGACGAGGCTTACCGCCATATCCTTCTGGCCAGCAAGAAGTTCCCCGATGCCGACGCGCCCCTGCCCATCTACTTCAAAACCACCACCGAGATGCTGGAGGAATTTTCCTATCTGGGGGAGGAGCTGGCCCATCAGGTGGTCATCGACAACCCCCGCCACATCGCCGACCTGGTGGAGGAGATCGAGCTGCTGCCTCCGGGCCAGCTGTTCCCGCCCTGCCTGGAAAACTCCCAGGAGGACCTGAACCGCCTGGTCTGGGACAAGTGCCACGCCCTGTACGGCGACCAGCCTCCCCAGCTGGTGGTGGACCGGCTGAACGTGGAGCTGGGCAGCATCCTGGGGAAGTATGACGTGGTGTATATGTCCGCCCAGAAGCTGGTGCAGCGCAGTCTGGAAAACGGCTATCTGGTGGGCTCCCGTGGCTCCGTTGGCTCCTCTCTGGTGGCCTATATGTCCGGCATCACCGAGGTGAACTCCCTGCCGCCCCACTACCGCTGCCCCAACTGCCGCCATGTGGAATTTGTCACCGACGGCAGCTACGGCTGCGGGGCGGATATGCCCGACAAGGACTGCCCGGTCTGCGGCACGAAATACGTCAAGGACGGCTTCGACATCCCCTTCGAGACCTTCCTGGGCTACGGCGGCGGCAAGGTGCCGGATATCGACCTGAACTTCTCCGGCGAGTACCAGGCCCGGGCCCACCGCCACGCCATCGAGATGTTCGGCCAGACCCAGGTGTTCCGGGCCGGCACCATCGGTACCCTGGCGGAGAAAACCGCCTTCGGCTTTGTCCGCAAATACCTGGACGAGCGGGGCCTCACCGCCGGCAACGCCGAGGTAAACCGCCTGACCCAGGGCTGCGTGGGGGTCCGCCGCACCACCGGCCAGCACCCCGGCGGCCTGGTGGTGGTCCCCGACGACATGGACGTGGAGGATTTCACCGCCGTCCAGCACCCCGCCGACGCCGAGGACGCCGACACCATCACCACCCATTTTGAATACCACTGCATGGAGGACAACCTTCTGAAGCTGGATATGCTGGGCCACGATGACCCCACCATGATCCGTATGCTGGAGGACCTCACCGGGGTCAACGCCCGGGCCATCCCCCTGGACGACCCGGACACCATGAGCATCTTCACCTCCTCCAAAGTCCTGGGCTTTGAAAACGACGAGCTGTTAGGCCCCACCGGGGCCGTGGCCATTCCGGAGTTCAACACCCGGTTCACCCGGGGTATGCTGGTGGATACCCAGCCCAAGGACTTCAACACCCTGGTGCGCCTGTCCGGCTTCTCCCACGGCACCGACGTGTGGCTGGGCAACGCCCGGGACCTGATCGTCAGCGGCACCGCCTCGGTTCTGGAAACCGTGGGCTGCCGCGACGACATCATGCTCTACCTGATCCACATGGGCCTGGACCCCAAGATGAGCTTCAAGATCATGGAGGCCGTCCGAAAGGGCAAGGTGAAAAAGGGCGGTTTCCAGGACGGGTGGGAGGACGCCATGCGGGCCCACCAGGTGCCGGAGTGGTACATCGAGTCCCTGGCCAAGATCGGCTACCTGTTCCCCAAGGCCCACGCCGTGGCCTATGTGATGATGGCCTTCCGCATCGCCTGGTTCAAGGTCCACCGCCCCCTGGCGTTTTATGCCACCTTCTTCACCGTCCGGGCCAAGGCGTTTGACGCGGAGTACTGCTGCGCCGGCATCGACGCCGTCAAGCGGAAGATCCGCGAAATCGAAAACAACAAGGACGCCACCGCCGTGGAGCAGAACCTGATGGTCACCCTGGAGGTGTGCTACGAGTTCTATCTCCGGGGCTTCCGCTTCGACACCATCAACATCTACGAGTCCCAGGCCACCGCCTTCAAGATCACCGACAACGGCCTGCTGCCCCCCTTCATCTCCGTCCGGGGCCTGGGGGAGACCGCCGCCCAGGACACCGTGGAAAAGCGGAAGGGCAAGACCTTCATCTCCGTGGAAGAATTTTCCACCTGCTGCAGCAAGCTGTCCAAAACCCACATCGAGCAGCTGAAAGCCCTGGGCGCCTTCGCCGGTATGGCGGACACCAGCCAGATCACCCTGTTCGGATGACGGAGTGGCGCTTTGTGTGGTCCCATGGTGACGACCACGAGATGGGGCATGCCCTGTCCCGGGAGATGCTGGCTTTGTACCGGGACAAAAACCCCCAAAAGCGGGACATCCCGCCCTGTCCCGGGACAGTTTTTGTCGGAAATAACGGTAAACCAATGGCAAGTGACTGTTATTTCAACATCAGCCACAGCCACGGCCTGGTGGCCTGTGCCGTGTCGGATGTCCCCGTGGGCATCGACGTGGAGAAAATCCGGCCGGTTCCGCCCCGGCTGATGGGCATTTTATCGCCGCAGGAGCGGGAATCTGTGCGCTGTGACGCGGATTTCTTCCGGCTCTGGACCCTGAAAGAGGCGCTTATCAAGTGCCGCGGAGGCGTTTTGGGCCAAATCCGGCACGTTCACTTTGATTTGAGCGGTTCATCCATCATTTGCTCCGTCCCCGGCTATTCCTTCTCCCTGCTCCCGGCCCCGGAGGGCTATGCCGCCGCCCTGTGCTGGGAAAATATAGAAGAAGCAACAGAAAGTGAGAAACAAAAATGAGCATTTTTGACCGTATTTTTCAGAAAAAGCAGAAGAAATCCAAACAAAAACGCGCAGAACCTCCCACGAACAACCCGGCTGTCCTCCTGGGCCGCCAGCTGGCGGCCTCCCTGCGGGAGAAAATCCCCGATACCGCCGCCCTTCCGGAAATTCTCACTTATTTCGAGGAAATGTGCCGGATTCCCGTGGAAAACGTGGGAATTCAGGACGATTTGATCACCTGTATAACCGACCCCTTCGGCGAAGAACCGGAGTGGATTCACTTCGCTCTGACCCGCCAGTTCCCGGATGGGGAGGGCGGATTGGTGGAGATCCTGCTGGATATCGGTTTTCCGGACGTGAAGGGCCGTCTCCAGCTTGAGGACGAGCTGTGCAGCGACGAGTTGGACGAAAGAGAGGATGTTTTTGACTACATTCGCCGTTCTGCCGGTTATATTGCCCTGGAGAATATCCCGCCTGTCGCCATGGACATCACCTGCGACCAGACATAAAATGGAGCCAAAAATACCGGAATCGGCAGATTTTCTGCCGATTCCGGTATTTTTGTTGGCAAAATCAAAAGCGCCGCATAGCATGAAAGGGGAGGAGGAACCAAAATGGCCAAACGAGTTTATATCAGTCCCAGCGACCAGGTGGAAAACAAATACGCCTGGGGCAATACCAATGAGCATGTCCAGTGCCAGAGGATCGCCGAGGCGGAGGCCGCCGCCCTGCGCCGCTGCGGCGTGGAGGTGCAGCTGGCAAAATTTGGAACCAGCATGGCCCAAAGATGCGCTGAATCCAACGCTTTTGGGGCGGACATCCACAATTGCGTCCACACCAATGCCTTCAACGGAAAGGTCACCGGCACCCGGCTGTTCTGCTTTGCCGTGCCCGGAAAGGGGTACGATGCCTGCCGGGCGGTCTTCGGCGCCCTGGCGCCGCTGACTCCGGGGACCTCGGAGAATATCCAGGCCAATTCCCGGCTGTATGAGGTGCGGACCCCGGCGGCTCCCACCGCCTATGTGGAGTGCGAATTTCACGACAATCCGGAAACAGCCCGGTGGATCATCCAGCACACCGATGAAATCGGCGAGGCCATCGCCCGGGGCCTTTGCCAGTATCTGGGGGTGGCCTATGTTCCGGCCCAGGCGGAAAAGCCCGCGCCCCAGCCCAAGGGAGACGGCCTGTTCCGGGTGCAGGTGGGGGCCTTCGCCAACCGGGATAATGCCGAAAAAATGCTGGAAAGACTGAAAAAGGCGGGTTTTTCCGGGTTTATATCCAGCGAAAAATAGCGCGCCGGTTGTCAAAAAACCTTTTTTGAGACTGTCGAAAAACCTTTGCATATCGCGTTCCCTCCCGGCGCATACTATGGCCGAACGCAAAAATTTCCAACGATTTCTTGCAGGAGGGAAACCATATGGTCAAGGATTTTATCGACACCAACGACTTTTCGGCCCGGGAGCTGCTGGACATGATCCAGCTGAGCCTGTCCATCAAGGACGCCATCCGGGGCGGCTATTACCCGCCGCTGCTGCGGCACATGAACCTGGGCATGATCTTTCAGCAGTCCTCCACCCGGACGCGGGTGTCCTTTGAGACGGCCATGAGCCAGCTGGGGGGCCACGCCCAGTATCTGGGCCCCGGCATGATCCAGCTGGGGGGACACGAGACCATCGAGGACACCGGCCGGGTGCTGAGCTATCTGGTGGACGTGGTGATGGCCCGGGTCATCCAGCACCGCACCGTCGTGGACCTGGCCCGGGCCTGCTCCATCCCGGTGCTCAACGGTATGTCCGACTACAACCACCCCACCCAGGAGATCGGCGACCTGTGCACCATGGCGGAGCACCTGCCCCGGGGGAAGAAGCTGTCGGACTGCAAGGTGGTGTTCGTAGGCGACGGCACCCAGGTGTGCGCCTCCCTGGGCTTCATCACCACCCACCTGGGCATGAAATTCGTCCACTACGGCCCCAAGGGCCACCAGCTGACCGACGGCCACCAGGCCATCATGGAGCGAAACTGCCGGGAAAGCGGCGGCAGCTTCCTGGTCACAGACGACCGCAGCGCCGTCCGGGACGCGGACTTCCTCTACACCGACGTGTGGTACGGCCTGTATGAAAACGAGATGCCCAAGGAGCAGCGGGTGGAGGTGTTCCACGACTATCAGGTGAATCGGGAGCTGATGAGCCTGGGGGCCATCGGCTGCAAGTTCCTCCACTGCCTGCCCGCCACCCGGGGCGAGGACGTCACCGACGAGGTGGCGGACTCCGCCGCCTCCCTGTGCTGGGAGCAGGCCGGAAACCGGCTGACGGCCATGCGGGGCCTGCTGGTCTATTTCACCCGCTGCCGCCCGCAGCACACCGAACTGGAGGAGGCCGCCGCCCGGGAGCAGCTGGAGCGCTTTATGGCGGACCGGGGCCTGAGCTGACATGGAGAAACGCAAATTCCGCCTGGCGGACGTGGTGCTGTCCGTCATATGCGTGGTGTTCGTGGCGGAGGCCGCCGCCCCGGTGGCCTCCATCGGCAACAGCCAGTATTTCTGGTGGCTGTTCATGATCCTGGCGTTTCTGCTGCCCTATGGGCTGATCTCCTCGGAGCTGGGCACCGCCTTTCCCGGGGACGGCGGCCTGTACGACTGGATCCACACCGCCTGGCCTGACTCCCGATGGGGCGCCCGGGCCTCCTGGTACTACTGGATCAACTTCCCCCTGTGGATGGCGTCTTTGGCTGTGATGTGTCCGGAGCTGCTGGGGTATGTGTTCGGCTGGCAGCCGGGGCCGGTGTGGTCCCTGGTGATCCAGCTGGCCTTTATCTGGATCGTCACGGTGGTGGCCTTTTACCCGGTGTGCGACAGCATCGTCATCCTGAACCTCAGCGCCGCCATCAAAATTCTGCTGGCGGTGACGGTGGGGGTGCTGGGCATTGTGTATGTGGCCCGGAACGGCTTTGTCAACGATATGTCCGCCGGGACCTTCCTGCCCTCCTTCGACCTGGACAGCCTGTCGTATATCTCCGTCATCATCTTCAACTTCCTGGGCTTTGAGGTGGTGTGCACCTACGCCGGAAGCATGGCGGATCCCCGGCGGCAGATCCCCCAGGCCATCGTTACCGGCGGCGTGGTGATCGCCGCCATCTATCTGTTCTCCGCCTTCGGCATCGGGGCCGCCGTCCCCACCCGGGACATCAGCGTGGACTCCGGCCTCATCGACGCCGTGTCCCTGATGACCGGCCGCACCGGCGGGGTGCTGGTGGGCATCGTGGCCCTGCTGTTCCTGGTGACGCTGTTCGGCAACATGATCTCCTGGTCCATGGGGGTCAACTCCACCGCCGCCTACGCCGCCGAGCGGGGGGACATGCCCGCCGTGTTCGCCCGGCGGCGGAAGGACAACGATATGCCCGTGGGCTCGGCCCTGGTCAGCGGGATCGTGGCATCGGCGGTGTGCCTGCTGGGAGCTGCCATCCAGGCGGTAAGCCCGGATTCCTCCCTGTTCTGGAGCTTCTTCGCCCTGAACCTGGTGATGCTGCTGCTGAGCTATATGCCGGTGTTTCCGGCGTTTCTGGCTCTGCGGCGGAAGTATCCGCAGGCGGAGCGGCCCTTCCGGGTGCCGGGAGGCCCGGGAATGCTGCGGGTGCTGGCCTATGTGCCCATGGTGCTCATCGGCCTGTCCATTCTGTTCACCGCCGTGCCTCTGTCCACGGACCGGGAGACCCTGGCCACCATTCTGCCCATTACCGTGGGCTCTGTCATCAGTGTGCTGCTGGGCGAGCTGCTCATCGCCGTCCGGCGGCACCATCAACCCAGATCAGGAGGATAACGACTATGGCAAAACGTATTGTGGGAACCACTCCCCGGCAGGACGGGTATCGCATGCCCGGGGAATTTGAGGAGCAGACCGGCGTGTGGATGCTGTGGCCCCAGCGGCCCGACAACTGGCGGGGCGGGGCCAAGCCCGCCCAGCAGGCCTTTGCCGACGTGGCCCGGGCCATCGCCCGGTTCGAGCCGGTGACGGTGTGCGTGAATCCCGACCAGTTTCAGAACGCCCGGGCCCGGCTGCCGGAGGACATCCGGGTGGTGGAAATGACCAGCAACGACGCCTGGGTTCGGGACTGCGGCCCCACCTTTGTGAAAAACGATCAGGGGGACCTGCGGGCGGTGGACTGGACCTTCAACGCCTGGGGCGGCCTGCATGACGGGCTGTACTTCCCCTGGGACCAGGACGACCTGGTGGCCCGGAAAATCTGCGAGCTGGAGGGGGTGGACAGCTACCGCACCGACGGCTTCGTGCTGGAGGGCGGGTCCATCCATGTGGACGGCCAGGGCACGGTGCTGACCACGGAGATGTGCCTGCTGTCCCCGGGCCGGAACCCGGAGCTGAGCCGTCGGGATATCGAAGAAAAGCTCTGCGACTATCTGGGGTGCGAAAAGGTCATCTGGCTGCGGGACGGCATCGACCCCGACGAGACCAACGGCCACATTGACGACGTGGCCTGCTTCGTGGCCCCGGGGGAGGTGGCCTGCATCTGGACCGAGGACCCGGAGAACCCCTTTTATCAGGCGGCCCAGGACGCCTTCCGCACCCTGAGCCAGGCCACCGACGCCAAGGGCCGGCGGCTGACGGTGCACAAGCTGTGCCTGACCCAAAAGCCCTGCTGTCTGGAGGGGGCGGAGACCATCGACGCCGTGGAGGGTACCGTACCCCGGGAAAACGGCGAGGTCAGCATCGCCTCGTATATGAATTTCCTCATCGTCAACGGGGCCGTTATCGCCCCTCAGTACGGCGACGAAAACGACCAGCTGGCCATCCAGCAGCTGCAGCAGATGTTCCCGGACCGGCAGATCGTGGGGGTCCAGACCCGGGAGGTGGCCTTCGGCGGCGGCAACATCCACTGCATCACCCAGCAGCAGCCCAAGGCGTGAGCGTGGGGGAGGAAGTATTTTTGCCAGGTACACGCCCCGGCAAAAAATGATTGCATTTGCTTTGCCGCCTGCGGGCACCAAACTCTGCGAGGCTTTTTTGACAAGAAAAATCCCGGGAGCGCTTCAGCGCTCCCGGG
>OIKS01000096.1_pt1 | contig 14202 bp, 9 predicted proteins | sample 1583761 | NCBI WGS metagenome assembly OIKS01 (sample SAMN02674597, study PRJEB24791) | human gut metagenome, SKBSTL013 | isolation source: stool | host: Homo sapiens | place: USA | reverse complement strand
ACACGCATCCTCCGTGTCAATCAGCGGAGTGATTGACACGGGAGTGAACAGTAACTTCCGAAGTTTTCTTTAGATGTAGAATACCACACTGCCATTCTTTTTTAAACCGTTATTTTCCACTACATCTGTCGTTCATAATTTGTTCATTTATCATTTAAAAATCTTTCATCTTCTTATCACTTTTTCTTCATTTCTCTCACATATACTATAAGTATCAAAGGAAAAAACAAAAAACTTTGAATAAACTTTTTCATAATACATGCCGGGAACCAGTAAATGGTTACCCGGCATCCTCCCTTTTATGGAGACTTTTTTCTTATTCCGGAACAACCGGATCATTTATCACTTCTTGTTTCGTTTCCTGTTGTATTTCCTCTTCTACAGATTTTTCCGCAGTTTCCTCTGTTTGCTGTTCTGTCGTTTGCTCTGTTTCTTCCTTGTTTTCCCCGTTATTCTCTTCTTTCGTCGTTTCTTCTATCTTCTTTTCATATGCTTTGACCGATTCCAGAATCTCCTGAACCCGTTCCTCCATCTCTTTCTTCCATTTCATATCTTCCAATGCTTTTTTTCTTTCCTGTTCAGTTTCACTATGTTCTTCTGGTATTGTTTTTACATCGTCTGCTTTCTGAGCTTGCACTGCCGTTTCACTTTTTCCAACTATATTGTTGCTTTCTCTTCCCCGGCTCATCCCAATTCCTGCTGCCGCAATTACTGCCCCGGCAGCAAATAAAAGAACCGCCAGTTTGACATTCCGAAGTTTTACTTTCTGTTCCAAATTCCATTCCTCGCGTTCCTCCGGAAGATCACGTATCACCTGGCTGATCTTATCATAATGCCGTCTTCCGCCACCGGTACAACGTTCAATGATCCGCTCCAGTCTGCGTTCTTCACTTCTGCTAAGTTCCGGGATCTGCTCTGTATATGCCAGTAAAAACTGCAATATTTTACCATATCCGAACAAATCCACGGAACAATTTTTCCTGCTGCCTGACGCTGTCGGGCGGATAAAATGACTTCTCACCGCTTTCTGCTGCATCTTCTTTATAACAAATTCATTTTCCTGTGCATCCGGATTTAAAAGCAGCAGTTCTCCTTCTTCTGTCACAACAATACTATATGGGGTCAGACAACGATAATTCTGCCCACGTCTCGACTGCTGATACTTTCTTATTTCTCCGGCAATTTGTCGGAACCATTCAAATAACACCGCTTTATCTAACTGTGTATTATCCCGCAGATAATAAATCAAAAGTTCTCCCTGCAGGCAATCGACACTTGGCTGGCATTCGGTTCCTTTTTCCACGAAGCGAAGTACTTCATACATTTTTTCCATATTTAATTCTACTGCAATCTGTCATCTAAACGTGTGCGGCCCCACACCGCACACGATACAATACCTGTCCAATTGAAAATTATCAGAATCTGATACGAACTACTCTTCAGAATCTTTCCTGATTCTTCAGTCAGAACGACTGAAGTGTGACTCTCATATTAATTGAATTCTTCCAGTCTGTCAAGAGCTGCGGCAACAACTTTATCCATGTCATAATATTTATAATCTCCCAGTCGTCCGCCAAAGATTACATTTTCTTCCTTTTCTGCAAGCTTCTTGTATTCTTCAAACAATGCATTATTCTTCTCATCATTTACCGGATAGTATGGTTCCATGCCGACACTCCATTCTGATGAATACTCTCTGGAAATAACCGTCTTCTCCTGCTTGCCAAACTCAAAATGTTTATGCTCGATAATTCTTGTATACGGAACTTCACGCTCTGTGTAATTGACAACAGCATTTCCCTGATAGTTCTCACAATCAAGAACTTCTGTCTCAAATCTGACAGAACGATACTCCAATGCTCCCAGCTGATATCCAAAATATTCATCGATCATTCCTGTAAAAATAATCTTCTCTGCAATCTCCGGATTCTCTTTTCTGAATTCAAAGAAATCAATCCCTGTGCGAACTTCTGTCCCTTCCAGCATCTTCTCAACGATTGCTGTATAACCGCCAACCGGAATTCCCTGATATCTGTCATTGAAATAGTTATTATCGTAAACAAAGCGGAATGGCAGACGTTTGATAATAAATGCCGGAAGTTCTGTACACTTTCTTCCCCACTGTTTCTCTGTATAACCCTTGATCAGTTTCTCATAGATATCTCTTCCGCCAAGAAAAAGTGCCTGTTCCTCCAGATTCTGTGGATCTGTGATTCCTGTCTCTTTGCGCTGTTTTTCAATAATCTCTTTTGCTTCCTGTGGTGTGCGGATATTCCACATCTTACTGAATGTATTCATATTAAATGGCAGGTTATAAAGTTCATCTTTATAAACTGCTACCGGTGAATTGATGTAATTATTAAATTCCGCGAACTGATTCATGTAATCCCATATCTTTTTATCAGACGTATGGAAAATATGTGCACCATATTTATGTACATGGATTCCTTCTATGTCCTCACAGTAAATATTTCCTGCAATATGATCTCTTCGGTCAATCACAAGACATTTCTTCCCTTTTTTCTTTAATTCATGTGCCATGACAGCTCCATAAAGACCTGCTCCGACAATCAGATAATCGTATTCTTTCATATTTACTCCTTCTTTCTTTTCATGTTACGGTGTGTTTATGATAACACATTTTCTAATAAATTTGAATCTCTATCAAAAATACGGTATACTTAACAGCAAAAGGAGGATGAATTATGCTTATAAAAAATGGTTTTCTAATTGATCCTGCATCTGATACAGAACGTCTTGTCGACCTTCGCATCACAGGCGGTCTGATCCAGACACTCGCAGATGCCGGAACTCTGACACCTGAAAATGGAGAGGATGAGCTTGATGCTGCAGGACTTATGATTTCTCCAGGACTTGTTGACACACACATTCATTTCCGTGATCCCGGATTTACTTATAAAGAAGATCTCCATACCGGATCTCTTGCAGCTGCTGCCGGTGGATTTACTTCCGTGATCTGTATGGCAAATACTTCACCGGTCATCGATTCTGTTCCGGTTCTCAAAGAACTGATGGAACGGGAGGCTTTGGAAGACATCCATATTTTCCAGGCTGCTGCTGTCTCCTACGGACTCAAGGGTGAAGAGATGACTTCTATGAAGGAACTTGCCGCTGCCGGTGCCTGTGGATTCACAGATGACGGAATTCCTCTTAAGAATGCTGCCTTTCTCTATAAGGCAATGGAAGAGGCGAAGGCTCTTGACCTTCCGATCAGTCTTCATGAAGAAGATCCTGCATTTATTGAAACAAACGGAATCAACCACGGACCTGTATCTGATGCGCTGGGCATCTACGGATCTCCTTCGATTGCTGAAGAATCTCTTGTTGCCAGAGATTGTCTGCTGGCGCTTCGTTCCGGTGCACAGGTCGTGATCCAGCATATCAGCTCCGGACAGTCCGTTGAACTGGTACGTACCTTTAAAGCTATGGGAGCAAATCTGCATGCAGAAGCAACTCCGCATCATTTCACTTTGACAGATGAAGCTGTATTAAAATACGGCGCACTTGCCAAGATGAACCCACCGCTTCGTACAGAAAATGACCGCCTTGCTATCATCGAAGGTCTCAAAGACGGTACGATCGATCTGATTGCTACAGACCACGCGCCACACAGTACGGAAGAGAAATCCCGTCCTATCACACAAACACCAAGCGGTATTATTGGTCTTGAGACTTCCCTTGCTCTCGGAATCACTTCCCTTGTACGTCCGGGACACCTGACATTAAGCCAGCTGATCGAGAAGATGACGATCAATCCTGCCAGCCTGTATCACCTTCCGTGCGGTTCTGTCGCAGAAGGAAAATCAGCTGATCTTGTACTGTTTGATCCGAATGAGAAATGGATTCCTGAGACTTATGCCTCTAAGTCTTCTAATTCTCCATTTACCGGATGGGAATTGTATGGAAAAGTAAAATATACAATCTGTGATGGAAAGATTGTATACAAGGATTAATCTAAGAGGTCCCCTGCGGAATCTTTCATTTCCGCAGGGGACCTCTTCTTTGCTCATTAATCCTCGATCGCTGTTACTGTATAATCTTTGTCTTCGACTGTCTTTTTCAGCACTTCATTACTGATTTCGGAATTCAGTGTTACAACTGCTGTTCCGTCCTCATGGCTGACTTCTGCTGTATCAACCTGCTCAAGTGCCTCGAGAGCTTTCTTCACAGCCGCCTCACAGTGTCCACACATCATTCCTTCGATTTTCATTGTCTTTGTCATCTTTGTCTCCTCCTTGTTTTCTGACTCATTTTTGTCTGCTAAGACAATATCTGAAACAGTATTTTCTGCTGTTTCTACCTTTTTCATCTTTCTTTTTCTGTCTTTTCTGGCATCGTACATTTTAAACAGATTCAGTCTCAATGCATTTGTTACTACACAGAAACTGGACAGGCTCATTGCCGCTGCTCCGAACATCGGATTTAATTTCCAACCAAAGACCGGGATCCAGATTCCTGCTGCCAGTGGAATTCCTATCGCATTATAGAAAAATGCCCAGAACAGATTCTCATGAATGTTGCGCAATGTTGCACGGCTCATACGGATTGCCGCCGGCACGTCACTTAACCGGCTCTTCATCAGCACAACATCCGCTGCATCGATTGCAATATCTGTCCCCGCTCCAATGGCAATTCCCATATCTGCCCTGGTCAGTGCCGGTGCGTCATTGATACCGTCACCTACCATCGCAACCTTTCCTTTTTCTTTCAGCTTGCGGATCACCTGTTCTTTTCCTTCCGGAAGAACACCTGCGATCACTTCATCCACACCTGCCTGCTCACCAATTGCCTTCGCTGTACGCTCATTATCTCCGGTCAGCATAACAACATGGATTCCCATATTCTGAAGTTCTTTCACTGCCTGTGGACTATCTTCCTTGATCACATCCGCAACTGCGATCATGCCAAGGAACTGCTCATTCCTTCCAAAGAACAGCGGTGTCTTTCCTTGCTGTGCCAACCGTTCCGCCTGTTCTTTTATGCTGGCAGAAATCTTCATTTTGTCAGAAATGAATTTAAAATTGCCTCCGTACAGCCAGTCCTCTCCAAGTTTTCCTGACAGACCATTTCCCGGAACTGCCTGAAACTGTGTGATTTCACTTTTCTGCTCTGCTTCCCCATTTTCTTCTGCCTTTGCAAGAATTGCCCGGGCAAGCGGATGCTCACTTTTCTTCTCCAATGCATTTGCAAAAAATAATAATTCATGTTCTGTCATTCCGTCCGCAGGGAGCAGATCCGTCACCTTCGGTTCTCCACTTGTGATCGTTCCTGTCTTATCCAGTGCAACAATCTCCGTCTTTCCTGTCTCTTCCAGCGAAACAGCTGTCTTAAACATGATTCCATTCTTCGCGCCCATTCCATTTCCAACCATAATTGCAACCGGAGTGGCCAGACCTAATGCACACGGACAGCTGATCACCAGAACAGAAATTCCCCTTGCAAGTGCAAATCCAACAGGCTCTCCGACAAGCAGCCATACGATCATTGTGACGACTGCAATAGAAATAACTGCCGGAACAAATACTCCTGAAACTTTATCTGCCACTTTGGCAATTGGCGCTTTTGTTGCTGCCGCATCACTTACCATCTGAATAATCTGTGATAATGTCGTATCCTCGCCAACTCTTGTCGCCTCGCAGCGCAGAAAACCTGACTGATTCATCGTAGCCGCAGACACTTTATCCCCTTCTGCTTTATCTACCGGTATACTCTCTCCGGTCAGGGCAGCTTCATCTACTGCACTGTTTCCTTCCAGAACAATTCCATCCACCGGAATATTCTCCCCAGGTCTTACAACAAACTGATCTCCTCTTCTCACCTGGTCAATCGAAACTTCCTGTTCTTTTCCATCACGCAGGAGCGTTGCTGTCTTTGGTGCCAGCTTCATAAGGCTTTTTAATGCATCTGTTGTCTTTCCCTTTGAATGCGCTTCAAGCATCTTTCCGACTGTGATCAACGTTAAAATCATTGCTGCTGATTCAAAATAAAATTCATGCATCAGCTCCATCACATGATCCATATCGCCTGCCGTCTGCGCTGCTGTCATAGCGAATAATGCATACACGCTATATCCATAAGATGCACCTGCACCAAGTGCAACCAGCGTATCCATATTTAGTGCTCTATGGATCATGCCTTTCCATCCACTGATAAAAAACTTCTGATTGATCACCATAACGATTGTCGTTAACAGGAGCTGCGCCAGCCCCATCGCCACATGATTCCCTTCCAGAAATACCGGAAGTGGCCAGCCCCACATCATATGCCCCATTGACAGATACATGAGCGGAATCAAAAAACACAAAGAAGCGATCAGACGCCTTTTCATCTTCGGTGTCTCCCTATCTTTCAACGCATCTTCCGCACAGTTCTGCTCACTTTGATTCATCCCATACCTTTCATTCTTTGCAGATTTCAACGTTGCCCCATATCCAGCTTCCTCAACAGCCGCAATGACCGCATCTACTGTTGCTGTGCCTTCCACTCCCATGGAATTCGTCAGAAGACTGACTGAACAGTTCTCTACTCCGGGGACTTTTCCAACCGCTTTCTCAACACGGGCACTGCAGGCTGCACAACTCATTCCCGTCACATTATATTGTTCCATCTTACTCCTCCTTCAAGTTGTGATCCGGACTTTTTGTGCCAGATCTCTCTTCAGATCTTTTATCGCATCAATTTCTGAAGTGTTGTCACGAGCTCGTCAATCGTTTCATCTTTTCCATCCCGGATATCATCTGCCACACATGTCCGGATATGGTTTGCCAAAAGCACTTTATTGAAACTATTCAGAGCCGCATTCACCGCAGATACCTGAATCAGAATATCCGGACAATACGCGCCTTCTTCAACCATCCTTCGAACTCCCCTGACTTGTCCTTCAATTCTACTCAGACGATTCATCAGATCTTTATATTCTTTTTCCGGTCGATCCTTTGTCTTGTGACAACATCCCGGACAGACTTTCTTTTCTTCCATTGTATTTCTCCTGTCGTATAACCCCCAGGGGGTATATTTTCTAATTATTAATATATACCCCCTACAGGTATATTTCAAGTGCTTTTTAACAAAAAGTTACTGTTCATGCTACGTGCGGTTGCTGCTTACGCTATATGCGGCCGTCAACAACAAAGAAGCTGTCATGGAACATTTCACAATTATATCTATGTTCCATGCAGCTTCTCTGCAATTCATTATTATGCTCGTTATTATATTTCCTGACAAATCTGTCTTATTCCACACTCTTGAGTGACTCAACCATGTTGATCTTCTTTAATTTAAAATACATCACTCCATTGACAAACAAGGAAAAGGCCACTGTCAGCAGAAAGGCATACAGGAAACTCGGTGGATCGATATTTCGTCCAAACATAACTGAATCAATCTCCACTGTCTCAACAATAAAGCGGTGCAGAATTTTTCCGATCAACAATCCCGCCAGTGCCCCAATCAAGGTCAGCAGGATATTCTCTCTGTAAACATAAGAAGAAACTTCCTTGTCATAAAATCCAAGTACCTTTAATGTTGCCAGTTCTCTCTTGCGCTCTGTAATGTTAATATTATTCAGATTATACAGCACTACAAATGCCAGCATTCCTGCTGAAATAATCAATACAACAATCACGATGTCCAGACTCTCCAGCATATGATCCACCTGCTTTTTCAGGCTTGTCGTATAGCTGATGCTAAGTGTTCCATCACACTTCATTACATTTTCGCCGACATCCTTTGCCTCCTCTGTTGTACGATCCTGAGTTCTATAATAAATTGAATTATAGGCCGGGGCCTCACCGAATGTCTTTTCATAGACTTCAGATGTCATATAGAGATAATGTCCCATATAGTTCTCACAGATTGCACTGATCAAGACCGTTTTCTCTCCATCATCTGTATCAATCGTTAATTTATCACCGACATTGATTTCCAGCAGTTTCGCTACTTTTTCAGTCAGGATTGCTCCTTTATCATCCAATGAATAAATTTCTTTTGTCTTCCGATCCCGGATCACGACAAACTTTTTGAATGCTTCTACATCTTTTGGTACATCTAAATAAACTTCCTGAGAAGACTCTCCTGAACTAATCTCAATATTTTTCAAAAGATTTTCTGCAGTCACTGATACCTTCTTATCCGTATCCAGTTCTTTCTGAACCTCATTTCTCTCTTCTTCTGTCACATCTTCCTTTAAAATAACGTCTCCATCATAAAGCTGAATCTGTTCGTATTGAAGCGGAACGATTGCTGAAATAGAATCTTTTAATCCAAAACCAAACAACATCATGCCCATACAACCGCCAATTCCAAATACTGTCATGAAGAAGCGTTTTTTATACCGCACCAGATTACGCACGGTCGATTTCCATGTAAAATTCAGATTTTTCCAGATAAACGGAACTCGTTCCAGAAATACTCGTTTTCCCTGTTTTGGTGTCGGCGGGCGCATCAATTCTGCTGCCTGCTCTCGTAATTCTTTCATACAGGAGAACAATGTTGCAATTACTGTACATGCAAGTGCCGCTGCACATGCTGTTACAGCATAATACAAATTATACGGGATCACAATATCTTGCATATGACGATACAGGATCTTATATGCAGTGATAATGATATATGGAATTATCTTTTCTCCAATCAGAATTCCGAAAACACCACCAGTTAATGTCGCAAGGATCGCATACCAGAGATATTTTCCAACAATTGAAGCATTTCCATATCCGAGAGCCTTCAAAGTACCGATCTGCGTTCTCTCCTCCTCTACCATTCGTGTCATTGTTGTCAGACTGATCAATGCTGCAACAAGGAAGAAAATGAGTGGGAACACTTTACCGATTGCCCGCATACGGTCTGCATTATCTCCGTATCCACTGTATTCTGTCAAATTGTTCCGATCATAAACATACCACTTTGGCTTTTCAAGATCATCAATCTTCTGCTGTGCTTTCGCAAGCTCTTCTCTTGCTTCTGTAATCTGCCGCTCTCCATCTTCAATCTTCTTCTGAGCTTCTATACGACCTTCCTCATACACTGCCCAACCGTCTTCCAGCTCCTTTGTTCCGCTGCTTAACTGCTGCTGTGCCTCCTCAATCTTCTTCTGTCCCTCACTGATCTGCTGCCATCCGCTGTCAATCTGCTGCTGACCGGATGTAATCTGCGACTTTGCCTGATCTATCTGCCGACTTGCGGTAAGGATTGCAGCATCTCCCTGTGTCAACACATCCGTCAGTTTCTGTATATTATCCTGCAATACCGGAATACCTTCTTCAATCTGAGCTATCCCGGCTTCAACTGCTGGAAGCCCTTCGTTAATCTGCGTCAATCCGGCTTCGATCTTTGTCTGGTTTTTCTGAATCTCCGCTTCGGCAGCTTTCGCCTCCAGTTCCATTTTATCCAGATTTGCTTTCAATTCAGTCAACTTCTCTTCCATTGCTGTTTTTTCAGCTTCCAACTGTTCTAACTGAGCCTTTAATTCCGGATCTTCTTCTCCTGCTTCCTGCTTCCGGTCGTATTCTTCTTTCAGTGCCTCATAGTTCTGTAAAAGAAGTTCATACTGTGTATTTAGTTCTTCATAAGACTTTTTCAACGGCTGATAAATCTGCTGATACGCAGACTGATAGTCTTCTGCCTGTTGCTGCAATTCTTCCTTTGCTTTCAGAAGCTCGTCTTTCTTTTGCTGCATCTGTGTCTGTTGCGCTAAAAGTTCTTGTCTCTGATCTTCCAGACTTTCTTCCTGCTCTTTTAGTTGTGCCAGCTGATTTCTTAATGTTGTAAGTGCAATCTGTTTTTCGCTAAGTTCCTGTGCACCCTGCTCAACTTGTGCTTTGGACTGATCCAGCTCCTTTTGCTTTGATATCAGAAGATTTCTCGACTGCTCCAGTTCAAGCTTCGAAGCTGCCAGCTGATTTCTTCCTCGTTCAAGTTCTTTCTGCGCTGCATCAAGTTTCTCTCTTGCACTTGCAAGTTCTTCTTCCGCCTCTTTTTTTCCATCCGCCAGATCCTGCTCTGCCTGAGCTAACTCTTCTTGTGCTTCATCCACTTTTTCCTGCGCTGTCGAAGTAATCTCATCATATCTGGCCTGTTCTCTTTCCGCTTTAATTGCCTGAACCTTTTTCAGCACAGAATCCACATGTTCTTCATATTCTTTCGTAAATGCAGTCGCTTCCTTTGCACCTTCAACCTGCACTGTAATCTCTGTATACACATCTAATGAAAATGCTTTCTCCGGAACGCAAAGAAAGGCACTGACACTTCCATTTCCGATTGTTGTACTGCCTCTGTGAAATGCAATATACTCCGGACTGCTGACCGTACCAACAATGGTAAATGTATCTGTCTTAAGTGTATCTTCCAAAGAATCCGAAGTCCCACTTGATAATGTGATCCTATCCCCAATCTTCAGATTCTTTCCATCCAAATAATCTGCATCTATTACACATTCATTTTCCTTTTCCGGAAGCCTGCCATCTTCTAACTGAACTTGATTCATCTTATCCTGGAGCGCCATAACATGAACTGCTACCTGGTTTCCCCGAATCGTACAAAGTACATCTGTTGCATAGCTTCCTTCTGCATCCAATACACCATCCACAGCACGAATTGCATCCAGATCATCTTCTGTCAGTCCCATTGTACTCATTACCTGAATATCCATCAGGTTCTTCTCATCGAAATATGCATCTCCTGAATATCTCATATCCGGCTCTGATGCACGGATTCCGGAAAAGAATGCACATCCTATCGCAACAATAAAGAAAATGGATAAAAAACGTCCAAGGCTATGACGGATCTCCATATAAAAGTTTTTTCGTAATGCTTTCTTCATCCACATCCCCTACCATTCAATTTCATCAATCGAAGTCGGATTCTCATTAGATTCTATTCTTGCTACCTGTCCATTTTTTATATGAATCAATCGATCTGCCATCGGCGCAAGTGCCTGATTATGTGTAATGATAATAACTGTCATTCCCTTTTCTCTACACATATTCTGAAGTAATTTCAAAATTGATTTTCCTGTATTGTAATCCAATGCACCTGTTGGCTCATCACAAAGCAAAAGCTTTGGGTTCTTCGCTAATGCTCTCGCGATTGAAACTCGCTGCTGCTCACCGCCGGAAAGTTGTGCCGGAAAATTATTCTTCCGTTCCCCCAGACCAACTTCCTCCAAAACTGCCTGTGCATCCAACGGATCCTTACTGATCTGCAACGCAAGCTCAACATTTTCCAATGCGGTCAGATTCGGCACAAGATTATAAAACTGAAAAACAAATCCGATGTCATCTCTGCGGTATCCTGTCAGCTGTTTGGAATTATAAGCTGTAATATCTTTTCCATCTACATACAGCTTCCCGCTTGTTGCCGTATCCATTCCGCCGAGAATATTAAGCACAGTTGTCTTACCTGCACCACTTGGTCCAACGATTACAACAAGTTCTCCCTGCTCAATCGAAAAGCTGATGTGATCCACTGCATGAATCTCAACTTCACCCATTTTATAAGTTTTCGTGATATCCTGCACTTTAACGAATTCCTTCATCTACATTCTCCTGACTCTTTTTCTCTTCTTCTGCATCTCTCCTGGCAAGCAGTCTGTTACTCTTTTCTTCGATTCTCTACAGACGCAGTTTCTCCCACTCTTCTCCTGCACCGAATGTCTCATGAAAACGTTCCGGAAGCGGTGTATCCTGGAATAATTTCTTCTGATACTGTACGATCAGACTCGCAGCTAACGGCACTGCACCTGAATATTGCCGTTTCAAAACCTTACAATATTTCTGACATAACGGATCTGGCTTTACACTCATCACTATGTCATGCAATGAATCGTATTTCCCCACTGCCTTCATCCCAAGAAACAACGCTTTTCGCTTTCCAGATGTCGGTGCCAGAAACAGCTTATGATAAAAAACCATCCCTTTTAATGCCTTATAGATCTGCTCGGCTGTTACATCTTTGAAAAATGGTGCGATCACTTCCGCATACTCCATCTTCGGCTGAATGTGCTTTGCTGTCAGATAGCGCAAAGGATCATGATAATCTTCCGTCAGCATCATTCGATCCAGTTCCATCTCAATCTCATTGTGTGAAACTCTTCCTACCTGCATAATTTTTTCAACATAAGGATGGCATTCACTGTCTAAAGCAAAATGACAGATAAATCCATAAATATATGCACGCGCCGCTGCCGGATCTTTTGCTTTCTCAATCACTTCAACAGCATGATGGAAAAACTCATCGGCAAATTGTTCATGAAGTGTATGCCCCTGTTCATTCACCGGATCTTTCTTTAATGCATTATAATAAAATAAAATATCCGGTCCATGTAACCCAATATCAAACAACTCTCTATGCGCTTCTATAGAATTCTGAAGGGGTCTTGGAAGTGCGCTGAGCACCTCTTTTCCGAATTTATAATGTGCGTATGTTGTTGGCATAAGAAACCTCTCCTTTTTCCGAATTTTCTTGTTAAGATTTATAATTACTCATATTATTATATTAACACATTCTTCCCTGTCTGACAGTAATTATCTTTATAAAAAATATGTGAAATGAGATTAAAAATGCTAAATTTTTACTGCTTTTTCACTTCTTTTAATGCAATAATCACTTGACATTTATATTTCTTTTTACTATATTAGTATGTACAGCACACAAGAGAATGTGTCTGTTACAGTAGAGAGTATTTATTACTCTACCCTGATCAGGGCTTGTACTGGTTTCGACAGGGATCTCGAAGATGGAGAAGCTATCCGTAGGCTGATGCGTTAAATCGCAAACTTAAAATTAAACGCTAACGATAATTTCGAATTAGCTGCAGCCTAAATGCTGCATGTCAGCCCTGAAGCACTCACACTTTAGGAATCTGGCACCGACTATGTGAGAAACGATGACGGCAAAGCTTTGAGCCGTCAGGCGTATTATGAAGCTACTGAACCCGTAAGGATGTTAGTTTTCGTACGGCAGAGGGAATGTCAAATAACTGACTATGATAGTAGAAGTACATGGGACAGGTTTTTGGACGCGGGTTCGATTCCCGCCAGGTCCACTTTTTAATGAAAAGTGTGAAGACTTTAAAATAACGGCATTGTATCTCGTAAGATGAGATGCAATGCCGTTATTTTTTGAATAATATCCTTACCTCCAAATGGAATGCATAAAACAAAAAACTCTGAGATTCTTGCAAACATTGACTTCACAAAAATCTCAGAGAAAAAAATAATGCCGCAGACCGGAATCGAACCGTTTTAAGCAATCACAAATACTGATAGAAAGGGGCTTTGAGGACTTCATCACGGTTGCGGTGTTCAAAAAGTGTTCAAACGTTTGTCGCATACAAACTTGAAGTTATCTTTTTCCTAATGGCAATGCTATTAAATTTCCCAATAATGCAATAACAGCATATCCAACTACATAAACCCATGCACTTGAGTTATAAAATATAAATATAGATGGCGCAAACATTATTGCTACAATCAAAATATACCAGAAGTTAAAACCATTCCTAATCCCATAAAAAACAGAGGTTATTAAACATATTAGAGGAATAATTACTAACATAACAATCATTGCACTTCCTGTGTTTTTTATAAACCAAGGAACGATATAAAAATCTATCAGCAACAGTAGGTAGAAAACCATGTTCTTTTTTAATTTATCCATCATATCATCATCCTTTTAAATTCCGATTTCTCAGTTTCAAAAACTGGGAGTTGTTTAACTGATTCTATAATGTCCTATGATATCATCACGATGTTCCAGTATATCCTCTTCATAATATATTTGATATGGGTTTGCATGATGAATAACAAAACATATACCTTTTCGATTTCTCTTGTCAGATATAATGCCGATATGTTTTTTAAATACAACAATATCTCCACCTTGCCATTCTTCTGTTTCATTTATATCTGTAGTAAGACTTATTGCATTATTATCGAAATATACTTTTAAGTTTTTAACTCTTCTAAAATCTATATTTTTATCAACGGCATCTATATCATATAATTCTTTATTGTTTTTTATATCCTCATTTACTAATACCATCAAATCATATCCTGCATCTTTTAAAGCAAAAGCTACTACATCAGTACAAACCCCATATTCATCATCTGGATAACCTGTGTTGTAATATTTGCTTTTATATTTTGGATTAGTTTTTATGTAATTATTTGCATTATTTAATAT
>OIKS01000095.1_pt1 | contig 14330 bp, 9 predicted proteins | sample 1583761 | NCBI WGS metagenome assembly OIKS01 (sample SAMN02674597, study PRJEB24791) | human gut metagenome, SKBSTL013 | isolation source: stool | host: Homo sapiens | place: USA | reverse complement strand
GATATAGGCGATATTACCCTTGTAAATGGAAATGTTGAATTTAGCGATGCTCATATTATAGAAACGGAGATTTCATTAGGAGGAATTGAGTGTGGCGGAAGTAGATATTTTACACCAGAAGTATCATTTCGTTACATAAAAGCCCGCAAATCGAAAATTTTAACGATGCTAATGACGCAATCTTTAAGTTTGGATTTTTTATGTGCCAAAACAGAAAAAACAGAGGTTTGCTTGGATCCGCTGCCGAAGACTTTTGAAAATTTGTGTTTTGTGAAATCAAATATTTCTCAAGTAAAGTTGTCTAATGCGTCAATAAAAGAATTAGACATTAGAGAAGCAAGATTTGATTGCTTGGAATTGCTGCGTTGTGAAATTTTGGGTAAAAGTAATCTTAGTGGAAGCATAAAAAGATTTCTATTTAATGATTGCATAAATACAAATATTTTAAGGATTGCATTAGAAGATACAGAAGAAGTATCATTTGAGGATGCAATCAATAGTGGGAGAATTTATTTTAAAGACTTCCCTAAACTAGTTGAAAAGATTACCGAAAAAAAGAATGAACAACTCTTGATGCTAAAGGAAAATTTTAGACAGCTCGGGGAATATGATAATGAAGATATTTGTCATCTTCATTATCAAAAAGCGAAAACGAAAGAAGAAAAAAGATATTATATAAGAGGATTACGCAGGCTGCTGGATTGGATTAGCGGATATGGAACCAAACCGTGCCGAACATTTTTAACTATAATTCTTCTGATTTTAATATTCGGAACGGCATATTATGTAATACCATGTTTACAATATCAAGGAGTAAGTGGATGGCTAGAGTGCATTTATGCAAGTGCCATTACTTTTTTTGCAGTAGGCTATGGCGATCTTTTTCCTGCTACACTTGCAACGAAGATGGTTTCATTGGTAGAGGCGTTCTCTGGAGTGACAATGACAAGCTATTTCTTGGTGCTTCTTTCGAGAAAGGTCATTCGATAATGATTAATGTCATGGTGGAGTAAAATGAACGCTCTGTAATTTTGGCACCCGCCCAGGCTGCTATCAAGAACCCCCGCAAGTAATTGCGTGAGCGCTTGAAAAAGCACAAATAAAGCAAACGAACCGCCCCGGTTTCCGTAACAGGAAGCCGGGGCGGTTTTTGTGTTGCAACGTACAGGAAAAGCAGAAAATATCCTTTACAGAAAGGACAAGCAAACTGTCCAACAGGATCGTTATAATAGACAGACAAAAGGGCATAAACGCCATCAAAGGAGAGTGCGCAATGAAAAAAATATGGATGTTTCTGCTGGGCGCGGCATTTGCCGCCGAACTGTTTCTGCTTGTCTGCATGGCAAGCAGAAGTGCATCACCGCGTCAGGTAATGTACACTTTTAAGGATGATGTATGGGATGTGATCTACCGGCTGAACCGCAGATGGAATTTGTGAGAAAAGCACTTGGCTTTTTGGAGGATGGACAGACAAGCTGTCCATCTTTTTTTGTATACTAGGATTGTGCAAAAGAAACAAAAATTTTGTGGCTGTTTCACAAAACAACAAAATTTCACACAAAGAATTGCGGCTGTTGTTGCACTGTGTTACAATGAACAGAGAAGGAGAATGAACTGTGCGTAATAGTAGATTAGACCGTATACTCTATATTCAGCAGATTCTGGTACAGGGCGGGGTGCTGAATAAACAGCAGACGGCGGACCGCTTCGGTGTCAGCGAGAAAACCATCCAGCGCGATCTTGATACCCTGCGCAGCTATTTTGCAGACAGCGAGCCGCGCCGGGAGATCTTATACAACTCCGCAAAGGGCGGCTATCTGCTGGATGACACGCTTTCCCGCTTCCTCACCAGCAGCGAGATTCTGGCGGTATGCAAGATTTTGCTGGAGAGCCGTTCCATGGTCAAGGAGGAAATGTTCCCCATTCTGGACAAGCTGGTGCAGGTGTGCACCCCGCTGGACCGGTTGAATCAGGTGAAAGACCTCATCAGCAACGAACGCTTCCATTACGTTGAGCCGCAGCACGGCCGGAAGTTCATTGAGAGCCTGTGGAAGATCGGCACGGCAGTAGAAAATCACAATGTTATGGAAATTACCTACTGCCGCACCCATGACGGCGAGACCCGTGTGCGCACTATTGAGCCGGTGGGCATCCTGTTCAGCGAGTATTATTTCTATCTGGCAGCGTTCATCGAGGGCATCGACAAGGACAAGCACTTCAAGAATCCGCAGGACAACTCCCCGACGATTTACCGCATCGACCGTATCCAAAACTATAAGACCCTCGACCGACACTTTGCCCAGCGCTATACCGACCGCTTTCAGGAAGGCGAGATGCGCAAGCGCATCCAGTTCATGTACGGCGGCGAGTTGCAGACCATCCGGTTCGAGTATACCGGGCCAAGTCTGGAATCCGTTCTCGACCGTCTGCCCACTGCAAAGGTTTTGCAGGTGACGGAAAAAGGCTGGATCGTGGAAGCCGAGGTGTTTGGCACGGGTATTCAAATGTGGGTGCGGAGCCAGGGAGATTACATCAAAATTATATCGGAAATGAAAAAATAAAAGGAGTTCTGCTGTATGAACAAGGTTCGGGTCGAAGTTTTCTATCAGGATAATGCTTTGCAATCTATCCGTATCGACCACTACGAGATGGAAGGCCTTGTAGCAATAGAAAATAAAACTATCCCAGAGTGGTTTATGCCCGCTTCAGGTCGTGCTAGCTGGAAAGGCCTGAAAGAGGAACTTGAAAGCCAAAGCAGGAAAGAGGGGGAGCTCTGCTTTATTTTCAATGGCCCGGAAGAGGAAAAAGCAATTTTTCAGAAGTGCATTCAAGAAAACAAACTGGGCAGAATGGCTGACGAGTTGGAGATAGAGGAAGCTGCATTGGAGTATCTTGAAATTGCACAGCACTGCGGGCAGCATGGCGATGATGAGGGCACATTGCGGGCATACGAAATCGCGGCGAAATGGTATCACATGGCTGAGGCGGAATTTGTGCTGGGAGATTACTGCGAGAGAGTTCTGGGTGATAACGAAAATGCTGTGCAGTGGTTCCGAAAAGCGGCAAAGCAAGGCTATACAGATGCAGAGTATCGCTATGGAAAATGTCTGGAAAATGGAACGGCTGTCCCAGAAAGCAAAACGGATACAGCAGTGAGCTGGTATCAGAAAGCCGCCGCACAGGGCCAGAAAGATGCGGCTCAGGAACTAGAGCTACGCAGGCAGGCACAGATAGAAGCCGAACGCCGGAAGCAGGCAGAAGAGGCGGAACGTCAGAGAATAGCAAAAGAGGAGGCGGAACGCCGGAGACGAGCAGAGGAGGAAGCAAGGGCAAAGAAAAAGGAATTGATAATACCGGTGAATGTTCCGAGTTCAGAAACAGTAGAGACGCCGTTTAAGCCAGATTATATTTCCTTACAGAAAGCAGCTGAAACAGGCAGGGATAAAAAGTATAAGAATAAAACTTCACTGGAAAAAGCTGCATTCTGGAATGAAGTTGCTCAAAATGCAAAAGAATCTAGGCAAGCAGTAGATAAAAAGGCAGAAGAAGCATGTGCCAATATCTGGTGCAGCCGAAAAGCGCAGCGGGAAATTCGAAAATCTGCGGCAAACACGAAAATGATGACAGGCACCGTACAACTTGTAGCAGAGCTTGTTTCTTCGGTATATGAAAGTATAGGTTGTGAGGAGGAGAAGATGCTTGAGAATATGGAAATTGAATAAAGTTTTCTTTTTAGTATAAGAGGAAATCAACATGAGCGATTTACAAATGACGAATCAGGACCTCTCCCAGAGACAGTCGATGGAAGAACTTGCAAATCAGCTGACGTTGGCAGACCATCTGGTGTACAAAAAATATCTGCCGGAATTGCAAAATTATCCGCTGGTGGAACCATCGGAAGAAATGAAGAGAATGCTGGATGTCAAGACCTGCATCAAGCTGTTCCAGATGAAGAAGCTGACTCTAAAAAAAGGCGAGGATATGCTCCAAAAACTCTCCACCGTTTATCATTCCAGCATGGCCCTTGGGTGCAGTTTGGCTGTGATGGTCGATGTTCCGGCAGATGGTGCTCCGGCAGATATTTATTTGGGTGTGCGGCAGAATCCGGGCAGGCAGAGCATCGATAACCGCGACCTTGCAATTTCCGGTGATGCGCTGGAAAAAGGGATGAAGAGTAACTTCCCCGGTTCGGAAGTACAGGAACTCCATCAGGAAGAAATTGACGCGCTGCTGGAAGACGATAACGGTTCTTTCGGTTCGGCACAATCGGCAATCGCTTCTGTCTCCTGCGTTGCGGCATTGCGAGATAAATCCAAGACGGAGGACAAAGCATTTATTCAGGGCATTGAGCGTTTTATCGATGCAATGGATGGCGATGCTTATACAGCGTTATTTCTGGCAGAGCCAGTTACAGAAGAAACACAGGCTGGCATCCGAAATGGATATGAGGAACTGTATAGCGCGTTGTCTCCGTTCCGCAAAACAACGTGGTCTTATACAGAAAACGAAAGCCATGCGGTCATGGAGACGTTCTGCTCTGGCACATCGGATACGGTAACGGATGGAACGAGCAGTGGTTTCAGCGATGAACAAGGCCGAAACACGGGAATTAACTTTAACGCTGGAATGAACCAAGGAACGACGAATACGATAGGACAGTCGCACGCGGTCACACGGCTTCGGCTGCCGAGCAAAAGAACGATGGTCGGCGTGGCAGCTGGTGCGAGTATCCTTGCGCTTGGAGCAGTGGCGGCATCGGCGTTTTTTCCGCCTGCCGGAGCAGCCATCGTGTCGGCGGCGAGTACAGTTGGTGCGGCGGTAAAGGCTGGACCGCTGTTTGGCGCTGTGGTGCCTATGGTGGCTGGACATGAAACAAATGGGACTGCATGGAGTACGGCACGGAGCATCGGAAAGTCGCTGGGCTTTGGGATGAGCCGGGGATACAACACGGCGCACACAGACAGCTCTACGGTGGAACGCAGCAATGCGCACAGCACCAATGAACAGCATTCCAACGGGACGACGGATACGCACGGCACTGCGCGGACGCAGCAGATAGAAGTCTGCAACAAGGCGGTGGAAGAACTGCTGACACGAATTGACGAGCAAATCAAGCGTACCAAAGAAAGTGAAGATTACGGCTGTTACAGTTGTGCGGCTTATTTTTTGTCCTCTCGCCCCAGCAAGGCTCTTCTTGCAGCTAATACATATCGTTCGCTGATGATTGGAGAAGGCTCTTCTGTGGAAAGCGGTGCGGTCAATCTTTGGCAGGACCGTGCAAGTGTAACTGCTATGCGAGAATATCTCAAACGGTTTACACACCCTGTCTTTGCACGCCAGCTCTGGGAGAATGAAGCTGACAGTCTGTTTTACACGGCAGGTACGCTGGTCAGCGGGCGGGAACTGCCAATGCACCTTGGCTTGCCCACCCGCTCAGTGCACGGCTTGCCGATTATTGAGCACGCGGAGTTTGGCCGCAATGTGCCGGATGAGGCGATGCCGGATGAGGACAAGATGAATCTGGGCAAGATTTACCACATGGGCAAGTCGGAAAGTGCAGAACTGATCCTGAACCGGCAGGCGATGGCTTCCCACACATTCATCACTGGCTCGACCGGCACAGGCAAATCCAATGCGGTCTACCATCTACTGGATGAGATCACAAAGAACGGACAAACGACGTTTCTTGTGGTGGAACCGGCCAAGGGCGAATACAAGAACGTGTTCGGCAATTGTACAGATGTGCAGGTGTTTGGTACAAACCCCAGAGAAACGCCGCTGCTGCGCATGAATCCCTTTGCATTCCCTGAGAATATCCATATTCTGGAACATATTGACCGTCTGGTGGAGATATTCAACGCCTGCTGGCCGATGTATGCAGCCATGCCAGCGGTGCTGAAGGATGCTATTGAGCGCAGCTATCAGAAAGTAGGCTGGGATCTGCGCAATTCGGAGAGCGAGAAGGGAATTTTCCCAACCTTCTTTGACCTGCTGGATATTCTGCCGGGCGTCATTGAAGAGTCGCATTATTCCAAGGATACCCAAAGCGATTATGTGGGCGCATTGTGCACCCGCGTAAAGTCGCTGACAAACGGTATTTATGGAAGTGTGCTTTGCGCAGAAGATGCGCTGAGCGATGCTGAAATGTTCGATCAGAATGTGATCGTAGATTTGAGCCGTGTGGGCTCTATGGAAACGAAATCGCTGCTGATGGGCATCTTGGTGATGAAGTTACAGGAATACCGGATGTGCAGCAGCGGGATGAACAGCAGGCTTCGCCATGTCACAGTGCTGGAAGAAGCACACAACCTGTTGCGCAAGACCTCGGCAGAGCAATCACAGGAGGGTGCAAACCTGCAGGGCAAGTCGGTGGAAATGCTGGCAAATGCCATTGCGGAAATGCGTACTTATGGTGAGGGCTTCATTATTGCGGATCAGGCACCCGGACTGCTGGATATGTCGGTCATCCGTAACACGAACACAAAAATTATTCTGCGCCTGCCGGACGAAGAGGATCGCAAGCTGGTAGGCAAGTCTGCCGCCCTGAAGGAGGCACAGATCGATGAATTGTCCAAGCTGCCGCTTGGTGTGGCTGCCGTTTACCAGAACGAGTGGCCGGAGGCGGTGCTCTGCAAGATTGAGGCGTATCCCATGCCGGAAAATGCTGTTTACCACAAGCCTTCAAAAATGCCGCATGAAATCAACGCAGAGTTTGTATTCGGACAACTGGCAGTGGGCAAAGAGCTGGAACCGCTGAGCAGTTCGGAGATGGAGCAGCTGAAGCTCTGGCTGAAACGCCATGAGATGATGTTGAAGCCGGAGGACGGCCGCTACCTGGAACAGGTCTTTGCAGGCGGCGAACTGGATGTGGCTAAGACCCGGAAAGCTGTGTTTGATTTCTTTGATGGAATCAGCACGGTCATTGATTACTGTGCCGCAGCCGAAAAATCGTTCACACCCCGTAAGGAATTTCTGGAACAGCTGCAGGGACAGTACGGCCTGAAAGCTGCTGCCGCAGACTGGGTGCTGAACAGCGTGATAAGCATGGGCATGAGCCTGAACCCGGATGCGGAGGCTGTAGAAGATTTGAGGACGAATTTTGAACAGCAGGGAGGTCGTGTGCTGTGAGGCGGGAAATCTCGGAAGTAAAGCCGGTAGAAACAAAAAGCCGGGAGAACTATCTGGATAGTTCTGTCAGAAAGGCATTCGAGCGTTTGCAGGAAGGAAAAACTGCAAGAGCAGAAAACAAACTCGATTCTTCGGTGAGAAAGTCGTTTGAAAAACTAGAATCTCATAGTACTTATGAGAAAAGACTACAGCAAAAAATGGAAAATCCGGAAAAAGATCTTCAAAAGCTTGTAGGAGAATATCTTAAAGATTTAAAGAGCAAATCAGAGTGTGCAGAAACAATTCCAGACAAACCTTTTGAAGTGTCAAATCTTGAAAAGAGAACACCAGAAGAAAACGCAAAAATGCGAGAGGAGTTCAATGACAATAAGACTCAGCTAAAGCGAGAATGGGAGAAAATAAACGGTCTGCAGTGGCCGAAGTATAAGAAAGATATATACTCTGCAAGTGGGAACTTGATTCGGAAAGCAGGAAGTGATTATGATGCCCACCATATTCAACCTTTGGGTATGGGAGGGAACAATGAAGCGCGCAATATTACCCCGTTGAACGCAGAAGTTCATTATGATAAACAAGGCATCCATGCACTGGGCAGTCCATATAGTAAATTGGATCAAGCGTTAGGAGGAACACAAATATGAATGTGGCAGAATATTTGAAATTGGTAGAAAATATGAAAATTGATTCAGATAAAGTTGAAACGGTGCAAAATGTTTATGAAGCAAAGCTTCCGGAATTGCTCCAAAAAATTGTATCAAATGCAGAAGAACCTGTTTTTCTGGATAATGATGTGAGAACTCTTACTTATAAAGAGATTCTAAATGCAGAACAGGACTTGCATGTTGATTTTAAATCCAACCGTATAATTCCGGTGGCGGATTGCGGAGATAACGACTTTGCGGTTTACTATTTAGATAAATGCAAATGGTCGAGATTTAACATTATCGATGAAACTGCATTCAAGGAGAGAACAACATTGGAAGATGTTTTGTAACGGATATAAAATTTATATTGAGATAGAATAAAAACTGTATCTAAAAGTCCACTGCACTTTCAGGTTATTACAATCACGGTCGATTGCACATACAATACAAGTATCACTTCACAAAACGGAGGGTACTTGTACTATGGTGGACTACGCCGACATCGGAAAACGCATCCGTGCCTGCCGCCTTGCAAAGGGCATGACGCAGGAACAGCTGGCCAATGAGGTCGGCGTTGTGGTCACGCACATCAGCCATATCGAAACAGGCAACTCTGTGCCCAGCCTGAAAACGCTGATCGACATCATTAACGCACTGGACTGCTCCGCAGACGAGCTGCTGTGCATCGAGATCAAAAAAGCAAAGCCGGTGTTCGACAGCTGGATGACCGAACAGCTTGCAGATTGCTCCGCCGATGAGGCAAAGATCATCAAAGAAACGGTGGTCAGTCTGAAAAAATCGCTCCGGAAGGTGTATGGAAAGTCCTCTAAATACAGATATGACTAAAACTTCAAAAACTGAATGCCAGTTGGTAGGTATTGAGTGTCTGAAAGAACACCAATAAACAGAATGAACCGCCTCGGTTTCCATAGTAGGAAGCCGGGGCGGCTTTTTATACAAAAAAGAAATCGTTTTTTTGTAGCTTTGATGAATTGGCGCGGAGCCGTTGACAGCAGAAGGGCAGAAGCGTATCTTTGGAACAGAAGGCGGAACAGGGCCATAAATAGCAGTTTTCTTTACCTTGCAAGGACACTTTCGTTTTGATGAGGCACGACCCGGTGTGCCGCTTTTTTCATTTGCGGAGATAAAATACAAAAAGTACGGATTATAGTACACATTATCTGCTATGCTCGGTACACGGAAAGCACACACCGGAAAAGGAGCAAAAATGCGCTGGACGTTGAATAAAACAAGGCTTTTGGCTGGTAAAACGGACCCGGAGAATACCAGCCTGTGGCTGCCGCTCTGGATGCACCTGTGGGATACGGCGGGCATCATGGAGCGGCTGGTCCGGCAGTGGCTCCCGGAAAGTGCAAAACGGGCCATGGGCTTTGAGCGCGAGGAAGCGTTGCTCGCGCATGCCCGGTTTCTGGGCGGGATCCATGATATAGGCAAGGCTACGGTAGCCTTTCAGGCAAATATCCTGCGCACTCTGCCGGAGGCGCGGCAGCGGCTGGAAATGCTGACGCCGCTGGACTGTCCTGAACAGAACCGCCGGGAGTCGCCGCATGCCCGGGCGGGAGAGGCAATCCTGCTGTGGGATGATTGTCCCGGCGGGCTAGCCTCCATTGTGGGAGCGCATCACGGCAGGCCACAGAGCTGCGCGGCGGTCGATGACCAGTTGGAGTGCTGGGAGAGCAACTACTACCCCAAGGGACAGGAAAAGGTCTGGCAGGGCTTCTGGACAGAACTGCTCATGACTGTTTTGCAGGACTGCGGCTTTGATGATACGGCGGAACTGTACGACCTGGACCCGCAGGAGGAAGTGCTTCTGACCGGACTTCTGATCATGGCAGACTGGATCGCCAGCAATACGGAATACTTCCCCCTGATCCCGGTAGAGGAGCTGGGCAGCATGGAGGATTACCCGGCGCGGGTGGACAGGGCTTGGGAAAAGCTGGCGCTGCCCTTCCCGTGGGAGGCACAGCCGGGCATCGCAGACCCGCAGGAGTTTGCGGTGCGGTTCGGCTTTGCGCCCAATGCGGTGCAGAGGGCTGTTCTGGAAGCTGCAGATACCGCAGCGGAACCGGGCATTCTGATTTTGGAAGCACAGATGGGCGTGGGCAAAACCGAGGCGGCGCTGGCCGCTGCGGAGATCATGGCCAGCCGGTTCGGGCTGGGCGGTGTCTTTTTCGGGCTGCCCACACAGGCCACGGCAAACGGCATCTTTCCCCGGCTGCTTGGCTGGGCAGACACGCAGTCTGAGGAGACGCTGCCGCAGGCTATAAAGCTGGCGCACGGCATGGCAGGACTGAACGAGAACTATTTGCGGTTACAGGGGCGCGGGGTGCAGCTGGAGGAAGATGCGCAGGAAGAGCATCGGGTACAGGTACACCAGTGGTTTCGAGGAAACAAACAGGTACTGCTGGCAAACTTCGTGATTGGCACAGTGGATCAGCTGCTGCTGGCGGCACTTGCCCAGAAGCACGTTATGCTGCGGCATCTGGGGCTTGCGGGCAAGGTGGTCATTATTGATGAGTGCCACGCCTACGATACCTACATGAACTGCTATCTGGACCGGACACTGGAATGGCTGGGCTGGTATAAGGTGCCGGTCATTCTGCTTTCGGCCACCCTGCCCGCCCGGCGGCGCACAGAGCTGGTCGAGGCCTACCAGCAGAAAAAGGCTGCCCCGGACGCCCCATGGGAAACCAGCTGCGGCTATCCGCTGCTGACATGGACGGATGGCGCAGAGGTAAAGCAAACGGCCATCCCATCGGATGCACCCGGTCAAACGGTGCAGCTGACCACGCTCACAGAACCGGAGTTGCCCGCGCTGCTGCGCCGGAAGCTGGCAGAGGGCGGCTGTGCAGGGGTGATCGTAAACACGGTCAAAAAAGCACAGAAGATTGCACAGCTGCTGCGGGAAAGCCTGCCGGACAAAGAGGTGCAGCTGTTCCATGCGCAGTTCCTGATGCCGGACCGCGCGGCGCGGGAAAACCAGCTGATGGCACGCATCGGCAAGGAATCCACGCCGAAGGAACGGAATGACCTGATCGTGGTGGGTACGCAGGTGATGGAGCAGTCGCTGGACATTGATCTGGACGTTCTTGTTACAGAGCTTTGCCCCATGGATCTGCTGCTGCAGCGCATTGGACGGCTGCACCGCCACTACCGCAGCCGCCCCGCTCCGTTGCAGCAGGCCTGCTGCGCGGTGCTGGACACCGGGGAAGATGCCTTTGACGCGGGCAGCGAGGCGGTATATGGACAGTGGCTGCTCTGGCGCACCCGGAAGTTTCTGCCCCGGAGCATCCGGCTGCCAGAGGAGATCTCTCCGCTGGTGCAGCGGGTCTACGGCTGGGAGCGGGAAGTTCGCGGCGGGGCGCAGGGCGAGGAAATGCGCTGCGTATATGAGCAGACACAGGAGAAAAAGAAAGCACGCGCCGAGGCGTACCTTGTGCCGCAGCCGGAAACGCACCGGCTGGCGCAGCTGAACACGCTGGACGACTGGATGCAGAACGAGGGCGCCTGCTCCGACCCGGCGGCGCGGGCGGCAGTGCGGGACGGCGACCCCTCGGTAGAGGTGCTTGTAATGCAGTGTCGGGCAGACGGCAGCATCCACTTTCTGCCGTGGCAGGAGGGCGGCAGTGCCGTAGCTGCCGACAGCCTGCCCCCACCGGAAACGGCACTGAAGATCGCCCGGCAGAAGCTGCGGCTCCCGGCGGTGTTCGGCAAGGCGTGGAAGGTGGACGGGGTCATCCGGGAGTTGGAAGCGGACAACCGCAGCCGCCTTGCGGCGTGGCAGCTGTCGCCGCTGCTGCACGGAGAACTGGTTCTGCTGCTGGATGAAAATCTGACTGCCCGGCTTGCGGGCATGGAACTTTGTTATGACCGTGAAAACGGCCTGTATTACCAAAAGGAGGAGACGGATGAAGGAAATTGAATTCAACTTGCTGACCGAACCGTGGATACGGGTGCGGCTGCGGGACAACACGGTGCGGGAGGTGTCCCTGACCGAGGCGCTGGTGTCGGCGCAGGATTATGCGGACCTTGCAGGCGAGATGCCCACCCAGAACGCCGCAGTGCTGCGGCTGCTGCTGGCGGTGCTGTTCACCGTGTTTTCCCGGGTGGATGTAAAGGGAGAGCCCCGCCCGCTGATGCAGAGCGATGATGCACTGGAACGTTGGAGTGCGCTGTGGCAGCTGGGGCATTTCCCGGCAGAGCCTGTCCGGGACTATCTGGAGCAGTGGAAGGACCGCTTCTGGCTGTTCCACCCGACACACCCCTTCTGGCAGGTGCCGCAGGCAAAGATCGGCACGGAATACGGCGCGGCCAAACTCAACGGTGAAATGTCGGAAAGCAGCAATAAACTCCGGCTCTTTCCGCTGTATGCGGGGCAGAGCAAGGAGCAGCTGAGCTATCCGCAGGCGGCGCGGTGGCTGCTATGCGTGAACGGCTATGATGACACCTCTGCAAAGCCAAAAGGAAAGGGGCTTCCGTCCGTAGGAGCCGGGTGGCTAGGCAAGATCGGTTTTATTCAGGCACAGGGTGATAATCTGTACGAGACCCTGATGCTGAACCTGACGCTGCTGCGCGACGGCCGGGAATGCTGGGGCGAAAGCAAGCCCTGTTGGGAATTGGAAGCACCAAAGAGCGCGGAACGGACAGAAATTTGCTGCCCGGATAACCCGGCACAGCTGCTCACCCTGCAATCCAGAAGGCTGTTGCTGCACAGGACAGGGGAGAATGTAGATGGGTTCTGTCTGCTGGGAGGAGATTTCTTCCCTTTGGACTTCTTACAGCCGGTGTTCAGCTTCCAGCGGTAGGAGTAATCGGCAATGGGGTGATCACTTCAACGAACTGGTCAATCAATTCGGGAGCAAGACGGGTTCCGTGTACATCGAACTTCTGAAAAAGAGTATATCTCAACAGCCCTGTATTTGATTTCGATACCAAATACAGGGCTGTTTCTTTGATTTTAATACTATATTTTGTACTTTCTTCGAATATCTTGACACCGTACCTTGTGGCTTGTCGCTTATTTGTCGCTTAAATCTGCAATAAGACACTGAAAAATAGCAGAAGAAATTAGAAGATTGCCTGTTGAAAAACGGCGGGTGTATGCTATACTATTATTTGTATTATTGTACCTGAAAGGTAAGGTCAGGCTATGGACAAGTACATTTTGGAACGGGATGGACAGTTAGACTTTTATAAGGTCTTTTTGCCCCGTGTCAATCCCGCTTTAGATATTGATGAAATACTTGCAGACAATAACGATGGGGTTATCAACGGAAACTTGCTTGAATTCAAGTTGCACGTTACCGATTTGAACGCCGTTCTTTTCCAATGTATTAAATACCTGTCTGCCTTGCGCGTCAAAGGCAAGCCCGTTCCGGCGAATATTTTGATTATCGATGTAAACGCCGCCACGCTTTGGCTGTACCGCTCCGCGCCGTATTTGTCGGATATTGAAAAGCTGTATTTCGGCGGCGCATCAAAGGACAATAGTGGATTTATCGGTTGCAACGCTGAAACAGTGTTGCACTTTGATAAACCGCTTGACGTGGAAAGCATTGTTACCCTGCTCAAAGAATGCAACTATACAAAGATACACATTGATGAAAATTGCATTGTTGGGTGGGCTATGTCCTTTTACAAAGCAGTACCAATGGCGCGGAAAGAAGATTTCCTTGGTGATGATACAGGCAAGCACAAAACAATCGGGGAAATTAGAAAACCCGTTCATTTTGAACGGTACATTTACCCTTATACCGGGCAAACAAATGTCAAATTTAATTATTTGATGGATAAGCTAAATGACACGCTTCAGAAAAAGAACTTGGGGGCATTTTACACGCACAAGCTGTATGCCGAAAAGTCCCTTGAATTGGTGCGGGCTGCAATCGCCCGTGTTCCCACCGGAAATGACTATATCATTCTTGACAGGTGCGCCGGAACAGGAAACCTTGAAGCAGGTTTGACAGACGAGGAACTTTCACATTGTGTTGTTTCAACAGTAGAATATTATGAGTACAAGGTACTTCAAGAATTGTTAGGGGCAAAGGTTCGGCACATTATCCCGCCTATTGAAATGACAGACACATTTAACACCGGGCTAGTTTCGGGCGCAGACGCTTTAAGCAAAGAATATATAGAAAATCCGGTCATAAAGCAATACATTGCCAACCCACAATGCACGATTATATTGTTTGAAAATCCACCGTATGCAGAAACAACTTCTGCCGAACACCAACGACAGGGACAAAGCAAAAAATCATCTACTTGGAAACAAAGCTATGTAGTAACTGAAATGAAAAAAGAAGTCAAAGGAACAGCGTCCAACGATTTAGGAAACGTTTTCATTTGGTCTGGTTTTAAATATTATTTGCGGCAACCAACAGATAGCTATATAGTGTATTCTCCTGTCAAGTATTGGAAAGCGCAACATTTAATTGACAGGAAATTTGTCAAAGGATTTGCATACAATCGCCGCCATTTTCACACTAATATTGACGCTTGCATTATGTGCGCATATTGCCAAAATATAGCTGACAG
>OIKS01000084.1_pt1 | contig 14780 bp, 10 predicted proteins | sample 1583761 | NCBI WGS metagenome assembly OIKS01 (sample SAMN02674597, study PRJEB24791) | human gut metagenome, SKBSTL013 | isolation source: stool | host: Homo sapiens | place: USA | reverse complement strand
TCACTTCCTGACAGTGCAGGCGGGAAGCGGAAGCGTCCAGCAGCAGATCCACTGTAAAGGCGGGGCAGTTCTCCTCCTCCGGGCACAAAAACACCCGGTCATCGTTCAGGTAAGGGGCACGCCACACCCGCCCGGCGCACAGATCACCGCTGCGTGCCACCCGCTGGTCGGGCTGCTGATGCACCAGAATGCAGTTGCGGATCTGCTCGGTAAGGCGCAGCACCACGCTGCGGTGCAGCTCCTGATTTTTGGCATAGTAGGCGCGGTTGCGTTCGGCCTGCAATTCGGCCTGCTGTGCCAGCTGCCGCGCCTCCGGGGTGGGTGCCTGCGCCGGGCTGGGTACACCGGCGCTGAACCACAGATGACAGCCCAGATGCACCCCGGTGCACAACTCCTGCTCGGCCTTGCGCAGCTGCTCCGGCGGGTAGAAACAGCGCCCGAAGCAGCTTTCAATGTAGGCGCGATCCTGCGCGGCGCGCTGCTTCAGGGTAATGTTTGCCCGGCGCTTGTCCACCGCCAGCCCGCTGCCTGCGGCATCCACCGCGCCGGAATGCTCCACCGTCACCCGGTCGGTCTTGATCATCTGGGTGGGCATGGCTTTGGTAGCCAGCTTTGCCCAAAAGCCCTGTAGCCGCAGGTGCAGCGCGGGCTTTTGGCGCACCTTGCCGTCAAACAGGGCGAACTTTGCAAACAACGCCAGCAGGTCGTTTTTGAGCAACGCTGGCTCCGGTATGTTCTCCGGTGCCAGCGCTGCGGCAAGGCTGCTCTCGTAAGGAGTCATGACCGGAGCGGTGCGTCCCAGCACCTTGCGCCAGCGTGCAGCCTGCATGGTGTACACCAGCTGGTTTTTCGCCATCCACTCCTGCCGCGAAAGCTTGTACTGAATGGCAAAAAAGTAGTCCGCGTGGGCAAACCGCAGCGCTTCCAGCACCGGGCGGCGGGGCAGCTCCAGCCGGTAGGCGGCGTTTTCTAAGTACAGCCACGCCATATCGTCCAGCATGGGCTGGCGCGTGTCGCCCTCCCATGCGGAAAAAATGTCCCGGATCAGCGCGTCACCGTAGTATTTGTGCACCAGTCCCACGATGCAGTTCATGTAAAAATCAATGGTGCCGTCCGTGTTGCGGGCCAGAAACAGCGGCTCGAAGCCGTAAGCACCAGCAGCGGCCCAGACCTGATTGGCCGCACGCCGCTCCTGCGCGGTGTAGCTTTGGGCGTCCATCAGGCAAACAGCTTTCCGGCATCCAGCTTGGCCGGGATGCGCGCGGCGATTACGTCCCGGATCAGTCCCTGCTCGTAGGAGTCAAAGGCCTTGTTGGTGATGCCCATATCCAGCGCCGCCCCGGCGGGGATGCCCCTGCGGATCAGCCGCAGCGCGTCCAGCATACCGCGCAGATCCAGCGCCTTGGTGGAGATCTCGGCACTGTCGCACTTTTTCTGCAGGTCCAGAAACAGCAGTGCGAACTGGTGCACATACTTTGCGGCAAGATCCGGGAACTGCGCCCGCAGCAGCTTTTCCAGATTATCTTGGGTGATGGTGGGCATCTGCACCACCGCAAAGCGAGAGGTGAGCGCTTCGTTCAGCTCCCGGGTGCCCGCGTAGCCGTAGTTCATGGTGGCGATAAAGCGGGTCTCCTCAGCCAGCGGGATGCGGTCGTACCCGGGCACGTCGATGGCGCGGCGGAAATCCAGTACCGCGTGCAGCACCGCCAGCGCCTCGTTTTTGGCCATGTTGATCTCGTCCAGCACGCCGAAGCCGCCGCACTGTGCGCAGCGGTACACCGGCCCGGGACGGAACACCACCTGCCCGCCCGCAAAGGTATCCATGCCGATGAGGGAGGCGGCGTCCATGTTTACATGAAAGGAGATGTCCCACGCGGGGCGGCCAAAGGCAGCGGCAAGGTTTTCGGCCAGCACGTTTTTGCCGGTGGCCTTGCCGCCGGCCAGCAGCAGGTTTTCGCCGCAGAGGATAGCCGCCAGCGCCTGCTCCCACACCTCTTTGCCGTAGTAGATAAAGGCAGGGGCGGGGATCCGCGGGCGCAGCGTCTCGCTGAGCGGATGGGCGGCGCGGTATTCCTGCACCGCCGTAAGCAGGGCGGGGTCCACCCCTTCCTGCCGTAAGGTATCCAGAATATCCGACATTTGTACAAACACCTCGATCTCTGACCGGGCGGGAATGAACTGCCCGGTTTTCAGCCTTATCATAGCACAATCGCGGCCATTTGTGTAGGGGGCGTGCAGGGCAAAAAACGCAAAGAGGGGCAGCCCCAAATGGGACCGCCCCTCTTCACATGAAAAAGAAGAAAAGAAGAAACGCTTAGAGTATGCAGGAAAAACGCGCTTTATCAGGCGTTCTCCAGACCGGCCATCTGCTTGATGGCCTTCATGGCGAAGGTCAGGGTGCGGCCCATAGCCACACCGGCCATCAGGCAGGGGTAGTTGTTGGCAAAGAAGCTGCCGGACATATCGCCGGTGATGTACAGACCCTCCATGGGCTGATTGTTGGTGTCCAGAGCCTGACCCTTTTCGTTGATGGCGATGCCCTGCTCAGTGGTCAGCAGGGAAGCACCCAGCCAGCAGCCGTAGAAGGGCGCGGTTCGAATGGCGCTCAGGCGGTAAGCGGGCTTGCCGAAGTCCTCATCGTTCTGCTTATCGTACAGCTCATTGTAGCGCTCCACGGTAGCAAGGAAGGTATCCTTGGCAGCGCCGGTAAAGCCCATCTTGTCGGCCAGCTCGTCCAGAGTATCGCACTTGAACAGTGCACCGGCCTCGATAGCCTCGTCCATCTTGCCCTGAATGTACTTCTCACCGCCGTTGCGGGTCTGGGCAGAGCAGCCGATGGTGTGGAAACGCTTTGCGTCCTCCAAAATGTTGGCATCGCAGATCTGTGCGTAGACGCGGCCCGGCTGGTGGGCGGCAGCGTAGACGATATCGTTGTAGGGGCAGCTCTCGTTGGCAAAACGCTCGCCGTTGCGGTTCACCTTCAGGAAGGGCTGGGTGCCGGGATTATACTGGCGGATTTTACCGGGGAAAGCCTTGCCGCCAAAGGCGGAGTCGCTGTCCACATAACCGGCATCCACACCGGGGGCAACGATGCCGCGGTCAAACAGCATGGGAGCGGCTTCCTTGTCCAGATTAGCGCCTGCCCACACTGCGGCGCGGATACCGTAGCCCTTGTCGGCGGGGGAGTAGGAGCAGGCGGTGGTCACACTGGTGCCCAGCGGGTCCAGCTGCTCCATCATGTAGGGGTTGCCGGGGAAGCCGCCGCAGGCCAGCAGCACGCCCTGATTGGCGTTGTAGCGGATGAAGTGATCATCCTCGGTGCTCTGGGCGATGACGCCGGTAATGCGGCCATCGCTGTTCTTTTCCAGCTTGGCAAGGCTGGTCTTGAAGTCTACATCGTAGCCCAGCTCCTGAATGTACTGCAGCAGCAACTCGTTGCGGGGCAGACCGGATGCGCTCTCGCTGGCCATGTAGTTGTGCTCCTGCACAGGGTAGAGGTAGTCGGTGTTGTGCTCGGCATTCTCTGCGGGCCATGCAGCCTCGCTGCCGGAGGTGAAATCGCACACCCAGCCGTACTTATCTTCCAGAATGCTGCGCATAAAGTCGTGCATGGCAGCAGATTCGTTGATCCAGGTTTTGACAACGCGCTGGTCGCACTTGCCGGAGGCGTAGCGGGAGATCTCGCTCAGCAGCTTTGCCTTATCGGTGGCGGGTTCGCCAGCTTCCTTAGCGGCAGCAGAATCAACAGCGCCGTACCAGTGACGGGTGTCCTGCACGTTGGCGTTCTGCTCGATAACACGGAAGTTCAGGCCGTTGGCAGCCGCATAGGCGGCAGCGAACATACCGCCATTGCCAGCGCCCACGATCAGGATGTCGGTGTCCACGGTCTCGGTGATGGCGGCCTCGTCGATGTCAGGCTCTTTGCCCAGCCAGTCGTTCTCATCGCCGGTGGGCAGCTGCACGCTGGAGACCACGGCCTCGCCCTTAGCCTGTGCGTAGCAGCTCTTGGCAGCCTTCATCACGGCGTCGGAGGTGATGGTAGAACCGGAAACACCGTCGATCTCGGCAGAACCAGCAGCCAGCAGCTGCTCGCGCAGCTCATCGGCAGCGGCAGCGCCGAAGGAAGCGGTCTCGCCGGAGGTATCCACCACCACGTCGGTGACAGCGCTGTCGGAGAAGGTCATAGTGACCTTGACGGTGGAGGAAATACCCTCGGCAGTGCCCTCGTAGGTGCCGGGGATGTACTGACCGGCAGCACCGGAAGTGGAGGCAGAACCGGAAGCGGAATTGCAGGCAGCCAGAGCACCGGCGGTCACACCGCTCATGGCGGCGGCAGCGGCGATCTTGATAAAGCCCTTACGGGAGATCTTGTTCATAGGTACGCTCTCTTTCTTTTTGTTCTTCTTTGTGTTCCTTCTTATCGTGCAGCAAAGTAAAAGGCACTTTGCGGAATCCTTAACAATTGTAGCGTAGAAGGGCACTATTTACAATTCGAGTTTTGAATATTATAATTAAGGAAAACCTAATGTATTGCGGGAGGGAGAAAAGCATGAACGAGAGCGCACTGGAAGGCTTTGTAAAGATCGTGGAACTGAACAGCTTTTCTGCGGCGGCAGAGGCACTGTATCTTTCCCAGTCGGCACTTTCGCAGCAGATCCGCACGCTGGAAGGGCAATTGCAGTTTGAGTTGTTCCAGCATGTGCCGCGCCGGGTGGTGCTGACCCCGGCGGGACAGGATTTTTACCCCAAGGCAAAGCAGCTGGTGGCTCTGTATCAGCAGGCGGTGCGCCACGCCCGCGCGGTGCAACAGCAGGAAAAACCGCCGGAACGGCATCTGGTGATTGCAGGCTGCCATGAGGCAATGCGGATGTTCGCATACGACTTGTTTTCCCTGACAAGTGACTTGTGCCTGCAGTATACCTCCATTCTGGGGTGGTGTGCCAACCGCAGCGAGGTCTGGCGCAGCCTGAAAAAAGGGGAGATGGATCTTTCCTTCCAGCTGGAAAGTGCAGAGTTCTACGCGCAGGGGCTTACCTTTGTGCCGCTGTTCTATATGCCAGAACTTTGCATCCCCATCCACCCGCCCGCTGATATGCCGGTGGGCAGATTGACCTTGGAACAGGCATTGCAATATCGCTGGCTACCCATCAAGGAGATGTACCAGACTGTCTACGAAACAAGCCTGCTGCAGGAGGGAATGGACCGAGGGGTGGAGTTTACGCCGGTGGGCGGTATCCGCAGTGCGGCCTACGGCGACCCGGCACTCAAGATGGTCCCGGCGGTCTATTACCGCAGGCCGGACCTCAGTTTTGTGCGGGTACTGGACTGGGGCAGGGGACACCGCTTCGGCGTTGTGCTGGGGCAAAAGCGCGAGGATCCGGTAGTAATGGCCTACGTCCGCGCCTTGCAGCAACAGCTGCCGTCCCTCTCGGAAAAGCTGTTCGGCTTGAAGCTGGAACCGGTGGAGGAATCATAAAGAAAAGACGAAAACCCTCTCAGACACTTTCGTGCCAGCTCTCCCTTCAGGAGAGCTGGCACCGGCAGCTGCTGAAAAGCTCCCCCTCTCGGGGGAGCTGGCATCGCGCAGCGATGACTGAGAGGGTAAAACAAAGAGCACCTATTGCCCTAAAAAGGCAACAGGTGCTCTTTTTGCAATTATATTGTGATGACAGGTGCTTTAATCCACCACGTCCTCGAACTGGCTGTTGTACAGGTCGGCGTAGAAGCCGCCGGCCTCGATCAGCTGGTCGTGGGTGCCCTGCTCCACAATGTCGCCGTCCCGCATCACAAGAATGAGGTCGGCATCGCGGATGGTGGAAAGGCGGTGGGCGATGACAAAGCTGGTGCGCCCCTCCATCAGGCGGTCCATGGCGGTCTGGATGCGCTGCTCGGTGCGGGTATCCACGCTGCTGGTAGCCTCGTCCAAAATCAGGATGCGGTTATCTGCCAGAATGGTGCGGGCGATGGTGAGCAGCTGCTTTTGTCCCTGACTGACGTTGGAGGCGTCCTCGTTCAGCTCCATCTGGTAGCCGCCGGGCAGGGTGCGGATAAAGTGGTCGGCGTTGGCAGCCTTTGCGGCAGCAATCACCTCTTCATCGGTGGCGTCCAGCCGGCCGTAGCGGATGTTCTCCATGATGGTGCCCTTAAACAGCCATGTGTCCTGCAACACCATGCCAAAGCCCTCGCGCAGAGCGCTGCGGTCAAAGTCCCGCACATTGTGGCCGTTCAGGGTGATAGAACCGGCGTCCACATCGTAAAAGCGCATCAGCAGCTTGACCATGGTGGTCTTGCCCGCACCGGTGGGACCCACGATGGCTACCTTCTGGCCGGGCTGCACCGTGCAGCTGAAGTCGTGGATGACGGTCTTGTCCGGGGTGTAGCCGAAGCGCACATGGTCAAAGGTGACCTGTCCGTCAATGTCGGCGGGGTCGGCGCGGCGGGCGGGGTCGGCCAGCTGCTCCTCCTCCGGCTCGTTCAAAAACTCGAACACCCGCTCGGCGGCAGCGGCCATGCTTTGCAGCATATTGGACACCTGCGAAAGCTGCTGGATGGGCTGGGTAAAGTTTTTGACGTACTGGATAAAGGCCTGAATATCACCAATGGTGATAACGCCGTTTGCGGCAAAAATGCTGCCCACGATGGCCACCGCCACATAGCCCAGGTTGCCCACAAAGTTCATGATGGGCATCATAAGGCCCGAGAGGAACTGGCTTTTCCATGCGGATTCGTACAGCTTATCGTTGGCGGCGTTGAAGTCTGCCAGTACCACGGCCTCGCGGTTAAACGCCTTGACCACATTGTGGCCGGCGTAGATCTCCTCGACCTGACCGTTGACCACGCCCAGCGTGGCCTGCTGTGCCTTGAAGTACTTCTGGCTGAACTTGACCACCACCAGCACCAGCGCCAGCGATACCGGTAAGATCAGCAGGGCGATCAGGGTCATGCGGGGGCTGATGGAGAGCATCATCACCAGCACACCGATCATGGTGGTCACGCTGGTGATCAGCTGGGTGATGCTTTGGTTCAGGCTCTGGCCCAGTGTGTCCACATCGTTGGTGATGCGGGAGAGCACCTCGCCCACGGTGCGCTTTTCAAAGTACGCCAGCGGCAGGCGGTTGATCTTTTCACTGATCTGGCGACGGAAGTCGTAGCAGACCTTCTGAGAAAGGCCGGTCATCAGCCAGCCCTGAATAAAGCTGAAGGCGCTGCTCAGCAGGTACATCCCCAACAAAAACAGCAGGATGCGGCCGATATACACAAAATCGATGCTGCCGGTGCCACGCAGCCGGGCGATCCAGCCGGTGGCAAGGGCGGTGGTGGCCTTTGCCAGCACCTTGGGGCCTGCAATGTTGAAGATGGTAGAAAGAATTGCAAACAACATGGCTGCCGCAAGGGGCAGCTTGTAGTGGCTCATGGTGCGGATGAGCTGCCGCAGCGTGCCTTTAAAGTTTTTGGCGCGCTCGGTGGTGGGACGTCCGGGTCTGGGCATATCACTCACCCTCCTTTTCTGTATTCAGGGTATCCAGCGCCAGCTCCTTCTGGCTCAGCTGGCTGCGGGCGATCTCCTGATATTCCGGGCAGCTGACCATCAGCTGGGCGTGGGTGCCCTTGCCCACCAGCCTGCCTTCGTCCAGTACAAGGATCTGGTTTGCGTGCAGCACGGTGGAAATGCGCTGTGCCACAATGATCACGGTGGCGTTGTCGGTCTGTGCCTTCAAAGCGCGGCGCAGCGTTACATCGGTCTTGTAGTCCAGTGCCGAGAAGCTGTCGTCAAACAGATAGACCTTGGGGTTCTTGGCAATTGCCCGGGCAATGGAAAGCCGCTGCTTCTGGCCGCCGGATACGTTGGAGCCGCCCTGTGCAATGGGGCTTTGATAGCCTTCGGACTTTGCCTCGATAAAATCAGTGGCCTGCGCAATGGCGGCGGCTTTGTGCACCTGTGCATCGGTGATATCCTCGCCGCCGAATTTCAGGTTGCTGTCAATGGTGCCGCTGAACAGCACACCCTTCTGGGGCACATAGCCCAGCAGGTCGTGCAGCTGTGCCTGCGGCATCTCGCGCACGTCAATGCCGTCCACGGTCACCTTGCCGCCGGTCACATCGTAAAAGCGGGGGATCAGGTTGAGCAGGGTGGACTTGCCGCAGCCGGTGGAGCCGATGATGGCGGTGGTCTCGCCGGGCTTTGCGGTAAAGCTGATGTGCTCCAGCGCATCGCTGTCTGCACCGGGGTAACGGAAGCTCACATCCTCGAACTGCACAACGCCCTGCCAGCCAGTATGCGCCTGTGCAGCCTTTGCGGCGGCTTCGTCCGGGTCGTGGATGGTGGCCTTGGTGCGGATGACCTCGTCGATGCGGTCTGCGGCCACACCGGCACGGGGCAGCATGACGGCCACCATGGCCAGCATCAGGAAGGACATGACGATCTGCATGGTGTAGGTGATGAATGCGATCATCTCGCCCACCTGCATGGTGCCGTTGTCCATGGCCTTGCCACCGAACCAGACGATCAGCAGGCTGGTGCCGTTCATGATGAGGGTCATAAAGGGCATCATGGCAACCATGGCATGGTTGGTGAACAGCTGGGTGCTCATCAGGTCTTTGTTGGCCTTGTCGAAGCGCTCCTCCTCAAACTTTTCACGGCTGAAGGCACGCACCGGCATGATGCCGGTCAGGACCTCGCGGCTGACGAGGTTCAGCCGGTCCACCAGCGTCTGCATGATCTTGAACTTGGGCATGGCCATGTTCATCAGGAAGAGGATGAGCAGCAGCAGAACGGCCACGTCCAGCACGATGATCCAGGCAAGGCCGGTGTTGCCCTGGGTGACGTGCATCACGCCGCCGATGCCCAGAATGGGAGCGTAGGCCACCATGCGCAGCAGGATGACACAGGTAAACTGCACCTGCTGGATATCGTTGGTGGTGCGGGTGATGAGGGAGGCGGTGGAAAAATTCTCGATCTCTGCATTGGAGAAGCCGATAACGCTGGAGAAGGTCTCCCGGCGCAGGTCGCGGCCGATGGCGGCAGATACCCGGGAGGCAAGGAAGCCCACGGCCACAGCCACGACCACCATCAGCAGAGTAAGGGCAAGCATCTGGCCGCCCACCCGGAACAGGTAACCCATCTGCACATTCCGTGCAACGCCCTGTGCCTCGTATTCCAGCTGCACCAGCAGCAAAGACTGGCTTTTCAGGTTTTCCAGCAGGGTGCTGTCCATCTGGCTCATGGCACTGTCCAGCTGCTTTTGCAGCATACTGCGGTCAAAACCGGGCATCTGGCTCATGGCGGCAAACTGGCTGCAAACGGTGTCCAGATCTGCTGCCGTGGGGGTAACGGTCTCGGTGTCGGTGTCCGCAGCGGCAGAGGGCATCTCGGCAAGGCCGGTCATGCCCATGCTGTTCTGCCCAGCGGGGGTGTTGGCGGCCTGTGCGGCAGCCATATACAGCACGATGTCCGGGGTGGTCACGGCGTCCTCCAGTGCGGTGCGCTCGTCCTCGGTCAGGTCAGAGCGCAGCTGCAGCACGCCATCGTCCTGCAGGTAGTACTGGTAGGCGTTTTGCAGCTTTTGTGCATCCTCTTCGCTCATCAGCAGGCTCAGCGTGTCCAGCGTGCTCTTGCGCAGCGTCTGGGGCAGGGGACTTTCAATGCCGCCCTGCTGGATGCCGGTGTCCACGATCTTGCTGGTGTAGTCCGGCAGTGCAAGGTCGCAGTACGCCTGCACGAACAGCAGCGCGAACACCACAAGGCAGACCGCCCAGTGCCGGGCCAGCTGCTTAAAGATCTTTGTCATGGTTCGTTTCTCCCTTCGGGTCAATGTTGCGCGCGGCATTTTCCGCAAGAATGGCATCCATCAGCGCGCCGCGCAGCGCGTCCATCTGGGCTACCTGCTCCGGCTCTAACCGTGCCAGCACGCTGGCAAAGTAGTCGCGCAGAGCCTGCTCACACTGGTGGCACAGCTCATACCCCTTGGGGGTGACGCGCACCAGCGTTTTGCGGCGGTCGGCGGGGTCCGGTTCCCGCACCACAGTGCCGTCCTGCTCCATCAGCCGCAGCCCGCGCGAGACCGCCGGCAGCGGCTGACGGATCTCTCGGGCAAGGTCGGAGACATAGATAGCGCCGTCCTTTCCGTGGCAGTTGATGGAATGCAGCAGGCCTTCCAGCATATTAAAGTGGCATTTGGGGCAATCAGCCAGCGCCGCCCGTATCCCGGCCTTGGATGCCTTGCTCAGCTGCCCGATAAAGTGGCACATCCCCTGAAAGCTGGGGGTACTTGGCTCGGACACGACAGTCCCTCCTCGTTTGCATTTTTCAAATACTTAACAGCTGTTAAGTATTAACGCTTGATAAGAATATTCCTTTTGCAGCCGGATTGCAAGAGAATGGGGAAATATTAAACAAAAATTCACAAAAAACTTGTAGGCTTTGTCAATGCGCAAACCGGCTCTCGCTGCATAAAAATAAAGGACAGGCAGAAACGGAGGGTGCGGATGGAGCAGGGATTCCAAGTGTTGTTACAGGTATTCGGCGGATTGGCGCTGTTTTTATACGGGACGGACAGCCTGTGTCGGGCGGTGCAGCAGGGAGCGGGCAGGCGTCTGCGCGGCCTGCTGGCGCGGTGCACCGCAAACCCGGCGGCAGGGCTGCTGAGCGGGGCGGCGGTCACGGCGGTGCTGCAAAGCAGCTCGGCGGTCACGGTCATGGTGATTGCCTTTCTGGCGGCGGGGCTGTTGCAGCTGCGGCAGGCGGTGCCGGTGGTGTTCGGAGCGAATATCGGCACAACGGTCACAGCACAGTTGCTGGCGTTCCGGGTGGAAAGCTGGCGGTATCTGCTGTTGTTTGGCGGGGTGCTGCTCTGTCTGGCCTGCAAAAACTGGCGGGGCCGCTGCGTGGGCGAGGCGGTGTTCGGCTTTGGGCTGCTGTTCGAGGGCGTTACGGTGATGCGCAGCGCCATGGAACCGCTGCTGCAAAGCCCTCTGCTCCGGCTGGAGCTTGCCCGGGTGCAGCAAAGCCCTTTGCATGGGCTGCTGGCGGGCGTCTGCATGACCTTAACGGTGCAAAGCAGCTCTGCCACAGTGGCGCTGCTGCAAAGCATGGCGGCGCAGCCCGGGGCAGACGGCGTGCACAGCCTGCTGGGGCTGACGGCGGCCATTCCCATTTTGCTGGGGGATAACATCGGCACCACCATCACGGCGGTGCTTGCCGCCATCGGGCAGGGAAGAGACGCCAAGCGGGTGGCGGCAGCCCACGCCATCTTCAACCTGAGCGGAGCGGCGGTGTGCTGCGCACTCTTGCAGCCCTTTGCGGCGCTGGTGCGGCTGTGCTCGCCCGCAGGGGTGGAGTGCGCCGTGATCGCCCGGCAGATCGCCAACGCACACACCTTATTTAACGTACTGTGCGCGCTGGTGTGGCTGCCCCTGACCGGGCAGATGGTGCGGCTGGTCTGCGCGCTGCTGCCCGATAAAAAACGCCCGCAAGAACGGTTGTAAACCGGAGCGGGGAATGGTATACTGAAGCAGACGGATACTATTATATAAAGGATGGAATGCAATGAAACGGAAAATCGGCAGGCTGTGCATGGTGCTGGGCGCGGTGCTGATCTTATGCGCCGCCGGGTTGCTGGGCTACAACCGGTGGGATGCCGCCCGGGCAGAAAAGGCCTCGCAGGAAGTATTGGGCGAGCTGGAGCAGACCATGCAAAAGACCATTACGGAGCACCAGCAGGAAAACGAGACTGCAGCCCCGCAGCCGGTGCTGGACCCGACGCAGGAGATGACCACTGTGGAGGTGGAAGGGCGGGACTACATCGGGGTGCTTTCCATCCCGGCGGTAGAACGGGAGCTGCCGGTGATGGCGCAGTGGAGCTACGCCGGGCTGAAGATCGCCCCCGGGCGGTACAGCGGCACCACCTATGGCGATGATCTTGTGATCTGCGGCCACAACTACGCAATGCACTTCAGCCCCATCAAGTGGCTGGCCATCGGCAGCCCGGTCTATTTTACGGATGCGGATGGTCTGCGCTGGAGCTATGAGGTGGAGAGCGTGGAGACTTTGCGCCCCACCCAGATCGAGGAGATGACCACCGCCACCGAGACAGACAGCTGGGATCTGACCCTGTTCACCTGCACCTCCGGCGGCAACGCCCGGTATGCGGTGCGCTGTGTGCGGACGGGCTACCCCGTCCGGGTGACGGATGCGGCAGAATAATGCTTTGCACAGCAGGATGATTTGGAAGGGCTTCCGCTTTGCTATAGCCATTATCAGCGGAAAATTTATTTTTAATTTCGGGATAGCGGAGCGTCTGCGGACGCTCCGCTATCCCATTTTCACAGGAGGGGGCGTGACGGAAAACGGCAGCTCCAGCGCCTGTTTCCTGCGGAAATGCGGCGCTGCGGGGACTGCCAAAGACCTGATCTCCGAGGAAAATGGCCGTGTACAGCGTGAGCAGACTGGGGAGCATACGCTGTTTTTTACGCAAAAATCCGCAAAAACGTTTGAAAGTCCTTTTTATGGTATCTGAATTATGCGATACTGTGTTCACCGGGGAAGTCCCGGGAATAAAACAGACACACAGGAGGGAAACACCATGAAGGATTTTGAGTTGCGTTATGTGGGCAGTCATGTGGAGGTATACACCGGCAGTGGTGTGTTCCTGTTTTCGGCCGATACGGTGCGCGAGGCCATGGAAGAGCTGGCCGGGTAAGCGGAGGCATACCGCATCCGAGATGGTATAATGTAAAATGTATGTAAAATAACGGAAAGCTTTTTGTTTGCCACCCAGAAATATGTTGCGGAATGTGTGAAAAAAGTAATTTTCGTGTAAAATAAACCTTGTTGAGACGCCCCCTTTGATGGTATAATAAAAATAAGCGGCTGCCGGAACAGGGCAAGTGCTGTGCACGTGCAAGGTTTCGGCAGCTGTGTGCTGTAAAGGATAAAAAGGGAAGTTTCATATTAGGAGTATCGTTATGGATATCACACACATTACCTCTCTGCTGGGCGGCGTTGCGCTGTTCTTGTACGGTATGTCCATCATGGGCGCCGGACTGGAAAAGCTGGCAGGCGGCAAGATGCAGGGCGTATTGCAAAAGCTTACCTCCTCTACCATTAAGGGCGTGATCTTCGGCACACTGATCACCGGCGTCATCCAGTCGTCGGCTGGTACGGTGGTTATTTGTGTTGGTCTGGTCAACTCCGGTATCATGACACTGACGCAGTCGGTAGGCGTGATCATGGGTGCAAATATTGGTACTACGGTAACAGGTCAGTTGATCCGCATGGCGGATATCTCAGGCGACAGCCTGTGGCTGACCTTGATCCAGCCCAAGACCTTTGCCCCCGTGGTGGCGTTTATTGGCTGCATTTTTTATGTGTTCCTCCGCAATGCCAAAAAGAAGAACATCGGCCAGATCATGCTGGGCTTCGGTATCCTGTTTACCGGCATGAGCCTGATGGATACCGGCGTAGCACCCCTGCGGGAGAGCGCAGTTTTTCAGAATCTGTTCGTCACCATGACCAACCCCATTCTGGGTGTTCTGGTGGGCGTGGTGGTCACCGTGATCATCCAGTCCTCCTCCGCCTCCGTGGGTATTTTGCAGGCACTGTCCAGCACAGGGCTTGTCACCTTCAGCTCTGCCATTCCTATCATTCTGGGCGCGCATATCGGTACGGCGTTCACCCCGCTGCTCACCATCGGCGGCTCCTCCAAGGATGGTAAGCGGGCAGCGCTCATCCACCTGTATTTCAACGTCATCGGCAGCGTGATCCTGCTGGCGCTGATCTATGCGGTGCAGTTCACCATCGGCATCCCCATGTGGGGCGATGTGATGAACAAGAGCTCCATTGCAAACATCCATACCATGTCCAGTGTATGCGCTATGCTGCTGTTCCTGCCTTGCAGCGGAGTGCTGAGCCGCTTGGCGATGCTCACAGTGCCCAGCAGCGTGGAGGAAGCACAGGAACTGAGTATGCCGGTGCTGGACGAGCGTCTGTACAAGAGCCCGGCTGTGGCTCTGCAGCAGGCTAAGAACGCGGTGATCAAGATGTCCCGCCGCGCCGCCCGCAACGTGGGTCTGGCTGCGCCGCTGCTTTTGAAGATGGACGAGGAAACCGTGAGTGCCATCAAGGTGCGCGAGAACCTGATCGACCGTATGGAGGTGGAGATCACCAACTACCTGATCAAGCTGACCGATCAGGAACTGGGCGATGACGAGAGCCACGCAGTGACCGAGCTGCTGAACTTTGTCACCGAGTTCGAGCGCATCGGCGACTATGCCGTGAACATCATGGAAAAGGCCGAGGAGCTGTACGACAAGGAAGCCAGCTTCAGCGAAAGCGCTAAAAAGGAACTGCAATTGCTGGATGCCGCATTGGAGCGCATTCTGGTTCTGACGGACGAGGCCTTTGAAAACGATGATACCCAGAAGGCTGCACAGGTGGAGCCGCTGGAGGAGATCATTGATGTAATGGTGGAGCGTCTGCGTGACCAGCACATCCGCCGCCTGAAGGACGGCATTTGCTCCATCGACACCGGCGTGGTGTTCCTAGATGTGCTGAACAACGCCGAGCGTATCTCCGACCACTGCTCCAACATTGCGGTGCGCATGGTGGGCATGGAGGCCGGCGATGATTACGACTCCCACACCCTGAAAAGCATTATGCACCACAACCCCAGCAAGGACTATATGCTGGAATACGAGCAGTGCCGCAAGGAATACCTTGTGCCGCTGGAAGAAATGGAAGCTTGAATCCTATAAATGCAATAGGCCGCTGCACATCGTGCAGC
>OIKS01000075.1_pt1 | contig 15314 bp, 15 predicted proteins | sample 1583761 | NCBI WGS metagenome assembly OIKS01 (sample SAMN02674597, study PRJEB24791) | human gut metagenome, SKBSTL013 | isolation source: stool | host: Homo sapiens | place: USA | reverse complement strand
GTTCCTCGCAGACGATGGAGAAGATGAAGTCGTTCTGAGGCTCGGGGACAAAAAGATGCTTTTGGCGGCTTTCCCCCAGACCGAGGCCGGTGGCCCCGCCGGAGCCGATGGCATAGAGGCTCTGGATGGTCTGGTGGCCGTCGCCCAGCGGGTCGGCAAAGGGGTCGAGCCACGAGTTGAGACGGTCGGCGGCGTAGGGCACCAGTTCCGGCATCAGCACGATAGCCGTGCCGATGGCGGCAGCGCCGCCCGCCCCTGCCAACATGAACCACCGCAGCCCGGTGCCGCCCACGAACATGAGCACTGCCCCGATGCCCAGGATCAGCACCGTGCCGGACAGGTGCGGCTCCAGCAGCATGAGCACCGCCACCGCGCCCAGTACCAGCGCAAAGGGCACCACCCCCACCGCAAAGCTCTCCATCCGGCTGTGGTTGAGGGAGATGATGTGGGCAAACACCAGCACCACCGCAAATTTGGCGATCTCGCTGGGCTGCAGAGTGCCCAGCCCCGGCAGCACCAGCCAGCGCTTGCAGCCGTTGTATTCCGGCATGAACAGCACCACGACCAGCAGCACCAGCGAGAGGGCCAGCAGCGGCCAGGCCAGTTTGTGATAGATGTGGTAATCCACCCGGCTGGCCGCCCACATGGCCCCGATGCCCATGGCCGCATACAGCAGCTGCGGCCGCACATAGGCCCAGGCATCGCCCCGCCGGTACAGCGCCACCGCGCTGCTGGCACTGTACAGCATTACCAGCCCAAAGCCCACCAGCGTGAGCACCAGGATCAGAAACGGCAGGTCCATGGCGGGCAGCGGACGCAGCAGTCCGCGCCGGGCCCGGGCAGGCACAGCGGCCCTGTGCATCCTCATCACCTCCGGCAGTCCTTTTGGTCTATTGTACGCAGGCCGCCGGGCTGTTAGTCATAGCCGCAGGCCCTGCCCGCATAAACTGAGCCGGAAAAGGAGGTGCTGCCATGTCCCGGCCCGAACCCCTGCGCACCCTGCCGGAGCAGGCGTTCCGCGCCCGTGCCCGGCTGGTGGCGCTGCTTTTGTGCGGCATCTGCTTTGCAGGGCTTATTGCCCGGCTCTACTGGCTGCAGCTGGCCGCCGGGGACTGGTACACCCGGCGGGCACTGGGGCAGCAGCTGCGGGACACCGTTGTGCCCGCCGACCGGGGCAAAATATACAGCGCCGACGGTGCGCTGCTTGCCGCCAACAGCAGCTGCTGGACCCTGCGCGCCAGCCCCCGGGAGATGCCGGAGGATAAGCTTGCCCTTGCCGCCAAGGAGCTTGCGGAGATTCTGGAGCTGGACGAGGCCAAGCTGCTGGAAAAGTTCAGCGACCGGCGCTCCAACGACTGCCTTTTGCGCTACCGGGTGGAACGGGAAACTGCCGATGCCGTGCGGGATTTCTGCGCAGCGAACGGTATCACCGGTGTGCGCATCAATCAGGACTCCAAGCGCTGGTACCCGCAGGGAGAGCTGCTGGCCTCGGTGCTGGGGTTCACCAACGTGGACAACGCCGGGGTCAGCGGGCTGGAGCTCGAATACAACGACACCCTTACCGGGCAAAACGGCGTGGTGCTGACTGCTGTGAACGCTTGGGGCTACACGCTGGCGCAGAGCTACGAGACCGAGCTTGCTCCGGTGGAGGGCAGCGGGCTGCGGCTGACCATCGATGCAAATATTCAACATTATCTTGAAAATGCGTTGAATTATGCGGTGCAGGAGCACCATGTAGCCGCCCGCAGCGTGGGTATCGTGATGGAGGTGAACACCGGGGCAATTCTGGCCATGGCCACCACCCCGGCCTACGACCCCAACCAGCCCCGGGTCATCGCCGACAAGGCCGCACGCGCTGCCGTGGACGCCCTTTCCGGCAAAGAGCGCGCCGCTGCCTTGCAGCTGGCGCAGCAGACCCAGTGGCGCAACAAGGCGGTGAGTGACTTATACGAGCCGGGCAGCGTGTTTAAGCTCATCACCTGCGCGGCGGCGCTGGATGCCGGAGCCATTACCCGGCACTCCACCTTTTACTGCGGAGACTCTATCTCGGTGGCGGGCACGCGGTTCCACTGCGCCAACCACAAGCGTCACGGCAGCCAGACCGTGACGCAGGCGCTGGAAAACTCCTGCAACCAGAGCTTTATCCAGATCGGGGCGCGGCTGGGCAAGCAGGCTTTCTGCGATTATTTTGCCGCCTTTGGCCTGCGGGAGCCCACCGGCATCGACCTGCCCGCCGAGCCGAAAAAGAGCCTGTACTACACCGCCGACCGCATGGGGCCGGTAGAGCTGGCCTCCTGCGCCTTCGGGCAGAGCAGTAAGATTTCCTATCTGGAAATGGCCTCCGCCGTCTGCGCGGTGGTGAACGGCGGCAAGCTGATGCAGCCGTATCTGGTCTCGGATATTCTTGCGCCGGACGGCAGCGTTTTGCAGCACAACCAACCGGTCTGCAGGCGGCAGGTCATCCAGCCCGCCACCTCTGCCACCATGCGGGAGATGATGGAGGCAGTGGTGCTGTACGGCGGCGGGCGCAACGCGCAGATTGCGGGCTACCGGGTGGGCGGCAAAAGCGGCACCAGCCAGAAGCTGGACAGTGCCGACGAGAAGGCGCGCATTGCCAGCTTTGTGGCGGTAGCGCCCATCGATGACCCGCAGTTTTTGTGTCTGGTCTGTCTGGATGAGCCCCACAGCTGGACCACCGCCGGCGGCAGTCTTTCGGCACCGGTCTGCGCCGAGGTGCTGGAGCAGACGCTGGTGTACAAAGGCGTTCCCCGGGCAACGGACACCGGCAGCGCAGACGCGCAAGCCGCTGCCCTGCCCGCTGATGGGGACAGCTTTGATGGGGCATGACGATTTTGAATGGCCTCCGCTTGCGCTCTGGCCATAGTCAGCGGAAAAATTATTTTAAATAGAGCAATGCCGGAGCGTCTGCGGACGCTCCGGCATTGCATTTTCACAGGAGGGGTCGTGGAGGGAAACAGCATTTGCAGCGCCGCTTTCTACGAAAGCGCGGCGCTGCGGGCGAGCGCTTGCTCCCCCTCGGGGGAGCTGTCGCGCAGCGACTGAAGGGCTATAAATGGAGAAGCGAAAAAAGCGTTAAAGCGATAGCGCCGACTGGCGCAGCGCTAGCTTTTTTGTGCTTCGACTACTTCTTTAGGATTGTCAAGGGCGAGCAGCCCTTGGCCCGTTGCGGGGTGGGTGGAGTCCAGAGGTAGGGAGGGGGGAGTCGGAACACCCCTCCCTGCCTCTGGCCCAGCGGAGCGTCTTTGCACGCTGAAAGCAGGCAGGAACTTTCCGGTCAAACCGCAAACTTTCCCGCTATGCCAAAGGCTCCCTCCCAGAGGGAGCTGGCAAAACCGTCAGGTTTTGACTGAGGGAGTTGAAAGCGTCATCTTTTTCAGTATACCACGATTTTTGCCTGTGGAAAATAGTTTGCGGTTATGTTATGATAGGAATCAACGAATATTCCCGAAAATTGACAGCGAGGAAGGTAACGGATCATGCGTGAAAGTGGTATTCTGATGCCGGTATCCAGTCTGCCCGGCCCTTACGGGATCGGCTGCTTTGGCAAGGCGGCATTTCAATTTGTGGATTTCCTGTCTGCGGCAGGACAAACGATCTGGCAGCTGCTGCCGCTCAGCCCCACCGGCTACGGCGACAGCCCCTACCAGAGCTGCTCTGCCTTTGCGGGCAACCCCTATTTTGTGGACTTGGAAACGCTGGAAAAAGAGGGTCTGCTGACCGCCGCAGACCTCAAGGCAGAAAGCTGGGGCAAAGACCCGCTGGAAGTGGACTACGGCACTTTGTATGTCAGCCGCTTTGCGGTGCTGCGCAAGGCCTACGCCGCATGGCGCAGCCAGTGCGCCGGGCTGCACGGCTGTGCCTACTACTACCCCGATGACTACTACGCCTTTACCCTTGCCAACGAGGACTGGCTGGATGACTATGCCCTGTACATGGCACTGAAGGTAGCCAACAAGATGAAGAACTGGGTGGAGTGGGACGCGCCCTACCGCCGCCGCGACAAGGCCGCACTGGCTGCCTTTGCCGCCGAAAATGAAGAAGAGATCGGCTTCTGGAAGTTCGTGCAGTACAAGTTCAGCGTCCAGTGGCAGGCGGTCAAAGCCTACGCCAACGAGAAGGGCGTGCAGATCCTGGGCGATATCCCCATCTACGTCTCTGCTGACTCGGTGGACGCATGGGTGGGCGGCAAGCTGTTTGAGCTGGATGCCGACGGCCGCTTTGCCCGGGTGGCGGGCTGCCCGCCGGACTACTTCTCCGCAGACGGCCAGCTGTGGGGCAACCCTCTGTACGACTGGGCATACCACAAAAAGACCGGCTACGCATGGTGGGTGCGCCGGGTGCGCCACGCGCTGGGCATCTACGACCTGCTGCGCATCGACCACTTCCGCGGCTTCGACACCTATTGGGCCATCCCGGCCACCAGCACCACCGCCCGCACCGGCAAGTGGGAGAACGGCCCCGGCATGGAGCTGTTCGATGCACTGGAAGCCGCACTGGGCAAGCTGCCCATCATCGCCGAGGACTTGGGCGAATTGTTCCCCAGCGTGCGTAAGCTGCTGGCCGACAGCACCTTCCCGGGCATGAAGGTGCTGCAGTTTGCCTTTGGCGGCGGAGACAACGAGTATCTGCCCCATAACCACGTCAAGAACGGTGTGGTCTACCCCGGCACTCACGACAACACCACCCTGACCGACTGGTGGGAGAACGGCGCTTCCGAAAAGGAAAAGGCCACCGCTGCGGCCTATCTGCACCTTACCCCCTGCAAGCCCACCGCCAAGGAGGTGGCAGCCGTCAAGACTGCCGCCGCGCGCACCGCTCTGCTGCGGGCGGCGCTGGGCTCGGTGGCGGACAGAGCCATCATTCCCATGTACGACTGGCTGGGTCTGGGCGCCGAAGCGCACCTGAACACCCCGGGCAAGCTGGGCGGCAACTGGGCATGGCGTGCCAGGGCCGGTTTTGACTCCAAAGCCCTTGCCGCACAGATCGAAGCCGAGTGCGCCGTGTACTGCCGCTGCAATGCAGACGTTCAAAACGTGAAAGAATCAGCACTTTGACAGAATTGTAAAAACTGCCGTAAAAATTTGTGCGTTTTGCTGGAAAAATCTGTATTTCAATGGTATAATAGCCGTAAGTTCCCGGATTTGTGGGAAAATTGGAATTTCGCCCGTCGGAAGCGGCGGCGCGTACTGATGATGGGGAAATTACAGATGGACAGAGAATGGACAGAGCAGGATCTGCGCGCCTTTGCCGAGGGCGCACAGGCTGCGTTTGAGACGGTATTGCTGGACGAGCTGCCACAGGACACCGGCTGGCAGGACGAAGGCTTACAGGTGAGCTATAGCCTGTGCAACGGGCGGGTAAGCTGCGTGCTGCACCGCACGGTGCGGGCAGACGGCAAGCTGTGGCGGATCACCATGTCTGCCCCGCTGGCAGGCAACCTGCTGCCGGAAGAACGCATGAGCGCCCGCGAGCGGGAGCTGTGCCGCGAGGACCTGAACCACGATTTTCTTTCCGGCGTGTACAACCGCCGCTATCTGGAGACCGTGATTGCAGCCGAACTGGATCGCTGGGCGGAGCAGGGGCGCAAGGCCGCTGTGGCACTGATATCGCTGGATCACGGCGCACAGCTGCGGGACACCTACGGTCAGCCGGTGATGGATCAGCTGATCTGCTTTGTGGCAAACCAGTGGAAAAAGTATTTCGATATCCCGGGCAGTCAGATCGTCTGCCGCCTGACCGGCACCACCTTTGTGGTGGGTTGTCTGGACTTGGACGGCGGGCAGCTGGCACAGCAGATGCGGAACATCTACGCCGAAATGCCCCACGAGTGCGTCACCTCCATGGGGATGATGAAGCGTGTGCCCTTTACCCTGAGCGTCGCAGTGGCAGGGCTGGACGAGCTGGACAGCGCCGCCAGCTGCTGGCAGCGCCTGTACGCCATCTGTGACGAGCGGCTGCGCGGCATCCAGATCTCCGGCGGCAATAAGATCTGCTAAGGTGTATCTGAAAAGTCGAAAATTTAGTCTATTTCTACAAGCACAGCTGGATTTTGCGTTAAACAGCCTTGAAATCCACAAAGGATTCCTGCGGCTATTTGCCTTAAATCCCGCTTGCGCTTGCGAAATATTCGTCATTTTCTTTGTTTTCAGATACACCTTAAACAACGTATAAAATCCCCCTTCGGGCACATACTAGGTGCCAAAGGGGGATTTTTTTTGTATGGAAAACCAGAAAAACGATAACCTCAACCTGCTGGAGGCGGTAGTGCAGAACACCGAGATGGGCAAGAACACCCTGGAGCAGATCTTACCCATGACCAACGATGTGCAGTTCAAGGCCGAACTGCTGCGCCAGCGCAATATTTATCACCAGCTGAATCAGGAGGCGCACACCGCCATCGAAGCCTGCGGCGGCAGCGCACAGGGGCAGAGCACCATGGCAAAGCTGAACACGAAAATGGGCATCGGGCTCAAGACCCTTACGGACAAATCCACCCGCAATCTGGCCGAGATGCTCACACAGGGCAGCGGCATGGGGGTGGTGGACTGCGTAAAAAGCTGTAAAGACTACCCCAACGCCGCCCCGGGCGCAAAGCGCCTTGCCCAGCGGCTGCAGGATTTTGAAGAGGATAACCGCATCCAGCTGGAACGGTTTTTGTGAATACGTTCCACCCCATAAAAACACAAAGTCGGGCAGCCCGCAGGCTGCCCGACTTTGCTATGATCTAAATATTTTTCCGCTATTGCGAAGCATTTACTCCCACAGTTTTTCGGGGTACTGGCCCTCGGCGGTCTTGCGGGCAATGGCCTCCACCACCAAAGGCTTATCCTCCCGGTAGGTGACGCCGAACCACTTATCCGTGCTGCGCAGCACCTGAATTTTTGCCTTGTTCTCCTCGATCAGCTCGGTCACCACCAGCGGCAGGAAATACTCGCACTTCAGGGGGTTCACCGGCAGGTTCTCGGTCAGCCAGCCCGCAAAGCGCTGCTCGGCCTCGTCCAGAAAGCTTTTGCCGAAACCCCACAGGTTCATGCTCACAGGGGTGTCGCCGGGCAGGTCCACCCAGCTCTCGCCGCCGTCCTCGGTGTAATGTGCGCCGCCGTCGCAGGGCTCGATGCGGGTGCGCTCGGTCACGCTTTGCAGGGTGCCGTCCTCGTTCTTGATGCACACGCCGCGTGCCACGCTGCCGTTCTCGGACAGGGTGTTCTTCAGCAGATAGCTGACCATGCAGTAGCGGTAGAAATCATCATCGGCGTGGGTGGACAGGTAATCGTACATCACCTGAAACGCCTCCGGGCCGTAGTAGTCGTCCGCATTGATGACCGCAAAGGGGCCGTCAATCAGGGGCTTTGCGGCCAGCACGGCATGGCAGGTGCCCCAGGGCTTTACACGTCCCTCCGGCACGGCAAAGCCTGCGGGCAGCTCTTCCAGCTGCTGGAAGGCATACTTCACCTTCATCGCCTTGGCCACGCGGTCGCCGATGGCTGCCTTGAAGGCGTCCTCGATCTCGTGCTTGATGACAAAGATCACGGTCTCAAAGCCGGCGCGGCGGGCGTCGTAGAGGGAATAGTCCATAATGACCTGTCCGTTGGGGCCCACCGGGTCGATCTGCTTCATGCCGCCGTAACGGCTGCCCATGCCGGCAGCCATGACGACCAGTACCGGTTTATTCATCTGCAATTCCTCCTGTATCTGCCGGGGTTTCCGGCATTGTAGCGTTCTGAGGCTATTATACACTGCTTCGCCGCCGGTGGCAAGGCACAGAAGGGGGGAGAGGATCAGAAATGCGCGCCGCGTGCGCTTTGCGCATATTCAGCGGAAAAATTCTTTTTTAATAGCGCAATGCCGGAGCATCTGCGGACGCTCCGGCATTGCATTTTCACGGGAGAGGGCGCGGCAGGGCAGCTCCATCTATGAAAAAGGAGATCGGAAACGCCCGCAGGCGTTTCCGATCTCCCAAATCAAACTGTTTTTCCGCTCACCCCAGCTGGCTCTGGGTCAGGGACAACCGCTGGTAGGCGATGCGCGGGGTGCCGTCCTCCACATGGATGATGCCGCAGCGGGTAAAGCCCTCGCTTTCCAGCAGGTGCTGCATCACCTTGTTGTCGGCGTGGGTGTCGGCGCGCAGGCTCTCGCAGTGCTCCAGACACCACTCCACCACCGCCTTGCCGATGCCCTTGCTCTCGCCCGCCGAAGCCAGCCGGTGCAGCGTACCGTAGGGCAAAGTGTCGTTGAGCCACTGTCCGTCCTCAATGACCTTGTAAGTGGGATCCTCGCCAAGGACAAAGGCAAACACCGCCTGCATCTGGCCGTTTACCATGTACACGAACAGCCGGTTGGTGTCGATATCCTCTTCCAGCAGCTCCGGGCTTGGGTAATTGTCCCCCCACTGGGTAGGGTTGCCGTTTTTCGCCATGAATTCCCGCGCACGGGCATAGATATCCAAAATCCGTGCCATATCCGCTCTTACCGCTCCGCGAAACATATCCACTCATCCTCTCTTGCCCGCGCCCTGCCGCGCGGGGTACATTTATTTTAGTATAACACAATATTCCATAAAGTACCAGATTTTTCTCCATTTCGCGGCAAAAACAGACCGCCGTGCGCGGGGCAGCAGCACGACGGTCGGGGGAAGCAAAGCAGGGGGCGGTTCATGCGGTGGGGCGGCGGGGAGCGGCGCCGGTGCGCACCAGCCGGTACTCCCGGGGGCTCAGGCCGTAGCGCTCGTGGAACAGGCGGTAGAAGTAGCTGGTGTTCTCGTAGCCCACCTGTGCAATGATCTGCTGAATGTTCAGATCGCTGCGGCGCAGCAGCCGCGCGGCGGTCTCCATGCGGTGCTTTTGCAGCAGCTCCTTGTAGGTGCGCCCGGTCTGAGCGCGCACGCACTCGCTGACATACGCCAGCGAAACACCATAAGCCCTTGCCACATTGGAAAGGCTGGCCTCACGATAATTTTGGGTGATCTCCTGCAGCGCCGCCTGCACCAGTGCATCGCGGCTCACGGCCTCCATGCGGGCTTGCTGCGGGGAGCGTTCAAGCTTTGCCATCATTGTATCTGTCCTCCGTAACGGTGCGGCAGGCGGGGGACTGGGGGAAGCCGGACCCACCCGCCGCACGATAACTGCGGAACCCTTTCCGGGCTCTTATACCCTGAATACGAATGACCTGCCGCAAACATTGCAGAAAAGATAAAAATTTTTTAGTCAATTTTCGTTGTAGAGGGAGCTTTCCCACAGAAAAAGGCTGCCCGCCAAACGGCAGACAGCCTTTTCCAGAAGAAAATAAGGAAAACACGCGCCCAAAAGGGCAGAGTGAGTATCAGAACATACTTTCGTCCTTGTAGCGCCCGGTGCGCACGAACTGCACCCACTCGGCTACGTTCACGGCGTGGTCGCCGATGCGCTCCAGATACTTGATGACCATCAGCAGATCCAGCGCGGCGTCCACCTTGGCGGGGTCGGCGGCGATCTCCTGTGCCAGCGTGTGCTTGATGGCGTTGAAGTCGTAGTCCACGGCGTCATCTGCGGCGATGACGCGGCGGGCGGCGATCTCATCCTCGGCGGTCAGGGCATCCATGGCGTCTAAGATCATCTGGTAGGCCTTACGCCCCATGGCAATAGCCTGACTGACGGCGGGGTCGCCCTCCTTGCGCACGGTGACGAGATGTGGGATGATCTCGGCGATATCCGAGGCGTGGTCGCCCATGCGCTCGATGTCGGTGACCACCTTCATGGCGGTAGAAATGTGGCGCAGATCGCCCGCCACCGGCTGCTGGCGCAGCAGCAAGGTCATGCAGCGGTGCTCGATGTCCCGCTCCATGTTGTTGATGCGGTCATCCCCCTGCACGATCTTCTGGGCGGCTGCGGTGTCGGCGGTGCACAGCGCTTCCAGCGCGTTCTCCACGGCCTCGGCGGCGTTCTGCCCCATCTCCACCAGTGCGGTCTTGAGGGCTTCCAGATCGCTGTCGTATTGTTTGCGAATGCTCATTGCTTTGTTCCTCCCTGCATTAACCGAACCGGCCGGAGATGTAGTCCTCGGTGCGCTTGTCCCGGGGTGTGCTGAAGATCTGGTTCGTGGGGCCAACTTCCACCAGTTCACCCAGCAGGAAGAAGGCGGTGCGGTCGCTGATACGGGCAGCCTGCTGCATATTGTGGGTGACGATGACCACGGTGTAGTTCTTTTTCAGCTCGTTCATCAGCTCCTCCACCTTCATGGTAGAGCCGGGGTCCAGTGCGCTGGTGGGCTCGTCCATCAGCAGCACCTCGGGCTTGACCGCCAATGCCCGGGCGATGCAAAGACGCTGCTGCTGCCCGCCGGACAGGCCAAGGGCGCTCTTTTTCAGGCGATCCTTCACCTCGTCCCACAGGGCTGCGCCCCGCAGAGAGGTTTCCACCAGCTCGTCCAGCTCGGCCTTATTGCGCACGCCGTGCAGCTTGGGGCCGTAGGTGATGTTGTCGTAGATGCTCATGGGGAAGGGGTTTGCCTTCTGGAACACCATGCCCACACGGCGGCGCAGATCGGTCAGCTCCATCTCGCGGGCAAAGATATCCTCGCCCTTCAGCCGTACATCCCCCTCGATGCGCACGCCCGGCACAAGGTCGTTCATGCGGTTCAGGGTCTTTAAAAAGGTGGATTTGCCGCAGCCGGAGGGGCCGATCAGTGCGGTGATCTCCCGCTCGCCCACGTCCAGCGAAATGCTCTTCAGCGCCTTGAAGTCGCCGTACCAGAGGTTCAGATCCTTTGCCGATATCACCGGCACATTCGTGTTTTCCATAGAGTACCTCTTTATTTTTACTGCTTCTGTTTCAGTTTCGTTTTCGCCAGACGTGCTGCCAGATTGATCAGCAGCACCAGCACCAGCAGCACTGCGCCGATGCCCCATGCAGAGGTGAAGTCGCCGTCCTCAAAGGCGCGCAGATACAGCAGCACCGACAGGGTGGCACCGTTGGAGGTGTAGGCTTTGAATACACTCTTGGCGATCACCTCTGCCGCACCGGCGGTGAACAGCAGCGCGGCGCTTTCGCCCACGATGCGTCCCACCGCCAGAATGCAGCCGGTGACGATGCCGTCAATGCTGCAAGGCAGCACGATGGTGCGGATGATGTGCCACTTGCCTGCACCCAGACCCATGGCACCCTCGCGGTAGCCCTGCGGCACGGTTTTGAGGGATTCCTGCGTGGTGCGGATGATGGTGGGCAGGTTCATCACCACCAGCGTCAGACTGCCGGACAGCAGACAGGTCTGGAAGCCCAGTGCCTGACTGAACACCAGCATACCCACCAGACCGTAGATGATGCTGGGGATACCGGCCAGCGTTTCGTTGGTGAACTCGATGACCTCGATGAGCCGCCGGTTGGAAGCATACTCGGTCAGGTAGACCGCCGCACCCACGCCCAGCGGCAATACGATGAGTAATGTCAGAACAATGACATACAGGGTGTTGAGGATGGCGGGCAGGATGCCGTCCGTCTTTTTCAGCACACTGGCGGTGGTGGAAAGGAAGTTCCAGCTGATGTGGGGGATGCCCCGCACCAGCACCATGCCGATGATCCCGGCCACCAGAATCATCACCAGCACTGCGCTTGCCCAGACCAGCACGGTCATTACCCGGTTCCATGCCCGGCGGGAGGGTGAAAAGCCGTTATTCATCGCGGTTGCCTCCCTTCAGTACCACGTTCAGCACCACATTGATGAGCATGATGAACACGAACAGCACCAGCGCGATGCTGAACAGTGCCTGCCGCTGCAGGCCGCCGGCGTAGCTCATTTCCTTGGCAATGGCGGTGGTCAGCAAAGTGACGCTGCGGAACAGGCTGTCCGGCATATTGGGGCTGTTGCCCGCCACCATCATCACAGCCATGGCTTCGCCGATGGCGCGGCCGATGCCCAGCACAACGCCTGCGGCAATGCCGCTTTTGGCTGCCGGGATGCTGATCTTGAACCATGTTTCGGTGTCGGTGGCACCCAGCGCCAAACTGCCCTGCTCATACTCCGGCGGCACGGCGTTGAGCGCCGTCACCGACACGGACACGATGCTGGGTAAGATCATGATGGAAAGCACCACGATAGCGCTGAGCAGGCAGGCACCGGAAGCCTTGCCGAAGGTCTTTGCCACGGCGGGCACCAGCACCTGCATACCCAAAAGGCCGAACACTACGCTGGGGATACCGGACAGCAGCTCGATGGCGGTGACCACCACGGTGCGCAGCTTTGGGTCTGCGGCCTTGGAGAGGAACACTGCCGTCAGCAGGCCGATGGGCACGCCGAGGATGGTAGCGCCCAGCGTGCCGTAGACGCTGGACAGGATGAAGGGCAGGATGCCGAACAGCGGCTCTGCTGCGGTGGACGCCCATTTTGTGCCGAAGAGGAATTTGAAAATACCGATCTTATGGATAGCCGGCACGCCGGAGACCACCATGTACACCGAGATGAGCACCACACAGCACACCGCCAGCATTCCGCACAGGAAGAAGATGAAATTCATCACCGCTTCCAGCCAGTCGGCGGGGGTACGGGGCAGCCGTACCCGGCGCAGAGAAGAGGTTGTATTTTTCATAACGCGATCCTATAAAAAGCCGCACCAGCCCAGCCTTTTAGGGCAGGCCGACGCGGCAGTTCTCTTGTTCAGATGCAGGACAGGTGGTTCACCGGGGAGCTTTCCCCGCGAAATTCGGGGCTTCCAGCTCCCGCCCTATTGCCTGCGGCAACAGGGTCCCACCCTCGGATCATTCGCTGGGGAAACTCCCCGGCAAACCACCCGGCAATTACTCGTTCACGGGCACAGCGCCTGCGGTGCGGATGAGGTCGGCAGCGTCCTTGCTGGTGGCAAAGTCTACAAAGGCCTGTGCCTGCTCAGACAGGGCAACGCTCTTGTTGGTGACGAACACGAAGGGACGCTGGATCTTGTAGCTGCCGTCCTTCACGGTGTCCTCGCTGCACTCCACACCCTCCACGGTGACCATGGCGACGGTGTCGCCCACAGCGGACAGGGAAGCGTAGCCGACGGCCAGAGGATTGGCCTCCACAGCGCTGATGACAGCGCCGGTAGCGGTCAGCTCCTGTGCGTACTTGCAGCTGTCCTTCACGTCCACGATGCTCTCAAAGCCATCGCGGGTGCCGGAACCGGCCTCGCGACCCACCAGAACGATCTCGCCGTCATCGCCGCCGACATCCTTCCAGTTGGTGATCTCGCCGGTGAACATCTTCTTGAGCTGCTCCACGGTCAGGTCAGCGACCTTGCTGTCCTTGTTCACGATGATGGCGATGCCGTCCAGCGCCACGACAGTGCCGTCCACATCGTTCTTCTCATCGTCCTTCAGGGCGCGGGAGGACAGGCCGATGTCCAGCGTCTTGTCGGTAGCGCCGGTGATGCCTGCGCCGGAGCCGGTGGGGTCGTAGCTGACGGTGACGCCCGGCTCGACCTCGGCAAAGCCCTCAGTCAGGGCAGCGATGACGTTCTTCATGGAAGTAGAACCGCCGGTAGCAACGTTGCCGCTCAGGGTGCCTGCTGCGCTCTCCGCAGCAGAAGAAGCGGTGGTGGAAGCAGAAGCAGCGGTGCCGGATACAGAAGAAGCAGAGCCGCCGCAGGCGGTCAGGGCAGCAGCCGCAGCAGCTGCACCGCAAACGGTCAGGAACGAACGACGAGAGATCTTTTTCATGATAGAATTTCCTCCATTAAAAACCCGGGCACCCGCCCGGCACTGTCTTTTTGTGTTTTCCTTGGGAACGGCCTTATTCTACCGCTTTGCCCCCCTTGCTGCGACCATGGACGTGCAAAAAGTGCGTAAAACTTTGTGCATAATGTCAGCTCCAATGTAAAGAACAGGTAATGCGGCACAAAACAAAAAGCCGCCGGGCACTCCTGTTTCCAAGAGTGCCCGGCGGCGGGGTGTATTCGGTTTTACTCTACGCGGCCCGTTACATTTTTGCCGTTGTTTCCATAGAGGAATACAGCGGTTTGACCATTGTAGCGCACACGCAGTTCATAAGTGCCAGTGCTGTTCTTTTCCGGCACACCTTCCTTAGTTTCCAGATAGAACTCCTGCGAGCCATTGTAGACGGCCGTCTGCCCCGGCTCTGCGACCAGTTCCTTCCGCTTGAAATACAGCGTTTCCTTGGTGTCCGCCTCCCGGAAGATGCAGGTAATGTCCTCCGGCTTGATAACTACCCTTTCGGCGCTGTTGTTCTGGATGGTGAACTGCGTCAAGTAGGTCAGCTGCTTGACTATGCCGTCGCCCAAGCCGCCGCCCGGAAACGGCATTGCGCAGATAAAGGTGACATCACCGATCTTCGCCACACCGCTGGTCTTTTCGATCACGGTATCCCCGCAGCCGGTCAAAGCCCCTGCGGCGGTCAGCACCAGTGCCCCGGCGCTGAGCTTGAGAAATGTTCTGCGGTCGATCATAGCAATGCACCTCCTGTATTGGGCTGTTTAGGTTCAATTATGCAAGTTTGGAATCCTTCTTAAAGGTATAGCCTTCATAAACACCGGTATAGGTCTCGGTGGGATCAACGCCAACCCTAAGCTTGATATCTGCGGTTTGAGCTTCCATTGCCTGATAGAGATTTTTCTGGCTCTCATCCAGACGGAAGGTCAGAATGCCCGTTTTGCGCTCGCCCTTTTTCATGACCAGCGTGATATTGCTCAGCAGATCTCCACCCTGCAGCGCGACTTTCTGACCGTCGATCTTAAGCACAAACACGGATTTTGCGGGGAAACTGAAGCCATTGGAATCATCCAGATTATGAACGCGCACAGTCACTGCGAAATCTGCATACCAGGATTTCCCGGTACCTATGCCCTGATCATGAGGGACAGCGCTCCATTTACCCACATCAACCGTAAAACCACCCAGATCGGTGCCGCCGTCACTATCACTGCAGCCGCCCAGCAGTCCGGTCATGGATACTGCCACTGCCATTGCGGCAGAAGTCTTTAAAAACGCACGACGATCTATTTTCATAGCCATATTATAAGCCCTCCTCAAAAGCGTTTTTGCACCCTAAGAGTACCACATTTTACCACATTGTCAACTATCCGAATTCAGGTTTCACCATTTTATCGTTCCTTTATAAAAGGCCGCATAGAACGGCAGCGGGCGCGGTGTTTGCTGCCGGTCCGGGGCTGCGGTGGAAAAATTTACTTTTTTCGAACAAAATCAAAATTTGCTGTTGACAAAGGGCACCCGGTATGCTAAAATAGCCAAGTCGGGTGCGAACACCTGATGCGAAAATGGTTGTATGGCCCGTTGGTCAAGCGGTTAAGACAGAGGCCTCTCACGCCTTTAACATCG
>OIKS01000060.1_pt1 | contig 16236 bp, 13 predicted proteins | sample 1583761 | NCBI WGS metagenome assembly OIKS01 (sample SAMN02674597, study PRJEB24791) | human gut metagenome, SKBSTL013 | isolation source: stool | host: Homo sapiens | place: USA | reverse complement strand
CATCAGATCTGCGTCTTCCAGGTCTGCTGTCATCCAGCGCTTATACTCTTCCTGATACATCTTAATCACTCCTATCATTTACTTAAAATGTAAAATTATTGCAATTCAGCCATACAACGTAAGACCGTCAGTTTATGACCACTTCGTTGTATGGCTGAACTGTTTCTAAACTTTACAAGTCTAGTCATATTATACCATGCAGGTAGATTTACAGCAAGATTACTTGTCTATTTTAACAAGCATTTTCCATTACATAGAAATAATTCCCAATACATTTGCAATAGAACTTAATAATATAATAATCAGGAAGATTGGTGCCAGATATTTCAAAAAGAACATGTATAATTTCTTTCTCTTAAATGCAGATGACTGCTCAATCTCCCTTGCAATCTTGTCAAATCCAACGGTACGAACGATCAAAAAGCATGTTGCAAGTGCTGCAAGTGGCATCATCACGGAATTTGTCAGGAAGTCGAAGAAATCCAGACATGCCATTCCAAAAATCTGAATAAAACTCAGTACTCCATATCCCATAGAAGATAAGGTTCCGATTATAAGCATAACAGCAGCCATAAGGATACAGCATTTCGGTCTGCTCCAGTGAAGTTCATCCTGGAATGTAGATACGCTTGTCTCCAGAAGTGAGATTGCACTTGTCACTGCTGCAAGAAGTACCAATACGAAGAACAGGATACCAGCCAGCCTTCCAACGCCCATACTTGCGAATACCTTCGGAAGTGTAATGAACATCAGAGACGGTCCTGCCTGCAGGTTATCCGGATTACCACCGGAGAATGCAAACACTGCCGGGATGATCATAAGTCCGGCAAGAAGCGCGATTGCTGTATCGAAAATCTCAACCTGTGTTGTACTCTTCTCAAGATCAACATCTTTACCAATATAAGAACCATATGTATACAAAATTCCCATCGCGATTGACAGGGAGTAGAACATCTGTCCCATTGCCGCAACAACCGTCATTGCTGAGAAGTGCTTTGGATTCGGAATCAGGAAATACTTCACACCTTCAATTGCTCCCGGTCTTGTTACAGAATAAATTGCTACGATAACCGCAAGGATAACAAGGATTGGCATCATAATCTTAGATACTCGCTCTACACCATTCTCAACTCCTGCCAGGATAACGCAGAATACAAGAATAGCAAACACGATGAACCATGCTTCTACCTGAAAAGAATCTGAAATAAATTCTGTAAAATATCCGTCCTGTGCAACAGTCTGCACATTTCCTTTCAAATACTCTGCAAGGTACTTGATAACCCAGCCACCGATCGAACTATAATACGGCACGATCAGCATAGGGATTATTGCATTGAGCCATCCGCCGATCTTAAATGATTTTGTCTTACCAAATGTCTGAAAAGCTCCAACCGGACTTTTTCTTGTCATTCTTCCAAGTGCTGTCTCTGACATGATCAGAACATATCCAAAAGATACGGTCAGAATCAGATAAACGAGAAGGAAGATTCCCCCTCCATATTTCGCAGCCAGATACGGGAATCTCCAGATATTTCCCAGGCCGACTGCTGAACCTGCAACAGCAAGCACATATCCGATTTTACCCGAGAAGCTTGCTCTCTTTGCTGATTGTCCATTGTTACTCATAAATTGCCTCCCATCACATAACAGTCTGTACTGCTATTTTCCCATCTTTTTTATAGCCTATACTGTTCTATTCTACCATTCACAATCATGAATAGCAACAAAAAAGAGCGTTGACAGCGCTTTTTAAAACACATTTAAAATGCTATCTCGGCTCATTTTTATACGTTTTTATAATTTCCCTTCTATTTCTGCTCTTTCAAGCAATCTCTCAATCCCTATATTCCATGTTCCGATCTTCACTCCGGCATTGATCACACGCTTACATTTCCCTATTGTCTCAAATGCTTTCTGAAGCGTTTCTTCCCGAATCTCCTCAAACGGTTCTTCCGTGATCACTTCTGCTGCCAGTAATCTTGCCAGCCGGTAATCCATATCATTTTCATATAAAATACCTGCCGCAAACGGGATGTGCTCCTTCTGAAGTCTTCGATAAACCGGGATTCCAGTTCTGCCGGAAGAGATCACGAACACTTCCGGCTCACCCTCCGGCGCAGGAAGTTCAATACTTCCAAAAAGCGGGTCAAAATATCCATTATTGATTCCATACAATTCGCGAATGATTTCTTCTGTAAATACTTCTTCCGGACTTCCATAATGTGAAATCGTCTCGCCTTTGACACAGATGATCTTGTCCGAAATCTTCTGTGCCAGATCGATTTCATGAAGAGACATGATCACTGTAATCTTCTTCTGCCGCGCCATCCGTTCAAGAATAGACAACAGTTCAAGCTTATATTTCACATCCAGAAATGAAGTTGGCTCATCCAGAACGATCACATCCGGATCCTGACAGATTGCTCTCGCCAGCAGAACGCGCTGCTTCTGTCCGTCACTGATTGCATTAAAATCACGGTTGCCAAGTTCCTGCGCATAAACTGCCTGCATCGCTTCTTCCACCAGCCGTTCATCTTCCTGCGTCAGAATCCCAAGTCGTCCCGTGTAAGGATAACGTCCGGTCGCCACAATATCATGACATGTCATCAACTCTGTCTTGATCCGATCCGTCAACACGACCGCCATCTTAGACGCAAGCTCTTTGTACGGCAGTTTCAAAAGAGAAGTATCGTCAAAAAATACATTTCCTCCAACGACTTTCAGCTGTCTTGTAATACTTTTCAAAATCGTTGACTTTCCTGAACCATTCGGCCCGATTAAAGTCACGATCTCCCCCTTGTTGATCCCGATATTAATATCACGGATCAGGGAGTTTCCATTATAACCTACCGACAGGTCTTTCATTTGAAAATAATAATCTACCATCTTATTTTCTTCCTCCCTTCGGTATCATCATATAGATAACGATCGGTGCACCCAAAATAGAAGTCACCGTACTGATATTCAATTCCACCGGTGCCAGTGCCATTCGTGCGATCAAATCACAGATCATACAGAACACAGCTCCCATAAAGAACGTTCCCGGTATGACCACGATCGGTTTTGACGTTCCAAATGCTTTCCTTGCAAGAAACGGAACTGCGATTCCCACGAAAGAAATCGGTCCCGCAAATGCTGTCACACACGCTGACAGAATACTGGAAAGCAAAATCAAAATCACGCGAAATGTCTTGATGTTGACTCCCATACTCTGCGCATATGCTTCTCCCAATTGATATGCACTGATTGGTTTGGACAGGAAAAATGTAAACAGCACCGCAAGTCCGACAACCACTGCTGCCACACGAATATTGCTCCAGCTCATTCCGGAAAAACTTCCCTGTGACCATCCGTGCAGATTCACAATATCAGAATCATCCGCAAATGTCACAACAAAATCCGTGATAGCCGAACAGATATATCCGATCATGATCCCCCCGACAAGAAGAGACGCCATATGCTGCACTTTTTTCGACATCAGAAGGATAAATCCCGTCGAGATCAGCGACCCGATAAATGCTGCAAGAATCAGTGTATACGAAGAAAATCTTCCGATATATTTCAAATACACGATCATTGTAAGTGCCACGACCATTTTCGCTCCGGAAGAAATTCCGAGAACGAAAGGTCCGGCAATAGGATTAGAAAAAAATGTCTGCAGCAAAAAGCCTGAAAGAGACAATGCACCACCAAGCAGCGCTGCCATCAGAATTCTCGGAAGACGGATCTTCCATATAATATTGTACTCTGTCGCCGCTCCTTCTTTCAGAAAGAGAATGCGCAGAATCTTAGGTACCGGAATATGAACATTTCCGGTATTGATATTTAGCACTGTCACAACACAAAATACTGCTGCAAGAATCAGAAATACCGCTGTGTATCTTGTACGCCGTCTGAAATTTTCCTGATGAAAACTTGTCTGCTCCATTCTTCTACTCCATCTTTTCAAGAAATGTCATCTGAGATGCATCACCGTCTGTCAGCATCAGATGCATATCTTTGATCAGCTCTCCGACTGTATCTGTTGCCTGATATAAGTTCTTTCCGGTATACCAGACATTTCCGTCTTTCACCGCCTTGAATTCGGAGAACAATTCATTCTTTGCTTCCAACTCACTGATACTATTTACCTGTCCGTCGATCGTCCCGTTGTAGATCAGATAATCTGCATCTACAGCAGTCGCATAGAATTCCTCCATCGTCAGTTTAACAGATGGTGCGTTACTGTCCGGATTCTTCAGATCTTTGAACGCATATCTTCCACCTGCGATTTCAATCATTGACGGAATATAATCGTCAGATTTTCTCACAACGATTGAACCATCCGTACTCACATAGAAATAAGCAACCGTCTTTTCCGTGTTCTCGAAGCCTTTCAGTTCCTCGATTACATGAGCCTGCTGGTCAAAAAATGTATCCGCTTCTTCCTCTTTATTCAGAAGCGCCCCATAAAGCTTGATCCACTCGGTTCTTCCAAGCGGATGTGACTCATAACTGGAGTAATCTACAAATACCGGAATCCCAAGATCTTCGATCATTTCCTGTACTTTCGGTGTATGAAGGATCATCGTTGATTCGATTGCCAGATCACAGTCTCCGTCAACGAGAGTCTCATAATCCGGTTCGCTGTATTTTCCCGCAAATGTCATCGTTCCGGATTCCATTGCTTCCTTTGCACTCTCTACATACCAGCCGGAAGCCTCAAGCCCGGAGAATTTCACCTTGTCAATTTCGCCGATTGCATCAAACAGAGACATGGATGCTGTCGCCGCCATATAAATATTCTCTGTCGGCTGCTGGATCACAACAATATCATCCGCCAGATTTTCCGGTTCTTCTTCACCTTCCGGAACGATCAGATATTGCTTATCTTCATGGACATCGATCAACTTATATCCATCCTTATAATAGTATACATCGAATTCTGTCGCGTAAGTCAGATCCATTGTAGATTCATAGGTAAGCCCTTCGATTTCCGGTGCTTTTTTTGTCTTGTCGGCTGCATCTTTGGTCTTATCCTTTGTTACATCTGTACCTGCTGAATTATTACCGCTGTTTCCACCGGAGGCTGCGGTAGAACCGCAGCCTCCGAGCAGAAGTGCAGCTGAAAGCATTAACGCTGTGATTCTGCATCTTCTTATCTTCATTCTATTTTTCTCTCCTATTTCTCTGCCGCTGCTACTGCCGCATCAAACTTCTCGTTCGTCAGCTCTTCACATCCGTAGAGAACACCGTAAACCTTGATCCACTCCTGCTTTCCAAGTTCTGTCTTTTCCTCGGAAGAACGATCAACGAGTACCGGAATACCAAGTGTCGCAAGCTTCTCTGTCAACTCCTCAAACTGCTCCGTCTGCTCTTCCAAAGTCAACGTCTCTTCTGTATCCTTACTGTCTTTCTTGTCAGTATCTTTTGCTTCTACTTCGGTTTCTTCTGATTTCGCACCCGGAAGGATATCTCCTGTAAACAATGCAAGATTCACTTCACTCTTCACAAGGTTCTTCAACTTCAGTTTGTCCGCTGTTCCTGCATATGCAACTTCAGCATTCTTCTCACCGTCTTTTACTTTCATCTTATCAGCAATCTCGGATACTGTACAGTCTTTGCTCTTCATTCCAACTGCCGCAATATTATCAAGAAGATTGAGATCTTTCATCATATTCAGAATCTCATCAGACTCTGCATAAGTATGATCTGTCGGTTTTTTCACAATGATCATATCCTGCTCAAGACCAACCGGAACTTCCACATCCTCCGGAACGATCAGATATTTCACAACATTTCCCTTGTAAAGCTCTGCTGCCAGTTCCTGTTCGCTTGTGCCGTTATTATCCGAAGCTGCGGCTTCCTCGACAGAAGCATCTACTTTGCTTTCTGCATCTGAGTTCTTAGAATCTTCTGATCTATTGATCGTAACAGAAGCTACTTTCTTCTTGGAAGACTTCTCTTTATCTTCTGCAGACTTCTCATTTTCAGACTTTGTTTCCTCTGCTTTTTCCGGGTCTCTTGCTGTGTCCTTCGTCATATCGATTTCAAGAAGTGCAATCCCCTGATCATAATGATAAATCTTGAAATATTCTGCATAGTCAAGCTTTGTCTCTGACTGATATTCCAAACCTATGATTTCAGGTGCTTGTTCATCCAGCTTCTGGTTATTGCTTGTTGAAGCATCTGTTCCGTTTGCAGATGTTCCTCCATTCGCCGCTGCAAGATAAATGAAAATCGTATATTCTATCTCATGTGCGACAGACATTTTATCTGTCATTCCAATAATCTTATTGTTCTGATTCAACGCAACCGGAATAACAGCTGTCGCTGATCCGCCGCCCTTTGTTGTGTAATACTTATTTCCGTTCGCTTTCACATACTGATAATGATCACTGCTGAACACGAGTGTTGCATAAGCCTGTCCATTCTGGATCGTCACTTTATTACAAGTAATCTGAACCTTACCTGTTCCACCTGACCAGGTAAAACGATCCGGAGTATATACACCATCTTTCAGTGTTGTTCCACTGTTTACATGAGAAGTAGAGCCACTTGTATCAGATTCGTATTTTGATACATTATCTGCTTTTCCGTCGTTTCCATCTGTTTTTCCTGAATTAGTTCCAGATACAGAACCGCCTGGGAAAGCAGAATTGTTTGTTCCTGTATTACCTGTATTGTTGGAACCACCAGTAGTTCCGGAATTTCCTGTGTTTCCGTTGTTTCCGGAATCACCTTTATTCTCAGAATCTGTAGAATTAAGATCGGCAATCTTCTTCATTGTCTCTGACTGGAAAGTCAGCATTCTGTCATACCAGATTCCTTTTTTAATGGAATAGGCTGCTACTGCGATTTCCTTATCCAACGCTTCTACCGGAACAGTATAAGTATATTTTCCTTCTTCATTCACCTGATATGGAATCCAGGATGACTGATCTGCGCTTGCAGCCTCTTCCTTTGTTCCCATATACAGATAGCCGTAACCGGTTCCGCTTAATGTAAGCACGGCACTCATTTTTCCGTCTTTTGCTGTCAGGATACAATCCACTACTTTAAACATGGAAGAACTGGAAGTTACGTCCATACTGTAGATTCCGTTTGCTACTGTTGCTTCCGGTGCTGGATTCGGATTTGGAACCGGATCCGGTGTCGGTGTTGGCGTTGGTGCCGGATCCGGTGTTGAGGTTTCTCCCGGATTCGGAATGTACATCCATAAGTACTGTTTGTCATACCAGGTCTGATCTTTTGACTTTCTCAAAGATACCGGAATTGTCTGACCTGCTTTTTCTTTCGGCACATTGAAATGAAATGTCCATGCACCTTCTTCATCCTTTGTTCCTTCTATAACAGATGTTTTCAACAAATCATCTTTTGAACCAAGAGAAAGCGCATCAAATCCTGTGTTGTTTGTCTTGATCGTAATATCAAGCTTGCCATCCTTTTCAACAACTGTTGATTCACTGACCTTGAACATCTTGAATTCTTCAGCGTCTTCTTTTACTACTTTCACAGATTCTCCTGTTACAGAAGGAGCCTCCTGCAGTGGCGGAAGTTCCGGTTCCGGAGTATTCGTAGAATCGTTAGAATCTGTAGAAGGTTCTGACTTGCCTGTCTCATCTTTTATCTGTGTATCCTTGTTATCAGTTTTTTCGTCCGCAACCTGATCTGAGACAGTTGTGCCTGGATTTTTCCCGGTGGTTTCTGTATCTTTCTCTTCTGAGTTATTTTCTAAGTTGTTTTCTGAATTATTTTCTGAGGTATTCTCTAAATTTGGTTTTGTTTCTGCTTCGATTGAATTCTGGTTATCTGATTTATCCGAAGAATTATCAACTTTCTCAGATTCCTCTGTCTGATCTTCTTTAACATTTCCTGCGTCTTCTGTCTGACTCTCATCTTGTTTCTTCTCTAGATCAGCTTCTTCCACCTCAACCGTTTCCTGTAGATTTGTCTCATACTGCTGCTCATTTTCTGCCGCATATGTTCTAGTATAAGATAACGGTGAGATGATCATAGAACCTGTCAGCATAAGCGCAAGCCATCTGCTCTTATTTTTCATTTCTTTTTTGTCTCCTATTAAGTTGTGAATTATAAAATACGGAAAATGGATAGAATTATCCTGAATCGAATGAATGATTTTTTCGGTACAATCAATTACTCGTGATCTGGAATTCGTATATTCCCCGCACCAGCGACCGGCAGGTTTCCTGACTTACAGATCTTCTATACAGAACACCTTCCCGGTCTCCCAGTGGATGTGCGGACTCTCCACACTTGCCTGTATAGGAGCGGTCTTCTGAAATCTAATTTCTAAGAAGACCGCATCTCTGCTCACAGTGACGAGTTCGTACAGGTCTTGCACCTGTTTCCCTTTTACCTGTTTCGATCAGGATATGGAAATATATTCCTGATCAAACAGCACCGAACGCTATTATTTCTGACTAACTATAACATTTCATTATATTGAAGTCAACTATTCCGCCTTCACGGCCCAGCGCATCTTCGTAGATCTTGCTCTTCCGTTCTGTGCACATTCCTGCGCTGACGGACGTACAACATCCCTTGCATATTCGGAATAGATTCCTTCTTTATATCCTGCTTTGAGTGCTTTCTTTACAAGCTTGTCCTCTCCGGAATGGAATGTAAGAATTGCTACTCTTCCGCCCGGTTTTAATGCTCCCGGGAGTTTCTCCATAAATTCATACAGCACTTCGAATTCATTATTCACATCTATGCGAAGTGCCTGGAATGTTCTCTGACAAGTCTTTTTGATAATGTCCTTCTTTTCTTTATTATTTGGAAGGAAATCTAAAGTCTTCTCGATGACATTTCTAAGCTTTGTTGTTGTATCAATGCGATTGCCCTTGCGGATCTCTGTTGTGATCGCTTTCGCCAGCTCTTCGCAGTATGGCTCATCTGAATTCTCGTAAAGCATTCCGGCAAGCTCTTCCTCGGAAATGTTATCAAGGCGCTCTGCTGCGCTGATTCCCTTCTCCTGGTTCAATCGCAGATCCAGCGGTCCGTCAACTTTGAAGGAAAATCCTCTCTTCGGATTGTCGATCTGCATGGAGGAAACTCCGAGGTCCGCAAGGATAAAATCAAATCCGCCAACTTCTTTTGCAATCTCATCGATCGTGCAGAAGTTCTGCAGACGGATACTTAAAATATCTTCTCCGAATCCCTGATCTGCCAGACGTTTTCTTGTCTTCGCAGACTCTTCCGGGTCAACATCTGTTGCATAGATGTGCCCCTCACCTTTCAGACATTCCAGCATTGCTTTCGTATGTCCACCGTATCCGAGTGTCGCATCGAATCCAGTCTCACCCGGCTGGATTTTCAGGAAATCCAGGATCTCATTTACCATGATAGAAATGTGCATTCCGGCAGGAGTATTTCCCTTCTGGATTACATGCGCAATTGTATCCTTGTATTTCTCCGGCTGTAACTCTTTATATTTCTCCTCGAATTTCTTCGGGTATTTTCCTTTGTATCTCACACGACGCTTGTGCGGTGTCTGTGATTCCTGAATATTTTGATTGTTCTGTTCGCTCATTTCGCTCTCCTTGTATATTCATAAATGTTTTCTCTATTATTTCTGTTCTCTTTTCACAACGTATGTACAGTATACCATGAAAGTTATTCACAATATACCATGAACTTTGAAATGTTTTCCACATAAGTCTACGTATTTTTTCACTCATTCACATTTTTTTACCAAAACCATTGTGGATTCGCCATTTTATCCGGCCGCATATCTTACTGCCACGTTCATCACTCCCGCAAGCATCATCACAATCACCGGATTCAGTTTTGTCTTACGAAGCAATAACAGACAGATTCCAAAGATCACCACCATAGACCATTTTGTCGCCGCAACCTGCACAATTCCATCTGTCCAGAATGCAGTGTGCAGAATTGCGATTCCTGCTGATGCGATCAGTGCGACAACCGCCGGTCGTAATGATTCCAAAACACTCTGGAACATTTTCATTTTCTTATATCTTAAATAAAACCATGCGATCAAAGTTACGATAATACAAGACGGCAGAATGCACCCACAGGTCGCCGCAACAGATCCCGGAACTCCCGCAATCTTGCTGCCGACAAATGTTGCCGCATTGATTGCAATCGGCCCAGGTGTCATCTGGGAAATCGTGATCAAATCTGTGAATTCTGTCATCGTAAGCCAGTCGTGCTGCGACACTACCTGTTCTTGGATCAGAGGCATCGCCGCATAACCGCCGCCAAAGCTGAACAGTCCAATCTGAAGAAAGCTTAAAAATAATTTCAGATAAATCATTTCTCTTCACTTCCTTTCTTCGTGATCTTTTTCTCAATTAATGCGCGGAGTACTCCGACAATTCCACAGATCAGAATCACATAGACTACATTTACCTCAAATATGCAGGAAGCTATAAATGCCCCGACCATAAGTACGTATGACAAAGCATCTTTCTTCTTCACGATTCCGGCACCCATGTCATATGTCACAGATGCGATCACGGCGCCCACTCCGGCCTGCATTCCTTCGAGCATTAAGCTGATGATCTGGTTACTTCGAAATGCCTGATAACCGGCAGAAAGTATCGATATAATAAGAAATGGTGGGATTACTGTCCCGGCAATTGCTGTCAGAATCCCCGCAATTCCAGCCAGTTTATACCCGATCACGATTGCTCCGTTCACTGCGATTGCTCCCGGTGCCGACTGCGCGATCGCCACAAGATCCAGCATCTCCTCTTCTTCAATCCAATGATATTCATCTACGAACTTTTTCTTCATCAGGCTGACGATCACATAACCTCCACCAAATGTGAACGCGCTCAAGTAAAAGGTTGACCAGAAAATCTTCCACAATTTTTTATCTTGTTTTTTCCCTTGCGTTTTTTCTTGTTGTTCTTCCATATATATTGTCCTCGTATATTATGATTATGCGAATTGCGTAGCACTAGAACTCCCGCCACACTATATGCTATTGACAGGCAAAATTCCCTAACTATAATATTCTTTCTCTTGTAGTCTATCGCAATCAAAATGATTATGCAATCGCCTTGAATTTTTTACATTATATTTTCCTTTTTGAAACCTTAATTTTATCTGAATTTTCCCTATTTGGAAAATGATTATGATACAATGAGAACAGTAATATTTATCATAAAGGAGATTGAAATTGAAAAACCTATTTTTTCGATTCTCTTATGCCGTTCTCCTGTGTTGCTGCCTGACCGGATGCGGTAGCATACAGCACAAATCCAGTACGGACACGGCGCAGGGTACTAAGGCACCACCCAAGACAGCGGATGATTTTTCTATCTCATCAGATTCTGAAAATGAAACTGTAGATGAAACTTCTTCTGCTGATGCCGCCATCCCATCTGCTTCTGAATCTGAATCCGTAACTCAGCAGGAACTGCTGACCGGCGCAGCGGCTCTTTACAGCAATGGACAGGAGATCAGCTTTGACCCTTCCTGGCAATACGCAGACTTTTCTGCAATCAATTCTGGAACAGCTACTATTTATCTTGCAGATTCTGACCGCAAGGATATCGTCGTCGGCGTGAATGCCGGACATGGAACTTCCGGTGGTGCTTCTGTAAAGACACAGTGTCACCCGGATGGTTCTCCAAAGACAACCGGCGGAAGCACTGCTCAGGGTGCAACTTATGCGACTGCAGTTTCCGGGGGAATGACATTTAACGATGGAACTGCTGAAAGCACTGTTACACTTCAGATGGCTCAGATTCTGAAAGATAAGCTGCTTGCTCAAGGATATGATGTCCTTATGGTGAGAACTGGCGACGATGTCCAGCTTGATAACGTTGCCCGCACCGTACTCTGTAACAATGTAGCTGACTGTCACATCTCACTCCACTGGGATGGAGATGGATTGGGATATGACAAAGGCTGTTTCTACATTTCTGTGCCGGATGGTCTGAAAAGTATGGAACCTGTCGCTTCCCACTGGCAGGAACATGATGCACTTGGGGCCTCTCTTGTAGAAGGACTTCGTACAGAAGGAATGACCATTTACCAAAATGGTTCTATGAATATCGATCTGACGCAGACTTCTTATAGTACAATTCCGTCTGTTGATATGGAACTTGGAAATGCAAGCTCTGACCACAGTGATTCCACACTAAACAGTCTGGCTGATGGTCTAGTTCTTGGACTCAATGCTTATTTTGGAAATTAGAATTTTTATTGAGTTATTTATTTTATTTTTTAAGGAGGTTATTATGGAGCCACTCATTCGTGTTAAAAACATGTACAAGATTTACAACCCTGGAGAAAATGAAGTCCGCGCGCTGGATGATGTTTCTCTTGAGATCAACCAGGGGGAATTTATTGCCATTGTCGGGCATTCCGGTTCTGGTAAATCTACATTTATGAATATGCTCGGCTGTCTTGACACACCTGATTCCGGGGAATATTTTCTGGACGGAAAAGATGTTGCCAATCTCTCAGACAATGAACTGTCTGATATCCGCAATCACAAGATCGGCTTCATCTTTCAGGGATTTAATCTGATTCCAAACTTGGATGCACTTGGAAATGTAGAACTTCCACTGATCTATCGCGGACTTGGAAAGCAACAAAGAAAAGAGATTGCCGGGGAAGCTCTATCGAAAGTTGGACTGGAAAATCGTATGGACCACAGACCGAACCAGCTTTCCGGTGGACAGCAGCAGCGTGTCGCTGTAGCCAGAGCAATTGCCGCACAGCCGCCGATCATCCTTGCCGATGAACCGACCGGTAACCTGGACAGTAAATCAACTATCGAGATCATGAATATTCTGAAAGACCTTCATAAGTCTGGAAGAACAGTTATTATCATTACACATGATGATGAAATTGCCAATCAGGTAGACCGCGTTGTCCGCATTATGGATGGAAAGATTGTGAGTGATAGTGTAAATCAGTAACAATTTAAATGCTTACCCGCACTTAAAGAGAGGGGGCAGTACTTCACGATTTCTCAATCGTTGAATCACTGCCCTCTTTCTATGTTTCTTATTAGATACTTCTTACTGGAATTCTAATTACTTCTATTCACTTTTTATTCAACTGATACAAGCTCAATCTTGAAGTTCAGTTCTTTTCCTGCCATCTCATGGTTTGCATCGAAAGTGATTGTTGTCTCTTCCTTAGCTGTTACCTTTACCGGGAATGGCTGTCCATACTGATTGGACAGGTAAACCTGCTGTCCCACTTCGAGGTCTTCAGATCCCGGGAGTTCTGCAATCTCTACTGTGAAGATAGCTTCCGGATTCGGCATTCCATAAGCTTCTTCCGGCATCAGATGGATGTCTACTACCTGACCAACTTCCATATCAGCTACTGCTGCGTCAAATCCTTTGATCATCTGTCCTGCACCGCATACGAACTCAAGCGGCTCTCCACGGTCATAAGAAGAATCAAACTGAGTTCCGTCATTGAATGTTCCTTTGTAATGTGTACGGCATTTCTTTCCAACATTCTTTCCTTCCATTGTAGTGTGTGATCCGCATCCGCCACCGCAGCTGCTTCCACAAGAATGTCCCTCTTCATGATCTCCACAGGAATGTCCTTCCTCATGGTGATGATGATCACAAGTAGCTCCTCTGGATACAAGCTCACCTTTCAGGTATGCCTCTACTGCCTGATCTGCGTCTCCCTGAGCACCTGAACATAATTCAACGCCGGCCTCTGCAAGTGCAGTCTGTGCACCTCCGCCGATTCCACCACAGATCAGAACATCTACGTTCTGTCCCGCAAGCAGTCCTGCCAGTGCTCCGTGTCCTTCCCCATTAGAACCGATCACTTCACTGGAAACCACCTTATTATCTTCTACTTCGTACACTTTGAAAGTCTCTGTCTTTCCAAAATGCTGGAAAATATTTCCGTTGTCATAAGTTACTGCAATTTTCATTGTAAAATCCTCCGTTTCAAAATTCCCTGTCAGACTAGTATAATCCATTACGCAGGTAAAAGCAACCTTTGTGTAAATGCGACGTTGCGCTTTGTAGCAGTTACTGTTCACACGGTGTGCGACCAGCAACGCAAACAGTATCATTGACACAATCTCCTCAAGACACTATACTTGTTATAAAACTTACTCCAAACCATCAGAAAGTGAGCACAACCATGGAATATGAACACATCACCCATTCCTTTGAACCAATATATAATGAAGACTCCGAGATTCTGATTCTTGGAACTCTTCCTTCTGTAAAATCACGGGAAAATAATTTCTACTACGGACATAAACAGAATCGATTCTGGAAATTGTTGGCGAAGCTTTGTAAAGAAGAAACTCCGCAGACAATTGAGGAGAAAACTTCCATGCTGCTCCATCACCATATCGCCATCTGGGATGTCATCCAAAGCTGCGACATCAAAGGCTCCAGTGACAGCAGTATCAAAAATGTAACGCCGACCGATCTGAATCAGATTTTAAATCACTGTCAGATTCGACAAATCTATGCAAATGGAAATAAAGCCGGAGCTCTTTATAAGAAATATCAGCAGCCGCTGACAGGAAGAGAGATCCTTGTACTCCCTTCCACCAGCCCGGCAAATGCCGCATGGTCACTGGAGCGTTTGTACGAAAAATGGAGTGTCATTCACTAACCTGTTCTCTTCTCTGCTCAAACACTGCTGCCAGTCTCGGCAGAATCTTATTGCATGCCATCGTGTATGCCGCGCCAAATACATTTGCCCCAATACGAAGTGCAACAGCATACGGCATCCCGAATAAGCCGGACGCAATCGACAATGCGCCAAATGTATTAAATGCTGTCTGCCATGCATACCCTGCAGAATATCCGACTCCAATTCCTCCGATCATTCCGATGTATGGATACATTGACTCCGGAAGCAGCAAATACAGGATAGCAAATAACAGACATCCTACTATATTAAATGCGGCTCTCTTACCTGCTCGCTCTCCACAGTCATCCGGGAATGGAAGACAAACAGACATGCTTGCGATTCCTGCCCACATTGCTCTCGGAAGTCCAAGCAATGACATGAATAACATTGCACTGGAAACAACCAGTGAAAGACGAATGTACCATCTGTTTCTTGCAGAGTTAATATCGAACTCGCGGAACAAATCAAGAAATGATCTTCGATACGGTCTGTTCTTCTGATTCTTATAGAATATCGCCATACACAATACCATTCCAACCAAAAGGCCAGCCACACGATACAAGTACTCCTGTCCGGTCACATCATATCCCTGAAGAAGAAGATATCCAAGAACAAATGTAGAATGATTGTACATGATCACATTATGACATCCCAGAATCATAAGAAGCAAAATACATACTATATTAATAAAGAATGCCGGAACCGGTGACACCATATTCGAAAGCTTCGGTCCTGCAATCAATATTCCAAAGATTCCGACGATGGAGGCCAATCCGTGCGTTGTACGAATCCCAAAATCTGCCTGTCGAAGAACAAGCACCGCAAGAAGCACTGTAACGCCTACTACACTGTTGTTATTCCCTGTGAAATGACTGTATAAAGAAACTACCGCCACACAAAATGCCATTACAAGATAGACTTTAAAATTATAAATAAGAATGTGGCGATACCTTTCCTTCTTGTCTTTTGTCGCTTTGATCAGCTGCTTAGATGCAACTGAACTAAGCTGTAATTCCTGATAAAATGTCATATATCTCTTCCTCCCACTGTTATTTTTCTTCAAAATATCAACGAGAAACTATAATACAAATCCATCTCGGAGTCAATAAAAATTTTATTAAAGTTTTCTGATAAATTTGAATTATTCGAACAATATATAGAATTTAATTTTTAGACTTTACAAAACGCAGGCTCTATGATAAGATAGTTTGTGTCGAGCGGAAGTGGCGGAATGGCAGACGCGCTAGATTCAGGTTCTAGTGGGAGTTTTATCCTGTGGGAGTTCAAGTCTCCTCTTCCGCATTGATGGAATGTAAGAGAAACCTTTGATTTTCAAGGGGTTCTCTTTTTTATTGTCTGAAATTTGCCCATTTGGGGTTACCTCTGTTTTTTCTTCTCCTTACAAAACATCTTTGCATTAATCTTTACTTGCGCAAATGGATTGGAATTGATAAAAGCAACAATCTCACATGCGAGACACTTTCCATTTATGTGATTTTTCCTCATCGTCCAGGACTTCTCCTCAGAAAACGCTCTATAAAATTTATGAATTTATCGTAAATTTATATATTTTTTTGTGTGTTTTTCTTATATTTGTGTTATAATAGATTTTAATTTGGTTTA
>OIKS01000030.1_pt1 | contig 19465 bp, 14 predicted proteins | sample 1583761 | NCBI WGS metagenome assembly OIKS01 (sample SAMN02674597, study PRJEB24791) | human gut metagenome, SKBSTL013 | isolation source: stool | host: Homo sapiens | place: USA | reverse complement strand
CAGTAATCTATTGGATCAGACATCAATACAGAATAAAGAGGTTTCATTGCACGTAATGGCAAAAGTAGAGAACAAAAGGCAGATGTGTGCTCTGAAGCTGCACACCCTATGGTCTCCTTTAAAGAAAGATGGTTATATAGGAATTGTTGGATATTTTGAGAGTATATAGGTTCCTGAAAAGTGGTAGTGCTGATTTTTTCCACCATATTAATGTATTTTCTGAAGGAGTATGATACAATTGGTTATGAATACTAAGAACTAAGGAAAAACCATGTATGTTAAATAAAAAAGATTTCTTAAAATACGCATCAAAATTAGCCTTTCCGATCATGATTCAAAATTTGATTGGAACATTGGTAAACATTGCCGATACGGTAATGCTTGGATACGTAAGCCAGACGGCGATGTCAGCTTCATCACTTGCGAACCAGTATACGTTTATTCTGTTCTGCTTATATTACGGTATGGCTACAGGAACTTCGGTTCTGTGTGCCCAGTACTGGGGAAAAGGGGATAAAAAGACAGTAGAAAGGATTCTCGGTCTTGCGGAACGGATTTCACTGATCGTCTCGCTTATATTTTTCGTTATTTCCTTTACTATGCCGGTTACGGTTATGAAGATTTTCACAAATAGTCCGGATACGATTGCTGCCGGAAGTGAGTATTTGAAGGTGATTTCATTTTCATTTATGTTTATGGGGTTCTCGCAGGTTTTTATGAGCGCTCTTCGAAGTATTGGAAAAATAATGCTGCCTTCTATTACGTACATTGTTTCTCTTTGTGTCAATGTACTTTGTAATGCCACATTTATCTTTGGTCTGTTTGGATTTCCAAAGCTTGGCGTTACAGGTGTTGCACTTGGTACTGTGATTGCCAGAATTACAGAGGTATTAATTTGTCTCATCTATTCATTAAATAGTTCAGATGTCAGATTCCGGATAAAATACTTCTTTGCGAAATCAGGCATTTTGTTTCATGACTTTATGAAAATTGCCACTCCAGCCGTGGTAAATGATGTTGTCTGGAGTTTTGCCACTTCAGCATTTGCAGCAATTCTTGGGCATATCGGAGATGACATGGTTGCCGCAAATGCGGTTGCTGTTATGGTGGTAAATATTGGTGCTATTGCCTGCCGAGGTTTTGCCAACGCTACTACTATCATTATCAGCCAGGAGTTAGGGAAAGATCAAATTGATACAGCCGGAGAATACGGGAAACGGATGCTTAGGATAACACTTGCTGTAAGCATGATCGGATGCGTTATTATTCTGGCGATTCGTCCTCTGATACTGGACTTCTATCGGGATAAATTGACCGAGACTGCCCTTTCTTATCTTAGCATTTTTATAATTATGACAACCTGGCGTCTTGTGGGAGAAGGGATTAATACCTGCCTTATATGCGGTTGTTTCAGAGGTGGCGGAGATTCCAGATTTGGAATGATCGTAGATTCCATATTTATGTGGCTTGTTGCAGTTCCGGCTACTTTCCTTGCAGCATATGTTTTTAAATTACCGCCTGTCTGGGTTTACTTTGTAATGACTTTAGATGAGTTCGAGAAAATGCCAGTGGTATTTATTCACTATTTCAGAAAGAAATGGCTTACAAATATTACCAGAGATTTTGATTGAGGAGAAGTATGATCATGTCAAAAGATGAATATCTAATTACAGATGCGCCCCTGAAAGCGTTAACTGTTTTTGCAATGCCTATGATCTTAGGCAGTTTTTTTCAGCAAATATATAATATGGCTGATTCGATCATTGTCGGTCAGTTTGTTGGTTCTTCAGCACTTGCGGCTGTCGGTGCCTGTGCTGCACTTACGAATGTTTTCATTTGTGTAGCTCTGGGCGCCGGTGTAGGCGCAGGTGTACTCGTAAGCCGTTATTTTGGAGCCAGAGATTATGGTAAAATGAAAACAATTGTGTCGACATCGCTGATCAGCTTTTTAGTCCTGAGCATACTACTTGGAATCTTTGGTTTTTGCTTTTCACATTCAATGATGAGTTTATTACAAACACCTCCTGATATACTGGATGAAGCAGTACTGTATCTGCGGGTTTATTTTGTGGGATTCCCATTTCTGTTTATGTACAACATCCTCTCAACGATGTTTACTTCCATCGGTGAATCCAGAATTCCATTGGTTCTTCTGATTTTTTCATCCGTATTAAATATTTTTATGGATCTTTGGATGGTAGCCGGACTTGGTCTCGGCGTATTTGGTGCGGCTCTGGCAACGCTTATTGCACAGGGGATTTCCGCGGTCTTTTCATTTCTGATTTTTCTTTATAGAATGAGGCGATATAAATGTCAGTTTGAATGGTTTGACGGACAGGAGTTATATTCGATGCTTCAAATTGCCATACCGTCAGTTCTTCAGCAGTCTACAGTGTCGATTGGTATGATGATCGTACAGGCGGTTGTAAATCCATTTGGCACACAGGCGCTCGCAGGTTATTCGGCAACGATGCGAGTGGAAAATGTTTTTTCACTGATTTTTGTATCCATCGGCAATGCGATTTCGCCGTATATATCCCAGAATCTTGGTGCAAAGAAAATCGAACGGCTCAAAAAAGGCTATCATGCGGCACTGGTGTTGGATCTATGTTTCGCAGTCCTTGCTTTTCTGGTCATTGAATCACTGCACAATCAGATTTCTTCCTTATTCCTTGGAAAAGATGGAACAGCTTTAGCGTATCAGGTATCCGGTGATTATATGAGATGGCTGGGGTATTTTTTCATCTTCATGGGTATTAAGATGGCAACCGATGGTGTTCTTCGCGGACTTGGAATCATGCGTCCGTTTCTCATTGCGAATATGGTAAATCTTGCGATCCGTTTGTCTGTCGCTTTGATTTGTGCACCGCGGTTCGGAATTGCATTTGTCTGGCTCGCAGTACCGGCCGGATGGCTTGCAAACTTCTTGATTTCTTATGCAGCACTCAGAAAATCATGGCCGAGTATTGAGGAAGATAAAGGAGCAATATCATGCAGAAAATACTGATTGTAGAAGACGATACAAATATTAATAACTTGCTTCAGGAGGCATTATCCAAAGAAGGCTATTCCTGTGAGCAGGCATTTTCCGGGACCGAAGCAAAGCTGCTTTTAAATATGCAGGATCATGATTACGCACTTGTTCTGCTGGATCTGATGCTGCCCGGAATTCCAGGTGAGGCAGTTCTGGAGGAAATACGGAAAAAGGGAAATCTTCCGGTTATTGTGTTGACTGCAAAAGACAGCCTGGATGAAAAGGTAGAGGTTTTAACGAGCGGAGCGGATGATTATATAACGAAACCATTTGAAATCAGGGAAGTGCTGGCAAGAGTTCAGGTACAACTCCGTCATAAAGAAGAAAAGGAAGCAGAGGAACAGCATGCGCTTTCATTTAAAGATATGCTATTAAACAGAGATACATTTCAGGTTGAAATTGCTGGAAAGATACTTCCGAAGATCACAAAACAGGAGTTTGCGATTTTAGAATTACTGCTCAGGAATCCAAAACAGGTTTTCAGTAAAGAGGATATTTTCGAATATGCCTGGGACGAACTTTATATTGGTGAGACGAAGACATTGGACGTACATATCAGCAACATCCGCAAGAAGATCAAACAAGTGACTTCGGAGGAATACATTGAGACAGTATGGGGAATCGGTTATCGTCTTCATGCGTAATCTTTACTCTTTTTTTACTATTTATTTGCGTTTGATTAGGATTCATCTTTTATGATAAATGCAGATAAGAAAAAGGAGATGAAAAATTTGAGTGAGATGTTATTGGAAACACGAGGACTGACGAAGCGGTATGGACATCATAAAGCTGTGGACAGTGTCAGCATGCATATTAAAAAGGGCGCTATCTATGGATTTATCGGACGAAATGGAGCCGGGAAGACGACTTGCCTGAAGATGATCAGTGGACTTTCCAGGCCGACGAGCGGAGAGATTGAGATCTTCGGATACAAGGGAAAGGATTTACAGAAAGTCCGCTCCCGTGTGGGATGTCTGATTGAAGCACCGGGATTATATGGAAATATGACCGCATATGAAAATCTGAATATCAAATGTAAACTGTTTGGGATAAAGAAAGCAGGTTACATTGATGAGATATTGAAAACAGTAGGTCTGGAGCATGTGGGACGGAAAAAGACAAAACACTTTTCTCTTGGAATGAAACAGCGTCTGGGAATTGGTCTTGCGTTGGTTGGAGAACCGGATCTGTTAGTCCTTGATGAACCGATCAATGGGTTGGATCCACAGGGGATTGCTGAGGTTCGTGATACGATTCAGAGGCTTCAGAAAGAAAGGAATATGACGATTTGCATTTCCAGTCATATACTGGAGGAATTATCGAAGATTGCTACCGATTATGGAATCATTCACAATGGAAGTTTATTGCAGGAGCTTACAAGAGAAGAATTAATGCGAAGATGCAGTGAGCGGATGGAATTAACACTGGCTGATCCGAAGCTTGCAATTCCGGTGCTGGATGCTATGGGATTTACGAATTATCAGGTAACAGACAAAGAACATATTCACATTTTTGAACGTCTGAATGAAAGTGCAACGTTGAATATGGAGCTTGCAAAGGCAGGAATTCCGGTAAAAGGGCTTACTATAACGAGTGAAGAACTGGAAACGTATTTTCTGAATCTGACAGGAGGTGCCAGCCATGCTTAATATGATAAAAATGGATTTGTACCGGATGTTTCGCACCAAAAGTATGTATGTAGTATGGATCGTGCTGGCTGTGTCAGTACTGTTTACAACATTTATGTGTAAAACAGATTATGATTCATTAAGTAAAGAAGAGACCGTGCGGCAGGAGCAGTTTGCGGAACCGACTGCAGAGAATATTAATGTGGGAATGATGGTGACACTGCCGACAGAACCGGGAGAAAAGGTTACGGTGTATGACATTTTCTTTGCAAATTCTCAGGGGAAATTTTATGCGTTGTTTCTGGTGATTTTTGCTGTGATGTTTTCAACAGCGGATATCGGAAGCGGTTATATTAAAAATATTGGCGGCCAGGTTCAAAAAAGAGGAGCACTGATTTTTTCCAGATCCATTGCGTTGGCGGTCTTTACGGTGCTGACAATGGCAGGAGCATTCTTGCTCCAGGCAGTGGCGAATTATATTGTCTTCAGAGAACTGACATGGGGAAGTTCAAAAGCTGTTCTGTCTTATTTCCTGACGGAGCTGGCACTTCATTATGCACTCGTGTTGATCTGCATGGCGATTGCAATTATTCTGAAAAATAATGTGATTAGCATGGTCATCGCGATTTGTCTTACAATGAATATAATGAGTATCGTATACGGATTAATAAACAGTGCTGTTCGGAAAATGGGAATCCAGAATTTCCAGATTTATAAGTATACGATAACCGGGAAATTATCACTGCTTCCTATGAATCCAAGTGGAAATGAGTGTCTGGAAGCATTCGGCGTGGCGATTGTGTTTGCTGTCATAATGATAGCTGCAAGCAGTGCTGTTTTTCAAAAGAGGGATATTTAGCGGATGTATATCGTAATTGGAATATTAGCAGGAATTATCATTTTACAATTTATTATTATGTGGAAATATCAGCGGCAGGTGAAGGACATCTGCCGCCAATTGGCGTTCTTGATGAAACATGACAGTAACATGTTGATTCAACGCGAGTTTGATTTGGGTGGAATCGGAACGCTTTCAGACAGATTGAATGAACTTCTGGAATTACAAAGAAAAGAGAAGCAGCGTTATCAGGAGAAAGAAGCTTTGATCGCGGATACTTATACGAACCTTTCCCATGATATCCGGACACCGCTGACATCTCTGGATGGATATTTTCAGCTTATGGAAGAATGCGAAAATGTCGAAGACCAGAGACGTTATCTGAATATTATTCATGAAAGAATACACAGTCTGAATGAAATGCTGGAAGAACTTTTCATGTTCACAAAGTTAAAAAATGAATCCTATAGTCTGGAGCTGACGCCTTGCTGTATCAACCGGATTCTGAAAGAAATGGTGTTTTCCTATTATGATGACTGGGTAAGAAGGGGAATCCAGCCGGATATTCAGATTACAGAAGAACTGCTATCTATAGCCGGAAATAAACAAGGACTCCACCGTGTTATTCAGAATGTAATTAAAAATGGCCTGGATCATGGAGAAAAGAAGATAAGTATTGTGTTAGAGCGCAAGCAGGAGCATGCAGTATTGCGAATCAGGAATCAGGTGATACATTCGGAGCAGATTGATATAGAACATGTCTTTGACAGATTTTATAAAGCGGATGTGGCAAGGAGCAAAACATCTACCGGATTGGGACTATCTATTGCAAAGGAACTTGTGAAACGTATGAATGGAGAAATCAGCGCAAAGACAGAGAAAAATGAGTTTATTATTGAGATGAGATTTCCGCTTTCTATCTAAAAAATCAGTAAAAATTGCACTTTATTGAGTTACAATGCTGAATTGTGAAAATTTAGATTTACCGAAACACTCAAATATGTTAATATGGTAGCAGTTATTTCAAAACTATAGATCAGATTGAAGGAGGTCTTTACATGATTAAATTGTACGAGAATGGCGTATATCTTCTCAATGGAACAGAGATAGTAGAAGACACAGGAAATGTGCAGGTTCCGCTGACGAAGGAAGAAGCCGCTCAGAACACAATGGCATATGGTATTTTAAAGGCACACAATACATCCGAGAACATGGAGCGTTTGCAGATCCGTTTTGATAAGCTGACATCCCATGATATCACATTTGTTGGAATTATCCAGACAGCACGTGCGTCAGGACTTGAGAAGTTCCCGATGCCGTATGTACTTACAAACTGTCATAACAGTCTTTGTGCAGTTGGTGGAACAATCAATGAAGATGATCATATGTTTGGACTAACTTGTGCGAAGAAGTACGGCGGTATGTATGTACCACCGCATCAGGCAGTTATTCATCAGTTTGCCCGTGAGATGCTTGCAGGCGGAGGAAAGATGATCCTTGGATCTGACAGCCATACACGTTACGGAGCACTCGGAACGATGGCTATGGGTGAAGGTGGACCAGAGCTTGTGAAACAGCTTCTGAACAAGACTTATGATATTAAAATGCCGGGCGTGATCGGAATCTACTTAGACGGAGAGCCGATGAAAGGTGTAGGACCGCAGGACGTTGCTCTTGCAATCATCGGAGCTACATTCAAGAACGGTTATGTGAATAACAAGGTTATGGAGTTTGTTGGACCTGGAGTCAGCAAGCTTAGTGCAGATTTCCGTATCGGAATCGACGTTATGACAACAGAGACAACTTGTCTGTCTTCTATCTGGAAAACAGATGAGAAGATTCAGGAGTTCTATGATATTCACGGAAGAAGTGAAGATTACAAAGAACTGAATCCTGGAGCAGTTACATATTATGACGGTATGGTTTATGTAAACTTAAGCGAGATCAAGCCAATGATCGCAATGCCATTCCACCCAAGCAATGTTTATACAATTGATGAACTGAACGCAAATCTGGCAGACATCCTTCATGATGTAGAGCAGAAAGCACTTGTAAGTCTTGACGGTGCAGTTGATTACTCTCTGCAGGATAAGATCAGAAACGGTAAGTTCTATGTAGAGCAGGGAATCATCGCAGGATGTGCAGGTGGTGGATTTGAAAATATCTGTGCAGCTGCAGATATCATCAAAGGAAAGAACATCGGAGCAGATGAATTTACATTCAGCGTTTACCCGGCAAGTACACCGATTTATATGGAACTTGTTAAGAATGGTGCAATTGCAGATCTTATGGAAGCAGGAACTGTTGTGAAGACAGCATTCTGTGGACCGTGCTTTGGAGCAGGAGATACTCCGGCAAATAACGCATTCTCTATCCGTCATACAACAAGAAACTTCCCGAACCGTGAAGGAAGTAAGCTGCAGAACGGACAGATCTCTTCTGTAGCACTGATGGATGCTCGTTCTATCGCAGCAACAGCAGCAAACAAGGGATTCTTAACACCGGCAACAGCAATGGATGTAGAGTACAAAGGACAGAAATATCACTTTGATAAGAATATTTATGCAAACCGTGTATTTGACAGCAAGGGCGTTGCTGATCCAAGCGTTGAGATTAAATTTGGACCAAACATTAAGGACTGGCCGGCAATGTCAGCACTTCCACAGAACCTGCTTGTGAAGGTTGTATCTGAGATCCATGATCCTGTTACAACAACAGATGAGCTGATTCCGTCAGGAGAGACATCTTCCTACCGTTCTAACCCGCTGGGACTTGCAGAGTTCGCTCTTTCAAGAAAAGATCCTGCATACGTTGGGCGTGCAAAAGAAGTACAGAAAGCTCAGAAAGCAATTGAAGCAGATGAATGTCCGGTAGATGCTCTTGCAGAACTGAAACCGGTGATGGATAAGATTCACGAGACATATCCGGAAGTTGGCAAGGGTAACCTTGGTGTCGGAAGTACAATCTTCGCAGTAAAACCAGGAGACGGATCTGCTCGTGAGCAGGCAGCTTCCTGTCAGAAGGTACTTGGCGGATGGGCAAACATCGCAACAGAGTATGCAACAAAGCGTTACCGTTCTAACCTGATCAACTGGGGAATGCTCCCATTCCTGACAGAAGAAGATCATGAAGCACTTTCCTTCAAGAACGGAGATTACATCTTTGTTCCTAATGTGAGAAAAGCAGTAGAAGAGAAAGCGGATGTGATCAAAGCTTATGTTGTAGGTGATGAACTCAAAGAACTGAACCTTAAGCTGGGAGATCTGACAGACGCAGAGCGTGAGATCATTCTTGACGGATGTCTGATCAATTACTATAGAAATCATTAGTCATCATTGAAAATCATGAATCAATTATTGGATATGATAAAATGAAAGAAAAGCGGCGAGATATGGGAAATGACCTGTATCTCGCTGTTTTTATCTTGCTAATTAAATTTTCACATGCTAGTATTAAAACGAAATAAAATGTAACACGTTAAGGTATAAGAATGAAAAAATCTGCTTATGAAATGTCTGATTTAGTTAGTTGTGCGGAACTTGAGAACCTTGGACATTGGGGCGATGGATGTATTATATGAAGACGGAAAGAATTATTTGTGGTAAAATAAAGCACAAGATTAGAAATATTGAAAACAGGCGGTAAATAAAATGATATTTGATACACATGCGCATTATGATGATGAGCAGTTTGACACAGACAGAGATGAGCTACTAAGCAGTATGGCAGCAGGCGGCGTTGGAACAATTGTGGATGCAGCGGCGACAGTAGAGTCCTGGGATAAGATAGTAGAACTCGCAGAGAAATATTCATTTATATATGGATCAGTAGGTGTACATCCGGACGAAGTCGGTGCACTGAATGAAGAGAATTTCGCTCGAATGAGAGAATTATTAAAGAAAGAAAAGATCGTTGCGGTTGGCGAGATCGGACTTGATTATTATTGGGATAAAGAAGGGCATGACCTGCAGAAACGTTGGTTCATCAGACAGCTGGATCTTGCACGAGAGATGAACAAACCTGTGATGATCCATAGCCGTGAGGCGGCAGCTGATACGATGGAAATTATGAAAGAACATGGAAAAGGACTCAAAGGTGTGATACACTGTTATTCTTACAGCCTTGAGATGGCGCGAGAATATGTAAAGATGGGATATTACATCGGAGTCGGCGGTGTTGTTACATTCAAGAATTCAAAGAAATTAAAAGAGATTGTAGAAGAGATTCCGCTGGAGTCAATTGTTCTTGAGACAGACTGTCCGTATCTGGCACCGACACCGTTCAGAGGGAAGAGAAATTCATCCTTGTACCTGCCATATGTTGTAGAAGCGATTGCAGAGCTAAAAGGCATTTCTGCGGAGCAGGTGATCGAACAGACAGAGAAGAATGCAAGGGATTTATATCAATTATAAGAAATGGAGAGATGAGATGAAAGAACCAACACTTGGAAATCCACAGAATACGATAGAAGTATTACAGAAATATAATTTCGTATTCCAGAAAAAGTTCGGTCAGAACTTTCTGATCGATACACATGTACTGGACAAAATTATTGCGGCAGCAGAGATTACAAAAGATGATTTTGTATTGGAAATCGGACCGGGAATCGGAACGATGACACAGTATCTGGCATGTGCAGCGAGAAAAGTTGTTGCAGTTGAGATTGACAAGGCACTGATTCCGATTCTGGAAGATACGCTTTCAGATTATGACAATGCCCGTGTTATTAACAATGACGTTCTGAAAGTAGATATTGCAAAGCTTGCAGAAGAGGAAAATGGAGGAAAACCGATCAAGGTTGTGGCCAACCTGCCATATTACATTACAACGCCGATCATTATGGGACTTTTTGAGAATCATGTTCCGATCAAGAGTATTACAGTTATGGTTCAGAAAGAAGTTGCAGACCGTATGCAGGTGGGACCGGGAACGAAGGACTATGGTGCACTGTCTCTGGCTGTGCAATATTATGCGAAACCATATATTGTGGCAAATGTACCACCGAACTGCTTTATGCCTCGTCCGAAGGTTGGATCTGCGGTAATCCGTCTGGAACGTTATGAAGAACCACCGGTGAAGGTAAAGGATGAAAAGCTTATGTTCCGTATTATCCGTGCCTCCTTTAACCAGAGAAGAAAGACTTTGGCAAATGGACTGAAGAATTCGGCAGAACTTGACTACACGAAGGAAGAAATCGAGGCAGCGATTGAAGCACTCGGAAGAGGAGCATCTATTCGAGGGGAAGCCCTTACGCTGGAAGAATTTGCAAAGCTGGCAGATTTTCTTTATGATTGCAGATAAAATAATATTAAAAGAATTTACAAAGTTGCTGTTTACAAAAATGTAGTGGACAGCAACTTTATTCTTCTTCACTTTTTGATTCATAAAGATTTAATATTCAGTTAATTGTTTACTAGACGGATATCTAGTATAATTAAAAGATAAAAGACATTAGAAGAAACAAGAGAAGGAGGAAGAGCCCATGGCCAAAGATATTAACAGCATATTTTTTGACATCACTCCGGAGATTGAAGAACTTGCTCTGAAATGTGAAACGAACAATGCAATTGACAAAGAACTTTATACCAAATATGAGGTGAAAAGAGGACTTCGAGATCTGAACGGTAAAGGTGTACTTGCCGGATTGACAAATATATCCGATGTGTGTGCAACAAAGATTGTAGACGGTGTATCCGTACCGTGTGCAGGTAATCTTTATTACAGAGGTTACAATATTAAAGATCTTGTAAGCGGATTCCTTGAGGCGAAACATTTTGGATTTGAGGAGATTGCATATCTGCTTCTTTTTGGAGAGCTTCCGAATCAGAAGGAACTTGAGAATTTTAAGGATATGATAGCTGACCGCCGGATGCTTCCACCGAATTTTGTACGTGACGTGATCATGAAGGCTCCGAGCCGTGATATGATGAACAGTATTACAAGAAGTATTCTTCAGCTTTATTCTTACGATGACAAAGCGGATGATACAAGCATTCCGAATGTACTGCGTCAGAGTCTGAACCTGATCAGCCAGTTCCCAATGCTTATGGTTTACAGCTATCTTGCTTACAATTATAAAATGGGTGAAGACCTGTATATTTATGCACCGAAGAAAGAACTGTCTATGGCAGAGAATATTCTGATGATGCTCAGAGAAGATCGTCAGTATACAGAACTTGAGGCGAAGATCCTTGATATGGCTCTTGTTCTTCATATGGATCACGGCGGTGGTAACAACTCAACATTTACAACGCATGTTGTTACATCTTCAGGAACAGATACTTATTCTACAATTGCAGCAGCTATGGCGTCCTTGAAAGGACCAAAACATGGTGGTGCGAACGTAAAAGTAACACAGATGTTTGAAGATATGAAGACGCAGCTGACAGACTGGCAGGATGATGATCAGATCAGAGCTTACCTTGAGGCACTGCTGGAGAAGAGAGCGTTTGATAAGAGAGGTCTGATCTATGGAATGGGACATGCGATTTATTCTGTATCCGACCCAAGAGCGGAGATCTTCAAGAAGTTTGTAAAGCAGCTTGCATATGAAAAGGGCCACGAGGCAGAATATGTACTGTATGAGAAAGTAGAGAAGATGGCACCGGAGATCATTAGCGAGAGACGTAAGATGTATAAAGGTGTTAATGCGAACGTAGATTTCTACAGTGGACTTGTTTATAGCATGCTTGATCTTCCACCGGCATTATATACTCCAATTTTTGCGGCAGCACGTATCGTTGGATGGAGTGCACACAGACTGGAAGAGTTGAAGAATGTAGATAAGATCATACGTCCGGCTTATAAGCCGCTTGCACCATATCGTGATTATATCAAATTAGATGACAGGTAGTGAATGAACGATGAGAGATGAGTTTTATTTCCCTTCAAAGGATGGCAATACGGAGATCCACACGATTGAGTGGAAACCGGAAGGAGAAGTGAAAGCTGTCCTGCAGTTAAGCCATGGAATGGTGGAATATATTAAGAGATACGATGAATTTGCAGAATTCATGTGTAGTCATGGATATTATGTCGTTGGAAACGATCATTTAGGACATGGAAAATCTGTGCAGAGCAAGTCGGAGTATGGATTTTTTAACGAAAAATATGGAAATGCATGCGTGATCGGAGATATGCATACACTTCGTCAGCGGACGATGAAGAAATATCCGGATGTACCTTACTTTATGTTAGGACATAGCATGGGCTCAAGTCTTTTGCGCCAGTATGTACAGATGTATGGAAATGGGCTGGCGGGAGCAATGTTTATCGGAGTTGTAGCAGATCAGCAGAGAGCGACACTTCAGTTTGGAAGAAGATTGTGTAGGACACTGGCGATGTTCCGTGGCTGGCATTATAAAAGTAAACTGGTGGATAGAATGGCAGTCGGTGCCTATAATAGGAAATTCAAGAATCCAAAGACACGCGCGGACTGGGTAACCAGTGATGAAGAACATCTGGAAAAATATATTTCAGATCCACTGTGCTCCTTTGTCTTTACAGTGAACGCGTATTATAGCATGTTTACCGGGATGCTTATAATGGAGAAAAAAGAAAGTATCTATATGATTCCGAAGCAGCTTCCAATCCTTTTCGCAGCCGGTGCCGAAGATCCGGTTGGAGGATTCGGAAAAGGCGTAAGGAAGGTTTATGAGAAATACAAAGCGGCCGGAATCCAGGACATCAGTCTAAGACTGTATGCCGGTGATCGTCATGAACTGCTTAACGAGACAGATCGGGAGCAGGTATATGAAGATCTTCTCGAGTGGATGGAAGAACGTAGAAAAATAAATTATTAGTTTATATTTTTTCATAATCTGTTTATATTTTTTCGTCTTCTTTAAGAAAACACTCATACTTTTGACACATTTTCCGGATATACTAATATCAAGATAGTTGATAAGAGAAAATCAATTATCTTCCCCCCCCTCATAAAGTTGTGACACAGGAAAGTGTCAACACTTTACTCTCATTCCTTTAGATAACTATAAACACAACGAAGCCCGTTAGCCGAAAGGTTAGCGGGCTTTCGCGTTGCAGTGATAACTTAGATGATGCCAGAATATAGGTGGTGTTATATATAAAACAATCCTGCACGACATCATATGAAAACACAAAAAGTAAGACCCGAGCACCTCACTGCTTCAGCAGATCGGCAATCGGGTCTTCTTTTTATTATCTAAAGGAATGAGAGTAAAGTCGACATCCCGGCACACCGGGATGCCATTACTTTATGAGGGGGGAGATAGTTGTTTATCAACTATCTGAGCCTTAGTATAGACAGAAAATGTGTCAAAATTATGTTCAAACATTAAAAGAAAAATAAATTAAATAAACTTAATCCTGAACGCTTACAAACACTTCATAGACCTTCTTGAGTGATTTATGAAGATAAGGTTTGTACTCTTCCATAGAAACAGGTTTCTCATGAAGGATACAGTTGTAACTTGTTGAACTGATCAATTCAATCAGTGTAAAAAGCAAGAGATCCGGATTCTCACAGTTTACATTATATTTTATAAGTGAATTTCTGTAGTGATCATAAAATTGCCTGGACACTACAGAACCTGTTCCGACAGCATCCTGGAAAACTCCCCAGGAGAGATTCTTTGACAAAAATTTTAACAAGGACTGCTGTTTCTGGAAACGGTCAATAATATAGTCTGTTAAAAAAAGAATCTCTTCTTCTAAAGAATTAATCTCAGTTCCTTCAAGCTGCTTGTGTGCATCATCAAAAAGCTGACAGGCTTTGTATGCGATCAATTTATCTCTTAAATCATACTTGTCTTTGAAATAAAGATAGAATGTCCCCTTTGCCAGACCGGCCTGATTCACGATGTCGGATACAGTTGTTTTGGCAAAGCCTTTTCCGGTGAACAGGTCAAATGCAGTCTGGAGCAGTGTATTCATTTTCAGCTTTTTATTATCATCTACTTTTCCCATAATCTCAATGACCTCCTTTGTGTGTCTTTAGTGATTGTAATATATAATACAAACTTTGCCAATAAGAGGTTTTCATAAAAATACATTCTGTGAAAAATTCCTATTGTCTTTTTACTAGTATGGCACAAAATTCCCAAAAGTCAATAAAAATGACTATTTTTCATTTTTTAACAAAAAAATATTGACTAATGGTCATTTCGCGCTATACTATAAGAGACTTGAGTAGTAAGACAGTATAGGAGATGATACAAATGGTTAAAGTTGGCAAATGGATTGCCAAACACAGAGTTCTGATGTTGATCATCGGATTTCTTCTGATTATCCCGTCGGTCATCGGGATGGCAAAGACACGTGTAAACTATGATTTGCTCAGTTATCTGCCGGAGCATCTGGAGACAGTAAAGGGTCAGGATATTCTGGTGGATGAGTATGGAATGGGCGCGTTCTCCATGGTCGTGGTAGAGAACATGGACATGAAGGATGTTCAGAAGCTTGAAGATCAGTTCAGTGAAGTACCGCATGTAAAAGATGTACTCTGGTATGACGATGTAGCTGATATCAGTCTTCCGGTGGAGATGATCCCAAAGGATTTAAAGGAGGCGTTTTTCAAAGGCGATGCCACGATGATGCTTGTATTGTTTGATAATACAACATCTTCTGATGAAGCTATGGATGCTGTCGGACAGATGAGGAAGCTGGCGAATGATCAGTGCTTTATCAGCGGTATGACAGGAGTTGTTACAGATATTAAGAATCTGGCACTTAAAGAACTTCCGCTTTATGTGGTGATTGCAGCACTTTTAAGTCTGGTCGTACTTGAACTGACAAGCGGATCTTTCGTAGTACCGATTTTATTTCTGATCAGTATTGGGCTTGCGATTCTCTACAATCTTGGAAGCAACATTTTTCTTGGAGAGACTTCGTATATCACAAAGGCATTGACTGCGGTATTGCAGCTGGGTGTGACAATGGATTATTCCATTTTCCTCTTGAACAGCTACGAGGAAAACAAGAAGCGTTTTCCGGGAGAGAAAGAACGTGCCATGGGACATGCGATTTCCAATACATTTAAGTCTGTGGCAGGAAGCTCTGTTACGACAGTAGCCGGATTCGTAGCGTTGTGTGTTATGACATTTGCACTTGGCCGAGATCTTGGTATCGTTATGGCAAAAGGCGTATTGATCGGTGTAATCTGTTGCGTAACAGTTTTACCTTCTCTGGTTCTTGTATTTGATAAACCAATTGAGAAGACAAAACATAAACTGTTGCTCAGCAACATGGATAAGCCATCAGCTTTTATTACAAAGCACTATAAAGTATGGATCGTTGTTTTCCTGGTACTTTTATTCCCGGCTATTTATGGAAATAATCACACAAAGATTTACTACAACATTGCAGATTCACTCCCGTCCACACTGGACAGTAATGTGGCGAATGCAGAACTTAAGAAAGACTTCGATATGAGTAATATTCATATGGTTATGTTAGATAGAAGTATGGATGCAAAACAGAAGTCGAAAATGTTCGATGAGATTGATTCTGTGAAGGGTGTCAAGTGGACGATCAGTATGAATTCGCTGATTGGACCGGCAGTGCCGGACTCTATGATACCAAATGATATCAAAGAAATGCTGCAAAGCGATGATTACGAGCTTGCATTTGTATGCTCGGAATATGAATCAGCAACAGAGGAAGTCAATACACAGATTGCATCGATCGATAAGATTGTAAAATCTTATGATAAAAATGCGATGGTAATTGGAGAAGCTCCTTTGATGAAAGACTTGGAGGATGTAACCAATGTGGATCTGGTAAATGTAAATGCACTTTCAATTGCAGCGATATTTATCATTATTATGATTATCTTCAAATCAATATCACTGCCAATCATATTGGTGGCAGTTATTGAATTTGCAATTATGGTTAATATGGCAATCCCGTTTTATCAGGGAACAAGCCTTCCATTTGTTGCAAGTATAGTAATCGGAGCAATTCAGTTGGGAGCAACTGTAGATTATGCAATTCTAATGACGACCCGCTATCAGAAAGAGCGTCAGCGTGGACGAGATAAGATGGAAGCAATCAGTATCGCCCATAAAACCAGTATGCCGTCAATTATCAGCAGCGGATTAAGTTTCTTCGCGGCAACATTTGGAGTAGCCTGCTACTCACAGGTTGAAATGATCGGTTCTATTTGCACTTTGCTTGCGCGAGGCGCGATTATCAGTATGGTTGTTGTAATCCTGATATTGCCGGCGATGTTTATGATATTTGACAAAGTAATATGTAAGACGTCCATCGGATTCCTCGGTGGAAAAAAGTAGAAAGGATGTAAGAATCATGAACAAAAACAGAAAAATCAAACGTGGACTCACAACTTCTCTTGCCGTTGGAATGTCAGTAATGATGGGCGCTGTGCCGGTCTTTGCTGCAGGAACAAGTTCTGACGCAGATGCAGTTTATAAGGAAGAGACAGTTTATGTAAATGCAGACGCAACAGGAACAATTGATGAAGTAACAGTATCTAACTGGCTGAAGAATTCAGGCAGTGTATCAGGAAGTCTGACAGATGCAAGTACTCTGAAAGATATTAAGAATGTAAAAGGTGATGAAACATTCAAAGCATCCGGAGATACATTGACATGGAATACAGACGGTGAAGATATTTATTATCAGGGAACAACAGATCAGGATCTTCCGGTTTCCGTAAAGCTTACTTACTATCTGGACGGAAAAGAAATCAAACCGGCAGATCTGAAAGGAAAAAGCGGACATCTGAAGATTCAGGTGGATTATACAAATAAAGAGAAGAAAACAGTCAGCGTAGATGGAAAACAAGAAGAAGTTTACACACCATTTGTTATGATGACGGGAATGATCCTTCCGAATGAAACATTTAGCAATGTTACGATTGATAACGGAAAAGTTATTTCTGATGGAAGCAAGAATATCGTAGTCGGATTCGGAATGCCTGGCATGAAAGAAAGTTTGAATCTGGACGAAAGCAAAACAGAAGATCTGACAATCCCGGAAAGTCTCTGCGTGGAAGCTGATGTGACGGATTTCACAATGTCTTCTACATTTACAGTGGCACTTACCGATCTTCTTGATGACATTGATTTTGATAATATCGTAGATGTTGATTCGCTGAAGAGTTCCTTAGATGAACTGGAAGATGCAGCACTTCAGTTAGTAAGTGGATCTGACACACTTGCAGACGGAGCCGGAACACTTGCAGACGGTGTCAACAGCTATACAGAAGGTGCGGATACTTTGAATGATGCAATTCAGAAGTACCTTGGAAGCAATGGAGAACTGAACGGAAGCGTGACAGAGTATGTGAATGGTATCAATAAAGTTGTCAAAGGCGTGCAGGATTATACAGACGGAACAAATGCACTGGCTGACGGAGTGACAGCTTATATTGGCGGTGAACAGCAGCTGGCAGCAGGTGCCGCGAAACTGAGCCAGCTCAGCAGCGGACTGAAAACAGTACAGGGAGCAATCAGTCAGCTGAATGCAGCGATTGACGGAGAAGGAGCAGCGACAGAAGATATTCAGGTAGCAGCCGGCCAGCTGGCAGCGGGAACAGCACAGCTGAAAGCAGCACTTGGAAGCAAAGAGGTTCAGGCACTTTTGGGTCAGGTAGGAAATATGTTGGCGACAGGAACTGAAATGATCAATCAGACAGAGCAGCTTGGAACAGCGCTGAATGATGGAATTGCAACACCGGTTCAGAATATTGCAGCTAACCTCACAAGTCTGAGTCAGCAGCTTGGAATGATTAACCAGCAGCTTGCTACTTTGGACACAACTTGTCAGAGTGCAGTAGATGATCTGAATGCAAAGATCAGAGATTATAATGATAAGGTTGATACAGCAAAAAATGCAGCAGCAAACAGCAAAGCAACAATTGATTCTGCAGTCAGTGAATTACAGGCGAAGAAAGATCAGACAACAGACGAGACTGCAAAAGCGGATCTTCAGGCAGCAATTGATAAATTAAATGCAGCAAAGAGCGCGGCAGACGGATTGAGCGGACTCGAGAAGGCAAGCGAAGTTAGTGTGACAATTCCAACAATTGATACAACAGCGATCCAGCAGGAGATGGGAGCAATCAGTGTGTCAATGAAAACATTTCAGCAGACAGCACAGACACTGACAGCTCAGCTTCCGGCAATGCAGGAGAAACTTCAGACAATCACAAGTATGAAGGATAAACTTCCGGCGGAAGCAATCGGACAGTTATCAGAATCTGTAGATCAGCTGGATGCAGGAATGCAGGGATTAAATATAGCAATCGGAACATTTTCATCTAACCTTGGTGAGTTAAACAAATCTGTACAGGCACAGTTCCCGGCAGCAGTTACGGGTATTCTTGAACTGAACGGTGGATTCTCACAGTTGAGTGCAAATAATGACGCACTTTTAGCAGGAGCCAACAAACTGAAAGCTAACAGTTCAACACTGGTAGCAGGAGTTCAGACACTTCAGAGCGGAACAAACCAGCTGGCAAGCGGACTGAATACACTGGGAAGCCAGATGTCATCCGGAGCGGCAAAACTTTCACTGAACAGCGCAGCCCTTCGTGAAGGTGCAGCAACTCTTCAGTCAGGAGCAAGAGAACTCGCAGACGGTATGGAGAAGTTCGACCGTGAAGGAACAAGCAAATTAAAGAGCACAGTAGAAGACGAACTCGGTGATGTACTTGACCGTTTCGATGCACTTACATCGGATGATTGTACTTATACAACATTCAGTGGAAAAGACAGCGGAATGGAAGGAAACGTGAAATTCGTAATCGAGACAGAAGCAATCGAGTAAATCGTATCATCTCTATAATATAGGAAAAACGGAGAAATCCCCGACCAGGATTTCTCCGTTTTGTTACTGTTCACATGATGTGCGATTAGCAACGCATCTCGCCATCACAAGAAAGGATTGCAAAAAATACCATTATATAGTAGTCTGTCTATAGAGATGCATATTGAATGCACAGTAGAATAAGTTGATAATAGA
>OIKS01000021.1_pt1 | contig 21782 bp, 32 predicted proteins | sample 1583761 | NCBI WGS metagenome assembly OIKS01 (sample SAMN02674597, study PRJEB24791) | human gut metagenome, SKBSTL013 | isolation source: stool | host: Homo sapiens | place: USA | reverse complement strand
GGGCATGAAAGCTCAAAAAAAAAGTCGGCAGAAAGAAAAGGCCATCCCGGAAAGGGTTTTTAAAAAAAGGTCTTTAAATCTAGCTGAAGCATAAAATCAGAAGTTTAACAAATAAAAAAACAACGAGTTATGTCACGAGTACACTATTTAGAAGGAGATTATGAACAGTTGGTTATTAATGAAACGATAGACGGTATTTTTTCTAGCTATCGTATAGACCGCAATTCATTGCCAAAAGGATTTTTCCTTTATGAGATTAGGTGGGATGACAGCTTATCTTCATTGGCAGAGATTTGCCCCTCTGTGGTGGTGAATCATGCAGGTTCATTCATAACAAAGTCACCCCTTGAATTTGATGCGAACAATAGCATACGGATAACTTATGCCAATTTTGTCGAGTTCTGCCAGTTTGGTGAGTGGGCTTATGAGAAACTGGCTGTATTGGATTGTAATTCCGGAAATGTTGCTGTGATAAGCCCAGACAGGCGATTACAGACCACTGAAGAGATTGAGATTTTTTTGAGTGAGCATTGTGGCTATCATCTGAGTGAGATTAATTGGATGGTGATGAAAGGCGATGTGGTGTTTTTGAACGAGAACGATTTTTAATGAGTATAACATAACCGTAACTGCCTCTTAGAATGGGGCAGTTACATAAAATATTATAAGTATGAAATGGATAGATAAGATGGTAGAACGCATTACCCGAAAAGAAACTGCTTTAAATGACCGCTTTTGTGTAAATCGGCATACGGTTGTATGTCATAGTGGTATGACTGATTATGTTTCTGTAACGATTGATAATACCGATGGTTTTGATTTCGATTTTTGGACAAAACAACTTTGTTTTGAGAAGGGCTGTAAATATCGCTTGGAGATAAAAGCGGCTTTTGATAAAATCTATGGCACAAGGAATATAGAATATTGTGAATAATGAAATCAGAATAGTATGATACCAAAGGAGATAATGAAACTTTATGAAAAGCTTGCTTTCAGTCGGGGATATGAAGAAGCCTTTCGGGATTTTTTGGATGTTTGTCTTTACTATTTGTCTGTCAGGATGTTGGTAGAGGATTACCGTAGAGTGGAAAAAAGATATAAGCCATCTGAAATGGAAGTTTTTGTTCAAATGTTTTATAGGGTATCTGAATATTCGGAAGGGTTTTGCGATGTCTTGGGAGATATGTTCATGGAGTGTGTCAGTCATGGGAATAACGGACAGTTCTTTACCCCGATACACGTTGCTGATTTGATGGCATGTATGGGGAAATAGGCTGAAACCTAAACAGTCGGTCTGTGATTCGTGCAGTGGTTCCGGCAGGATGCTACTTTCCGCTGTAAAAAAATGTGCGGAAGAGAATGATGGAGGAAGACTTTTTTGTTATGGCTCGGACATAGATTTGATTTGTGTAAAGATGACCGTTGTCAATCTGATGATGAATAGCGTACCCGGTGAAGTCACATGGATGAATACATTGACAATGCAGCATTGGAGAAGTTATCATATAGATTTACAATTGATAGCCGGAGTATGGTTGCCTATTTTAAAGAACAGAAGTAGGTGATACTTCTTTTATTAGGAAACTTGAAAATGCAATGGAGGATAATTCTGAATTAAAGAGGTCGATTCCGAGCAATGCAAGGGCTACGCAGCTGACTTTTGATTTTTGACAAGATAAATATGTAAAAAAGATTTTGGAATGAAAGCAATAAGAACAAAAGAGGTGAATGAGAACGTCAAAGCGGCGAACAGTTGTTTGCGTAAAGCGAAACGGCAGGCTAAGGAATTGGCTGTTTTTACAGGTGAAGTAGTGCGTCTGATGGATAAGGAAGGACATTCTCTACAAGGGTTCTTTAATCGGGTGGAGTTTGTTCTGGTGGACGGCACTATTAAATTCCGTGTAGTTATAAATCCTATTCTTGAATGTGAGAACTGTATAATGGCTTCTTGCCATGAAGACTATCTTTATGAGGTGGTCTCGGTGGAAAAGTTTACTTATAAAAATTATAGGTATCATTTGTAATGATATTGTATATTAATGATTATAAACAGATTTATATTATAACAATGATGGGCAAAATTAATAATATTCCCGTTTTGAATGAAGATGTTATTCGTTTGGTTGTACTCAATGAGGAAATTATAGGGTATATCTATCCACGAAGGACTTCTTATGTGGTGGCATTGGAGATAAAGCCGGGACGTACTACCTCTTAATTAGCGTTCACGCAGATTTTTTTCACCCTCCCCTTCATCGGAATGACTGTTCTCATTCCCGATTTATCCGTAGTCATCCGCTATGCGGCTGATTATGGGTAAACCAGAAAAGAGAAGTTCTAAACGTGGTCGGGATTGCAATGGTCATCATCCGGAGCTTCGGCATTGCCGAAACAACTTCCTTCTTTTGTATTGCATCCCCTTCCTTTTACCGTTTGTCCCGGCAGTCCGTTGTTAGCCCGTTCCCCCCTGCCACAAGTGGCAGGGAGATAGGAATACGGTTTTGCAGGCAAAACCGTATGGTTTGTTTTACTTTCCGTACTGCCCTTTTCCTTGTTTTCTGCCTCCCTTAATGTGCGTTTTTCATCGCTCCATCTGAGAGCCTTTGTTTTTGAACGGCAAATTTATTTCGGTGGATGGATACGAAAGAGTTCCGGTCTTCGCCCTTTGTGCCGAAAAAAATAACGCCGGACGGCTTCGCTGTCCCCAACATTTTTTGTCGTCCAAAACTTTTCTCAATCCCTCCTTCCTTCTTGTAGTGTGCCGTAAAAAAAAGGCTCATAAACTCAGATGGGGCATGAAAGCTCAAAAAAAAAGTCGGCAGAAAGAAAAGGCCATCCCGGAAAGGGTTTTTAAAAAAGGTCTTTAAATCTAGCTGAAGCATAAAATCAGAAGTTTAACAAAACCATTAAAAATGTGACGTATGATTACAGTGACAGAACAACTAAAGAACATGTTTGAAGCCAATCCTTTGTATTCAAAAGAGGGGCAGGGATTTAATGCAGAAGTTATCGCAAGGTTTTTCCTTCCTTTTTCTTCGGCGGTATGGCTGGTAACGGAAGCCGAACAGCAGGAAGACGGTGACTGGCTCTTTTTCGGTTATTGCCATATTCAAGAATGGGAATGGGGCTATGTGCTTCTTTCTCAAATTCAAGAGGTTAATGTTCGTGGGCTGACCGTACAGTTGGATAAAGGGTTGAAAATCGGTACAACGGTAAAGGCTTGCCTGAATTGATTAGGGAATAAACGGAGAGGGAACAATCCCTTTCCGCTCTCCAACCGGAATATTGAACTTAAAAATGGAAGTTATGGTTTACGAAACGAATTGCACGGAAATTACACAAGACCAATGGTGTGAACTGATGAAGTATGGTAGAAAATGCTCTTATCGTTTGCTTGTAGCGAGAATCAAGCGGGAATTACCGGAGTTATATCATACGCTGGCTCTTCAGTTTTATAATCCTTATGCGGAGCAGTGCAGGCAGACACCTACACATTATATATTGGTTCATTCTTCCATTGAATATTTTATCAGAAAACAGTAAAGCACAAATAGTTATGAAGTCAAAGAAGATTGATAAAAGAAAAACGCTGGCTTATGCAGTAGCATTTTACTTTACGGATGCTTCCGTCAAGTTCATGATGGGAAATACGATGTATGAGTATGTACATACCGTTTATGACAGGCGGTATGATAACGGTGGTTTTAATACGCTTGTCATAGTCTATAATTACAAGAGGCTGAAGTATGAGGCATTGGTCGTATCGGACGAGAAGGTAGGTGATAAGGAGATTCAGATATTATAAGTTTCACAAACAGGGCTTTTCCCTTACAAAATGGATTACAAGATGAAAAAGTTATCGGCTTATACGGTTGCATCCAACTGCACTGACTTGACGGATATACGTGATGGTCTTGCTGAAATACATGAAGCGATGAAGGATTGCATAGAATCCGGGAAACATATTCCTTTATTTTATGTGTCCCGGTTGGCCAAACTGGAGGCTAAAAAGAAGAAACTGGAGAAACGGACGCAGATATACATGACCGTTACCATTCGTTTCTTTATAGATGATGCAACCCTTACGATGGCAGTCAGGCATTGCCTTTTCTTCAAGCTGGAACCGACCAGGCAGAATGTGATGAAAGCCATCCGTGGCGCAGTTCTCAATAATGGACGTTCTATCCTTGACTTCCCGGAAGCATGGGGAGAAGACCTTATGGATGTGTCTTCTGCTGATGTGGAGAATGCTATGAAGAAACTACGTTCCTTATTCGGTCTATAACTGCATGGATATTTTCCGAAAGTAAAGTAACCATTGACCTTTTTGCTAGTGCTTCTTTTCATCCAAAAGAGCCAAAAACTTTGACTATAATCTTTTTCCATTTTCTAACTTCTGCATTCAGAAGAAATTCCATCTCATTAAGAAGAGGGATCAGAGTAAACAGAATATTCTGTAAAGACTTTGTTTCCCTTGCGCTAGGGTGTTCGGACGTACAGACTTTGATCTGAAAAACAATGCACTTGATTACTTTCCATTGAGAAAGATTATAGGAGAGGTGAAGGAAGTAAAAATAACCATGCAGATCAATAACGAAGAAACGGAAGCGATGTTCCAGTACCAGTAGTTGTTTGGCAATTTGTTCCCAAACAATTCCTAATACTGGAACTGATTGCTCATGCCATCGAATGACGAGAAAGAGAGATTGCTCGGCTGTGTTCTGAGAACTCTGCTTTGCTAGAATATAAGGAAAAAGGCACACCGAGAACTATGCCGTGTGCGCGATGAACAGAAAATAATAGGAAAAATAAAAGTAAATACGGAGTTATAAATGGAGTATCACCAACATTTGTAGTAAATGTTGGTGATACTCCTAATAGTACTTGAAATTACGAAAAATCCCGAAATGGAAAAGCAGAAGAATGGTCATTATTTCACTATCCGACAACGAGGCTTTACGATTACGATTTTCTTTCCATCAGCGACTAGAAGAAGGTTTTTCTTCAATTCAAACTCATCAATAATACAGAAAATTTCCATACTTTTATCGTAGGTAATCATGTTATTTATTTTGTAACTTGTTGTTTGTTAGACTTTAAGTTACAGAATAACATCCATACAAGAACAGGATTACGACAGCAACAAACGGAAACACAGAAATTCCTATAGTATTTTTATACAAGCATCTGATTTTTTACAAACTCAAAATTAAGCAAAACATAAAACTGCACAAGACAATCGGACATGAAAAAGATTATTAAAGTCACATGAAATCCGTATTTTAATCACTGCAAATATGTACCAACTTATAACCGTTTTCTTCATCCAACGCCAGTGCATAAATGACATTATGCGTCTCGTCTACACAAAAACGTGCCAAACGTTGACCGGTCCGTATTTCCTTAACAGCGTTCCCCTGCCAGTCAAACACAATGACCGATTCGGGCTCCATCGCATCTCCTTCCTCATGTAGTAGCGCATAAACAAACTCGTCTCCCGCATAAGCATCTTCAAATCCTAACTGAGTTTTTTCGTTACCTACGACAAATGCTGGGACAGCTCCTTCTGCCAATCCGTAGACTGGTTCATAAATACATAAAGTCGTATCCATGGCCAATTTCCAGTCGGACCCTACACTAAACAATTCCAATATTCCGCCAATATAAGTGGCATTGAACATCCTTGTATAATCAGGTTTAAAGAATGTACGCGTGTCACTGCTAAATATAGACCAGATTTCCTCCGCATTACCGGTTACATGTTCAGACGGGAAATCCTTATACACGGATGTTATTTGTTTTGTGGCTAAATCGATACAGCCATAACGCAACTTAGGCTGGTTAGCCTTGAGTAAAAACAGATTTCCTCCCAGCGGAAGCAAATCGTATATGATAAAAGGAATTTCAGACGGAGGAAGAATGCTATAATCCATCTTATACTCGGTAAAAGACCGGTCTCTTTCCAGATTGGTGTCCAGATTATATGCTACCAATTTGCGCGAAACGCCATCATAAACGTAAAGTGTGTCTTTCCCTAGCGACAAATGAAATTGATTGGCTGACAAAAGTTCGCCAGGCCCTTTCCCTTTACGGGCAAACTTCCCTTTCGGATTCCCGGACAATGTGTACACATGAAAATAACAATCATCCATATAGTCTAGTATCACGAGTAAAGAATCAGTACATTCCATCTGCAAAGGGAAACGCCATATGGAAGAGTCGTTCAAAGTATGAGCTTCCACGGTACAAATGCTATCCAATTTGACACCATTGGAATAATAGACCGACGCATTCTTTTTAGCACATCCCGCAGCACTCAGAAACACCAATAAAAGCAAGTAAAAAAACAGCTTCTTCATTTTCATAAATACACTATAATGCGAGCATGACATCACTCTATTGTTCACAAAGAACAAGAATGGCTTCCCGTTAAAGTTCCTTTAGAGGGTCCTATTTCAGTCCCACACAACCCGCATTTGGCATGACATTTATTAGCACTCCCTTTACATGACCAGGTTGTATTTGTACCGCTCTCTCCATTTGCCAATGCTTCCACATTAGCTATTGCCAGATCTGACATTTCAACTTTCTGCTGTGAAGCATACACTCCATAACCTGCCACCAAAGCAAAGGCAGCCGCAAATCCGTGTTTTAAAAAGTTCTTTTTCATAAGTTTCATTTTTTTATTGTTTTACATTTAAACTTTTCTCTTTCAACTTTTAACCGCGAAGCAACAAACCTTACCATCAAAAAGCACGTAAATAACGTGAATTCGATGAATTGTAGGTACTTGTAAATTTGGTGATTAGCGAAATTGTCGTATCTTTATAGTGCTGATTACAAAGAATTACGAGAGATAATCGCCATTATCACCAAAAGCAAAGTTATAGAATTATTTTGTATTGCAGATGATTTCTGCAAGTTTTTTGATGCAATGATGACAAAATATACGCTTAAATCCACCACAAAGCACAAATATCATCAAGCATCCACGATGTCCAAGGCAGAAATCATGATTATCTTGATACTTTTTCATGATTCAGAAAACCGTTGTCTGAAGCATTTCTATATGGAAAAGGTCTGCAAACATATTCGCCATTTCTTCCCAAAAGTCGTTTCTTATAACCGTTTTGTTGAATTGGAAAAAGATGTGGCCATACCGTTAGCTCTGTTCATCAAAGGGATACATCGGTAAGAACCTATTTGAAAGACTATTCGTTGGCGGAATACAACTTATAACCAAGCTGAAAAGTAATATGAAAGGAGCGTTGATGTCCGTCTCTGACAGATTACTGGCAGATCTATTGATGAACAGGCTAAAAGCAAAAGGAAAGCGATATCGGAGTGTTATATCCCAAAAACGTCCTGCCAGTAGTTACATAATGAGACGACATACTTGGCTGATCGGTACGGTTCTCCCACCATGCGGGCAAATCCCGGTAACAAAATGACAAAGCAGATATCCCTAACACATTAAAACCCGTGAATGGGATGAATGATTTTCTTTTTGCCAGCCGATTTTATAAAATTGCCGCCGATAGTTCTAAAGTTACAGGAAAAACCGGATATTCCATCTTTCTCCCTGCAGCAGGTTACAGCCGTGATTGGAGACCAAGTAATGAAGGTTATAACTTGACCAACAACAAAATCGATAAAAAAGTTACAATGCAGATTTCCCCATGTTTAGTGTCATTCACTTTACTTCGGTCTTTGATCAATTTAAAGGTTATCCCTACACAAATATATTCCATCATGAAGGCTGCAATATCCGCCCCGTACAACCATAAGAATCCATCATAGATAGGATTAGGAAATATATTAACCCGAACAGGGAATGTAAATATAACTGTGTCAATCTCTTTCGGGCTGTTTTGCGATAGCGTACACGCAGTTCCCTAACTCCCACCACCCCCTTAAGGTATGCCTGCTTCTTGTTAGCCTTCACTACCGTTCGTTGGCTGCTGAATCAGGCATCCGGTTTGTTCACGCATCATCTTGTAGGATAATGTGTTCTCTCACCTTGTTGCCTACCCATACGTCCCAGCTTTTTAGGGCTGTAGATAGGAATATGGGAATTCGGATCTTTCGTTTCCAAAGCGGCAGTTCGCTTCAATCGCCTGCTTTTCTCCGAGTGGATCCTTGTTGTTTTTCCGATTGTATAATCTTCTTTTTCCAGAAAGGGTGTGGTGGCTGTATTTGTATGGTTCTGTTCTTCCCACAGAATCCGTTTTTCCATTTTTTCGGTGTAGCCTATTTTATTGCACAGTCACTTTTTTCTAATATATAAAATATTGTATGCTTCATTTTTCGGCTTCATTTTTTTAAAAGGAATTGCAGATGTTTCTTCCGGTGTGTCGATAGGCGGCTGACCATATTTTCGGAATGTGCCATGCTTGCTGTCTGACCGGTTGTTTTTTGCATCCTTTCCAAACCTGTTTCTGATTTTCAAGTTCTGTCTTTTTCATATCATTTTTTAGTGAAGTCAAATCATTTTCCGTTGCAAATATAGATTGTTGCTAACCCCGCTGATGGGGATAAGGGGCCGATTCACAAATATCACATTGTTATTCGGCTGAAATCTTCCTTTTTCTGCCTTGCAGGAAAAGCGTATCTAACCCGAATTATTTGTTGCCATCTTAACCAATAAAAAAGGGATAAATCTTCCTTTTTTTCCAAGTAAAAAAGCGTATTTATCCCTTTTTTCATGGTGTACCCCCAAGTCAACAATCAGTTATTGCACTGTAAAATTGATTAATTAACTTCTAAAAAATCAGAGATATGAAAAAGATTGAAAATTCATTCGCAGTAACAGGTTTTATCGGTAAGGATGCAGAAATCCGTAGTTTTGAAACAGCAAGCGTGGCACGCTTTTCTATCGCAGTCAGCCGTGCAGACAAGGCAGGTGAAGAAACCTCCTATGTTTCCGCTTTCATGGGGATTGAAGCCTGGAGAAAGAATGAAGCGCTGGATTCCTTCGATGTATTGAAAAAAGGTGAGCTGATAACCGTTGAAGGCTACTTCAAGCCGGAAGAATGGACGGATTCAAAAAGTGGGGAGAAGCGTAACCGCATCGTTATGGTAGCCACCAAGTTTTATCCTACTCCGGAAAAAGAAGAAAAACCGGATCAGCCTAAACGTAAGGTTGTTTCTAAAAAGAAAAAAGCCGGCAAATGATTGAAGCGGCCTGGTGCCGCTTTTTTGCTATATATCCGAGAACGTTTTTGCGTTCACGCAGTATTCTTCCCCACCCTCCCCTTCATCGGAATGACTGTTCCCATTCCCGGTTTGTCCGTAGTCATCCGCTGTGCGGCTGATTATGGGCAAACCAGAAAAGAGAAGTTCCCAACGTGGTCGGGATTGCAATGGTCATCATCCGGAGCTTCGTCATTGCCGAAACAACCTTCTTCTTCCGTATTGCATCCCCTTCCTTTTACCGTTTGTCCCGGCAGTCCGTTGTTAACCCGTACAAGACCTGACGGTCGGTGTTTCTTCCCTGTTGTTCCGAACTGCCCTTTCCTGTTGTCAGTCTCCCCCGTTGCTTTGGCGTCAATCCCCTCTGAGTCGTCTTTTTGTTCGGCAAAGGTTGTCGGATTACGTAAGTGCCAAGTTACGGCCATAAGCCTTTGCTTCATCAAAAATAACGATGCAGGCTGCGCTTGCCCAACATTTTTAATGAGCAAAACTTGTCGTGTTACTTACAATCCGAACCTTATTGAAGCCGAAAAAAGGCTCAGAACTCAGATGGGGAATGAATCCCAATAAAAAAAAGGTCGGCTGACGAAAGGACAATCCGGAACAATAGAAAAAAAGGTCTTGAATCTAGCTGAAGAATAAATCAAAAGTTTAACGATTGAAACATAAAAGGATATGAGAACAGGCTTTGAGGTAAACGGAGATTACAGATTGATGGATAGTGCGGAACTGGTGTACATCCTGACAAACAGTGCAGTTATGGTAAACAGGGTGCAGGAAAAAGAAATCGCTTATGGCGAAAACTGCAACTTTGAAGAAGTATTGGCTAAGATGACACCAGGCAAACGTAACTTGGTCATGGCTGGAGTGGAGCTATACAAGCGTTGCAATTCCAAGAAGAACGAAAAGCAACAAATCAAATGCAGCACGGACATATACGACATCATGCACCCCTATCTGTGTGATAACAAGACGGAAGAATGTTGGGCGATTTTTTTGAACCAATCCAGTCGGGTAACACGCAAAATCAGAGTGTCGGCAGGTGGTTATGCCATGTGTCCGGTGGATGTACGTGTCATCCTCAAAGAAGCCATTCTTTGTGAGGCTGTAGCACTTATCATTTGCCACAACCACCCAAGCGGAAGCCATATGCCGAGCAGCGAGGATGACAAGCTCACGACAGCTTTACGGTCTGCTTCAAATACACTGAATATCAATATGATTGACCACGTGATAATTGTCAATGATACATATTACAGCTATGCGGACGAAGGCAGGATTTAAACAGACTACGTAGGCACGTTACAATAATTACCGTGCCTACTTTTTCAAATAAAAGTAGCAAAAACAAATTAGTATATCTTATTATGAAATGGATAGACCAAATGATAAAGCGCATTACAAATAGTGACAGTCCTTTGAACAGTCAGTTCAGAATCAAACGACATAACATTGTATGCCAAAGCAGTACGATAGACTATGTAAATGTTTACTGAATTCCCTAACTAAACTTCAATTGGATTTTCATTAGATTTCATGTCTTGGTGTAGGCTCTCAGCAGAGAGAGTTGTGGGAAGTTCCTTCTTATGCTATCATAAATATGGAAGTGTTTATAAAATTCACCTAATATCATAGAATATTTTTATTCATTTGAAAATTAGTATATAACTTTAATACAATAAGAGTATGTTTGCAGAAGTCCCAAACTCATTTATACTACATAAATTTTTATGGACTTATAGAATAAGAAAGTTATTTTAAGGGGAAAAAAGTAGAGATTAGAATCTTTATTATATCATTAATGTAGGGTACGTAAATAGAACTGTGTCAACCCTTTAGCTTGTCATTCGTTTAGCTTAAGATTGCTTCAAACATATCTGATTTTCAGATATTTATCCGAAAGTAAAATTTGAGGCTATCAGGCTTGTTTGGAATTGACACAGTTTGAATTACGGTCTCTTAATGTAATAATTTACACTATGGTATCATGTATTTGATTCTATTGCATAGCAAAACACAATGTCTTTTTCTTCATTTCTATCGAAAGCATAAATGCACATAGAAGATTCATCTACTAATATTTTCTCAATGCTTCTTCCTAAATCAAAAGTTCGTAAATGTGTTCCATCATAGGAATACACTTCTATCTTGCTATTTGCGGAAGATAGTTCTTTTTCTTTTACACCTCGATAAAGAGCATAAATTTGATTTTTTCCACAAACTATGTCAGAATAATGAAGAATCATTTCATTATCTTTGTTTAAGCGATATAAATCATATTGATTATTTGCATCTCCTATAATAGTATTAAGTTGAAATTTCTGATCAGAGAGTTTGTAAATCTCCAAACGATTGATATAACGGTAAGCTGCAACAATAAAATTCATTTCAGCTGCAATTTTACACTCGTAAGGTCCTGAATATTCTCCTTCCTTAGGCTTTAAAGGGAAGTTTACACTATTCACTACTTTTTCTGTTTTTAGATTCATAAGTTCCACCGAAATTTCTTTGGGCATAAAACTTGTACCAATGAATAAACTATCATTATATTGAATCAAACGAGTATATGCTTTAGGTATTCCTCTTTGTTTATTCCATAAAGGAAAATGCAAGGTCTTAACATACAATAATGAATCAGAGTTGAAATGAAGGACATCTAGTTTATTCATGCTGTTTGAGTAAATTCCAATCTTCTCTGGCTCTTTCATTTCACATAATGATGGAACAATGAATTCTTTAGGACCTTGACCTATATTTCCATATTGTATATATGAATTTTCTTGCAGATTGTAGATAGTTAAAAACGGATTAATCCGACTATTTAACACATATAATTTACTATCATTTAGACACCATCTTTCAGGATAAAATAAAAAAGGAAGTTTGATAGCAACAGAATGGATAGTTTCATTCTTTAAATCGCCCTTTGTGCATTCTTTTACTTCGTTTTGAACTTTTATGGTATGCTGACAACCACAAAAAATCATTGCATATATAAAAAAATATATATGCAATGATTTTAAAAGTATAGATTTATTCACCATCTTTTGCAATCCTCTTTTCCTTTTCCTACTTTTTCCAGATAGCAGCAATCATATATTCGTTCATCTCCCTCAAGGATCCTACGATATCCGTTGGCATTATCACATTTGCTTGTTTCATCCATAGCTAAAGCTTCTATATTAGCTAAAGTTAAACTAGACATCTTTACATCTTGTTGTGATGTATACACATTATATCCTGCGATTAAAACTATAGCTAAAGCTATAGATGTTTTTAATGTTTGTTTCATCTTTCAAGTATTTAGAATTTAAATATTTACAAATATAATAATGCTATTCTAAAAAAACAATACTTCAGTTAAATTTTATCGAAAATTTTCTTCATGACATTATTCATTTATGTGTTATTATTGTTTCCATAAACTCTTTACGAAGATACAAATCATCGATTTGTAGTACTTCAAAACATTGAATTACCTTGCATTGGAAGCAACTCTTCTCTTTTAAACTTGTTGGATTCGATATAAATTGGATACAGGTATCAGGAGTTAAAGAACCGTCACTTATCCATCACCCGTTCTGACTGATCCGTAGAAATCCAGCGTAAAGGATTTTTCTGCAACATTTCCGTATACGGTTATGGTCCGCCAGAAATCACCCGGTTCTTCCGCTTTATAGCTCACTGTCATGACAGCGCTCTCACCAGGCTGTATCTCATCCCATCCGTAGTTCACCATCATGCAGTCGCAGGAAGTGGTGACACCCTTTATGCGGAACACTTCCTTTCCTGCATTGTAGAGTGTAATCTTTTTATCAACAGTCTCATTTTCACCTACTGTATCGTAATGGTATTCTGTGGAATCTAGTTGGATGACCGTAACGGACCATGCAGTAGACTTGATGCCTGCTATCTCCTTTAGATAGAGTTCTTTGACAGATAGGTTGTGGATTGGATTCCCAATGACTTTCACCCGGTTACCGGCATCCACTAGAAAAGTCTGGAACATCATATTGCTGGGAAATCGGTTCAGTTTGTAAAGATCGTCTGCTGTATCGATGCATACTGGATTTGCAAAGTTGTCGCATCTAAGGATATGTCTAATTTCACTTACATTCTTTGTCTGGAAGAAGAACAGAAATGGAATGTCTGTTTCACTCAATGAATCCACCTCGTTGATCAGGTCCTTCCATTTGGGTAACTGGAGCTTGCAACTGATGCAGCCCACCGAATCCACAAATACGATTACCTTGTATCTGGCGGGTTGGATTGTATAAGAGACAGTATCAGTGGCGAAGCGGGTGAAGACAGGTCCTTCGGGCAGAAGGATTTCCCTGTCGGTCCATTCTTTTACCAGTTGCTCGATTTGTTTCCTTTCACTGTTCTGGCAGGACATTGTTACGAGCAAAAGAAAGATAAAGATTGTGCTTTTCATATTTAGCTTCTTTAATTGTGTAAAGTTAACCTAAATTTCAATGTCTTTGCTGTTTACAACTATGTTGTACAACACGGCACAGCATAGTTTACCTAGAATCTCCTTAGCAACAGTCTGTTTGATTTCGTAACGAAATCATCATAATGCTCATTCCGCCCCCCTGGAAGAATGAGCATTATGATGTAAGTACTTATTTTGAGGTAAGTTATAGGTGATTTATAGATAAAATCTAGATATTGAGGTTTAGTGATTGTTGTAATTTAGCCCATAGTTTTTTGAAGAAATTTGTAAAATGTATATTATCCAGCCAAATGGTAGTAGTATCATTTCGGCTTTTGGCGATATCTATTTTTACATTTTTGACTGGTATGATTTTCTTTTATCCCTGTCGTATAGGTTGCCTGAAATGAATGATTTGACTTTATAAATCATATGAATAAATTTGATTATTGAATTCATTTATAGTATCAATTGCATATAATATTCCACTTTCTGAAACGGCTATAAGATCATACTTTTTGTCAAATAAAATGCGCCTAATAAGATTGCCTTGCCAATCCCATTCTTGTAGTTCAGGGATAGTTCCTGTAGAATAGATAACTTTATCAGTTTCTCCAGTATAGAATAAAACATAAATATGTGTGTCAGTCGTCTGAATAACTCGCCAATATGGACGATTTTCCAAATCATGAGATTTGGAATCTGAGTTGTTCCTATCTTGGATATTTTTTAAATAAATTTCTTGTAATAATTGCCCCTCTATATTATATTGTCGTATTAAATTATGATTTTCATAGAAGTTCCAAATATAAGGCTTGTCGCTTCTCCCAGCAGTATGTTTAAAATCAAAAGAGAATTTTCTTTCATTTTCTAGATTTTTAGAAGGGTATTCTCCGAATGGTAAATATGTTCCATCTTTTGCGTTATATAAAAAATGTTCTGAGTTGTATCTTCCAGTGGTGTTTCCTGCCATAATATATTGTTTGTTATTTAAGTGTACCATTTGATTGATAGCATCAGGAATTATTATAGGCTCTTGATTTATAATTTGTATTCTGTTGTCCTTAATTTGGATTTCCCATTCAATATTAGAGTCTAGAATAAAAAAACTGGAATCGGAAGTTGCAAAATAATTACTTCGTGGGCGTATAAATTCATTAGGACCATTGCCTATAAATCCGTCAGAAAAACAATATTGCAAATTAGGAGAATTCCAAAAAGAAAAAACCGGATTATTATTATCTTCAATAATAACTACATAATCTTTATAGCAATATATTCCTCCTGGATTTAATATTTTTGTGGAATCGATGTTATGTATATTGAATTTTTCATGCAAAACAGGAATGCTTGAAAAATCAATATCTTTCCGAGTAATGTCGGTGCAGCTTGCTAAAAGAAAAACACTTATAGCTGCATAAAAAAACGTTTTCATAATAAAATTTTGTTAAGCCATATAAATTAATTTATATGGCTTAGTTAGTGTAGTTTGTTATTTTTTGCATCTTCCTTTGTCGCTGTAATCAGCACATTTTACATCCATGCAATCTCCACAATCTTTGACAGTCTTACTTCCACTGCCTTTGTCTGTAAAAGATGAATAGCAGTCAACACGACCTTCTGAATCAGTTTCACCATTTGCAATGGCTTCAATGTTCTCTAAAGTTAGTAAATCAACATTCTCACTATGAAGATTAAGAGAAGTTAGAGCTATAAATCCTGCTCCTTGCAAAACGGCAGTGTAGATGTAATTTCTTTTTTTTTCTTTCCATAGAGCTTTATTTTTAAGGTTTCGCTATAAAGTTAGAAAATAATTTATTACGTTGTTCCCAGAAACTGGATTTTAACTCAAATTTCTTTTAATAGCTCCGATAATATATCCTTTAGGGTTTTCTGCCAGCCGTGCGCCTTTCTTCAATTCTCCCAAGAATCCCATAAAATCGGGGATGCGGTTTTGTCCTTCAATAAGGGTTTTCTTGTTCTTGTTGATTTCATCAGACTTGAAGTCAAAGGAGAATTTGAGGTAGTCATATACGTTGTTCTCCAGCTGGAGCCGTGCCGTAACTTTAGCCATGCGCGCCTGTTCCTGTAGTGCTGGGTCTTCTCTGTCTTCAAAGAAAACAGGGAAGAGGGTCCATCCTATGACTTTTTTCCCTTCCTTTTCTTCCTTGGCTACGAAGGAATACGGTGAGAATTCATCAAGTTCTTTTTTGGCTGCATCAATAACTTTCCTTCGAAAGTCGTTTACTCTCTCGTACTTCCCTTGCAAGCAGAACCTCTCACGAAGCCCGTCAGAACCTTCTAACGGCACAAATAAGGGTTTTGTCTGTCCGGACATCAGTTCATAGAAGCGCATGGCATAAACGCTCTTGAATTTCATGGCTGTTATGAGCTCGTATTTCTTGAATCCTTTTGTAAAGTCAAGTGCGGCTCTCCAGATAGGGTCATAAACATGAAAGGTAGCAATCCCTGTGCCTTTTTCTATTTTAGGGTGTTCGATGATGGCTGTATAGAACCAAATCTTATCATCTTCATATTCAGCACCTTTTTTGGAAAGTGATGTGAAAGCAGCTTTAGCCTTGGCATAGTTGTGGTCATCTTCGTCTCGAAGAATGGATGCTACAGGCATGGTGATGTTCACCCCACAGTCAGACGGCTCAATCTTGTGCATATGGTCTTTGATTTTAATACCTTCCAACCATCGTTGGGCAAATTCGATAAGACGATATATGATACGCTTTTCGTAAGGACTGAAATCGTATTTGGCACATGTCCATATGTAGGACTGGAATACGGCTTTGTTTGGTAGGTTTTCGCTCATAGGACTTGTTTTTTAGATTGTTGCGTATGGGTCAAGTTCCTTAATCCGCTTGCACAAATAATCAAATCGTTTCTTTGTAAGTGGTGTGAGTGTATCGAGGTTCTCGCCATCAAAATTCTCTCCAAAGATAATGTCGTCCACCCCTATGCCGTGATTGTAGTTCTCACGCACGCAATCACGCAGAATCCAAAGATTGCGCAGGTTCACCCAGTCTGCCGTTTTGTTCTTGATTCTGCTAAATAGCACAGCAGCTGTGTAGAGGTAGTGTCCGCAATGGTTGTAGTCATGCAGCACCAGCTTACCCATGTAGTAGATGTCGAAATCCTTGTTTTCTTCATCTTCCCTTGTATCGCAGTAGAAGAACGGAATATCTTTCAGACCGTCCCAATCAATGTAAGTTGTTGGTTTCATAAGTGTGCTTTTATGGTTTTCCGCAAAGATACAAATAAAGTACGACTTTGACAAATTGAAGTCGTATAGTTTATTCTTTAGGTCGTACTTAGGGGGTATAATTTTTATTCTTTAGGTCGTACTTGAGTATTCCAAAAGTCGTACTTAGAGGCTTTTTTTCTCGCATAATGCGCGCGCGCGAGGATAGGACATAGATAGTCGATGTTAAGATAGAAACAGGCTCATAAGGTTGAGATTGCTTCCCAACTTTCGGAAAAACGGATGAAAAACAATAGGGAAAACAAAGACAAAGCCCCCTCGTAAGGGGGGGTTGGGGGATTGTGCGGTTATTGAGAGTTTTTTTGCGCGTGTACACAAATAGGTACACAAATATTTTATCAATTGATTCTTTTATGTTATATTTGCGGTGTGAATCAAATATATAGATATTATGCAGATAGTTACAACACGTGAATTTAGAGCCAATCAGAAGAAATATTTTGAACTGGCAGAAAAGGAAACAATTTTTGTTTCTCGCCGTAATGCTGCCCCTATAGTCGTATATGCGGCTACGGAAGAAGATTTTCCCTCAAAAGAAGAGCTGGCAGCTATTCAGAGGGGAATCGAAGATATAAAACAGGGGCGAACTTTTAAAATGCGGAAAGACGAATCATTAGATGACTTTTTGAACCGTATAGAGGACGAATGCAATGTATGAGATAGAATTTTCGAAAGAAGCTGCAAAACATGTGCTGTTATTAAGAAAGTCTTCTCCGCAACTCTTCAAAAAGTTAGAGAGGCTGTTGGATGAGCTGAGAGAACACCCATATACAGGGACTGGACACCCCGAACAGTTGAAGTATTTGCAGGGCGTATGGTCAAGGCAGCTCGACAAGAAAAACCGTATCAGATATACGGTGAACGAAACAACTATTGTTGTTTTTGTTATTTCTGTTTGGGGACACTATGACGATAAATGACGTAAAAAAGCAATATAAAAACCAAAGATATGGCAGTTATAAATCTTACATCAGAGGAATTTGCCGACCGAATAGAGGAAATGCTTGATTTGGCAGATAAGGGAGATAAAGTGCTTATTTATCACGAAGGGAAAACTTATACTATTATCTCTATAAGTGATGAAGAATTAGCGAGTATGACTGAAAAAGAAAATGCGCTGTCGGATGAGTGATTTTTTCTTTTTCGGTCTGCAAAGGTAACTCCACACTCCGAAGCTGTCAAGGGCTTCGCAAGTTCGGATCTGAAAAAATCCTGAGCAGCTTCGCTGTGCGGTTTTTTCCGCTCGAACCCTTGACAGCTCTCCGTGTTCCGTTGTGAGAATGGCAGGGAAAAAAGAAAAAAAAGTATGTGGCTATGCAGTGTGTTAGCGCTGTGTGTATTCCCATGCGGCATGTGTATATATAGCAAGAAGTGTCCTTGTCGGACATTCTTGCCTTTCTCGCTTTGCTCAAAAGGATTTTAAGATTACCTTTGCGGCATGGAAGTAAATCGAACGGAGAAGATAACATTCCGCTGCACCGCACTTGAAAAGGCGGCACTTGCGGAACAGGCAGCCCGATGCGGCATCAGCACATCGGAATACTGCCGTACACTCGCACTGGGCGGACGACCCAAGGAGAGGTACACGGAAGAAGAAAGGGAACTGTTTCGGGAGATAGCCCGACTGAAAGGAACACTTCAGCGTCTGAACAACTACTTCGGTGGGCGCCAGTATAGGGAAGTGTTCGAGGAGAACCAGGCACTAATCAATGAACTTAAAAAGATACTTTCACGATGATAGCAAAAGGAAAGAGCATATCTCATGGCACGGCAGCATTGGAGTACGACCTTGCCAAAGAGATAAACGGAGAGGCAGCAGCCACCGAGATACACCGCCATGAGCTTTTCGGCTGCACAGGCGAAGATATGGCGCAGGAGATGAAACCTTACTTTGTTGATTTTCCGAACGTAAAGAACAACTGCCTTCGGTTTGAGGTCAGCCCTTCAGTGGAAGAAAGTGCAGGCATGACCGATGCGGACTGGGCGAAGCTCGGTAATGACTTCATGCAGCGCATGGGTTTGATGAACCACCAGTACATCATTGTGAAGCACAGCGGAACGGAGAAGAACCGCAGGCAAGCCCACCTGCATATACTGGCAAACCGTGTGTCGTTATCGGGAGAACTATACCAAGACAACTGGATAGGGAAGAGAGCTACGGAAGCTGCCAACAGTATAGCCAGAGAACGGAATTTGGTACAGTCAAAGGACATAGGCAAAGCCAACAGGGAAGAGATAAAACAGGCTATGGATGATGTTCTTATACGGATGCAGGGGTTTGACCTTGCCGGATTCAGCCGGGAACTCGGAAAACTGGGCTTCAAGGTAAGGGAAGCCCGTGCGAGTACCGGCAAACTTAACGGCTACTATGTGGAAGCCCGGAGCGGAACGGAATACAAGGCAAGCGAGATAGGGAAAGGCTATACGCTTGCCCACATCGAGAAGACACAGAAAAAGTTGAAGTATAACTCAATCAGTAGGAATTATGGAAACACCCTCAAACCCAAAGACGGAGGACTACACCTATAAGCAGGGACAGTACAGCCCCCGAAAGAGAAAGGACACCACCCCCAAAGTAAATCCGCAGCTTGCGGTAGAACTTGTGTTTCAAGAATTGAAGCGCGTGGAAGCCTATACAAAGCGCATAGAGGACGCAACAGCCAAGAAGGTAGAAATAGACAGGGGAAGCCTTGAAAGTGCCGAAAATCGCCTGAAAAACGTATTGGCGGACTTTGAACGACAGGGAAACAGAATGAAAAATGGCAGTTATGTGGACAAGAACGTTTCCATGTATTCAATCCTTTGTGCTGTTTTCTCCCTATTGTTCGCCTGTCTGATGTGTTACCTATGGGTGGATGCAGCCAAGGACAGGGATAATTACAAGAGGTATTATGAATATTTTCAGCAGGAGCAAAATGCTAAATAAAAAAAGCGGGCGCTCTAAAAAGCGCCCGCTAATATAATTATTTGCTGAATGTACAATCTGCTATAAATCCGAAAGAGGGGGTTGTGCCTTTTCCTTTGAATTCCCATTTAAACATTTTGTCATTTTGGTCTTGGGCATCCCAATAAGCCGTCCAAACAAATCTTGTGTTTGATAGTGGTCCTGTTCCGCTAAAAGCTACACTTTCTGGTGTAGTTATGTTATCGTCATAGTCAGGTTTTGCATTAGGGCTTAATACTTCAAAGAAATAATAATTGAACTGAATCGAAGCGTTTAACCTTACTTCCATGTTGATGGTACGACTGGCATCTTTAAAAGAACCTGTTGTGCTTTGAGAACCCCCATTAATGCTTAGTGTTGGAAGTGGAACTCTTGTCCCAAGTGCTGCATATTCAGATATATCAAAGTCGAAGTCAACATTCTCTTTTACTTTTCTTACAAATGTTTTACTTCCTGTAGAATAGACCATATATGCGACATTAGGGTCAGCTATGGCTTCTGCCACTTGTGCGTTTAAAGCTTGTAATTCTTGCTTGTATTTTTCAATGCTTAGAGGACTGACTTTTTCTAAATCTTTCCAATCGGACCCGGTTACATAAGATAAAGCCCTTGTCTTTTTGTTCTCATTGATAAAATACTCTCCAGTAGACTCATTCACATCCACAAAACGGGATAGGATTTCCATATCTGTTGCGGTATTACTAACGACTGGTTCTGTAATTTCTTCATTACTACATGAGAAAAGGAATAATCCAGTCAACATGGCAAAAGTTGTTGTTAATAATTTTTTCATATATATTTCTTTTAAGGGGTTATAGAACCAAAACTACAAAAAAAATTCTATATTTGCATGATTTAATATGTTAATTATGAAAAGAATAATTGTTTTTTTTGCAGTGGTTGTACAAATGCTGCTTCTTCCCTGTTGTGTTGAGAAACAGGGCTATTATAGCAGTGGAGAAGAAAGCATAATCGCACTAATATGTGATATAACTTGGACTGGTGGAAAAAAAGAGTATGAAGATGGTAGTTCTTGGGAATCTATTTGGAATTTTGATAAAGATGGAACATATACACGAACTAATGTAGAGATTGATAAAGATGGGAACAAAAAAGAAGGTGAGATTCGTGGAAGATGGTCTTTTGCCACTCCTAACTTTAGCGTATTATACTTTGGTGGTAGTCATTATTGGGATATTAAAGAGCTGAATAAGAAAATCTTTTCATTCTACGACAGAACAGGAGAATTGAACGACCCACTCATGTCTAAAGAATATGTTGAATTTTACCCGTATAATGAAGAAAAAGACTAATTAGTCATATCTTAAAAGTGGTATGATTGAAAGCCGGAACAGCATGGATGTGCTGGATCCGGCTTTTTTATATACTCTGGAATGCTTCCAGAGTTTCCACTTTTCGTTTGGGTATGCAAACGATACCCAAAAAAATCTGTTTATTCCTGCTTTTTGATTTTATTTGAAAACTCTTTTGACGGTTTGAAAGCCGGAATATCATGAGCTGGAATAATCAGGGTTGTATTCTGACCGATATTGCGTCCGGTCTTTTCAGCACGTCTTTTGATGATGAAGCTGCCGAAGCCACGGAGATAGACCTCCTTCCCTCTCGATAGGGAGTCTTTTACGGTTTCCATGAATGATTCTACTATCATCAAAACTTCATCCCGGTCTATCCCGGTTTGTTTTGAAATCTCTTGTACTAAGTCTGCTTTTGTCATTTTTGTAATAGCTTTATGTTGAATTACACTTCTTTCAGTTTGATTTTGATGGCATTGATTACATACCCTTTGGGATTGTTTGCAAAGCGTGCGCCTTTCTTCAATTCTCCCAAGAACCCTATGAAATCCGGGATGCGGTTTTGCCCCTCGATAAGGGTTTTCTTGTTCTTGTTGATTTCATCAGACTTGAAGTCAAAGGAGAATT